>Ga0302319_10004706_pt1 | contig 27909 bp, 23 predicted proteins | sample Bog_T0_2_FD_203319 | JGI IMG/M metagenome (GOLD analysis project Ga0302319, IMG submission 203319) | Peat permafrost microbial communities from Stordalen Mire near Abisko, Sweden - Bog_T0_2 | ecosystem: Environmental > Terrestrial > Soil > Wetlands > Peat | place: Sweden: Abisko, Stordalen Mire... | reverse complement strand
GGAAAGCTGAGGGGGCGGCGATCCTCGAACGGATCCACCGAGCTCGAGAGGCCCAGGCAAAGGTTGCGGTGTAACGCCATTAATGAGACACTACACTAGTTGCCGAGCACGAAGCGAAGCTCGGCGGCGAGGGAGTCCATGGTGAACGGCTTGTGGAGGAAGCTGGTGACCTCCATGCCGACCGACCGGTTCATCGCTTCGTCCTTGTCGTAGCCGCTCGTGAGGATGACGGGGAGGTCGGGCCTCTGGGCGCGGATCTCCCGCAGGACGTCCTCGGAGGTCATTCCCGGGAGCTTGAAGTCGAGAAGGGCGACGGCGTACTGGCCCGGATCGGTCCTGAACTGCGAGAGAGCCTCGAACCCGTTTGCGGCGAGGGTGGCCGTGAATCCAAGCCGCGCGAGCGCCCGCGACAGCACGAGACTGATCGCCGCGTCATCCTCGATTACCAGCACGCGCCCCGCTCCGCGCCGCTCGAGAAGGCAGGCGGCCGAACTGGCCGTGCCCGGGTCCGTGGAGGCTGGGGATGCTGGATGCATTGCGTGGCGAAGCTGCGTTGCGGGTGGTAGAGGAGGTGTCTGGAGATGCTGTGAACATAGGCTCTTCCTTTTCCCGCCCTGCTGCCAGTGTGGGGACTACGTACAGACGTCCGCTATCTAATCGGCCGATTCCTTACGGGGTTGACCCCGTATTCTTGGCGGGCACCGTAGGGGCAATACTCGGAGGAGTGGCTGAGCTGGTTTAAGGCACCTGACTTGAAATCAGACGTGGGCGAAAGCTCACCGGGGGTTCGAATCCCTCCTCCTCCGCCAATTTGGGCCCGGATCCGCCCTGGCCTGCACCGGTAGGTGTAACGGGCCGCCCGTATCTAGGTATAAAATTCATTATCAACATGTTATCAATCAATTGCTGCCTCGATGCCTTTGCCCAGTGCAACGCACGGCCAAGGTAGGGTGGATTGTTGGGCTTGGATTCGTGAACTCTAAGCAAATCGGGCCATCGTGGGCATGCTGAACCAGCGCCGAGTGAGAGGTCGCACGACCGGGGCATTGCCGGGAGCAGGTGGTGCGGCCGTCTCATGCGGTTCTGCTCCACATGGCCATTCATCGGCCCGGATCAGGGCACCGCGTATACCTCGACGAGGGCATTGCCCGTCCCGCCGCTGCCGGGCGCGCTCATTACGGCGGTGTAGTTCCCCGGGGGAAGCGTGACCAGCAGCGCCGAATCCGAGCTGTTCGGATCGGTCCATGCGAAGGCGCCAACCCTTGAAGCGATGGCTGCTACTTGGGGATCGCCTCCCCATTCTTGGTTGGAGGCGATCAGGTTGCCATTAACGTCGTAGAGCTGGACCTGCGGATTAATGGCTGTGCCGGCAATGCCCAACGCCGCCAGGGCGGGCCCGGAGCCTCGGATGAGGACCGTCTCTGCGCTCGATCCCGATATTGAGAATCCGGCTATAATGACATCACTGCCGGATCCGAGGTAGGCGCGGGAGGAAATGTTGACCAGCTGGGATAAGGAATTGCCCGGATCGGCGTCGTAGAGTTCCGCCAACACGAGGCCCTCGCTGCTGTCGGCGGCCGTTACCAGCTCCGTGTAGGCGCCGGCGGGCAGCGAGATCTTCAACGCGGAGTCGGCGGATCCGGGTGGCAGGGCAAACGCGCCCACCTGCGAGAAGTCGGCCGCGGTCGCATCCATGGGTGTCACGGCTCCCTGCCAGGGGGCGGTGGAGGGTGGAGACGGGGGCGTCTGCCATGCCGTGTCCAGGGTGATGAGCCCCGCCGGCGTGGACGAATCGTAGAGCGCAAGGCTGGTCGCGTCGACAACGCCGGACAGCCCAAAGGTGGCCAGGGTCGGTCCCACACCGCGGGCGATGAGTGTCTTTGATCCTGTTCCGCCAATCACAAATCCCGCGATCAGGACATCGTCGCCATACAGGGGGCTGCCTGTGATGAATGCTCGGGTTGAGAGGTTGATGATTCTCCCGGGATCCGGGGTGCTGATGACAGCCAAAGTTGCCGCCGCGCTGGTCGCGCTGCCTGAGTCATTCGTCGCCGTGTACGTATAGGTCCCTGCGTTGACCCCGCTCACCGCGCTGAGCACCAGCTCGGCGCCCGTGGATCCCATTATGCCGCTGCCGTCCGAAAGCGGAACGCCGTTGTGCGCCCATTGGTAGGACGGGACGGGCCTGCCGGTTGCGGCGGCGTTGAAGACGACCGTCGATCCCGTGTTCACCGTCTGCGACTGCGGCGCTCCGGCTATGGTCGGGGCCGACGCCGCGGGGATTCCGTCCAAGATGGAGACTGAGCCCACGGCGTCGTTATTGAGCACATAGACCTTGTGCGTCACGGGATTGACGACGACGACGGAAGGAAGGGTTCCCACCGCACAGGTGGTGGCCTGGCCGGTCACTCCGTCGATCGCCGTCAATGACCCCAGGTTGCGGATGGTCGCGGCATAGACCATGTTTGCCACCGGATCCACGGCGATCCCATACAGCAACGATGGGTTGCCGAGCCGATCGGCTGGGACCGGCAGTACCGAAACGGCAAGCGTCTTGCCGTCGAGCTCGAGCACGTCGCCCGTGTCGGTGAAATAGGCCTTACCCGTGACCGAATTCACTGCGACGGTCCCTCCGACAACGACCCCGGCATCATACACAATCTGGCTGTGTTCTGGGGGGGAGATGAAAACAACGTCGTCTCCCCACTTGTCGATGACGTAGAGGTTGCCGAGCACCGGGTCCACGGCAAGGGCCTCGGGAACCCGATTTGAAAGGGCTTCAAGGATATCTCCCGTCGTCCCGTCGATCCGGCAGACCGTCGGAGAGTCGGCATTGCCAGAGAAGATGGAATCGGCGATCGCGTAAATCGTGTTGTTAGCGGCATCGATGGCAATCGCCGGGCCTGGATCGGATCCCACAAAGATGTTGCCGGTTACGGTGTCGGTGGCGCCGTCGATCACCGTGATGGTGCCGTTGATGCTGCAGTTCACGACGTAGACCTTGTTGGTCACCGGATTCACGGCGACGCACGTCGGATTGATGCCGACGGGGATGGTGGCCGTGGAGTTCGTGGCGCCGTCGATCACGGTCACGGTGTTGCTCCCGCTGTTGGCGACATAGACCTTGTTGGTCACCATGTTCACATCGATGCCGTAGGGGTACGACCCCACCGGTATGGCGGTCGTGGAATTGGTGGCGCCGTCGATCATCGTCACCTGGCCGTTGGCGATGTAGTTCGAAACGTAGATCTTGTTGGTCACCGAATTCGCCACGGCGGCGATCGGCATCGGCGCCGTGGCGACCGTGGCGGTCACGGTCAGGGCGCCTGCCGTAGCGGTGGACAGCGCTCCAAGCACGGCCGCGACACACCTGATGAGCGCGGCAAGGGCTGGATTCCCGCGCCGGGCCACCCATGGGATTGATGCCGGTTCATTGATACCTGGGCGACGGACCGCTGGGGGCATCGCGAGTGGCCGAAGGTGCAAACAAGCGGGGGCATTCAAGGCTATCGGGCCTGGATCGGGGTCCTCGAGCGACTCCCTGTGAATCTCGAGAATGGAGTTCGTTTTGGGTTAAGGTTAGCGAGTGGCCCTCTTTTTTTGCATACCTTGTGCCAGAAAGAACCACGGCACCTAACACATTGAAATGGAGAATATAACATCACATTCGAATCTCGTGAGCCTTTAGGGCTCCTCCGAGATGGTTACAGGCACGCAACACTTCGTGCCGCCCGCATTTGAGATTGGTTCAAGTGAACCCTTCGGATTGGGGTCGTGCGGCCCCGCGGCGCAGTAACTCCCCTGCGTCCAAGCCCTCCCGTGAATGTGCAAGTTGTGGAGTCGGTCAGGGCTTGGGGACAAACCGCGTCGCCAAGAGTCCTCGCTAATGCGAGTGGCGGACCTGGCGCCGCCGCCCACACCCTCCAAAGCAAGGTGGCGTTGGTGGAGCAATTCGCAGAGCGCGCCTTCTGGCGGACCGCCTGCCGCAGGAGGTGAGCCCCGACTTGCGCATTGCCCTCTTGCTGGTCGGCGGCGCAGGCCTGTGGAAGCCCGCGGTCCGCCAAATTAGCTTCTGCGGTTCCGGAGGTTTGGTCGACGCAATCGCCAGCCCGGGGGGTAGGCTTGACAAGATTTGTGACCGAGGGGTATCCTACAGGTTCTTTATCACACCACTTTTAGCCTAAAGTGGGCCCTGGGGCCCGCTTTTTTTTTCCACAATTCCCACCTATGAGCAGCGAGATTCTTTCGGTCCTTGAGTACATGGAGAAGGAGAAGGGCATTCCGCGCGCGGACATGATCGCGACGATTGCGAATGCGCTTAAGACCGCTGCCCAGAAAGGGGTTAACTCCGGCCAGGAGCTAAAGATCGATATCAACCCGAAGAACGGCCAGCTCCACGCCTGGGCCCTGATGAAGGTGGTCGACTCGGTCAGCAACCCGAAGACGGAGGTGCACGTCGAGAAAGCCCAGGCGACGAAGCCCGGCGCCGTGATCGGCGAGTTCATCGAGAGGGAGATAGACCCCTCGACCCTCGGGCGGATCGCCGCGCAGACGGCCCGCCAGGCCGTGATGCAGCGCCTGAGGCAGTTCGAGAAGGACCGCATCTACGACGACTTCAAGGACCAGGTCGGCAACATCGTCACGGGGACGGTGCGCCGACGGGAGCGCAACGACATCTACATCGACATCGGCAAGGCCGAGGCGGTCATGCCCGCCAAGGAGCAGGTCCCCATGGAGGAATACCAGCCGGGCGACCGCATCCGCTGCCTCTTGCTCGAGATCGAGAACACGCCCCGCGGCCCGGAGATCATCCTGACGCGGGCGAGCCCGAAGTTCGTCCGCAGGCTCTTTGAGCTCGAGGTCACGGAGATCGCCGACGGCACCGTGAAGATCGAGGCCTTCGCCCGCGAGCCGAGCTACCGCACGAAAATCGCCGTGTCCTCCAAGGATCCCAAGGTCGACCCGGTCGGGGCGTGCGTCGGGGCCCGCGGAGCCCGTGTGAAGACGATCGTGCGCGAGCTGGGCGGCGAGAAGATCGACATCATCAAGTACTTTGCCGACCCGCGCGAGATGGTCATCGAGGCCCTGAAGCCCGCCGTGCCGCGCGAGATCGTCATCGACGAGCGCAACCGGCGCATCCTCCTGAAGGTCGCGACTGACGACCTCGCGATCGCCATCGGGCGAAAGGGCCAGAACGCGCGGCTGACGTCGCGCCTGATCGGATGGCGCATCGACATCGAGGAGTTCAAGGCCGAGGGCGACGACCCGCGCGGCAATGCCGTGAACGCCCTGGTCAAGTCTCTCGGCATAGACCCCGCTATCGCGGGGCGCCTGGTAGACATGGGCATCAATTCTCCCGCCGCGTTTGAGGGGGTTGTCGCCGACGACCTCGTTGGTGCGGGGTTCACCCCCGAGGAGGCGCAGGACGTGATCCAGCGCGTCACATCCTGAGCAATCCGACGTCCGCCGAATGAGTACCCGTATCCACGAACTGGCCAAGAAGCACAACATGGAGGGCCGCGACATGCTGGCCCTCCTCAAGCAGCGCGGATACGTCGCGGCGGATACGAAGTCCGTGTCGAGCACGGTGAGCAAGATCTACATCGAGGAGATCGAGAAGGAGCTCGCGGCGAAGGCTCCGGCGCCCGCGCCGGCCGCCGTCCCCGCACCTGCGGCCGCCGCGCCAGCCCCCGAGGTGCACCACCGCAGCCCCGTCGGCATCTTCGTCAAGACGGCTCAGGACGTCGCGCGCGAGCGCGAGGCGGTCGCGAAGGCCGCCGCTCCCGTGCGCCCGCCGGCCCCGGTCCTCAGGGCGCCGTCGCCGCCCGCGCCGCCCCCGCCGCGCCCGGTGGCGGCCCCCCGCTCCGCGCCCGCCGCGCCGGCCCCCGCGCCGGCCGCTAAGTCCCCCCTGCCGGCCCCGGTGCCAAGGCCCGGCGCCGCGCCCGCGCCCGAGGCCCCGAGGCCCGCCGCGGGCCCGCCGCCGCTGCCGGTGCGCGCCCCGAGCTTCCCGCGCCCGCTCCCGCAGCTCTCGCCGTCGACCCCGCCCGTCGTCACGGTCCATGGAGACGTCAAGATCATCCACCTGAAGCCGCCGGTGATCGTGCGCGACTTCGCCGTGGCCCTGAGCCTGAAGCCCTTCAAGCTGATCTCGGAGCTCAACCAGATCGGAGGGTTTGCCTCGATGAACTCGACGATCGACGAGGCGGTGGCGCAGAAAGTCGCCGAGAAGTACGGTTTCGTCCTGGACATCAAGCACCGCGGCGACGTGGCCCAGCAGCAGGCGAAGGGCAAGGAGAAGGTGAAGCCGGTCGCCGACGAGTCGAAGGACTTGGAGCCAAGGCCTCCCGTCGTCGTCATCCTCGGCCACGTCGACCACGGCAAGACCACGCTGCTAGACGCCATCCGCAAGGCGCACGTCGCCGACGGGGAGGCCGGCGGCATCACGCAGCACATCGGCGCCTACCAGGTCGAGCACAACGGCCGCAAGATCACCTTCCTCGACACCCCGGGGCACGCGGCGTTCAACAAGATGAGGGCGCGCGGAGCCTCGGTGACCGACATCGCGGTCCTGGTCGTCGCCGCCGACGACGGATTCATGCCGCAGACGGACGAGGCCCTGGAGCACGCCCGCAACGCCAAGGTGGTGCAGATCGTCGCCGTCAACAAGATGGACGTGAAGGGCGCGAATCTGGACCAGGTGAAGGCGCAGATGCAGCAGCGGGGGATCGTGCCCGAGGACTGGGGAGGGGAGACAATCACGGTGCCGGTGTCAGCGGTGAAGGGAACCGGGGTCAACGACCTCCTCGAGATGATCCTCCTGCAGGCGGACGTGCTGGAGCTGAAGGCTAACCCGAAGGCGGAGGCCTCCGGCGTGGTGATCGAGTCCCAGGTGGACGTGGGCCGCGGACCGCTGTCGACGGTGATCGTCCAGAAGGGCACCCTCAGGACCGGCGACGCCATCGTCTGCGGGGCCCACTGGGCCAAGGTGCGGGCCATGTTCGACGACCAGGGGCGCCCGATCAAGGAGGCGGCGCCCTCGACGCCCGTGCGGGTCATCGGCTGGTCGGGCACGCCCGACAGCGGCACCTCGTTCAAGGCCGCGAAGAATGCGAGGGAGGCCCAGAACCTGGCGGACGAGGAGGCCCAGCGCCTGAAGAAGGCGGTGACGACCGTCGACTCGGCCCAGAAGGACGTCTCCGTCGAGAGCCTGTTTGCCAACATCGCGGCGACGCAGCAGAAGGTGCTCAAGGTCATCATCAAGGCCGACGTGTACGGGTCGGCGGAGGCCGTCCGCCAACTCCTCGAGGGGATCAAGAGCACGAAGGTGTCCCTCGAGATCGTCTCTGCTGAGGTGGGCCTCGTGACGAAGAACGACGTGATCATGGCCGCCGCCGCGGGCGCGACCATCCTCGGTTTCAGCACGAAGCTCGAGAACGGCGTCACGCCGCTCGCCAAGCACAACGGCGTGCGCATCGAGACCTTCGAGATCATCTACGAGCTCGGCGACAAGACCCGCGAGATGATGGCGGACCTGCTCGACCCGGACATCAAGGAGATCAAGCTCGGGGCCGCCGAGGTGCGCGCAACGTTCCCGCTGGCCAAGGGGTTCGTGGCGGGCTGCCTCGTGACCGAGGGCAAGGTGAACCGCGGCGCGGCCGCCCGCCTGCGGCGCGGCAGGGAGATTGTGCACGAGGGCAAGGTCGGGACGCTCAAGCGCTTCAAGGACGACGCGAACGAGGTCCGCGCGGGCCTCGAGTGCGGCGTGAAGCTCGACGACTTCAACGGCTACCAGGTTGGCGACGTCATCGAGTGCTACGACACCCAGAAGGTCAGGGCCTCGCTTTGACGCGACAGCCGCCCGGCCCACGTCCGTGTCCAACCGAATCGTAAGAATCAACGAGCTCGTCCAGCGCGAGATCAGCGACATCCTGCGCCGCCGCCACGCGTCCGAGGCGGTCGCCATCACGATTGCGGAGGTGAGGGTGGCCCCCGACCTGCGCGAAGGGCGCGTGTTCGTGGCGATCGTCGGGGACGAGGCGACGGTCACCGACCGTTTTCGCTGGCTTCAGAGGAGGGCCCCGGAGATCCGGGAGGAGCTGGCCAAGCGCATCGTCCTGAAGTTCCTTCCGCACTTCACCTACGTGCTCGACAAGTCCGCCGACAAGGTGGCACGCGTGCTCAGCGCCCTCGACGAGATCGAGCACGCCCAGCCAGCCGAACCGCCCGCCGCGCCAGAACATGGGAAAATTCTTTCCTGAGCTTTCCGAGGGGTTCCAAAGGCTGCTCGGCGCCGTCGAGGGCCGGTCGGTCGCCGTCGTCGGGCACGCAAGGCCCGACGGCGACTGCATCGGCTCCCAGGTGGCCCTCGCTCGGGTGCTCTGCGCCCGGGGATCGCCCGCGGTCTGCGTGAACGCCGACCCGGTCCCGCGCCGCCTCGCGTTCGCGGCCCGGGGCACGGCGTTCATCCGCACCGAGGAGGCGCTCCGGCTTCCCGAAGACACGCTCGCGGTCTTTGTCGACTGCGCCGACCACGCGCGGGCGGGCGAGCGCGTCAGGCAGAGGTTTCCCAGCCCCGTGGGCAACATCGACCACCACCTCTCGAACAGTGCGTTCGCGGCGGTCAACATCGTGGACAGCGGATCGGCCGCATCGTGCGAGATCCTCGCCGGAATCTTCATAGATTTGGGGATCCCCATCGACGCCAGCACGGCGTCCGCGCTCTTCACCGGCATCGTCACTGACACCGGGCAGTTCCGCTTCAATTCGACCTCGCAGCGCACGTTCATCCTGGCGGGCGAGCTCGTCGCCCGGGGCGCATCGCCGCCCGAGGCCGGCTACGAGCTCTACGAGCGCGAATCTTCGGGGAAGCTCCGGCTCCTCCAGCAGTTCCTCGCGTCGCTCACGATGGAATGCGGCGGACGCGTGTGCATCGGCACGCTGGCTCCGAACGCCTTCGAGGCCACCGGCACGACCGCCGAGGACACCGAGGGCCTCGTGGATTTCGCGCGCAGCATCGACGGCGTCGAGATCGGCGTGCTGATCGAGGAGAGGCCCGAAGGGGGCGTCAAGGCCAGCCTCCGCGCGAAGGACCCGCTCTGCCGCCTGGATCTGGCCGCCGGCCAGTTCGGGGGCGGGGGCCACGCCTGCGCGGCGGGGCTCAACCAGAAGAAAGCGAACGGCGACTTCAGGGAGCGGCTGCTGGAGGTCCTGCGCGAGCGGCTCAGGGTCGTGGATGCCGAACGCGCGAAGCTTGGGGCCTAGGGCCATGATGGGACTCCAAAAGGAACTGGACGGGGTGCTGCTCGTCGACAAGCCGCGCGACCACACCTCGCACGACGTCATCGCCCGGCTGCGCGGCAAGCTCCGGATGAGGAAGATCGGCCACGCGGGGACCCTCGACCCGATGGCGACGGGGCTGCTGGTGGTGCTGGTCGGCAGGGCCACCCGGGTCTCGCAGTACATCATCAGCCTCGACAAGGAATACGAGGGGACGGTCGAACTCGGCAGGACGACCGATTCCCAGGACGCCGAGGGCCAGACGATGGAGACCCGGCCGGTCCCCGCCCTCACCGAGGCCGAGGTCCGCGCCGCGATGCAGGGCTTCCTCGGGGACCAGTACCAGACGCCGCCGATGTTCTCGGCCATCAAGATCGCGGGCGTGCCGCTTTACAAGAGGGCGCGAAAGGGCGAGGAGGTCGAGCGCGAGCCCCGGTTCATCCGCGTCATGTCGTGGGACCTGTTGCGCTTTGAGTCGCCGCTGATCGACTTCCGGATGCGCTGCACCAAGGGGACGTACGTGCGGACGCTGGCGCACGACCTCGGAAACCGGATCGGCTGCGGGGCCCACCTGCGGGCGCTGCGCCGGACGGCGACCGACAAGTTCAGCGTGGCGCAGGCGCTCACGATGGAGGATATCGAGCGCCTTTCCATCCCCGACATCGAGAAGAGGCTGATTCCCGTCAGCCAGGCGGTGCCGAGCGTGGCGCTATGAGCCTGCCGGCGCAGTTCGGAGGGCTTGAGCGCGTCGCGCTTCCGGGCCGCCCGCTCCACGTCGCCATTGGGATCTTCGACGGCGTCCACCTGGGGCACCGCGCCGTCATCGAGGCCGCGGTGCAGTCGGCCCGCCTCAGCGGGGGCATCTCCGTCGTTCTCACGTTCGCCCCGCACCCGAGCGTCCTGCTGACCCCGGAGAACCCGACCCGGATGATCCTCGACCTGCCCTCCAAGGTTGAGAAGCTGGGGGCGCTGGGGGTCGACGCCGTCGTGGTGCAGCCCTTCACGCGGGAGTTTGCCGCGATCTCCGCCGAGGAGTTCATCCCCTACGTCAAGCGGCACCTTCACCGGCTTGCCGGCGTCTACGTCGGTGAGAACTTCCGGTTCGGGCGGGGACGCCGGGGTGACGTCGCGATGCTGGTGGCCGAGGGCCGCATGCACGGGATCACGGTGTTCAGCGCGCCGCGCGTGAGCCTGGACGGCGAGCCGATCAGCAGCACAAGGATCCGCGGCCGGATCGGAAAGGGGGACATGATGGGCGCTGCGGCGCTCCTCGGCTACGCCTACACGGCGTCGGGCACCGTTGTGCACGGCAAGCACCTCGGAAGGACGATCGGATTCCCGACGCTGAACCTCGGGTGGTCGCCCGACCTCAAGCCGCTCTACGGCGTCTACGCCGTGCGGGTGAGCGGGGCCAGGTCCTTCGGATGGCTGCCCGCGGTGGCCAACTACGGCCTGCGCCCGACCGTGGAGGACGCGAAGGAGCCGCGGCTCGAGATCCACATGCTCGTCACCTGCCCCTACGCCGCGGGAGATCCGGTTGCCGTGGAGTGGGTTCGGTTCCTGCGGCCGGAGAGGAAGTTCGCCGGGATCGACGAGCTGCGCTCCCAGATCGCCAGGGACGTGGAGGAGGCCCGCGCGGAATTTTCCTTGCCGTGATCGGCGCCTCTCCTGCTTAATTTCCAACCCGTTGGTGCGGACCCTTAGCTCAGTTGGTTAGAGCGTTTCCTTGACATGGAAAAGGTCGCTGGTTCGAGTCCAGTAGGGTCCACCAGCTTGCAATCGGCGCCGAGCCCTCCCAGCCTTCCCTCGGGGAGGCGCTTTTTATTTTAATGGAAAACAACACCCCTACGGCGGCGTCCGAGAATCAGCCCTTCTCGCTCTGGCTCTTCATGGTCACGGTCGGCGGCTCGCTTGCGGTCCTGCTCGGGGCGCTCCGGCTCATCGTGCCCCACGTCTGGGAGGCGCAGATCCTGGCTCCCGTCTGGCACGGCGTCGCGGCGTTCGTCGCGCTCAGCCTCGTCAACTGCTTCATCGAGTACGTCTTTCACCGCTACGTCCTGCACAAGCCGGCGATCCCGCTCCTGAGAAGGTTCTACCGCCAGCACACGCTGCACCACGCCCTCACGCGGATCGCCCGGAAGGCGACCCGGGACGGCCGGGGCCTCATGTTCATCGAGAACAAGTACCCGATCCTCGACGACGACCAGCACGAGGCGTCGTTCTTTCCCTGGTACACGCTCGTGACGTTTGCGGCCATCCTCACGCCGCTGCTCTGCCTCCTACAGTGGGTCTTCCCCTCATTCCCGTGGTTCTTCGCCGGATTCGCGGCCCTCGCCTCGTCGCTCACGATCTATGAACTCGTGCACGCGATCGAGCACTGGTCGCTCGACCGGTGGGAGCCTTTGATCGCAAGCCCGCGGTGGGGGGCCTTCTGGCGCGCCGCCTACAGCTTCCACCTGCGCCACCACGCCGTCATCGACTGCAACGAGTCCATTTCGGGCTTTTTCTGCCTTCCGCTTGCGGATTGGGTGTTCGGGACCTGCCTGATGCCGAGGAGCATCTATTCCGACGGCGAGGAGTGGACCCCCGACGAGTTCAAGAGCCCGACGCCCGTCTGCCTCATCCGCGCGCTCGACCGCGCGGCGGACGAATCCGTTGCACGGCACCGCGCCGGGGCCGTCGAGAGGCTGCCCGACCCGGCGGTCGACCACGGCTCCACCAGGGGCGAGCGGATCGCCAACTGGGTGACGCACGGGCTTGGGCTTGCGGTGAGCATCCTCGCCTTCGCGCTGCTCGTCGCCTCGGCGAGCCTCTACGGGGACGCCTGGCACATCGTGAGCTTCAGCGTGTTCGGCGCGGCGCTTCTCCTGCTGTACTCGATCTGGATGCTCTACCACGCCTGGGATTCGGAGCGGGGACGCAAGCTCATCCTGAAGCTCGGCAGGGCCTCGGCGTTCCTCCTGATCGCGGGATCCTACACGCCGTTCCTGCTGGTGAGCCTGAGGGGGCCGTGGGGCTGGACCCTTTTCGGGGTCGTGTGGGGCCTGTGCGGCGCCGGAATCGTGTTCCAGTTCATCGTCGGGAACCGTTACCGGGTCACCTCGACCCTGGCGACCCTGTTCATCGGCTGGATGATCGTCGTGGCCATCAAGCCGCTGTTCGCGGCGTTGCCCCATGGCGGACTCTGGCTGCTGCTTGCGGGCGGACTCTGCTACACGGCCGGCGCGATGCTGGCCCCGCTGAGGCACCTTCGCTATCATTACGCCTTCAGGAACGCGCTGGTGCTCGGCGGCAGCACCTGCCACCTGCTCGCCGTGCTCTTGTTCGTGCTGCCGCAGCACGTGTAGGCGCCCCGGTGAGGGAGAGATGATGTTTCGGTCGAACAACTGCATCGCGCTCCACCTGACCAGCCTCGCGAAGGCGGAGCGGTTCTACTCGGACGTCCTCGGTTTCAAGCTGAAGAGCAAGACCCGGACCTGCCTCGAGTTCGACACGGGCCATTTCCTTCTCTATCTGAACAGGTCCGCCAGGCCCCAGCCGCCGGCCCCCTCGTTCAGCGTGAAGAGTGTCGCAAAGGCAAGGCGCCTGCTCAAGGGGGCGCGTTGCCAGATCGTCGCCGATAGGGGAAACTCCCTCTACTTCCGGTACCCCTTCGGCAACGTCTTTGACGTGATTGGGGATTGATGGGATCGCGGTCCGAGCTCACCGGGGTTGGGGGCTGCCGGGCAGCCGAGGCGCAGGGCCGGCGTGTCCGGATGCACGGCGATCGCCTGCGGATCGCCGCGGCCGCCGCCTGCGTGGCCGCACTGGCGCTGTTCGGCTGCGCCCGGAGGGGGACGCCCGCCGAGGCGGGCATCCGGACCCAGACCCTCCTCGTGGGAAACGGAGCGGACCCCGCGGATCTCGACCCCCAGGTGGTCGTCGCGTTCACGGATACGAACATCGACTATACGCTCTTCGAGGGCCTCACCAAGATAAGTCCCCGGACCTCGCTCGCGGAGCCCGACCTTGCCCAGGGCTGGGAAGTCTCCGCCGACGGGCTCGTCTACACCTTCCACCTCAGGCCGAATGCGCGGTGGTCCAACGGGGATCCCGTCACCGCCGATGACTTCGTCTATTCCTTCCAGCGGATCCTCACGCCCTCCTTCGCCGCGCTCTATTCCTACATGCTCTGGCCGATCCGGAACGCCGAGGCCTTCAATTCGGGCAGGATAACGGACTTCTCGCTCGTCGGCGCGAAGGCCCTGGACGCGACCACGCTGCGGCTCACCCTCGAGCGGCCCACGCCGTACCTGCCGGCGCTCGCCTCGCACAGCACGTGGCTGCCGGTGCACCGACCGGTGATCGAGAAGTTCGGCAGGATGGACGAGAAGGGAACGGCGTGGACCCGGCCGGGGAACCTCGTCGGCAACGGGGCCTTCACGCTTGCCGAGTGGGTCCCCAATGCCCGGGTCGCCGTCGTCAAGAACCCGCTCTACTGGGACGCCGCCAACACCCGCCTGAACCGGATAGAGTTCTACCCGATCGAGAGGCCGGACGTCGAGGACCTGAACTATCGCTCGGGGCAGCTTCACATGACCTACGCGATTCCCATGTCCAAGGTGGACGCCTACCGCTCGCACGAGCCTGTGGACCTGCGCGTCGACCACATCCTGACGTCCTTCTACCTGTTCATCAACGTCACCCGGCCGCCCGTCGACAACGCCAAGCTCCGGCTTGCCCTTGCGCACGCCGTGGACCGCGAGGCGCTCTCGCGGGACGTGACGAGGGGCCTTTATCCGCCGGCCCGGTGCCTGACGCCCCTGAACTGTGGGGGCTACACCTGTCGCACGCAGGTTTCAGACGATTATGCCGAAGCGCGCCGCCTCCTGGCCGAGGCGGGCTACCCGGGCGGCCGTGGCCTTCCCCAGATCGAGGTGCAGTGCTACCAGACGGAGGTTCCCCTGCACATGCTGGAGGCGATCCAGGCGATGTGGCTGAGGGAGCTGGGGATCCGCATCACGATCGCTCAGGTCGAGCAGAAGACCCTGTTCCAGAACCAGCAGGACCGCAACTACACGATCTCGTTCTCGGCCTGGACCGCCGACTACCCCGACCCCCTCACGTTCCTCGGCACTATGGTCACTGGCGGGGGCAACAACTGGGCGGGATGGAGCAACCGTGAGTTCGACCGCCTGATTGCGGACGCCGCAAACACGCCCGACAACGCGCGACGCCTGGAACTCTTCCAGAAGGCGGAAGCCCTCATGCTGGGGGAGGCCCCCCTCATCCCGATCTACTACCAGCCCCAGGTGTATGCGATCAGCCCGGCGGTGCACGGGTGGACGACGAACGTGGTGGGATTCCACGAGTTCAACCGGGTCTGGCTGGGGAAGTAGGGGGGGGCGTGCCCCCGGGGGCCGCCATCAGGCGGGGTCTTCGATCCCGGTTGGCTGCTACCGCCAGCTGTATCCGAGGCCGAACAGGACAATGTCGGCATCGCGGTTGTAGGAGCTCGTGACCCGGTCCCAGACCAGCCGGGCGACCCAGTGGTCCGTGAGATGCCTGGCAATCGTGAACGAGACGAGCGGGGCGATGGCGGCCGGACTGTAGCGCGTCGCGGGGTCCGGGTGCTTACGGTCTATGAAGAAGTACGGGCCAACGCCGATTCCAACCGACGTGTTGTCGTCAAAGAATGTGTTGACCGGCCACAGCTGAACGGCGACGCCGCTGCGGCGCACGGTCTTCGGGTCGCCCTCATAGATGTATGTCGAGGTCAGGTCTAGGTGGGGCATGAGGCCCTGGCGGTATTCCGCCGCCCCCGCCCAGGCCTTGTCGCTGAAGAACGTGTTGACGATGCTCTGCCCTCCAAAGACGGTGAGCTGCGGCTCCGTGACGAACGCCTTGTCGGGCGCGCTCGCATTGGGCGTGTCGCCGACCGGGTGCCCGTGCGGTCCGAACCAGTAGCCGACCCCCATCTCGACGGTCGTGTCCCTGATGTCGGCCGACGGGTTGATCCGATTTATCATGAACCGGTAGTACCAGCGGTCGTTGAGATAACCGGTGGCCGTGAAGCTGAATATAGGCGCCGTGCCGTGGATGTCGGCGGACCCGCCCGCCGGAAGCGACTCGGTGTCGTAGTAGTAGTAGACGCCTGCCCCCACGGAGAGTGCGACGTGGTCGTTGAAGAAGGGAACGTTGGTCCAGCCCTCCCATGCCGAGCCGTCGCGCCGGTGGCCCGGGAAATGGCCCTCGTTGATGTAGGCGGTCGAGGCGTCGAAGTACTTATACAGGTCCTGCCGGTAGTCGACTTCCCAGGCATCCGATGACTTCTGGAAGGTTCCGGAGGTCGACAATCCCCCGAGCACCGTCAATTCTTGGGCGTGCAGGCCGAGGCCGGAGCACGAGATCAAAAGGGCGGACAGTTGCCAGAGGGTCAGTCTTTTCATGTTGTAGGCGGCTGTTGGGACGCGCAACCGATCCACCGGTGCGAAACGAGAACCATGGTTCGGCGTTCGGTCGCTGGGGCTAGAGTCGATGGCTTGCGGGGCGGTCGCCCGGGTGTTATGGTTAGGGCACAGGATAGCACGACCGCCTGCCGACCCGAATGGGGTGTTCAACTGAGGCGCAGGGAATCCGCGCCGGCGCCCTTGACGCCGATTCCCAATAGGGTTTTGGCCAACGTTCCAGTTGACAGGGATTTTGCGTGGGTAGGTTATGGTCCTATGAATTTAGTCCCCAAGATTCTGCGTCTTGCCGCGTTTTCCATGGCGATTGGCGTGCCGGCCGCGATGGCCGACGGCGTCGCCGCCAAGCCCGTCACCCCCCAGGCCTCACCGGAGGCGGTGGCCCTTCTGCAGATGCTCTACGACATCTCCGGAAAGTACCTCCTCACCGGGCAGCACAACTACCCGGCGGTCTGGGCTAAGAACTCCGAGTTCGCCTCGAGGTACATCGGGAAGACGCCGGTGATTTTCGGGAAGGACTTCGGCTTCGCGAAGGAGGGCGACACGGACTCGTACCTCGCGCGGCCTGACATCGTTAAGGAGGCCATCCGCCAGCACCAGCTGGGATCGCTGGTCGCCCTGTGCTGGCATGCGGTTCCGCCCACCGCCGACGAGCCGGTCACCTTCCGGCCCATCCCGGGGGCCGACCCGAAGGCGCTCAAGAGCGTCCAGGGACAGCTGACCGACGAGCAGTTCAAGGATCTGCTGACGCCCGGCACGGCGCTCTACGAGCACTGGTGCGCGCAGGTGGACGCGGTGGCGGTGTTCCTGAAACAGCTTCAGGACGCCCGTGTCCCAGTCCTCTGGAGGCCCTACCATGAGATGAACGGCGACTGGTTCTGGTGGGGGGGCCGCACCGGAACGTACAGCACGGCGGCGCTGTACCGGCAGCTGTTCGACCGGCTGGTGAATCACCACCACCTCAACAACCTGATCTGGGTCTGGAGCATGGATCGCCCCCACAATCCGGCCATGGAGCATGCGAAGTACTTCCCCGGCACCGCCTATGTCGACGTCCTCGCCATGGACATCTACGGGAACGATTTCGCACAGGCCTATTACGACAGCCTGGCCTCGCTCTCCCAGGGCAAGCCGCTGGTCCTTGCCGAGGTGGGCAACCCTCCGAGCCCCGAGGTCCTGACCCAGCAGCCCAGGTGGGCCTACTACATGACCTGGTCGGGGATGGTCCGCAACACGCCGAGGAAGGACTACGCCGCGCTCATGAAGGACCCGCGCGTGCTGAACCTCGAGGACCCCGCGTACTGGAGCGTGGCTGAACCCTACCGGAAGGCGTGCGGTCTGCCGCCGCTGCACGTCGAGCCCAGGCCCGCCGACTTCTCGGGGACCTGGGTCTTCGACGAGGACAGGAGCGAGGTGGGGAGGATGGGGGCCGGCATGGTCCCTGCGCGGCTGGAGATCGCCCAGCGGGGCAACAGCCTCGACATCAAGACCACGCGCGTCGTCGAATACGCGGACGACCAGGTCGTCGACGAGAAGCTGACGCTCGACGGAACGGAATCCAAATCTGAATTCATGAACTCGCCGCGTGTCACGACGGCGCGGCTTGCGGACGGAGGGAACCGGATCCTGATGGAGTCGGCTGTGACCTTCTCATGGGGTGCGCCGGGGTCCAAGATGACGACGAAGGAGACCTGGGCGCTGCTTGATGGCGGCAAGACCCTTTCGGTCCGACGGCACATAAGCTCCTTCAGGGGGGAGCAGGACCAGAACCTGGTCTTTTGCAAGCGATAGGCGGGCGCTGAGTTGCGGTGCCCCCGCCGGACCGCCCCGGGGCCGGCTTCATGTTGACGGCCTAGCGCGGGAATCCCACGCTATGCCGCCTTCATCCGGCGCCCGCTCGGCCCGCACGAGTCACGTCAACCCCAAGGAGAAACCCATGACCTTCATGCACACCCTCTGGCTTCCCATCCTGCTGTCGTCCGTGTTCGTGTTCCTCGCAAGCTCCATCATCCACATGGTGCTGTCGTGGTGGCACAAGAGCGACTTTTCTAAGCTGCCGGACGAGGAGAAATTCACTGACGCGGTGCGTCCGCTCGCGATTCCTCCGGGCGACTACATGATCCCGAACTGCTCGAGCAATGCCGAGATGAGGACCCCGGAATTCAAGGAAAAGCTGAGCAAGGGGCCCGTCATGGTGGCGACCGTGCTGCCGAACGGCATGTTCAACATGGGAAAGAGCCTGAGCCTTTGGTTTGTCTATCTCGTCGTGGTCAACTTCTTCGCCGCCTACATCACGTTCCACGCGGTTCCGGCCGGCGCGGGGTACCTCAAGGTGTTCCGTTTCGCGGGCGCGACATCGTTCATGGGCTATTCCCTGGCGCTCTGTCAGGCGTCGATCTGGTACGGCCGCTCGTGGTGCTCGACGATCAAGTCCATGATCGACGGGCTCATCTACGCCGGGCTGACGGCGGGCACCTTCGGCTGGCTCTGGATGCGGTAGGGGCGGTGTCCGGAGCCATGGAAAATCGCTAGAACCGGGGCTACGGGCTCGGAGGCAACCGCGACCGCGCTTGCCCCAAGAGGGCTTACAAGTTCTATTGCCCTCGCGCATGGCCGCCGGCGTCCAGCCTGGGGGGCCCGCGCAAACGATACCCGATGCGCCGCGGAGCCCTTCGCCTTTTCCTTGGCTTGGCCCTTGCCTTGGCCGTCGGCTTGCCCCGCGGCCCCGCCGCGGGAATTCCGGGCGCGGGCGCCGCCCCGATTCGCGTGCTGTTCATTGGCAACAGCTACATCTACGTGAATGACCTGCCCGCCGTCCTTGAGAAATTCTCCTGGAGCGGCGCCGGGCCGAGGATCATCACAAAGGCGGTGGTGCACGGGGGATGGACCTTGAAGAAGCACCTGGCCTCCGGAGAGGCGCTCGGCGTCCTGCGCGAGGGCGGATGGGACTTCGTAGTCGTGCAGGAGCAGAGCGACCTTGGGGCGCCCTTCGTCATCAACGGCATTCCGCGGGTCAGCAGCGACGCCTTCTTCAAGCCGAGCGCAGCAAGGTGGGCGGCCGAGATCCGAAAGGCGGGCGCCAGACCGCTCTTCTACCTTACGTGGGCGAAGAAGGCCTGCCCCGAGGATCAGTCCCCGCTCAACTACGCCTACTTCACGGCGGCGCGGGACGCCGACGCCGTCGTCGTGCCGGCGGGCATGGCTTGGGACGAGGTCCGCCAGAACCGGGCCGACCTCGAACTCTTCATGTGCGACGGCTCACATCCGTCGCCCGCGGGCACCTACCTGACAGCCTGCGTGTTTTACGCGGCCATGATCGGCCGGACCCCTGTCGGCCTGCCTGCAACGACTGATGTCAGGGGGCCTGGTCCCGGAGGCAGGGTGGACCTTGCGGACCCGAGCGCGCTCGTGAACCTGCCCCCAGAGGAGGCCCTGTACTTCCAGACGACGGCGTGGGACACCTGGCAGAGGCTCCGCGGCAACAGGGGATTCCCGCACGGTCTGCCGCCGCGGGCCCCGGGGTCGCCCGAAAGGCCCCCGGGACGCCCGATCTCGGCGGCCCAGCTCTCGGGCACGTGGAAGGGGGAACTTCGGCTGTATCCGGCGCCATTTCTCCCCGTGGAGATGGTGCTCGCGCTCGCGCAATCCGGCGCTCAATGGCGGGGCCATCTCAAGCTGAACTTCCATGCGAAGGAGCGCCCGGACGAGTCGCTCGACCTCGGAGACCTCGCCGTAGGTGAAACGGAGTTCACCTTCACCGATCCCCGGGGATTGCAGAGGCTCCCCGTGCGGTACCGGGGGGTGAGCGTTGGCAATGGCGAGCTAACGGGCAATGCGGACGCGGACGACCCGCCGGGCCTTTACCGCGGCACATGGCATCTGCGGAAGGCACCGTGACCGATCGCCGCGACAGGCTCAGCAGCAACTCACTGTAGCAGCACACTTGCAGGAATACCGAGTCCTTTGTGTAGCGCCCGAATCATTCCTAAACTGAGAGGCCTCTTGTGATTGAGTACTTCAGAGACGCGGCTCTTGCTTGAGAAATACTTCTCGAGGTCCCTCTGTCGCAGCCCTTCTTGCTCCATTCTGAATTTGATCGCAAGCGGCGCGCAAACCCGGCCAAAGCGGCTTCAGCCGCTTAGACCGGGAGGATGTCAACGGGTGGTTGAGCTCGATCAGAATGGAAGGATCATTGGAGCGATGGGCAGGCCGGGCCACGGGCCAGGTCAGTTTGCCTGGGCGCATTTCCTGGCCGTAACACAGGATGGCAAGATCATCGTGGCGGATGTACTGAATTGGCGGTTTCAGGTCTTCGCCCCAGCACCGCTCCCTGGCAAGCTTTCGGATTATGTACCAGAGCGGCGGATGTTCTACGGCTCAGTACCGAGCTCGGGCTGGGTTTCCAGGCAGACCAATCTCCCGTCAAAATAGGTAGGGTTGAGGGTTTTCGATTCAGGGAGGAGGGTTCCTGCAGGAATCCGATTTTCCCTTAGACCTTCTCAGCTCTGCCAATTCTCAAACGCAAGGCCTGGAATTCGTGCGAATTCAGATACATTGTTGGTGACGACGGTGGCGCCGATCCTGAGCGCTTGGGCCGCTAGCATCAGGTCGTAAGGGCCGATGGGCTGGGCATTCGGCTTCAACCTGGCAAGGTAGGCTCTAACGAACCCATAGTACGAGGCATCTGCGCAGGTATAGTTGGCCTCGTTGGCGACAAGTGCGCGTAACCTTTTCACTCGTTCGGCGAGAGTGGGGATTTCCGATCGTTTCGCGGCGCCGTATTCGAGCTCCGACAGCACGACACACGATAACCGGCAAAAGCGGAGGTTGGCTTCGAGCTTTCCCTTGATACCCGCATCAATCCCCCGGAGATACCGCGAGAATACGTTGGTGTCGGGTAGATAGATCACGGCTCCGATAGGGCGAGGGGCTCTATGTCCGGGAAGTCCGGGCAGGATCCGTAGAGCTTGGACAAGGCCTTGATGCGGCTCGCCTCGGCTTTGGGATCCAAAATGAATAACCCCCGGGCGGTCTTCTCGATCAGAACGGTTTTTGCATTCAAGCGCAGGGCCTTTGGCAGGCGAATCGCCTGCGAGTTGCCGGATTTGAACACTTTGGCTGAAATACTTGGCATGTGCATACGCTGTATATACAAAAGATGGCTGTCAACGTCGCGTGTAGGGACCGCTACGGTGGATGGTAAGTTTCTCACAATAGTCCCGCCTCTCTGAAACTGTAATAACCTCGCCCAAGGGGGTCGGCCCCTCGACGTCCTATGATAACGTGATCCAGCAGAGGGATATCCACAGCGGATGCTGCTTCCCGGAGTTGCCTCGTTTATGTGAAGCCTTGGATTATGGGAAGGTGGCGGGCAGAGCGCGGTGGCCTCCGAGCGCGTGCGTCGGAATGTCTAAGATTGGGGCTTCCCATAATTACAGCGCCTCCAGGTACGCCAGCAGGTGAGAATTAGCCTTCGGCGGTCTTTTGGCGCCGGACAGTTTTTCGAGTGTGTTCAAGCACTGCTCCTTCATCTTGAGATCGGCCTCGACGTAGCCGTGTGTAGTTGCGGTCTGCTCGTGGCCGAGCCACAGCGAGATGATGGGGAAGGCGACACCGGATTGCAGCAGATGCATTGCAGTGGCGTGACGGAACGTATGGAGGGTGATTTTGCGACCGTGCAACGACGGACAGGCCTTCACCGCAGAGAGCAACGTCGCGTTCAATCGTAGCGCCGCACCCTTCCGTGTGATAGGCGCCCCGTGCTGGTTGGCGAAAAGGTATTGGGTCGAAGCGACCTGATTCGATTTGCACCAGTTGTGAATCTCCCGCTGGGTGGCAGGCCAGATCGGAACGTCACGTTCTTTACGGCCCTTGCCGTGCAGCCGCACGGTGAGGTTGTTGATCTCGGAGGGCTTAAGCTGGAGCACCTCGGAGATGCGCCCGCCGGTGTTGTAGAGTAGCGTGAACAACAGATGGTCACGTTGGCCGGTACGGGTGGTCGAATCGGTGGCTGCCAGGACGGCGTCCACTTCTTCGCGGCTCATGAAGCCGAGGACTGGTTTAACGGTGCGCTTGCATGGGATCGCGAGGATGTGCTGGCCGGCGACCATGAAGTCGGGCGCCTTCCGACCGATGGCGAACCGAGCAAACGCGTGGATCGCCGCGAGGCGGGCGTTGCGGGTGCGGATCGTGTTGCGGCGCACTTTTTCCAGATGCTCGAGAAACGAGAGAACCGCGTCGGCGGAGAGCATCTCGAGCGTGAGTTGGTCGATGGCCGTGCGCTGTTCCTCGGCGAGGTAACGGAGGAGCATATGAAACGTGTCACGATACGCCGAGATGGTGTGCGGGCTCAGGTTGCGCTGGGTGTGCAGTGAGCCGAAGAACTGCTGGATGAGGATGGAGAATGAGGAGGACATGGGTCAAAGTTGGGGTTCGTCCCGGCGTTGCCGGTAGTTTTGAAATGTGGTCGCTGCATGCCGAAGCGCGCGGCGGTTGGGCTGAACATACCAAAAGGTGTCGCTGAACTTGTGGTGGCCGAGGTAGCGGGTCAGAAGCACCAGGTGATGCGGGAGCGGCGCAGCCTGTCGGCTCCACCGCGCGACCCAGTTGGAGGCGAAGGTGTGCCTGAAATCGTGCAATCGCACAGACTCAAGATCGCCCTTCGACTTGAGCGGCGAGGCCAGCCAATGAAAATAAAACTCGATGTTGGTCCGCAGGCTCATCCCGCCTTTGCCACTGTGGCTGACAAAGAGATGCTCGCTTCGCGGATACAGTTGCCGCCGTCGTCGTTGGTAACGCTCCAGCGCACGGACGACCGAAGGGTGAATCGGAAGGATCCGTTGCGGGCTGAACTTGCGTGGAGCGATACAGAGCGTGCCAGCGCGAGGATCGAAGTCGCGATCACGCAGACATACCGCTTCGCCGATCCTCAAGCCGGTGCACCAGAGTAGCCCGATGATCGTCTTCATCGTCATGGCACGAAGAGGCGACCAGCTCGGTTCCAGGAGCGCGGTGTCGCGCATCAGCCATCGCACCTGAGCGGTGGTGTAGATGTGCGGGGCCGGCCGATGCCGCCCGGGACCATATTGCCCCTTGGGCAGTACTTCCGTTCTTGGGTCGAAGAGTGAGCCATAGCGGCCGAGCCCTCGCAGCCCGCAGAGCCGGGCGGCCCGATACCGCGGAGTCATCTTAACGGGCAACAGTGCCCAGCGATGTCCGAGCTCAATGGTCAGCGGCTGGCCCGGGGCGAAACGATCCGCAAATCGGGCAAACTGGCGCAGTATACTGCCTGTACTGACCATTGCGTAGCCGAGCTTCTGCCGATGATCGAGGTAACGCGCTACGAGGCGCTGCATGTGGTCCGTGCTCATGATGCTAGAGGCCAGGGTTGGACCAACGCGCGGAGATCGCTCACGTCGATCTGTGCGTAGAGGTTGGTAGTCTCGAGGTCACGGTGCCCGAGAAGATCGGCGATCTGCTTTAGATCAGCGCCGTGAGCGTGCAGCCGCGAAGCAAAGGTATGCCGTAGCCGGTGAACCCCGCCCCAGCTCGCCGGGAACCCGCACCGTTTGAAAGCCCTGAGGATATGCTGGCGGGCGGCTTGAACCGACAGAGGTGTGCCACACCTTATCACGTCGGCAAGGAAGAGCTGGGCACACTGGCTAGCAGGACGGCCCCGATCGACATACGCACGGAGAGCAGCGTAAACGCGCTGCGGCAGCGGCAAGGTCCGGCCGCGGCCGTTTTTAACCGGTGGCACCGTAAGCTGTCGTCGCTCCCAATCGATGCTGTCGAGGCGAAGTGCGATCACCTCTGCCATCCGCAGGCCGAGGTCCACCATGCAAATCGTCATCGCGTAGTTACGACGGCCGTTTGGTTGATTGCGGGCAAACGCAGCCAGCAGTCGCCGGCGTTGCTGATCTGAAAGCACCTCTGGGCGGGCCGGCGACTGACCGTAGGCCGAAATACTCGGAACAGCTTCGACGAGAGAGTGGGCGCAGGCGCCGCGCAGCTCAACAAACCGAAGGAACTGACGGAGTCCGGAGAGCATCCCCTTGACGGTAAGTCGGCTTAATCCGCGCTGGGCCAGATCGTGAGAGTAACGGATGATATCCGGTGGTCCCACTTGCGACCAGTCGGCTTCGCGAGATCCAAACTGCCACCGCAGGTAGGAGGTGACGGTCGTTCTTCGCCAGCATATCGTGTCCGCAGCGTGCCCCTTGTGTGCTTCAAGAAAGTGAAGGTGATCGTCGACCCATCGCTGCCACGGTGTCGGAATCGAAACCCGCTTAAACCGTCCGCCGAACCGCGGCCAAGCGTGAAGAACCGCACGACGTTCCTCCTTACAGATATCACCTCGGCCCAGTGAGAAATAGCGCACGATGTGCGGGACATCTTCGAGAGTGACATCCGCAAGCCGTCGCCGTCGCCAATCGAGCCAAAGGGCGATGGCGCGCAACCCCCGCTGATAACGGATGCGCGTACTGTCGGCCCATCTGCGCTCCTGCATGTAGCTGCCGAAGCGCCCGTTGATCGTATCCAAGTCGGTCGTGAGGCCGACGCCTGTCGTATGGGTCTTTTGCATAGGACCCCCAGACTCACAGACCGTCCGTGCCCCATCCACCCGAAGCCGAATTATGGGCAGTAAAACGGCGGCTCCGAAAGCAGGTTACGACGAAATGATGACCCGCCGCGAGGCCACCTTCCCATAATCCAAGGCTTCACATAAACGCGATTATGGGAACGTTCCCATAACCTCGTGAGCTGGATATCGGCGGCGCTTGGGGCCGGATCCCCTGTTATACCGCATACGGTATAACAGGAGTTATGCCGCATCCCGTTTTATGCCGCACCGAGCCCGGTTTTCACTGGGGCGCTGAGCTCCGACATGCGGCATAAAACGAGCGGCCTTATAGGTCCTTGAGGAAGCTCATAAGCTTGTCATCAGGTCGGTACTTTCCCGGACTGCTTTGGACGGGATGGGTTTTTGCCAACACCGCTTCCTTTAGCGCTAGGTTCGCATCGAGGTAGATCTGCGTCGTGTCGAGCGATTCGTGGCCGAGCCAGATGGCGATCAGCGAGCGATCGACGCCGGCCTGGAGCAACTCCATCGCTGCCGTGTGTCGCAGCACGTGCGGAGTAACCCGTTTGGTTTTGAGTGACGGACACGCGCACTGGGCTGCGGCAACGTGCTTCGCAACGAGGTGTTGGACCGCATCTGCACTGAGCCGGCCTCCGGCACCGCTCGGGAAGAGGTGTTTGGCTTCATCACCGCCGAGCTCGTGCATCCACGCCCGAAGCACGGCCACAACCGGTTTGGTCAGCGGAGTGCATCGTTCTTTTCGGCCTTTCCCGTCACATCGGACGTGCGCGCCGGTGCCGAGTACCACATCCCGATGCCGTAGCCCGGTTATCTCGGAGAGTCGGAGTCCGGTCTGGACTGCAAGCAGGATAATCGCGTGGTTTCGTCGACCGAGCCATGAGCGCTGATCAACGCTCGCCAAGATCGCCTCCACTTCCTCTCGAGTGAGGTAGCCGACCAACGGCCGCGAGAGCCGTTTATACGGGATCGCCAACACCCGCTGGATAAGCCCGGCATGTTCGGGGGCCTCGAGCGCAGCATAGTGATAAAACGACCGCAGGGCGGCCAGCCGCGCGTTACGGCTGCGCGCGACGTTGGATCGGCCTGCTTCCAGATCGTCCAAAAACGAGGCCAAGAACGGAGCGTCTAGCTGTGCGAGCGCCAGGTTTGAGGGCTGCGTGGCAAGCCTCTGATGGGCAAACTTCGTCAGCAAGCGGAAGGTTTGCGCGTAGGCCGCGACGGTGTGCGGACTCGCATTGCGCTGGGAGATCAATCGCTTTGCAAAAAACGACTGGCACAACGGGGAGAAGTCGGATGCAGGCTTCATGACGCCACCCCTTTCCAGCGGGCTTCCAGGAGTTTACCGGCCGAGGCCATCAATCCCGGAGTGTTGCTCAGATACCAATAAGTCCCGGTCACACTGCCGTGCCCGAGATACGTGGAGAGGACCGGCATCCGCCGGGTCACCTCCTCGCCGCTGCGATACCAGCGCAGCAGCGTCTCCGAGGCAAAGCGGTGCCGGAAGTCGTGCAGGCGTGGCCCGTGCCGTTCGCCACGCTGTCGCAGGCCGATCTGCCGCGAGAGGTCGCGGAAGACCAGGTTCACCCCGCTATTGTTCAGGCGCGTGCCGTGCGTTGTCTCGAAGAAGTAGACCACGGGCCATCCGCGCCGCGCGTAAGTTTCATCGCGCAACTTGGCGTATTCCCGGAGCACCTCGCGCGTCGATGGATGCAGCGGCACCAGGCGTGTTTTATCAAACTTCGTGCGCCGGATCGTGAGGACGCCTTCGTCCAGGTCTACGTCTTGCGGCTGAAGGTTGAGCGCCTCACCGAGGCGGATGCCGCTGACTGCCAGCAATCCAAACAAGCAGTAGTAGGTGCTCTGGCGCAGTGGATGCGGCGACACCATCGTGCGCGCCGCATTGAGCAGCCGGTTGATCTCCTTTTTTGAGTAAAGGTATGGCCGTGCTCGCTTGGAACGGAACGGCAACAGGCGGATATGGGGCACCTCTGTCGCTGGATCGGCCCCGCTTCGGTAAAGAGCGAAGCCACGGATGACACCCAGTCGCCTCGCCCACGAGACCGACTTTTCGTGCTGGCGCTGCGTGGCGTATTCCACTGCAAGACGGCTGGTAATTTGTGAGGCCTTTTTCGCCTTCAGGAACGAGACGAACTCGTGCAGGTACACGCCATATTCCCTCAGTTTGAACCCGAGGCCACGTCGTAGCGCGAGATAGTCATCGACGGCTTGGCGTAGCGGTCTCATCGGACACCTCCCGGCCACGCGAGGGCCAACGAGCGCAAGGCAACGAGGTCCACCTTCGCGTAGATCGCTGTACTGTCCGGGCTTTTGTGCCGAAGGATCTCGCCGATCTCATCGAGCGAGGCGCCATGGCGAAGCATGTCGGTTGCGAGACTGTGCCGCAAGAGGTGTGCACCTTTGCGCGCCGATACGACACCGGCATTCCTCAACGCACAGAACACGATCTTCGCAATCGCGTTGGCCCCGGTGAGGCCACAATGCGGCGCGCGACCCCGGATGAAGACGGAGCGCGAGCTGCACTGGGGACGATCCTGTCGTAGATACCTCGCGATGGCTTGGGCCACGTCGGCTGGCAACGGTAACTGTGCCGACCGGCCACCTTTTCCGCAGACGGCAATTCGGGAAGCCTCCCAATCGAGGTCGTCCAGCGTGAGCCTGACGACTTCGCCTGCGCGCAAGCCCAACCGGGCGAGCAGAAGCAGGATGGCATAGTTGCGTCGCCCCAGTCGCCTTCGCCGATCGCACGAGTCTAACACGCGCTGCACATCCCTGGCCGACAGATGCTTTGGCAGCGTCGCAAGCGACCAACGCGCGACCTTCGGCACTGCTTTGGCGAGATCCGCGTCGTTCAGTCCCTGGTAGCGCAGATACCCGAGGAACGATCGCATCGAGACGACGAGTTTTCTCGTGTAAGAGCAGCCGTGCCGACGTGCGTGCCGCTGGATGAAGGCAGTCACATCCGGCGCATTCAAGCTCGATAGGTCCAACAGCCCACCCGAAAATTTCTCCGTCAGGAACCTGGTCACGTACGGAGTCCATGCATCGGCTGTCTTCTGAGAAAGAGCGCGTTCCTCCACAAGGTACCGTTCATAGTTTTTCGTCAGTTGTTGAGTCGGACTCAGCCCGGGCATTGGAGCCGGCGGGGTGACGCCGAAGCGGCGCAACATGGTTAGCAATCGTCGCATCGTCGCCGGTGCGCTGACGTGGACCCATTTGGTTCTCACCCGTGGATCCAAAAACTTCTCGATCAACGCTTCATTGACATCACTCAGAGAGCGCCTGGTTCGCGCGAGCCAGGCGTCAAAATGAACGAGCAAGCTCAGGTGGTAACGCACCGACTTTCGCACGTAGCCCTGGGCTTGGACGAGGGAAACGTACTGACCGACATACGGAGACAGCGGCCCACTGGGGCCGCCCTCGATGACTGGAGTGGTTATAGAGTCCATCTCTCCATGATGGACTCTGTACCCGCCTATGCTCCTTTTTATGCCGCATCCAAACCTCCTAATTCAGAGGAATCCGACCGGTACATTCGGCATAAAAACCCACGCGGCATAACCCCTG
>Ga0302319_10004702_pt1 | contig 27912 bp, 18 predicted proteins | sample Bog_T0_2_FD_203319 | JGI IMG/M metagenome (GOLD analysis project Ga0302319, IMG submission 203319) | Peat permafrost microbial communities from Stordalen Mire near Abisko, Sweden - Bog_T0_2 | ecosystem: Environmental > Terrestrial > Soil > Wetlands > Peat | place: Sweden: Abisko, Stordalen Mire... | reverse complement strand
AATAAATTGGAAGCAGCACGAGAAAAACGCCGACAAAAACGACAAAAACAAATGGCCCTGATTAGCTAACTCATCCAGGCTGTTTTTCCAATTCACGCTGAACCAGGACAGATTTTCCTATCGCGTTGCTCGCCATCGTTGCCGTCATTTGGTTTGGGGCCTCCTATGTGGCCAGCGCGCAAAGTCTGACTTTCATGGACAACACCTATGTCGGGCCTGATCTGGATCCCACGTGTGTCGTGGCGCTGGATATCTTTGGTCGCGGTAAACCGGATTTGATTGGCGTCGACAACGGTGGCACTGTTTTCCAGGTATTCACCAATAATGGCTACGGCGGTTTTGGTTCGAACTCGCTTATCACCTTCAGTAGTGCCCAGGCCACGGCCGTGTCGGCGGATGTCAATGGCGATGGTAAACCGGATTTGATTTTCGCCAATGGCGCGAGTCCCGGCCTGCTCACCGTGCTGACCAATAACGGCAGCGGTGGCTTCGGCTCCAATGCGACGCTGACTATCGGCTATGGTCCAAAGTCCCTCGCGGTCGCGGATGTCAACGGCGATCACAAAATTGATTTGATTAGTGCCGATTTGTATTCTGGCACCCTGACGGTGTACACGAACAACGGTGCCGGCAGTTTTGGCCTCAGCGGCACTTACAACGTTGGCAGTGAGCCGTATCCCGTGATTGCGGCGGACCTGAATGGCGACGGTAAAATGGATTTGGTTTGTGCGCACGAGTATGGCACCACCGTCACAGTGTTGACCAACAACGGCACGGGTGTTTTTGGCTCCAATGCCACGTACACAGTGGGAAGTGGGCCGATGTCCGTGGCGGCCCTGGATCTCAACGGCAATGGCAAATTGGCTTTAGTCACGGCGAATTACGGCTCTAGTTCGGGAAATACCCTCACGGTGCTGACCAACAACGGCAGCGGCGTGTACGGCTCCAACGCCACGCTGGTGGTCGGCAATGGGCCCACCAGCGTCATTGGGGCGGACATCAATGGGGATGGCAAACCGGATTTAATCAGTGCCAATAGTCAGGATAACACGCTGACGGTTCTGACGAATAATGGGGCCGGCGGTTTCGGGACTAATACCACGCTCTTTGAAGGAGAGAATCCGCAGTGCGTCGTGGCGGCAGATGTCAACGGGGACGGCCGGCTCGATTTGATCAGCGGGGACGAATATACCGGCATGACGGTGCAGACGCAGGTCGGATTCACGGCCTGGCGCTATGCCGTGAGCGGCGGGCCTGATTGGATTGTGGCAACCAATATCGCGAGCACCAGCCCGGTGGCGGTAATCTCGGCGAATGCAGCGAACAGCACGCTGACGGTGCTGACGAATAATGGCGCCGGCATCTTTGGTTCGAACACAACGTTGCATGTGAGTAACGGGGCGGGCATCACTGCGTCAGGGGATTTCAACGGGGACGGCCGGCCGGATTTGGTCTGCGTGAACTCCGGTGGCGCCGGCAGCCTGACCATTTTGACGAACAGTGGGAACGGCGGCTTCGGTTCCAATACCACTTTTAGTGTCGGGGGTTCCCCAAACTGCGTCGCGCCAGTGGATGTCAATGGCAACGGCAGGCTGGCATTGGCTGTTAGTGCCAATGGGGAACTGCTGCTGTGCACTAATAACGGCGCCGATGTCTTCGGGATAAATGCCACGCTCGAAGTGGGCAACGCTCCGGGTTTTGTCGTCGCAGCGGATGTCAACGGAGATTATCGGCCGGATTTGATTGTCGCGAATAAACTGAATCACACTCTGGTGGTGTTTCTGAACAATGGCAGCGGTGGCTATGTTTCAAGCGACACGAACGTTGTGGGTTTTAATCCGATTGCCTTGGTGGCGGCGGATGTGAATGGCGACGGCAAACCAGATTTGATCTCCGTGAATGAGCAGGACAGCACGGTGACGGTGCTCACCAACGCTGGCGGCGGCATCTTTGTTTCCAATGCCACCTATTTCGTCGGCACCAGCCCTTTGGGCAGCAGTCCGGTTTCCGCTGTGGCGGCGGATATCAACGGCGACGGTTGGCCGGACCTGATTATTGTGAATTCCGGCGCGAATGAAGATGTTAGCTCGTTGACGATTCTGACCAACAATGGCAGCGGTGTCTTTGACCTCTATGCCAATATCACTACGGATACCCAGTCAGCCGTCAATAGCGGCCCGGATTACCTTACGACGGCGGATGTCAACGGCGATGGCAAGCCGGACCTGGTCGTCGCGGAATCGAGTGGCACGGTGACGGTGCTGATCAACACCATCGCCTTCCCCAGGGCTCCCACTCCGCTCCTTCTGGGCGCAACTTTCAGGGATGCGAAAGGCTTGGTCCTATCATGGTCATCCTTGGCCACCAACGTCGTGATTCAAACTAATGCGGATTTGGCGGGAACCAACTGGGGGACTGCCGACTACTCGATCACCACCAACGGGACGAACCAAAGCGTCACTATCACGCCGGCCCCGGGTGCGTTATTTTTCCGGTTGAAACAATAATGCTTTTAGGGCGTGTCTTCAAGATGTTCGAGGTGCGCCGGCAAAGCGTAACTGGTGCCGATCATCAGCCGACGGCGCTTTCGAATAATCCGCGATATTCGGTAGTCATAGCGTGTCCAAAAAGCGGTGCCGCAATTCGTTCTGTCACCGCACTCCAAATTCGTCTTCGAAATGCCCTGTCGGATGTCTGAACCGGGCGATCTGGTCATCGCGTTGGTGGGAGGCGGCTGCGAGGCCGACGGTCGACACACTTCGCGGTTAAGAGTTTGTCCCATCAACTGGTAGGGTCATTGCGCTGCGATGCCATTGCGCCCGCGCTCAAGGGTGACACTCAACCGACCCGCCCATTTTATCGGGGAAAGGACCAAGAATCAAATGGACAATAGGCTTGCAAAGCGCCGGCACAGATAGAGAATCAGAAACGGCCCAATGTCAATCGTGGCCAAACAATCAAAAGGGAAATCCCGATCCGTACATGTCATTTAACAAATTCCAAATCACAAAACGCGAAATCACCCATTCGACAAAATTTTCCCCCGCCGCCAGAAGTCGTTCGCGGGCTGTTCCCGAACCACATTCCGGAAGCTTCGTTGCTTTTGGTTTCGTAACGGGCTTGGTGGCCTGCCTCCTGACCGGTATCGCCGGTGCCGCGTCTTTACCGGACGCGCAGATCCAACCGATCGAAAACTCGGACATTGTCACAAGAGGCTCCGATGGTCTGCCCGGCGTGATGAAGAAAGACGGGACGCCGATCAATGGACTCAAACTTTCGCAGCACGACACACTGGTGTTGAGTCCCAATATTGCGGTTGCTTCCGACGGCGCGATCCATGTTGCGTTCATCGAGAGACAAGTTGAGTCGCCCTTCAGCTTGTTTGTCTACCATCGCGAAAGCATCGACGGCGGCAAGACCTGGTCCGAAGCGAAGAATCTCTCGGAGGATATGCCTGGTTTTGCGGTTGGATATTGCAATCTGCTGGTTGATGGGCGAGACCGGGTTTACGTCACCTGGCGGGTGGGTCTCTCGGAGCTTTTGCCGCCGAGCGAGGGAGATAACGTGAATCTGGTTTATCGGGTGCTCGATCATGGTAAATGGTCTAAAATCATCCCGGTTAACCCGCCAGGTTCGGCCAGTACCCAAAATAATGGGTCGATTTTTTCTTTCACCACCGCCGACGCCGCAGGGCAGGTCCAAGCCGTTTGGAATGCGTGTCCCGATACGTTTCTGCCTGAGACGACGGTTAGCGGGATGCATCTGGGAGGAGTGGGTAACGGCCTGGTTTTTGAAGCCGCCCTGGATGGATCTACGCCGTCGGCCCCCCATCAAATATACATGGCGCAAATCACGACGAATGCGAGTATGGGTGATTACGGAAAGATGTGCGATGACTTTAGTGACCTTGATGGATACGCAGATGCGAACGGCGCCCCTCATTTTATCGCCATCACGCGTGCCGTTAGAGGTACCGAAAGCGGATCGCAAATTGACCTGTTTGAAGATGGGAAACGCACTCCCGCCATCAAATTGCCAACTGACTACATGGAGACATGGACGACTCCGCCGAAGTTGTTGGTGGATGCCAAGGGAAACCGGCACATCATTGCTTTTTATAAGGGGGGCGAACATCCCTCTTTTCGGGATTACGTGGTGGGGTCAGACGAGGATCCGACCGTCATCCTGACGGCGAAGCCTCCTGGGACTTGCCTCGGTTTTCAGGCTTATCAGGGGCCGGGCGGCCACATGGCGGTGGTCATGCAAACGACGGAACGTGGCTTTATTGACAGCGGTGACAGCTGGGTTTCAGTCAGTGACGGTGGCAGTTGGTCGCCAGCCGTGTGTGTCACTGGTAATGCGGCGAGGGCCAAATACGTGGCCACGCAAAAAAGTGGTAATCTGCTGGTTGGAATTGGCGACCGTTATGGCCCCGGTCCGGGAGCCGTCGCATTCGACAAGGATGGGCACTTGTTGCTGGCGCTGGTGAATGTCAAGACCGGGACATTTGGATTGAATGCTGGCGGGGTCACCTATGCCGGAGGGAGCACGCAATCACCCATGCTTTTTTTCTATAAGTTCTAGACGCATCGCCAGCGCCCCCCGAGCCGAACTTCAGCCGGTTCACGAGCCCCAGGTCGATATGCTTCGAAAGCCCCGCGAACAACTTCGGCCCCTGGCCCGCTAGCCCGGGGTGCACCACGAACTCGTACTCATCGATCAGCCTCAGCTCCGCCAACGTGAGCGTGAGCTTTACGCCTCCCGCCAACAGTCCTTAGCCCGCCTCCCGCTTGAGCTGCTGAACGGCCGTTCCCAGATTCCCGCGCACTAGTTCCGCGTTCCAATCGACCTGATCCAGAGTGCTCGACACGGCCTACTTCTTTGCCGCGTCGATCGTTCGGGCGAAGGATTCCATCTAATCAGGCTTCGCTCCTGTCAGCGCGGGCGGCCGCCACGCTGCTTTCATCATTTCGTAAGTCACCCGGCCCAAGAGGAGGTCATCGGTTTGATCAAGGTTATCGATCGCGTGTCGATTCAAGTCTTCGTCCGGTGGTATTTCACGATGATCGCAACACCCGTCCAATGTGACGTTGATGGAATACCGAAGAGGGCACATTACGGAAGAGTACCGCCGTGGGATTGATTAGCAACGTTGCCCTGGCTTCAGGGCTGGGAGCCATCCCTCACGCGGCGTTTCATGGATATTTCAACAATTGGAAGCGTATCCACCAATCCCGCCAAGCTTAACTTCGCAAAGCGCTGAGAGCCTTTCTCATTCTCGGGGGGAGAGGGCCGGGATGAGCGGGCGACATAGGGTAATCGACGACTTCTAAATCTGCTTCAAAATGGCACCGCGTAACGATCGGCCAACCACTGGAAGTCGGTGAATCCGCCGTTGGCACCGGTAAAGTTCGGCGGATGGTAGCCGGTTGTGGTTACCGGAAATGTCGTCGCACTGCTGCGCCAACGGTGGCTTTCTGCATGTCCGTCGGCAAACGAAAGGGAACACGAACCATTATGATAAGAGGCCGGGCAGTCACCCCAGAAGCTGACCCCGCCAACCGCCGGGAGGTTGTCAAGCCATCCGTCGTTGATGGAATCAGCGTGTTCCTCGATGGTGACAAATCGCTGGGAGGCCTGGTCAATTTGGGTCGATTTAATCCACTGGCGGAAGGCGGGATGGAAATCGTTTTGTCCATGTTGCCATAGTCCCGCAGGGCTGTCGGGGCCCATATAACAATTCATGGAAAAGCTGCGGGCTCGCTGGATAAAACCAGCCGCCCGCTGGGCCGCGCTTAAATAGTTATCGCTGGGACATTTGTAGATGGCAATGCTGTTACCGAGCGCCGGTGCGAGCAAGCCGACTCTCAGCAAATTGAGGTTGGTAATCTGTTGATCGGTGCTCCATCCCATATTGTCATTGACCCAATTGCGGTAGGTTTGATTGTTGATCTCGTTTTGCAGATCCAGCGCATCATAGTTGTTGACCAGCTGGTCGTTGTTGTCGCTGGAGTAGATGGTCCACGCCAGCGCAAATTGCTTGGTGTTGCTCAGGCAGGTAATCCCTTGGGCTCGCTGTTTGGCCCGGGTTAACGCGGGTAGCAACATCGCAGCCAGGATGGCGATGATGGCAATCACCACCAGCAGTTCGATCAGGGTAAATCCCTTGACCCGCCGTCGTGGCGGCGATCCCGGCTCGCCCGAAGCAAATGGACAAGGGGTCATTATTTTACAGGCTTTTAGTTTCATATGTGTTAAAGCAATTCAGGGATAGACCAGTAGGACCCGATAAAAGCGGCTGTTCGTCGGCGCACCACCGGTTAATGAGTAATCATCCACAAACGAGTGAGTGGTTTCGACACCTGCCGCCACATTGGTTTCAGTCACCGTCAGCGCCTGCGCAAAAGTGCTCCTGTTCCCGCTCAGATTGTTGGCGTACTCAACCGCATAGGTTTTGCCGCCGACCGAATCCCAGGTGATCAGCGGGTAGCCGGTGAGCGGCTGCACATTGGCTTGCACCAGGAAAGTTGATAGAGGATTTATGGGAATCAGGCCAAGCCAGTAGCATTGCAAATTGCTAAAACCATTTGCGGCGGGAGCCTGTGCCAGGGTGTTTGTCGCGTTGCCAAAATAAAGGCTTTCCCACCAATCAGGCAATCCATCTCCGTCCGTATCCAGGTTGGCATTTTGATAATCAATGACCACGCCTGAAACGAGCAGCTTTTGGCCAGACTGGCTGACAACGCCGTTAGCGGGACATTGCACCAGAACCACGGCGTTGTCTGGCAGGATCGAGACGGGAACATTCCCTGTGACATTGGTAGCCACGAATGATCCACTGACGGCGTCATATAAGTCTGTTCCATTGGGGCCAACATTGACGGTAATCTGTTGGCTGGTGCCGTATGGATTGTAGAACAGGAATGTGGGATAGGCGGCAGGCGGGAGTGTTTCCGTTGCCAGGCAGTCGATCTGCAGGATGCCGGGGATATTCGAGGTTTGAAAGAGAGCCGCCAGAAAGCCGCTCCCCCAGGCGCCGTAGGGATTCAAATCTTGAATGGGAGCAACGGCATCACCGGTGGAATAAGGCGTCGTTGTCGCTAAATTCCGGACTCCTTCATAGGAAATATTGGTCACTCCGGTTTGCTGGACCCAGGCTGAACAGGACTGCATATTCGTGGCTAGCGTCCCGGGATAAAACAGGTTTGCATTGGCGGCGACATGCAGCAGCCACCTGCCAAGCAGCCGGGCAAACTGAGGCTGATAACGAACCACCGGCGTGATCAGCCCGGCCGCGGTGTACGTATTCATTGAGAAAGTGTATCCGCTGCTGTCCGTGGTGCTCCCCATGAGCCCGTAAGCGTCGTATCCACCCCAGTTGGCATTTTCGCAGCCCCAGCCTGGACGGGCATCGGAGGTGGAGGCAAAAATCCAATTCAGATGTTTGGAGACTGAATAATTGCGGCCCAGGTCCGCGTCCATTCGGGCGGCCAGCACCGGGCCATAAAACCCGAGCACCTCATAAAACGGATCCAATGCATTCGTGTTCATCTGCTCCATGCAGAGGTCGGCCGCGGCAAGATAGTTGGAGTTGTTGAATTGCAAATAGGCCATGTATTCAAGCCAGCCAATCCCGATGGCCATGTCTGGCTCAACATGCCCTGAATCCGCCGGCTGCATGGTTTGAAAATCAAAGCCGGTATGCTGCCAGTTGTTGCTCAGCACCGGCAGGGCCGACAGCCAGCTATTGGCAATGGCGGCCATGTTGCTTTGAAACAAAGGGCGTCCCGGGTAGCGCCCGCTGATTTGATAAAGCAAAGTGCAGGGAAAAATGTCATACCAGCCCGAGCCGGATCCCGTGGAATTGATGTTGTTCAAGAGCAGACCATGACCGTTGACCACCGAGTAAAACGCCTCGCACTGCTGGACGTAATCCGTGCCATTGAGCGCGGCCATGTTCAGGCCGGCCAGGGTTCCTCCCAACACCGCGCCGAGCGCGGTAATCCCCTCGCCACCGCCCAAGGGATTCCCTACATAACTCGGCAACCCAAAGGCCGGCCCGGCATAGCCCGCCAAAGTGGCCAGGTTGTACGAATAAAGCAAAGGCAGATACTGGCCGGATATCGAAGGGTTAAATGCCAGTTGATGATAGCTTGCGGCGGTCTGCTTCCAATCACGAACGACCAGCGGAGTCGGCAGGGTAGGGAATCCTTCAACATAGGGGATCAAGGACGAAGACGAATCGGTCTGAAGTGCAAGTGAAATATCATCGAGATAAGCCACCCCGGTCACACTGAGAGGGCCACCGGACGTGAAAGTCAATCCCAGTTGTGTAGCGTTGGCCGGAACCGCGACTGGTTGGGTGATCTCCTGCCAGGAATCATTCGTCCCGGAAAAGGTAAAGTTAAGTCCTGACAGCAAGCTGTTTGCAGCATTGTAAAAGTTGGCCGAGACGCGCATCGTGCCGTTGCTGACGGTCACATAGCGAAGATTGTAACGTAGCAGGTAATTGGTGCCGCCGGTAATTGGAAGTAAATTGGAATACCACTCGCCATAATCCGTGGTGCTGCTGTCATTCAACATGAATGAATGCGTGGGGCTGACATAAGTCGCGGTGTCCCATGACTCAATATTCGGGTTCGAGCCCCCTTTGTTCCAGAAATCGGGGATGCCAGCTGTATTGGCGTCGGATTCCAGCGTGGGGTTTGGCCAGATATTTCCCGGCAGCAACCCGGCCAGCGAGGTCGATGAGCACAGCAGGCTTGCCGTGAATAAAATTGAGAATAAAGCGGCCGGGGCGGCGGCCATCCGCCGTCTCGCACCGCCAGGCGTCCGTCCTGTGCTGACCGGTAATCCGATTTGTAATCTTGTGTTCAAGCTTATCTATCCCGTTTATCGACAGGAAGGGCTGCCTGGCGTTACTAGACAGCCCTTCCTTTTGTTCAACCACCGTTAACTCATAATAAGCACCCGCCTATCATTTTTGTTTAACTGTATAGAATCCGTTTTTTCCTGAATGCACTGCAGTGTCCAGATTGGTCGTCGTGAGTCCGGCTCCTGGCACATTGGTCGCAATCACGCTCCAAGTCGCTCCCGCTCCCAGCGTGGGGCTGAAGAGCACCGAATACAACTGGCTGGCCATGCTGTTCCAAACCACGTTGTAGCCCGGGTTTTGGGGTGAAATGCTCGTGATCTGAGGCAGGCTCAGCCGCATCGATAGATCGTCGATCAGCATGATGCCCGTGACGGTGGATGCCCCGCCCGATGCGAAGTTGACGCGCAGTTGCGTTGTTCCAGGCGGCACGGCGAAACGTTGTGTGATTTGTTGGAAGGGCGACGTGGCAACGTTTCCGGTCCAGCCCGGGCTGTTGGTCGATGTCCCGGTGGTGAAATCCTGCGACCACAGTGTGTTGTTGCCGACGTCCAGGAAAGCAAAGGACAGGCGCATGCTTCCATTGGTGACGCTATAGAGCTGATACCATTGGACATCCACCGCGTCATTGTCGCCGACCAAACCGGTGGTGTTGAGGAACAGATACCATTCCCCGTAATTGGCAGTGTCATTGTCAACCAGCGCCAACGAATGGGTCGCACTGACATAGTTATTGGTCAGCACCTGGTCAATCGACGCACTGCTGCCGCCCCGCTGCCAGCCGCCCGCCGGAAGCCCGACCGTGGGGTTGTCCAACGCCACGCCGCTTTCGAAGGTCGGATTCGGGAAGAAGTTATAAGACAGTACTGTCCCCGGCCAAGCCACCAGAGCGACCGACAAGTCATCAAGCACATAAACGCCCGTTGCAGATTGCGGACCGCCGGACACCAGCGAGATCCTCATCCTGACCGCATTATGGGGAATCATGACCTGTTCATTGCGGAGGTTAAAAGTTGAGCCGGTGATCTGACCCGCCCAGCCGCTGCTGTTGCCGGACGAATTGGCATCGGTTTCACTCAACTGATTGGTGTTAGCATCAAAGAACAGCACCGTCACGCGCATCGGGCCGTTCGTGATGGCGTACAACTCAGACCATTGAACGGTAAGAGTATTACCCGGGCCGGCATTGGTTCCAAGAATCAGGTCGGAATCCCATTCGCCGTAACCATTGGGGTCGTTATCAATCAATGCCAGAGCATGAATCGGACTGGAATAAGCATTCGTCGTTACCTGGCAGATGCTGGTGTCGTTTCCATTGGTAACCCAGCCGGTGGGAACACCATTGGTTTGATTCAAATTGACCCCTGATTCGAACGTGGGATTCGGCCAGAAATTTCCCGCCAGAATCGGCGGTGCCGGTGGCGCAGCAATGGATAAATCATCCAACAACAAGATGCCAACGGTGTCAGCACCCCCGCCGGACACCACTTGAACCTGAAGAGCCACCGCACCCGTGGGCACGGTTAGCTGCTCATTAACCTTGGTGAAGCCGGAACCCGCGACCGTTCCCTGCCAGCCGGGGCTGTTGCCGGTGACCTGGAATGAAATATCCTGGATATCATTATTCCCGGCATTAAACCACGAGAATGTTACGCGCATGTTGTCGTTAGTGATGCTGTAAAGTTCAAACCACTGGGCGTTGACGATGCCGCCAGGAGCTACGTTGCCGGGCAGCGGAACCGGGGTTGAATACCAGGAGCCGTAATTGCTCGGGTCAGTGTCGACCAATGCCAATGCGTGGGTGGCACTGACATAATTGTTGGTCGAAACCTGACAAATGACGGAACTGCCGCTGTTATAGAAATTCCAGCCGGTGGGAACTCCGTTGGTTTGATCCAGGTTTACCCCCAACTCAAAGCTTGGGTTCGGCCAGAAGTTGCCGGTCAACAATTCGGGGGTGGCCTGCTGGGCCACGGAAAGGTCGTCGATCACCATGGTGCCCATGGTTGCCTCCGAGCCGCCGGAAACCAGGCTGATCTGCATCTGGGTGGCGCCTACGGGTACAATGATCGTTTGATCAACCTTGGTGAAAGTGGACGAGGCAATCGTCCCATTCCAGCCAGGACTGTCGCCGGTGACCACATATTGATTTGCCGTAACGAGGTTCGTGTTTTCATCAAAAAAGAGAACGGCCACCCGCATCTGACCGCCATCGCTCACGGTGTACATTTGATACCACTGTGCGATGATCGTGTCACCGGGATTGGCGTGCCCCGCCAGGTTGAAATTGGCGGAATCCCATTCCCCATAGAAAAACTCGTTATCTATCACGGCGAGCGCATGGGTGGGACTAACCGAATTATTGGTCGTGACCTGACAGATGGTCGGGTCATCCCCGGTTGCGTTCCAACCGGCGGGAACCCCGTTGGTTTGATCCAGGTTGGTGCCGACCTCGAAGCCCGGGTTTGGCCAGAAATTATTTGGGAGATAATCGGCTTTGGCAACGAGCAGGGAACTCATCACTGCCAATAGCGCGAGTGATAAGGTTGGTTTCATTTTCATAATTACTGTCTTTCTTTGGTTGTGGTTTATTTCGGAAGAGTATCTAGTTTGCGTTGCAGCTATCCCCGCTGCAATGGGGTGTAACCCTACCTGTGTTATGGTTAGACGGTGCTGGCAATTCTCCCGCTTCCGGACCGCTGATTCCTGGAGAAAGTGTGCAAAGTGTGGTCGAGCCAGCTGGGAATTGGTTGGCAGAAAACAAGTTGTTGAACCAGTCCCTCTGCGCCTGCATCAGTGAAAAGGCGGCCTCATTGACTGTCAGAAGTTTCATTTCTCGGCCTCGCTTGTCGCGATTGCGCTTGCCTGCAGTGACGGGTCGATCGTTCCCGGCTTCATGCGGGTTCGTGCAGCAACAACTCCCAGCCTGTGGAAATCTTTGGATCATTTGGGGATCGTGGATGGACATTTTTGAATCGCGTCAATCGCTGTATGATCGGCTTGAACCCGGGCTTCACATTTTGCAAACGGATCGGGGAGCAACACGCAACCCGCTTCCGCATCACTCAATCCTGCGTAGAGCGTGGCTGTTCCGTCTGTCCGACGAATCAGCCCTCCACTGAACATGACATCCACGAGATCCGGACGCTTGGCGGGGCCATCAGGAAAGTCGGAACGGCTGGCGATGATCTCCGGTGAAGTCGCCCGGCCGTTCCGGGTGTCTATGCAGAAGACCATTGCGTAATAGTGGCGATGCTCTTTCTCGTCAAAATGCGCAATGTGACCCAGTACGCCGATCGTGCCATTTTGGAGCCGGTGCGCCTCATTGGCGCCCACCCATTCATCCTCTCTGCACTGGTCTTTGAACAAGGGAGCCTCTTGAATCGCCTCCGCCGTAATTGAATCCAGGCTGGCCGCGATGACAAAGCCGATTTGTCCGCGTCCGCCCTTGGCTCCTTGCGGCCGCGTTAGGATTCCGATTTGTTCATCTGCCAATCCGACCAGTCGGATGTCCTTCATTTTGTCCGGGCCTTCCAGGAAAAGCTTTAGATCATCCACTGAGCTTCCCCGATAGAATTCCATCCGCCAGCCCACGCTGCCATCCGCCACCGTGACGGGAAAACGAACCCCTCCTAAAACAATTTCCCCGCCAATAATGGTGATGCACGGGTCTTGCAGGCCGGGGAAAGTCGTGGCCGAAGGAATCGGCTGCCAGACGCCATTGCCATCCCCAAATAAAATGATCTCTGAATGCTCAACCTCGCGGCTCTCAACCCGGCCGGCAATCACATGCCGTCCGTTCCACTCAAAAGGTGCGGCAATATTATAGACATCACGCTGGCCTACCCCGCTAAAAGTCAGCTTGCGCGCGACCACCGGCTTGGAACGTTTGAGTCGGGCCAGCAAGGTTACACAGCTGTCGGGTACGCGGGTTTGCGTGGATGATGTCATTCGGGTAGTGTGGATATTAGTACCCGAGCTGTTTTGCGGCGTTCGATTCGTTGCATTGGCATGTGTCAAACATCGCGCGAGGTAGCAAGCATGACTTGCTGCACGTTTCGCCATTTTGTAAGCTTGTAAGCGTGAAGCCGATTTCACCATCGCCCATCGAATCCGACCCGTGGGTAAAATCCACCGGGCAACGGGGATATGTGCGTGAGACTTACGAAGGAGCCAGCCAGTTGCTGCCGGAATTGCCGATTTTTGGATGGCTGCGTTTTCATTCGACACTTCCTGGCGCGCTAAAACCAGATCGCCATCCCGACGCTTTTGAGATTCATTACATGGTTCGCGGCCATCTGCGTTGGCATGTCGAAGAGGAAGAGCATGAGTTTAGCACCGGGCGGGTGTTTATTATTCGTCCCAATGAACTGCATGGCGGGGACGACGGTTCAATCCAGCCTTGCGAACACTATTGGTTGCGCATTCAGTTCCCTGAGCAGGGCGCGCTACCTTCGTTGACAACCCAGGAAACGCAGGGGTTGCGCGACGCCTACGAGCGGATAACCAATCGCACCTTCGTCGGCTCGCCCGAAGTGAAGGATTTTTTGGAAAGGCTTTTGGAGGAGCATCATCACGGGCCTTCGGAACAGGCAGTCCTCATGGCGCGGTCGATGTTGCACGCCTTGTTGATCACCATTCTCCGCGATCACGATCAGCACCAGCAGGCCGCAAAACAAAAACCGATGGTCACCTGGCGGGTGCGGCGCACCCTCGAATGGCTGGAAGGGAGGATTTTCGACAACGAAGTGCGATTGGATGCCGTCGCCTCCAATGTCGGGTTGAGTCCCGCCGGTCTGCGTGCGCGGTTCAAGGCGGAGACCGGTTACACCTTGCACGAATATCTCATCCACCGTCGCGTCGAGGAAGCGCACCGGCGCTTGTCCAGCACCGAGGAGGATATCACAAACATCGCCCACACGCTGGGCTTCTCCTCCAGTCAATACTTCGCAACCGTTTTCCGCCGTGAAACCGGAATGACCCCGGGCGAATATCGCCAAAGCCATCATAAGAGCTAGCGCGTTTCAAGTAAACGTGCGGTCGTGCGCAGCGAAGCTACATTGACTCGGTGGGGCGATTCTCGGGAGCTCGAGCCCTGACTGCGTTCTAAAATTACCACACCCATTTAACAGCAGACCAATCCCGCCGCTTTTTAGAGCGGGTTCAAAAATGTCCGGCCATATTCCTTGCCGTCTCGGCGAGGCTCAGAGAGTCCACCGCGTTACTGGCATCCATCGTTCTAGCCGCCGAATTATCCAGAATCCAATGCCATTGATCCTTGATCATGGCGACCAATAATTCCTGATATCGGTTCTGTTTGTCAGCGCAGTTTCCAAATTCCAACTCAACCTGGTGATCAAACGTGAACTCATGGAAACGACCTCTGACTTTTTGCCTTTCAGCCGGTGATTTTCCGGTTTGAACAATTAAGCAGCCCGGCATCATTTGTTTAAGCCTTTCCAGCTCCTCATTCCGAAGCAAGCCATGCAATTGCAGCTTTACCGGGACCCATTCAAACAATGAGATGTCGCCTCTTTCAAACTGCAGCCTCATTTCCTGACGGTCTAAAACCTTGGGTTGATCAAATCCATGGTAAAAGGTCACCGGTCCAAGCGGGTAGTTGACCGTGGATTGAACGCGATCGATTATTTTGCGATCCGTTCCGGGCCGTTGCCACTGGGCTGAGTAAATGATTTCACCTTTCCCCAACCACCCGGCAAAAAGATCAAAAAAATGCACCGCATGTTCAATGAAGATTCCACCGCTTTTTTCCTCATCCCAAAACCAGTGATCCGGTCCAAGGTTTTCATCGCTGGCATAATTTTCGAAAAATCCGTGAAGAAAATCGCCCAGTAACTTTTCTTTGACTATGTCCCTGACAATTGCAAACAAGGGATTGTAGCGCTGCATTAGATTGACGATATACAGCAGCCGTTTTGACCCGGCCAGCATCGCCAGTTCTTTTGCTTCTGCCGATCTTAATGCCGCCGGCTTTTCACAAATGACATGTTTCCCGGCCAGTAAAGCCGCTTTCGATTGGTAATAATGCAAATAGGGCGGCGTCGAAATGTAAATCAGGTTTATGCTGCCGTCCCGCAAAATGGATTCATAATCCGGAGACGTTTTGGCCGATAATTCACCGCCCAAACGCCGGGCGGCAATCGGATCGGTGTCGGCCACGGCAACTATTTTTATTCCCGGCACTTGCAGAAACGCTCTCGACGCAAAAGTCGCAAATGCTCCGGCGCCAATGATGCCGATGGTCAATTCCGCTTTTGCAATAGTCATGTTTATTGGCTCTTTTATGCTTTTAACAAGCGATGGAATTCGTGCATTGACATCTTCGGGAAATCAATGTTTGCCAATTTTCAACCAAGTGAATTCAAGATCTCCTTTATTGAAAAGCTGGCACCGCAGATGACGTTGTCCGAGGCACCATAATAGAGTGTCAATCGGTCGCCATCTACGAGGTGGCCGTTCGTAAACACGACGTTCCCGAAAAACCCGGCCTTCTCATAAGGAGCCGCCGGTTCCATGATCGGATCCGTTGAGCGGGCGATGACTTTCCATGGCTCCGCCAGATCCAGCAGGAGTGCGCCCAGACAATAACGGTTCTGCGGGTTCGCGCCGTGGTAAATTTCGAGCCAGCCGGCCGCCGTTCGAATCGGAGCAGCGCCGGCGCCGACACGGGCGCTGTCCCACATGCCAGGTCTTGTCCGCGCGATGCAGGCGTGCTCGCCCCAGTGCAGGAGGTCCGGAGATTGCGCAATCCAGATATAATTGCCGCCAATTTCCGGACTGGAAGGGCGGTGCAATGCAAAATAACTGCCGTTAATCTGTTCTTGAAATAGCGCGCAATCCTTGTTGTGCGGCGGCAGGATGAGGCCGTGTTCGTGAAAGGTTTTCCAATCCGATGTAGACCGCATGCCAACTGCTACCCCATTCGGCGACACGGCTGTATAGGTAATGTGGTAAACGCCGTTCAGGAGCGATACGCGGGCGTCTTCGATGCCAAAAGTTTCATTCGCCCCACGGCCATGAAGCGGCGGCAGGGTGGTGTCTTCATGGAAACTGCTTCCATCCTCGCTCGTAAGGACTCTCAAATGCGAGAGCGTGGTTAAATAATGCACCCCGTCGTAACACAATACGCGCGGATCGGAAGCATCCAGCCGCGGATCATTGCGATCAAACTCAAACACCCGCGCATCGCCAGAATCGGAGAGAAGGGGAAAAGAAACATAACCTTCACGTGGCGGTGGACGCTCCGCCACCCGCACCAATAAACAAGTTTTGCCGGTAAATTGGAAGGCGCCTGGATTTAAGAGACACTCGATTTGCCAGTCGGGCCGGCTCGGCTTCAGGTCGGCGGGGCGGAGAATCGGATTCCGCGTAAACCGCCGGGCCAGATCATTCGCGGCGATTGTCATTCAATAGATCCTCCAAATTGCAGCGGGCGATCAGATACATGATGGTGGATTCGCCACCTTCGTTTACATTTGCTCCGGCAATTGTCAGGCCGTCGTGGCAACCTCCGCTCGACGGATCGTAAATCGCCACTCCCTTGAGGTTGTTTCCCAGAAACCATGCGAATGCTTTGATGGCGCAGTCGGTGTATTGTTTCCGCCCCGTAATTCGCGCCGCCGCCACGCAGGCTTCGACAATGGAGGCGGCATCAATCGGTTGCTGGTCAAATTGCGCGGGCCTGCCATGTTCGGGATACCAGCCCTGGTTGCCGACCGGGCGGAGTTGCCTGCCGTCCGGTGAGCAAGACACCTTCAACAAAAAATCCAGACTCGCCAGCCCCGACTCGCGGCATTCAATGTTTCCCGTCGCCTCGTAGGCCAGCAACATTGCCAGCGGAAAACGGCCCGGGTCATACGTCATGGTGGCATCAAACCATTTCCACTTTGCGCTGCTGTGCCGTCGGTAACAATCGAGATTCTGGTTCACGCATCTCTCCAGGGCCGCCTGCGGTGCGCCGCCGGGGAATTTGCGGATGAAGGCGCTCAAACCTTGGATGGCATAGGCGTTGGCGATGGGATAGCCACCGAGTTTTTCGTTGGAGCCCGGGATGATCTGGTGCAAAAGCCTGGCGGCAGGCAAGGCGATTTCAGCATCTGGCTGCATCGCTGCCGCATAACCCAGCCCCCACAGCACACGTCCGTATGAATCTCCACTGGCCAGCATCCTCCCCTCCCGGTTCCAAATTTGTCCATCCTCGCGCAAGCTGTTTTGCAGGTAGCTCAAGTAAATCCTGGCCAGCGGACGTGCATCGCGTTTGCCGGTGGTTCGTTCGTAGTCCGTCACCGCCACCAGGGCCCGGGCCACATCCTCAGCGCAATAACCATTTTCGTGCCAGGGAACCGTCCCGTGGGCAAACTCATGAATCCCGTTCGCATCGGTGAGGGTTTGCAGATGTTTAATCGAAATGGGGGGCAGCGGAAAGGCAGCGTCCTGGCTTCCTCCCGCATTTTGTGCAATGGCGACTTCACCTTGTTCCAAAACGGAAAATATTAAAATGGCGACGAAACCTGCATGTGATGCCGCGCCTGGGGAAAAGTTCCAAATGCCTTTGCCGAACCTCTGCGCGCAAGAATTGGCCATGGTCTGGATGATTGCGAGGGTTGACATTCGATTTAATTATCAAACCAATCAGACGCCTGGTCGTTCGCTTTACGCAATTGCCACGAATCGAACGATTGCATGGCAGGAATTTCATAGGATCAGCCTATCATCCCGTAGCTCATTAAATCCATTACCCTGGCATGGCCGAAATAATTCCACCCGCAACCACCACTGCGCAAACAGAAGAAAGCCATTTTCATTGGGAAGGCAAACACGATCGGCCGGCGGCAAACCGCGTCTCGGGCTGGCGCAAGGCGGCTTATGGGTTTGGTGGACTGACCGATTTCTTTTACCTCAATTTGATCCTTGGGCTGGCCATGCCCATTTACACCATCGGTCTGAAAATGGATCCCGCGCTGCTGGGCATTGGCCTGGCGATTCCCCGGGTCGTGGGTGCGATCGCCGACACCATCGTGGGACCGCGCTCGGACAATTCCCATTCCACCTGGGGCCGTCGCCGGCCTTACATTCTGCTGGGCGGACTTGCCGGCGGCTGCCTCCTGCCGTTGATGTGGTGCCCGCCCGCCCAAAGCCAATGGGGCATGTTTGTGTGGGTCATTGCCATGCTCTCCGTTTTTTTCATCTTCTACTCGGTGTTTACCATTCCCTACAACGCCTTGGGTTACGAACTATCCAGTGATTATGATGAAAGAACCCGCGTGCTGGCCTGGCGCGGCTATTTCCAACTCTTTGGAACCCTGGCTTCCGCCTGGTTTTATTGGTTCTGCCTTAGGCCCATGTTCGGCAACGAAGTCGTGGGCGCCCGCTGGCTCAGCGTCCTGGTAGGGGCAATCATGATTGGCGGAACGCTCTGGACCTTTGCCCTGTGCCGTGAACGACGCCTCGAACATCGGCAGCCCGCGATTCCCATCCGGCAGGCCCTCGAACTCACCATCAAGAACCGCCCGTTCCTTTTGCTGCAAGGCGGTCAGCAAATGCTCGCCTTGGGAATGGGCATCACCGGCACGCTGGGCACTTACGTTCATATTTGCTATGTCTGTTCGGGCAGCAAGCAAACCGCCTCGTGGTTGAGCGGTTGGGGTGGATCACTCACCATCTTTACCAGCATGGCCGCCATCTCCTTCGGTGTCTGGCTCTCCCGGCGTCTGGGAAAGCGCGAGGCCTGTCTCGTAGCCATGGGTATTGTGCTCTTCTGCATCTGCCTGCTGCCGGTGCTGTTAACACCCAAACATCCAGCATTATCCGTGGTGGCCTGGCTCATTTCCGCCCTCGGAATGCCTTGTACTTCGCTGATGTTTAGTTCCATGACGGCTGATGTCTGCGACGAGGACGAGCTCACCACCAACATGCGTCGGGAAGGGGCTTACAGCGCCGTCAATAGCGTCGCCAACCGGGTAATGCAAATCGGCCTGGTGCTCGTTGGCGGATTCCTGCCCCGCCTGGTGGGCTACGTCAACCCGAGTGCGCCCTTGACGCCTGACCTGCTGGAGAGGATGAAATGGTTGATGATTGGTGTTCAGTTCGCCGGTGTCAGCTCCGCCGCCATCATTCTCTGGTTTTTCCCCATCAGCCGCGCGCGCGCCGAAAAAACCCGGAAATTGCTGGACACCCGGAAAGGAAAAATTCCCTCGCCCGTTGCTCCGCCTGCTTTTTAGAAAATATGGGGCAGAAAGTGTTAACAATGTCCTTGAACATACAGGCTTTGACCTTTTATTTTGGTCTAGAAGCATCATCCACCAATCCATCGGGTGGTACATTCCAAGACGTTGGGGCTAGACTTCGTCGAGCCGTAACCGAAGCGCCTTAATAAAACGAATTTAGGGCTCGACGGAGCCTCGCCCCACCAACCCAACCGGGTTTCGCTCTGCACGGTTACAATATTTCTTGGACTGATCCAGGCGCTGGGTTTTTTGAATTCAATGTTGTTTGCGAATATCGATATTGCCGCCGGAGGTTTCGAGTTTCAGGCCCGGGCCGCCGCCGTTGATGGGGCCTTTCAAGGTGCCTTCGTCCAACTGGCCGGCCATTTCCACCGGTAGCTCGGTTTTGACGGAGCCGCCATCCGTATGGGCATCCAGATTGATACTGGCGTTGGCCGGCAATGAGGCGGAAACATTACCGCCGCTGGTTTGCAGATCGCAATCGGCTTTCGGCGCGACGGCGAAATCCACCGAGATGTTTCCGCCGCTTGTCGTGGCATGGACATCCGGCCCCGTGAAATTCCCGATGCTCACGCTACCACCAGAAGTATCCAGTCGCAGCTCACCCTGACATCCATCCGCGTTGATATCACCTCCTGAAGTTTCACCTTTGATTTCGCCATTGATATCCCGGCAAACCAGTCCGCCACCGGAAGTATCCAGTTTCACCCGGCCGGTGACGCTGGAAATCTCCACGTTGCCCCCGGCGGTTGCCAGTTGGACTTGGAATTTTCGCGGGAGGGCGATTTCATAACGGGCATTCAAATTGGGGCGATTTACCCACCCCAAAAACGATCTCGAATTCAAGCCGAGAGGTTCCTGCGCGGTGATACTGAGACTGTTGTCGTCTTGTTTCAGGAGCAGGTTTTCTCCGATCAAGATTCCCGAGGCACCGGCACCATCGGCACCACTCACTTCCCTGGTGATTTTGACCGTCAGGTTGGTTTGCTCTGAACCGGTCACGGTGATGTCACCGCGATCCACGTTGATGTCCAGGTTGCCGCCGGGTTGAATGTTGAAAGTTTTGGAAAAATCAGTTTGATCCCCGACTGAAATGGTTTGCCGGGTAATATCCGAATCGCCGCCGGGCGCAGTTGGAGGTGCCGGGGTTGCCGGTGTGGCCGGTACCTTGGACCCATTCGGTACGCCAGGTACAGAAGGCACAGCAGGAACCGGAGGAACCATTGGGACAGCAGCCGGTTGATAATCCGCCGAACGGCCACTGATAATACGCGGATAACCTCCTGACGCACTGGCGTGATGGTCGGACAACCAACCGGTCGCCACCACTGACAAGCACAGCAGCAGGATGAGAATAAATGCGGCCCCCAGCCATTTGGTTGCGCAGATCGCGACCGGAGCATTCGAAAACTTTTCACGCGTCCCGGGGCGCAGCAAAATGATCAGCGCCCAAATTCCCACGGGCAACCCGAGGATGCTGCAGGCTACAATGGAGATGATCGCGGCTGCGACCGCCCAGCCGTAGCTGCGAAGCCGGAGCATCTCCACGCCACCAAAGATGATCAATGCCGCTGGAATCGCCGTGAAAAACATCACACCCGCACCACACATGCCGCTCCAAGGGGCGGGGAAAAGCTGGTTAAATTGCGGAAAAAACGAATGAATGATCTGGTTGCCAGCGGAAAAAAAGAACAACGCCTTCAAAGCCGAGATTAATTTGAAAACACCCGCGACGATCAAGCCAATCGCCGGTGCCTTGATGCAAACATGGGCTGAATCGCCGGCTGACGGTTTCCCGCCGAAAGGGTTGTTTTCACCAAATGGCCCACTTGCGCCAAATGGCCCGCCTCCACCCGGCGCTCCGCCGCCACCGGAGACGGGAGGAATGGGAGGCGCGCCACCAGGCGGGTTTTTGGGAGCCGCAGGATTCGCTGCGAAGCCGGCAGTGGCGGTGGGGTTAACCGGCGCTGAGGCCGAGAACCCGGACGTTGGCCTGGCTGCCGGATTGGCATCACTGTGGACCCATTTGGTGAGCCGGCGTCCCTGGCGATCCGTGAACGCTTTGCACAGCAATAAAATGCAGTCAATGACCGCCCAGACGAGCCCGACCAGGATGAACATGGACATCGCAACGGCGAACACGGGGATCAGCCGGATCATGATCAAATGCGTGGGAATAACCAGCACCAGCATGAAGATCCCGCCAAAAACACAGCCCGCTTGTAGGATCGCCGTGCGGACCTTGCCTACATAAATGCGGTGCGCCCCAAAGATGCCAAAAAAGAATGCCAGCAAAAATGCCGGCAGGATTAATTTATCGCTGACCTCGGCTTCGATTGGCAGCGGAGTTGACGCCGGGCTTCCGGACAAAGGCGGGATGGTCGTTCCCGGCGGCGGGGTGCCCGCCTTGGCCGCAGATGGTGCGGCGGAGGCGAACGACGCCGCCGTGCCGGCGATGGTTTCGACATCGGTTTTGACCTGGCTGGCCTGCTGATAGCGCTGTCCCGGTTCCTTCTCCAGTGTGTGCATCACCACCTCATCCAGCCTCACATCCATGCTCGCCTTCTGGGACGGCGGCGAAAATTTTCCCAGCGGCAATTCCCCGGTGAGCATCTCATAGAAGACCACGCCCAGCGAGTAGATATCGGCGCGATGATCCACCGCCTGCGGATTTTCAATCTGTTCGGGCGCCATGTAATGCGGCGTGCCCATGACATCCTGTGCGCCGGTGAGCGCGGATTTGCCGGTGGACACGCCCATGATCTTGGCGATGCCAAAATCGGTGATCTTCAGCCGGCCTTTCTTGTCGAGCAACAGATTTTCTGGTTTGATATCCCGATGGACGATGCCCTCATTGTGGGCGAATTGCAGGGCCTCGCAGATCTGCGGAACGATACTCACGGCCTGATCCGGCGTCAGTTTGCCGGCCTGTTCGATTTCGCGCAGGTTCGCACCATCCACAAATTCCATCAGCAGGTAATGGAGCGGGCCGGCCTTGCCAAAATAGTGCACGGCCACGATGTTTGGATGATTCAAGCGCGCCAAGGCACGAGCCTCGCGATTGAAGCGTTCAGCGAAACCGGGATCGCTGCCCATCGCGGGCGGCAGGATTTTGAGCGCCACGAAACGATCGAGGGCCGGTTGCCGGGCCTTGTACACCGCCCCCATGCCGCCCTGACCGATGAAATTGAGAATCTCCAGTTGCGGGAATAGCGCGGCGATTTCTCCAGCCGGTGGCGGCACGAATCTCGCCGCCGCCGTGGCGGTGGCAACCGGCGCGCTGCCGGTTTGAAGACCGGAGATGATGAGGCATTCGGGACAGAGTCCCAGCGGCGCATCCGCCGCCAGCGTTTTCCGGCAGTTCGGGCAGATCCTTTCAGTATTCATATACCCAATACTTAGGAAACGCCGCCGCGCGGTTGCAAAAAATCTTCATCGGCCGCCTAGAATCGCAAACAGTTGCCGCAGCTCCTCGTCCACTTCCGCCGGACTGTTGACGGTATTGGCAATTTCTTCGCGCAACAACTCCCTGTAGCGCAGGCGCATGCGATGGGCGGTGGATTTCACGGCGCTTTCGCTGACACCCAGCTTGACGGCCAGTTCCGCGTAAGGCAGCGCCGCGCGGTCTCCCACCAAACAGGGGTTCAATTCGGCGAAAAACTTCGCCTTGCCATCCAGCTCATATTCCGACGCGAGCCGACGCAGGACTTCCTCCAGCAGCGCCAGCGCCCAGCGACGCTCGTACAGTTGTTCGGGCGTGGTATTATCGACCGGCTCATGGCCGTACCGGGTCTCTGCCGTGTCCAATTGCAAGGGCAGGGGAGCCACCCCGCCGCCGCGCTTTTGCGCCCGCGCCCGGTCCCATTCATCCGCGAGAAAACATTTCAAGGCCGATAACAAAAAGGAACGGAACTTCCCTTTCTCGCGGTCGGCCCGCCCGATCCATTGCCCCTCCAGCAAGCGCGCGAAAAAGGCCTGGGTCAGATCCTGGGAATCTTCCGGCGAATGTCCGGAACGCCGCACATAACCATAAAGTGGATACCAGTAAGTCTGACAAAGCTTTTCCAACGCGACGCTGGCGCAGGTGGTTCCGCTGCCGCCAGCCGTCAGGACGACCGTCCAGTGTGTGGTGGCGAACACCACCTGCCGCAACGGTTGCTGCGGAGGCTCCTCCGGGTGATCCGTGGTTGGGTGGTCGGTGGCGTTCAAGTGATCAAGGATTGGGGTGGATGGTTTTCATTTGGGTTTCCTGCTTGGGGCCTTTTCCTGATTTTCTTCTGTCGGCATAGGGAAGCAAGTCCATTTTACTTTTTTTGGTTTTGGTTTTTTCAATTTTGCCACAGAGGCACAGAGGGCACAGAGGCCGGCAAGTGCCGGCAGGCAGTTGCGGAGGCCACCACTTGGGCAAATGCTAAATTAAGGCCAGGCTCTTAACCGCGAATCCACGCGAAGGGACGCGAATCAATGCTGAATTCTGAATGCTAAATTCTGAAATTGAAGGAATCCGCCGTCCTTTCAGGACGGAACTCCAGTTCGAAGGCAACCAGCCACTTCGTAGCTGGCTAATATCCGGTTGTGCCTTCCGCACGATAAAAACAGAGACTAAAGGCGGAGGGCGGAAGGCGGAGGGCGGCTTGTCAATGTGCCCCGTTCGCCATGAGGAACTTTACGGTCTCGTGGTTGTGTTGAGCCACGGCTGTCTGGAGCGGGGTCTCGCCATGGTTGTTCGTAGCGTTGATGTCGGCGCCGTGTGTGAGGAGGAGTTCTGCCATTTCTTTGCTGATGTCCCGGGCGTGCAGCGGGGTGTCGCCGTTCCTGCTTCTGGCGTTGACATCAGCACCGTGGGCGAGAAAAACCTTCACTACATCCAGCAGCTCAGGCCTGCCCACGTCCCACAAAGGGGTTTCCCCGGTGTAATCTTTGGCATTCACGTCGGCGCCGTGTGCAATAAGAAGTTCTGTCATGCCCGCGTCGTCGGCGTAGAACAAAGCAGTCCAACCCGCGCTGTTGGTGGAATTGATATTGGCACCATGATCAAGGAGGAGCTCCGCCACGTCTTTGTGATGCCCGCTGACAGCAAATGAAAGCGCGGTTCCGCCAAATTTGCCCCGGGCATTAACATCGGCGCCATTCTTCAGGAGGGCTGCCACTTTCGCCATGTCGCCTGAACTGGAGGGGGCGATCAACGGAGGTTCGTGGGGCGGGAATCGAACGATGGAGCTTGTGGATGGGAGGCTGCAACCTGTGATGGCCAAACAACTCGGGATCAACACTGTTGCTGACATGAGTCGGGTCACCCGAGCACGGAATCGGGAGCCAAGCAGACAACCCACTCCGATTCTGCAGACTTTGTTCAACTCCGAAAATCGTGGTTTCATTGCCGGAGTATTTCGCAAGGTGACCGGTTTTCAACGAAAATTCTCAAGCCTGAAATCAACCGCAACTTAAGGGGTGTCATTGCATCTCGGCCAATAATCCCGAACCAGCAGCCGTATTGGGGTTGCCTCCTTCGTTAAAACCACGGCGCAATAATGGGGGCGCGGGCCCTGGAGAATTAATGCTTCCGTCTTCGCCGAGGCTTCCGCCTTTGTCAAAACTTCGGCACGACAAGGCGACGCGACGAGAAATTCTAAATTAAAGGACCACCTCATCCGTCCTGCGGCCACCTTCTCCCCAGAGCAGAGAAGGTCCCGAGCCTAAAGGCGCGGGGCCAGGGCGGAGGGCAGTCTGGTCATCGCACCTGTGGCACAAAAAGAAATCATTATGTCCTTTCGCCGCGCTGTGATTACAATTTTTCCATGAAACCGCTGGCCATTTATACGTGCAAGCTGACCAACGAACAGGCGTCGGCGCTGTCGGCCGCGCTGGTGGCGCGTAATTGGAAGCCGCGCGAAGTGCCGTATGCGCGGTTCGCGTTTGAATCGCTCAAGACCAATGTGGTCTTTTATGAAAGCGGCAAACTGGTGGTTCAAGGGAAGGGGACCTCGGAATTCGTCGAGTTCGTGCTCGAACCGGAAATTTTCAAGCAAGCCAAGGTGGGTTACGAGGCGGTCTTGAATCCCGAGCTGATGCTCCCGCGCATTGGTGTGGATGAAAGCGGCAAGGGCGATTTCTTTGGTCCGCTCTGTATCGCCGGGGTTTATGTGAATGAAACGGTCATTAAATCCTGGGCGGAACTGGGGGTGCGCGATTCAAAAAACATTTCCAGCGACAAAAAGATTTCCGACCTGGCCGAGAAGATCCGTCATACGCCCGGTTGTGTGGTGAACGTGGTGTCGATGGGCAACGAAGCTTATAACCGGCTTTATTCCAAGATGAAATCGGTCAATGCCATGCTGGCCTGGGGTCATGCCCGGGTGATCGAGAATCTGATGGGGATGCGGTATCAGATGAATCCACCACCCGTGAAGGCCATCAGTGATCAATTTGCCGCGAGCAAGAGTGTAATTGAGAATGCGTTGATGAAGGCGGGCCGGGAAATTCAATTGGTCCAGCGGCATAAGGCGGAAGAAGACATCGCGGTGGCGGCGGCTTCCATCCTGGCGCGCGATGAATTTGTCAAAGGCCTGGCCAAGCTGGAGAAACAGTTTGCGATCAAGCTGCCGAAAGGGGCATCGGCGGCGGTGGATGCTGCAGCGAAACAGTTGGTGGATGAACGGGGGGCGGAGAGTTTGGGGGCGGTGTCCAAGCTGCATTTCCGCACGGCGCTCCGTGCCCAGGGGTTGCCGGAGCCGCCGAAGACGGAGTGGAGAAAACGCTGAACTCCTTGCCGAGGGACGTTTTGCCACAGGTGCGATGCCGCACGGGCAATTGCGGAGGGACGTTTTTGCCACAGACACAGAGAGCACAGAGGTCGAGGCCTCCATTGTTGTAGGAGACGACGTGATGAGTCTTAACTATTATGTTTTCGCATGGAGTTTCTCTCCGCTCCAGTCGCGGAGCGACACAGGAAATTAGCCAGACACGGAGTGTCTGGTCACCTGCGAAGAGGAGTTCCATCTGAAGGGACGGCGGACGCCAATACCAACGATTTCCTGTGTCCCTTCAGGACCAAATCTATTCTTGGGCGTTCTCCAGCCACAGTGTGGCTGGCTAATTTCCAGTTGCACCTCGGGTACGAGCCCCAAAGCCCGTGCGGCATCGGAACTCGGTGGCAAAAACGCAAGTCGTCAAAATCTTTTGAATCGAAGGCTTGAGTTTGAGTCTATTATATAGTTTTTTTAACAAAACCAACATGAGCGAATCCAAAGAAAATGAGAAATCCGGTGCGTGCTGCGCCGGCGGTGATTGCGGGGCTTTCATGGCCTTTTTAGTCCTCCGATTGTGGCTGGGCGTGCGGGCCTTGCTGACCGGCATCGAAAAATTCGGCGCTTACGCGAACATCCAAAAGCCGCTGATTGATCCGACCACAGGTCAGCCGGATTCCAGCGGGGTGTTGGTGAATGTCAGTGTGAAATATTATTCGCTCACGAATTATTCGGGGATCCCTCCTTCGCTGAAAGATCGTTTCGCCAATGAGCCGTTGCTGCCCAAATTCGGACTGACTGCTTTCGACCATCTTCTCGGGCCGGCGTTTATCCTGGCGGGCGTGATGTTGCTGCTGGGTATTGGCACGCGTTTGTCACTGTTTTTGCAGGGGGTCATCTATACCGCGCTCACGATCGGGTTGATCTTGATCAAACAGGATGACGGGATTTCCTGGCTGGGCATTCACATTGCCCTGGTCGCGTTCGCGTTGACGCTGGTCAAGCACAACCAATTTGCCCTGTTCAAAAAATGGTAAAACCGATCATCACCCGCCGTGATTTCATTGGCGCGACCGCGGTCGCCGGCGCCGGTTTGCTGCTGACCTCCTGCAGCCCCGACGGAGGTCAGCCGGCGGCGCAACCTAAGAAATCAGGCAATGACTTGCGCGTGGCGCTCATTGGTTACGGGGCGGAAGGCGCAGTGTTGCTGGACTCGCTCATCAAGATCGACGGCATCCAGATCGTGGCGGTTTGCGATATTTGGGATTACCACCGGAACGAGGGCCAGCGATTGTTGAAGGCCTACGGCGTGCAGGTGAACGCCTACGAGAATTACGAGGATCTCCTGGAGAAGGAAAAGGATTTGCAGGCGGCGATCGTGGCCACGCCGGATTTCTGGCATGCGCCGATCACCAATGCGTGTTTGAAGGCTGGCTTGCATGTTTATTGCGAGAAGATGATGAGCAATACCATTGAGGGCGCGCGCTCAATGGTGCAGACCATGCGGGAGACGGGCAAATTGCTGCAGATCGGACATCAACGCCGGAGCAATCCGCGTTATCTGTTTGCCAAGCAGCGTTTGTTGGAGAATGCGCGGCTGTGCGGACGGTTAACGGCGGCGCAGGCGCAGTGGAACCGGGCGGTGACCGAGGATTTTGGCTGGCCGCGCAAATTCGCCATGTCCCAAGAGCAATTGACCAAATATGGTTACCAGGACATGCACCAGTTCCGCAACTGGCGCTGGTTCAAGGCGCTGGGGGGCGGCCCGCTCTCGGATCTGGGGGCGCATCAGATCGACATTTTCAACTGGTGGTTCGGCATGACGCCCAAATCGGTCATGGCCAGCGGCGGCGTGGATTATTACAAAACGCACGAATGGTATGACAACGCGATGGTGATCTATGAATTTCCGCTCCCGGAAGGGGTGGCCCGCGCGTTTTATCAGGTGCAAACGACGACCAGCGCCGGCGGCGGGTATTTCGAAATGTTCATGGGCGACGAGGGTACCATCAAAATGTCCGAGGACCCTTCGCTCTGCGCCATCTAT
>Ga0302319_10004700_pt1 | contig 27924 bp, 27 predicted proteins | sample Bog_T0_2_FD_203319 | JGI IMG/M metagenome (GOLD analysis project Ga0302319, IMG submission 203319) | Peat permafrost microbial communities from Stordalen Mire near Abisko, Sweden - Bog_T0_2 | ecosystem: Environmental > Terrestrial > Soil > Wetlands > Peat | place: Sweden: Abisko, Stordalen Mire... | reverse complement strand
CTCTTGAATCAAGGCGTGGAGAGGAACAACGGTGTGACGGCCATTGTTCTTGCGGCGCGACAAGCAGACATCGCCAACAACGCAGATCAAACGGCCGCCGGGAACGAGAGCCTGAAAGCAATGCATCCAGACTTTGTCCAACTCGGTCAGGAACGAATCATAGTCTTCGATGTGGCCCATTTGTCCAGCGGAGTCGCGGTACTCCTTTAGAGTCCAGTAGGGCGGCGAAGTCACGACGAGATGGACACTGCCCGGCTCCAGTGCGTGCATGGCGCGGGCGTCGCCGACGCTGATGGCATGCCTGGTAGGAATGCGGCTCACGGCTTGTTCAATGAGACGGATCAGCCGGGGGTCTTTGGCGATGCGCGGGATATCGGTTTGGGGATTCTGAAGCGGAAGAATTTCTTCCGGCACAATGGCAGCCAGGTCTTCGGCAGGTGGGGTGAGGCCGTCATCTTGCAGGTTTTCATTGCCGCTACGCTTTAAAGCTAGATTCATACGGTCCGCAGGTTACACACCGACACTCTCGTATGATGATCGCATTGGGCGTGCACCCGCGCGGGCCGGCTAAGCATCGCCGGGCCGCCAGACGACGAGGGTGGCGACAGGGATTCGCTAGCGCTCAGCAGAAACAATTGCGCTTCTCTTTTGCGGCCTCAGAAAAAAGTATGATTATGATGATCACGATGACATCTTCGGTCGTGATTTCGTTCTCGGCCACATCCGCGCCGCGACCCTCCGGCGCCAGATAAGGAAGTAGACCACTTACATTTGCCCGGAGTTCCCTCACAAGCTGAGCAACGCGTTGGTCACTGTTGGCTAGCTCCTTGAAATGTTTCAGGGTGTTATCGATTGAGTTCGCGTCCAACTGCGAGATCGCGGTCTTCAGGTCAGCAAGCAGTTCAGTGTGGGATTTCATACTCTAGCCTCCTTTGGCTTCATTCCGGCGTCGCAGCGAATCCTGGGCACGATCGGCGCGATTACGGACGCGAGTAACAAAACTTTAAAGAAGCCGGGTTCCGACGCCGCGGATCCGGCGACGTTGACAGTGAAATTCGCCGTCGCCAAATTGCCGAACGTGTTATCGTCGATGCCGCCTTGAATAGTAAACGTCCCGGCGTAGGAGCCGGAGGGAGTTGCCGGAGACACCACAACGTCGAAAAAGGGACCGGAGTATTTACCGCCGGCGGCAAGAGAGAGCGGGGCGAAGGTAAAGAACGGAGAATCGTCCAAAGTCAGCGATTGGTCCAGAAAGCTGAGGTCTCCGTTCAGAAAAACAACCGCAGAGGTGGGATTCGAAAGAGTGCCGGTGAACTTAAGGGCAGTGGAGGCACCGGCGGGAGCGCTCTGCGACGAAGAGGTGAGATTGAAGGTCAATACGTCCGCGCTGGCGGGCAGAATTGCCACGATCAAAGCTGCACAGAGATGGCGGATTGGCATGTCATTGCTCCTTCGCCGGCGGCTGTACGAGGTGAATGTTTAAGACGTACCAGTTCAGGGTGGGATCATAGAAAAGCTGCCAGGAGAGTGGGGCCTGGATTTCGGCGAACAACTGATCGAGCACGGAACGCGCCGTTACATCCGACACCGATAGGGAAGTTTGGCGACTGGCGAGCAGGTTGTAGGGAGCCACGCCGGGGACGACGGTTTGACCGGAGGCTCGCGATAGCGCTTCGCACAGATCACTCACAAGCTTGTTGGCGCTCCGAGGTTCGCCGGCGAGTGACACACGGATATCGAGGAGCGGCTGCAAGCTCTGCACCTGGCCAAGCTGATTGGTGAAGCGGGCCGGCACTACATGAAGCGGGATCGATCCGGAGACCGTCTCGAATCGCGCACCGGCACTCGTTTGGTAACTAGCCAAGAAGCCACTAAGGGCGGTGGAGACAGCAAGCCGTGCCGCATCGCTGCCTTGCGAGGGCTCGACGTTCTCATAAGCAAACGAGAGTGATCCTCCGCGCGGCACTAATATGCGAGGTCCCACGGATTGGCCGCCGCGCACCTTGTCGGTCACGTCGGCGATTTCCATGGAATTAACATAGGGTGGGTCCTCGTATGTAATGGGCACACCGTAGAACTTTTCGAGAAATTCGATAGCTTTGGCCACGGGACGCCCGCCTTGAACGGTTGCCGTGCGAGTGTCCGCGCCAGCGATGGAGAATGCCAGGGCGAGTCCGGCTGCCAGTGTTTTGGTTTTCATCAATTTGTCCTCCTCGACGCATGATGGCCGGCGCGTATGGAGGTTACGTCGTTTTCGCCGATAATTCCTTGCAGGGTGTTTACCGGGCCGTAGTTATGTTGTGAACCGTCGTAGCAAGTGATCTGCATTTGCTGGTGGACTGTGTATCCACAGGGAGCTCTGGGCTTCAACACTTGGTAATAGAGCACAGCCGCTGGGGCCCAGCCTACAGTGTCATACGCCCAGGTGTTGTCGTCATTCACCGTCCAGGTTCCCCCCGAGAGGCCTGTTATCTTGCCGACAGCGGATTCGTCAAAATAGCAGGTATCTCCTGCGCCGCCGGCGTCCACTTCCTTCACCATTAACCCCGAGAAACTGGCTCCCGTCCCGGAGATCAAGGTCTGTTTCCAGTCGCTGGCGGTGTCATAAGTTTCATCCCACCCATGCCAGGCTGTCGTTTCGTCGTCGGGGACGTCGCAATCGGGCGTGAAAGTAAAGTTCAAGGTCCAGTTCACGGTAATTCCCGTAGAGCCGTCCAGCGCCGAAAACTGCGAATTTTGTATCGATATCGTTTTGCCCGGCTCGCTGGGCAGATTAATTTTGGGCATTTGCGATGAAAAAGCCAGGGTAAAAAATGCCGCGGGAAGAGAGTAGGAAGATCTGGAATTACAGCCGACTGTGGTCACGGTGAAAGGTGCAGAGATGAGATAGGGAAAAAAGACGATCGATCCGTGAACGGAATCTACTTGAAGATCCGCGTGACCGCTGGCGACTTGGGACGTTGACCATGTCTCGGTTGCGACACCGCCGCCAGGCGTGCATGGAACCGTGAGCTGGTACGAGGCCGAGCCGTTAGCATTGCCGGAGTCCATTAGCGCAGCCCACTGCGCGCCGGCTGGGCAGCCTGGAGAATCGAAGACCATGAGATGGACAGTGCCGCTCGAGCTGTAGCTTACGGTGGCGCTGGCGCCGCCCCCGTAGTTCGAAGTTCCGTTGCCGGTCAGGTTATAGTTGCCCTTCCAACCGCTCACGCTCGCCCAGCTGCCGCAGAGAGATGAATCGGCGGCCGAAGCGTTTGCGGGAATGGCAAAAAAGGAGATGAAAACAACCACAGGCCAAGTAAGCCATAGCAGGCTGGATGCGGGCATTGAAGCCCCGCGAGTTTTTAGCATTCGTTTCATAAGTACTTTCGTTGAATAACTGGTATGGTGACCCGAACCGAGGGTGTTGATCAATCGGCAATTCAGACTCTTTTTGTCAATTTTTTGTCACCTACTAAGTGCAAGATAAAAAGGAGGTAAACTGGTCCTCAAACTTATTGGGGAAGATACAATGCCCGATGCCGAAGGCAAGCAGATTATCGGTTTTGGCGTGTTCCGCCTGGAATTGGGAACTTATGTACTCCGCAAGAACGGCACGCGCATTCGTTTGGCGCTCCAGCCGACGCGTGTGCTGGCGCTGCTTGCCGCCCAGCAGGGCGAATTGGTTTCACGCGAAGAGCTGAAAGACGCAATCTGGGGCAGTGAGCCGCCCGCCGACTTCGATCACGGCCTGAATAGCTGCATTCAGCAAATTCGTGCCGTGCTGAACGACGATGCTGAAAAACCGCGATTTATCGAGACCCTGCCAAAGCGCGGGTACCGGTTTGTCGCGCCAGTAACACCGATCGAGATCGAGATCAAGACACAGGCGGTGCCTGCCAGCGAATCGGGAGCTAAAAAAGAGGAAGCAGAAGAACGGACTCAGAAGACAGCGGTCAGAAAGCGTTCCTATCCATGGGTCGCGCTGGGGATGGCGCTGGGAGGAGTAGCAATTGCCGCGATAGCCGTAGCGCTGTTGCTGCCAAAGGCGACACCGACAGTGAGGCGGGTGGCGCAGTTGACGCAATTTGGGCGCGCCGAATATTGGAGCTGGCTAGTGACGGACGGACCGCGGCTTTTCTTTATGGTGCGGACGGGCGGGCACTGGCAAATTGCACATGTGCCGGTTCGCGGGGGAGAGCCAACGTTTGTGGAGACACCGTTCCACAACACCATGCTCTTTGATATATCGCCGGACGGCGGGGAACTGCTGGTGGGAGAGTGGGAAGCAGACGAACACGAGATGCAGCTGTGGGCGCTGCCCTCACTTGGGGGCTCTCCCAGACAAATTGGCGACATCAAGGCAGCAGCGGCAGCCTGGTTTCCAGACGGGAAACGGCTGCTTTTTGTTCGCGGTCACGAAATCTTTTCGGCGGATGTGGAAGGCTCGAATGCCAGAAAAATTGCTCAGGTCGAAGGCGAGGCTGACTTCTTCCGGTGGTCGCCGGATGGCACGTTAGTGCGGTTTATGCAAGAGCGCAAGCCAACCGGTTACCTGACGCTGTGGGAGATGCAGGCCGATGGGTCGCATCTTCGAACGGTTTTGCCCCAAGGCGATGCGCCCATTTCCGGCTGGTGGTCGGGCGATTGCAGCGGCGGATGGACCCCCGATGGAAATTACTACTTTTATCGCGATAGGGCCGGATTGTTCGCGCGTGAGGAACGCGGGCTGCTGCCATTTACGCGGCGATCCACGCACATTTATGACCCCCAGTCCGGCTACTGCGCGGTTCTTCCCGGGCGTGACGGGCGGCATCTATATTTCATTGGCGATCAGGAGACGCGTCATCTGGTGCGATATGACCAGGCGACGCAGCAATGGCAGCCATTTCTTGCGGGGATTGCCGCGCATCGCGCCACTGTTTCGCCCGATGGCGAATGGCTTGCGTATATCAGTTGGACGGACAGCGCGCTCTGGCGCTGCCGGATCGATGGAAGCGAGCGGCGGCGCTTGACGGCGGCTTCTTTTCAGGTCGAGCGCGCCAGCTGGTCTCCGGATGGGAGGCAGATCCTAATCGTCCCGGCGGGCGAAACGCACGGCCACAATATTTTCCTTATGAACCGGGACGAAGATCGGCCGCGTCAACTCACATTTGGAAATTTCTTCGATCTCAACCCAAGCTGGACGCCGGATAGTAGTGCGATCTACTTTAAACGCTCAACTGGTGCAGACGAGAAAGGCACATGGTTTCGGTTAGAAGTTAGTTCCGGGCGTATGACGCCGCTTGCTACAGATGCCGGTGAGAGCCGACCCAATTGGTCGCCGGACAGAAAATGGGCCGCGGCGACGGGCGATGCGGAGCGACCGGGGAACTTACAGCCGATTTCACTGTTTGATGTGCAAAAAAATCAATGGCAGCGAGTGACGACGGCGGCGTTTCCCGTGAATGGGACATGGTCGCGGGACTCGAGGTATTACTTCTACCAGGATCTGTTTGGGGGAGCGGCCGCGCCGGTGTATCGGATTCGGGCAAAAGACGGCAGGGTAGAGCGCGTGACGAGCGCGTCTTTCGTGCCACCGGGCGACGTGGCCGCTTACGTCTTCACTGGAGTGGATCCGGACAACGCACCGCTCGGATACGAGATACGAAAGAACGGGGATATTTATGCGCTGGATTTAGAGTTTCGGTGAGCGCGGGATGGCGCCAAGCTCGCTCGCGCTGCTGCTTATACATCTTCGAGACGCCAGACGAAGCGGCCGGCGACGATGGTGGCGACGGGGCCGCCTTTGAAATTCCGGCCGTGGAACGGGGAATTGCGGCTTTTGGAGGGGGATTTGGCGACGTCGTAGGTCCAGGGGCGGTCGGCGCTGAAGATGGTGACATCGGCGGGAGCGCCGGGGCGGAGGGTGCCGCGGTCGAGCGACAAGATGCGGGCGGGGTTGGAAGTGAAGAGTTTGACGATGTGCGAAATGCCAACGTGGCCGGGATGATAAAGCTGTTCGAGGGCCAGGCCGAGCGCGGTTTCGAGGCCGATGATGCCAAAGGGGCAGCGCTCGAATTCCTGCATTTTTTCGTCGCCGGGGTGGGGGGCGTGGTCGGTGGCGATGGCGTCGATGACGCCGCTGATTAAGCCCTGGGTGACGGCTGCCACATCAGGCTGTTCGCGCAGGGGCGGTTTCATTTTATAGTTGCTGTCGTAGGGCAGCATGTCGGAATCGGCGAGCACGAAGTGATGGGGCGTGGCTTCGGCCGTGACGTTGAGGCCGCGCGCTTTGGCGAAGGCGACCATCTCGACGGCGATGTGCGAAGAAATGTGGGCCACGTGGTAGCGAACGCCGGTAACTTCGGCGAGCAGGATGTCACGGGCGACCATGACATCTTCGGAGCTGCGCGGAATGCCGCGGAGACCCAAGCGCGTGGAGACAAGCCCTTCATGCATGTTGCCGCCGGCGCTGAGATGCAAGTCTTCGCAATGTTCGATGAGCGGCATATCGAGCGCGCGCGCAAATTCCATGGCGTGGCGCACGACGCGGGCGTTCATAACGGGCTTGCCATCGTCGGAAATGGCGACGATACCGGCTTGTTTCATGGAAGCGAATGAGGCGAGTTCTATGCCGTCGCTGTTTTTGGTGATTGCGCCAATGGGATAGACGTTGACGACGGCGTGGCGGCGGGCGCGATCGACGATGTAGCTAGTCACAGTAGCGCTATCGTTGACCGGCTGGGTGTTGGGCATGCAGCAGATGGAAGTAAAACCGCCGGCAGCGGCTGCACGCGAGCCGGATTCGATGGTTTCGGAATGTTCAAAGCCGGGTTCGCGGAGGTGAACGTGAATATCGACGAAGCCGGGCGCAACGAATAAGCCGCTGGCGTCGAACGTTTCCGCGCCGCTGTCATCAATGTTGGCGGCAATTTCGCGAATGACGCCGTCTTCGATGGCGACGTCGGCGAGTTGATCGAAGTTAGTGGAAGGGTCGATGACGCGGCCGTTCTGGATGACGAGTTTGCTCATGCGGCGAGGACCTTTTCGAGCACGGCCATGCGCACCGCGATGCCATTTTCGACTTGATTGAGAATGGCGGAACGCTGCGAATCGGCCACTTCGGAAGCGATCTCGCGGCCGCGATTGATGGGGCCGGGATGCATGACGATGACGTTCGGTTTAGCGGCTTCGATGTGTTCGAGGCGCAAACCGTAGAAGCTGAAGTATTCGGCGGCCGGGAAAGCGGCTTCGTTTTGGCGCTCGAGCTGAACGCGCAGCATCATGATGACGTCTGCGCCGCGGATGGCTGCCTCCATGTCGGTGGTCAGTTCGATGCCGGGAGCAATCTGGCCCATTTGCCGGGGCAACAGAGTGGCGGGGCCGCATAAGACGATTTGCGCGCCGAACTTGGAGAGCAGGAAAATGTTGGAGCGGGCCACGCGGCTATGGGCGATATCGCCGATGATGGCGACGCGCAGATTTTCGAGAGTGCCGCGGCGGTCCATGATGGTGAGGGCGTCGAGCAGGGCTTGGGTAGGATGCTCGTGGGTGCCATCGCCGGCATTGACGATGGGCACCGGTAAGTAGCGCGACAGGAAATGTGGAGCGCCGGAGGCGGCATGGCGCATGACGATGGCGTCGGGCCGCATGGCGCCGAGAGTGTTGAGCGTGTCGACGAGCGATTCGCCTTTGGAGACGCTCGAGCCGGAACTGGTGATGGACAAGACCTCCGCGCCCATGCGGCGGGCGGCAATCTCAAAGCTGGTGCGCGTGCGAGTAGACGCTTCAAAGAAGAGATTGACGATGGAACGGCCTTGCAGGATAGTAGTGCGCTTGAACGGCTCGCCGGGCGCGGGCTGAAATGTTTTCGAGCGCGCGAGGATTGCTTCGATATCCTGGCGCGAAATGGACTCGATGTCGAGTAAACAGCGGCTCATTTTGTAAGGGGCGTTGTCACGGGGGTTGTTAGGGGGGGCGGGTCGTCGATCCGCTCTACGAGGAGCACTTTCTCCTGATTGTCTATCTCCTGAAATTTTACTTCGATGATTTCGTTGGGAGCGGTTTGCACCATGCGGCCGACGTATTGCGCTTCGATGGGGAGCTCGCGATGGCCGCGGTCGATGAAGACGAGCAGTTGAACACGGGCGGCGCGGCCGTGGTCGAACAAGGCGTCCATGGCGGCGCGGATGGTGCGGCCGGTGTAGAGGACATCGTCCATGAGAACGATGTCTTTGCCCTCGACGGAGAAATCGATTTGCTTGGATTTGAAGACGGGTTTTTCGCCGACGGTGGAAAGATCGTCCCGATAGAGGTTGATGTCGAGGATGCCAACGGGGATGTGGAGACCTTCGAGGCTCGATATTTTGGCGGCGAGGCGTTGCGCTAACGGGACGCCGCGACGCTTGATGCCAACGAAGGCGAGCTTGCGCAGGTCGCTGCTTTTTTCGAGGATTTCGTGGGCCAGGCGGACCAGAGTACGGTCCATCTCCGACGGGCCCATGAGCTGTTTCTTTTCACGTACTATCGCCATAAAAATTGAGTTCAGCTTAACACGGATATATACTTAACCTGATTCAAATCGAAAACTGGAGGGTTACTAATGGCTGATAAAGTTCCGCAAACGCTGGCGAATCATGCAAGATACGATCCGCTCTTTCATTTTTTTCTGGCGCCGCTGGCATTGGTGTTTCTGATTTGGGCGGTTGCGCATTTAGTGCGGCACCCGAATCACGAATCGATTGCCTGGGTAGTGGTTTCGGTACTGCTGTTTTTGGGGATTTTCAAGACGCGCACGTATGCGCTCAAGGTGCAGGACCGGGTGATACGGCTGGAGGAAAAGCTGCGGCTGGCGAGTTTGCTGCCGGCAGGGGCGGTGATTCCGGGGTTGACAGAGAGGCAATGGATTGCGCTGCGGTTTGCGTCGGATGCGGAGTTGCCGGCATTGGCGGAGAAGGCGGCGGCGGGGAATTTGACGGGCAAGCAGATTAAACAGGCGATACAGAATTGGCGGGGGGATTATTGGAGGGTGTGAGGGGGGCGCGAAGAGCGAGAGAAAAAGAGGACTGGCGGACTTCGCCAGTCCTATAAGTAAGAACGGGATTGGGAGTTGCCCAAACCAATGGAGGAAACGGAACAAGTCGAATGAAAAATTAGTTGAACATCGGTTGCAGGTATTTACGGCGCGCGCCCAGGAAGACGAGGCCACCGCCGACCATGAGCAGGGTGGCGCATTCGGGGGCTGAACTGGTGCCGCCCGTCTGCCCAGTGCCGCCCGTGTTTGGATAGGTGCCGGTCCAGAAGTCCAGCAAATCAGCGTCATATCCGGTCGGCGCTGAAATAGTGATTGTGTTGATGGCAGTGCTCGAGGTGAATGCCCAGTTCGCAACTGCCGACGAAGAAGTTGTGACGTTGTATGTCTGGGTATTGTTGTTGACATCAGTAAGCGTGATGGTCAGCGTTTGCGAGGAAAGTCCGTTCCCTACAGAATTCGCGCCCAGGGACATCAGCACAGCGTTTGTTCCGCCAGTCGGAGCGGCGATGGTCAGTGGCTCGCCTTGTAAGTCCTGGAAGGTCGTGCCGCTCACGTTCATCGTTGTTGCAGCCGCAGTCGCGTCAGCCACGAAGCTCCCATAAGCATTATTGACATACAGGGTCTGGTTGATCACCTGGTTATCCGCGTAGTTTAGCGCCTCCGCGTAAGTGGGCGTGGAGGTCAATGCGCTGGCCCAGCTTCCGAACGTGGTGTACACCGTTGACGCCATCCCACTCCCGGCCGTCAACGCGGCGAAAGCGAGCAAAGCAAAATAACTTCGAGTTTTGTGTAAAAGCATAGAAATCTCCGAACTGAAAAACAATACGTAGACAGAGTGCGCTCTGCCCCGTATGTTTCTATTTCAGAAATGCCCGTGCGTTTGTTCTCAAAAAGAAACGTTTTCCAAAACTCAGTTCTTAAGACTCTCGGAAATCCTATGCCGGTACTCTTCCGCCTTCCGGTAAACATCCCCCACATTCACCGTCAGCACTTTGCGCCCCGCCATCACTTGCTTGCCGTTAATAAACACGTCTTCCACATCGCTCCCCAAATCGGCGTAAACCATCTGTGCATAGAGATTGTCCATCAGCGGCACCGAATGTGAGTTCTTCAGCGTAATAGCAATCACATCCGCTTTTTTGCCCTCTTCGAGCGAACCAATCTGCCGCTGTAATCCCAACACGCGGGCACCGCCCATCGTCGCCATCTCAAAAACCTGCTCGGCCGGCAACACGGTCGGGTCCCTGCGCGTCACTTTTTGCAGCTTGGCGGCCAAATCCATTTCGCGGAATAAATCCGCCGTATCGTTGCTGCCCGCAAAGCCATCGGTGCCTAAGCCTACATTCAATCCCGCTGCGAGCATCTCAGCCACGTGCGCCACGCCGGCAGCCATTTTGGTGTTACTTGACGGGCAATGGGCCACTCCCGTGCCGTGGCGCTTAAGGATCGCGATATCGTTGGCATCGAGATAAATCGAGTGTGCCGCCACCACCCGCCCATCCAATAGGCCCAGTTTGTCCAGCACCTGCACCGGCGTCAAATGCCGCTTCGTCATGGCATCGTCGCGCTCGCTTGAAATCTCCGCCAGATGGATGAGCAGAGGCGCGCCATATTGAACCGCGAGCTTGTGCGCGGCCACCAGCGCGTCATCCGGGGTTGTGTAGATCGCGTGCGGCGCCAGCGCCGGCGTAATCAAGTCGTCTTTGGCGTATTTCTCTAAATAGCGTTCAGCGTGACTCAGCGCCTCTTGCCAGCTGCGATAGTCCGGGGCAGGGAAGCCGATGATCGTCTGCCCCAACACGCCGCGCACGCCTATTTGTTTAGCGGCCTCTGCCTCGGCGTCTTCGAAGTAGTACATGTCTGTGTAAGTGGTAATGCCGCCCAGCACCATTTCAACGCAGGCCAGCCGCGTGCCCGCTTGCACGAACTCGGCGGTCACGTTTCGCGATTCCGCAGGAAAAATGTAGTGATTCAGCCAATCTTCCAGCCGCTTGTCTTCGGCCAAGCCGCGCAGCAGTGACATAGGCGCGTGCGTGTGCGTGTCGATCAAACCGGGCGCCAGCAGCGCGTCCGGCTTATCCAGCGTGTGTTGCGGGGCAAAACGCGCTGCCAACTCGGCTTGCGTGCCCACGGCGGCGATGCGCGAACCGACAATCGCCAGCGCGCCGTCTTCAATGATGCGGTGGCTGCCATCCATCGTTACCACATACCGCGCTTTGATCAGCCAATCGGCGGGCTCGCGTTTCGGCGGCGCTTGTGCCAATGCCGCCAGCGCCAGCAAAGCCGCGCTACAGAAACGACGCATCGAAGGGCCTCGGTAAAATCTGCTGAATGGTCATCGTTTCACGCTTGCCCGCCAAATTTTCGAGCGTCAATTCCGCATCGCCGCAGAACTCCCATAAAATCTGCCGGCACGCGCCGCACGGAGGAGTTAGCGTGTCGGTGTCGGCCACCACTGCTAGCCGCACTAATTTCCCCGCGCCCTCGGAGATCGCTTTAAAAATGCCGACCCGCTCCGCGCATAGCCCCAACCCATAACTGGCGTTTTCTACATTACATCCCGTAAACACGCGGCCGTTTTCATCTTCAATCGCGCATCCCACTTTAAAGTGCGAAAAAGGCGCATGCGCCCGCAACCGCACTTCTTTCGCCGCGGCAATGAGTTCATCCAGGGTCATGAATTCAGTATCGTAGCGCAGCCGGGTCTATTAGAAGCTAAAGCGCAAACTCAACTCTACGGTTCGCGGGCCGCCGCCTTGAAACAATGGCGTCAATCCAGTTGTCGGACTCCCAGAGCCAAGCATCAGGTTGGTGGTTGAATTGGCTTGCCCAAACAACGCGCTTCCCAGGTAACTAACCGGATTCGAGAACGATGGATGATTCGGCAGGTTGAATGCCGAGACCACGGCTTCAACCGAACTGTTGCGATATAGATGAAACTGCCGCCGGAGACTGGCGTCCAGTTGAAACAAGCCGGGGCCCGTGAGCACATTGCGGCCGAGATCGCCGTTTGCACCGGCAGCGGGTGCCTGAAAAGCTGCCGGATTCAGTTCACGTCCGCCGGGCGCTCCGCTGTTGGCAATCCAAATAGGTTGTCCCGGGACTAAATTCACGCGGTCTGCGTTCTCAAAGCCGAGACCAACGCTTTCGTCGACAGTGGTTACATTGAAGGGAAACCCGCTGCGCGCGAGCGCCGTGGAACTCAGCGTCCAGCCGCCAAGAATCTGGCCCCAATGCGTCGGCATTCGGTAACTGAGCGAAGCCGTTAGCACTTGGCGCACATCGAAGCTGGACGATCCTTTATTCGCTGGACCGTCCGCCAGCAGCGGTGATGTATCGCTTGAACCGGTGTCAATCGAATGCCCCCAGGTGTAGGAGACGAGCGTGTACAAGCGCGGGTTAATGTTTCCGCGGAACTGCGCCTCCAGCGCGTTATATTGCGAACGGCCTTGACTCGTGAACTCAAGCGCATCCAGCGCGCCGCTTGGCGGGTCAATTGCCGCTTCATCGCGTAACAGCTTTCTGCCGGCCGAGCCGAAATAGGAGACAGACAGGAGCGACGATTCGCGCAGCGATTTCTCGAGCGAAGTTCGCCACTCCCACACCTTGGGCAAGTACAATGTCGAACTCACGGGCTGGAACGCCGGGGCTGCCGGCAATGGCGGCATATTGGCCGAGGGCAGGAATTGCCAGACATTCAGCGGATTGGTGTTAGCGATAATCGCCCCCAGCCCCGTGTCATAGAACAGGCCTCCTCCTGCACGCAAGATGATGTCTGGAAATTTAAGGTGATATGCCAAGCCAATGCGCGGCGAGACTTGGCCGTATCTCGTGGGCCAATACGAGAATGTCGGAGAAAGAACGCCCGCAAAATTGGAAAGCGAAACCGGCTGTGTGCCGACGCCTCGCCAGTAACCGATAGCGTAACCGCTCACCGGCCCATACGCCGGCTCTTCACCAGCGGAAGATGGGGTTACGTCCCACCTCAGCCCTAGCAGCAAATGCAAACGGTCTGTCACACGAAGCGTAGCTTGCGCGTATACCGAAGATCTTTGCGTGGTCGATACGGCGAAGCTGCCATTCGAATAGGTTAGTCCGAGCGGAATGCCCGCCAACAACGCGCTGATGCTAGGCGACACAACGGAAAGGGGAAAAGACGTGCCATAATCGCCGGTCTCATCTACCATCAGCTTGGCGTATGTAAAGCCGGCTTTTAGGTCATGTCTCCCTTTATGACTCGACACCCCATAGGCGCCGGTAAACTGCCGCTCGCTGTTATCTCCAGCTACACCTTCAATAGCTTGGCCGACCCCTTCGATGGAGACGCGCAGCAAGCTTGAATAGACATCGAAAGGCGTCAGCGCCCCGCTAATTAAATCCAAAGCGGGCGTGTCCGCGGAGGTACGCCGCGAGTCTCCCGCTAACGCCGCATAATTGAAGCGGAATTCCTGCGTGAACGATCCCAGCGCGAGATTGAGCCCCAACGTGCCGCTCAGCCAATGAAACGTGGAATACGCCGCGCCCAGTTCAATCGTCGACGCCGAAGACGGCACATCGGAATACCTGGCAAACAACTGCGCACGATTTCCAAACGCTTGATCCAGCCGAATGCTCTGGTTGGTCACTCTGGCATCTTTTTGCAGCGGCGAGTAGCCCAACGTTTCATCGGCATTCAAAGCGCGTCCCAATGGCTGCGGAAAAGCGGCGAACAAATCTTGATAAGCCAGGCCCGCCTGCGCGCGCGCCGCCAAAGACGGCACCGGCGTCACCTGCAGCGCGCTATCACGCACGTCCGTTCTCTCAAACGAAGCAAAGAAGAATGTACGATTGCGCCATAACGGCCCACCCGCTCCGCCGCCCCAGCCGTCTAAATATGCGCTAGGCAGGTCAATGCCCGCTCCATGCGCAAACCAATCCAGGCTATCGATCGCGCGCGGCCTCATGTAACCGAAAACGCTGCCATGAAATTCGTTCGTTCCGGCGCGCGTCTCAATGCTGACCTGCGCCCCCGGCCGATCGCCAAACTCAGCCGAGAAATCCGCGCTCTTCAATTCCACCCGCTCCGTCTCTTCTTTCGAAGCCAGGCTCTGCATACCGCCAATCGTGGTCATGCCAGGCAGCGTTTCGGCCAAGCTCGATCCGGGCACCGAAGGAATGCCCATGCCAATGTTGCCAGTGACTCCATCCACCCAAAAAGAATTCGCATTCGGCCGCTGCCCGCTCACGGTAAATTGACCGCCTCCGCTAATCGAGGCGGGCGTCACGGTCGCGCCCGGCATAATCGCGAACAACGCATTCACTTCCCGGCCGTTCTCGGGCAGCGTTGCGGCCGGTGAGTTGCGGCTCACCGTCAAGCCGCTGGCCGCTGGATCTATGTCGCTTTCTACAGCCGAAACGCTCATCTCCTGCCGGAAGGTCAATAGCTGCACGGAAAAATCAAGGCGCGTGATGATACCGGCGGTCACTTGTATATCCGCTTGAGACATGCTGCGAAAGCCATCACTCAGAGCAGTCACGCGGTAAGCTCCAGCCGGCAGCTCGCTACTCGAATAAGCGCCGCTCGCATCGCAGTAGAGCTTTTGCCGCGCGCCGCTCTCCTGGCTTTGCACGCGCACCTCCGCCCCGGGCAGCGTTACTCCCGACCGGTCGCGCACCACCCCGGAAATGAAGCCGCCTGATTGGGCCTTGACTACCACGGCCCAAAAAAACAGCAGCGTTACCTGGCGAAACACGTTCATTTTTGACCGGTCAGGGATTTCACACGCAGCAGCGCTTCCACCCCCGGCACGTCGCTGGACAATAGGTGTAACTCCCAGCCAACAGACGGCTCACCTCCGCATCCAGTTTCCGCGTGCTTTCAAACAAGTCTCGTGCGTTAGCCTGCCAGGTCTTTTCAATGCGCGCGGTGCGAATTCCATTGCGCCCTCGTGCCGCTGCCGCAAGCTTAGCAGGCGGGTGGCGCTGGAGGGCGACTAATGGCCGAAGCGAAATCCCAAATCGGCAGTCCATGTCACCCATAATCCTTGCGCCGGCGCGCCGAAATCGTTCAGGAACCGCGCCGTCGACCCCAGCCAGAAATGCCGCCCCTTATCAACCGCCACCCGCACCCCCACGCTCGGCGTCACCGCCCACTCGTTATAGTTGTTCGGCCCCAAAAAGTAAGCGCCTCCCAGCCCCGCCGACCACTCCAGCCGCCCGTTTTTCTCGGGCAGAATATAACGCAAGCCGAACGGAAAAGCGCTAATGCGGGCACCGTCGAAGATGGATGTGTTGAAGTTGTAGTTTGTCGTCGTTACGGTCGTCAATTGGTTTACGCCGGGGTTCAGGAAATACAGGCCGGTCGAAGTCGAAGTGCTGCTGGTAAAGACCGTGGCCCTGGTGACAGTGGTATCCAACCCGACTTCGAGGGCAAAGTGCTTATTCACCCTATATTCGTAAGTGCCATTGAATTGCGGACCGCCTTCTAGTTGATGCGGGCTGCGCAACGCCCACGCGCCACCCACCCCCAGCGTAACGGTGCTGCTGCCGCCGGTCTCTTGCCCAAAAGCCGGCAATAGCTGAATGAAAAGGAAGACAATAGAGCCAATCAGTTTGTGCATAGCTCTAAAGACCCGCTAGGCGGGCTTTTGACGACAGCAGGTTAAATAAATTCTTCGCTCTCCGGCGTAACGCGCCCGCTCAGTTGGACTTTCTACCCGTCCGCGAAATATGATAAGAACTCCGGAAAGAGAATAAGTGAACTCTAAACCAATTCTTCCGATCCTCTGTATACTCGCAGCGTTTCTGTCATCTGCTCTATCCGCCCAAGTCGTCTCCGAAGTTCGCGGCAAGCTCGCGTCCGGCGATTTGGCCAGCGCCGATGCCATAGCCGACGAGTTCTGCCGAACCAGCGGCCCCACGGCCGATTGTGCCAACGCGGTCGCGTGGTTAGCGAGGGGAGCTTTCATGATGGGCAATCACATGCAAGCTCGCCTCTATGTGGATCGCGCGCGGCAAATGACCAGCGACCTCGCGAAGAAGCTTCGGCCGGAAGACGATTACGATCTCGCCATGGCCATCGGCGCAGTGATCGAAGTGGATGCGAACCTGCTTGCCGCTGAAGGCAATACGGCCAAAGCGATAACTCTTCTCCAAAGCGAGTTGAATCGTTGGAAATTGTGGGACATTCAAGCGCGCATTCAAAAAGACTTGAATTTACTGAGATTGACCGGAAAACCGGCCCCCGTATTGGAACCGGGAACTGCCGGCAAACCGGTGCTCCTCTTTCTGTGGGGGCATTGGTGCAGCGATTGCACCGGCGAAGCTCCCGTCATTGTTCGAATCCGCCAGAAATACGCGCCAAAGGGCCTGCTTGTCGTAGCGCCCACCCGCCGCCGCGGCACTGTCGGCGACAAGACTGCAGCTCCCTCGGAAGAGGACGCCGAAATCGAGCGTGTTTGGAAGGCATCTTACAGCCGCTTGGCCGGCGTTCCTCATCCCGTCGATCAAGCCGCTATGTTGGCGTATGGAGTTAGTTCCACGCCTACTCTTGTTCTGATCGATCCGCAAGGTATTGTTCGCCTGTATTCTCCTTACCGGCTGAGCGAATCGGCGCTAGCGAGTAAGATTGACGATCTTCTTCACTTGCCGTGAACCGAATACGGATCGCTGCCCTGAGACAGGAAAAAGCTCCTGCGCTGCCTTCGCTCCTGAACGGCGTTGGAATAGACGGTTTGCGCATCATGTTGAAGAGTGCGGACGCCGCACCCCTTTCACGTCCTTTGGCCATGCCGGACGTGATGATGGCTGAAAGAGGAGTCATGATCAGTGGCTGGCCCAGGGCGCGGATAATCCAGTACCGCCGGAGGCTGGGCTGTATTCTGTCTCCTGCCCTCTATTTGTTGACCGCTTCGAGTCGCGGCCATTTGCCGTTGTCGAGGCGGCGCGGAGTGGTCTCGATTTCGGCGATCTCTTCTAACTGCTCGGCGTTGGCGGGCCGGAGTTCCTTGAACTTGCGAGCCGAGGTCAGAACGTTTTTTTCAAGAGAGCCGACGGTTTGGTTATAGGTCTCGACAGTCTTGCCTATGGCATCGCCGAGACGGCTGAAATGCTGACTCATGGTAAGGAGCCGCGTATAAAGCTCCTGGCCGGTATCGCGGATTTTGTCAAGATTCTCCATCACGGTTTGTTGACGCCAGCCGTGAGAGACAGTCAAAAGCAAGGTGATCAGTGTGACCGGTGTAGCGATGACAACACGCCGTTCCACGCCGTAGTCAAGCAGCGTAGGGTCGTGTTCGAGTGCGGCGCTGAAAAGAGATTCGAGCGGCAGAAACGCTACCACGAACTCCGGTGATCCGGCTAGACGTTCCCAATATGCTTTTTCACCCAGAGACCGGATGTGCGTTCTGACCTGGTTGGAGTGATCCTTCAAGTGACGGATACGGTCGGGCTCATGCTCGGCTTCGATGGCGCGGAGGTAGGCTTCGAGAGAAACCTTGGCATCTACCACGACCATGCACTGATTGGGGAGATGGACGATCAGGTCGGGGCGTTGATTGGTTTCACCAAAAAGAGTTTTCTGTTCGGCAAAGTCGCAATATTCGAGCATGCCGGCGAGTTCGACAACGCGCCGGAGCTGCATTTCGCCCCAGCGGCCGCGCTGAATAGGAGAACGCAGCGCGGTTTTGAGCTGGTCGGTGGACTGGCGGACGCGCTCCTGCAGCTGAGTCAGTGCGTGCACTTGGGCGGTGATTTCCGAGTAAGCGCCGGCGCGAGTGCGCTCGATGCCTTGCACTTGTTCCTCGAAGCGGCGCAGGGACTGATTGACAGGCTCAACCAGATGCTGTAATTGGTCGCGGCTGCGGTCGAGAAAGAGCTGGCTGTTGTGTTGAAGAGCGTCGGAGGCCAGCGCGCGGAAACGTTCTTCCACCTGCTGTTGGGTTTGGGTGAGCAAGCGGAGCTGAGCCTCGGCAATTTCGCGGTGTTTATCGCTCTCAGCTTCTTTTTGGATGATGGTGTGGCGAGCTTGTTCGAGTTCGGCGGCCTGCCGGTCGGCCTCGGCCTGGGCTTCGGCGGCCGATTGACGCCAGCGGCGCGCTTCGGCAAGCTGAAAGGCAGCGAGAGCCACGGCGAGAAGCAAGGAGAAAGCCAGAAGCGCGGCAAAGGCACTCATTTCTTAAATCCCGTTTCCGGCTTCCAGGCTTCCAGTGTGTTGTAGACAATGGGGCAGTAAACCGCGCGATCCGGCATGTGCCATAGGCGGCTGAGAAGCGATCCGTTGCCTTTTATCAAATGAGGAAAGAGTTGGCAGGTGTTCGGCCGGACTTCATAGACGGAGCAGAGATTGCCATCGAGAAAGACACAGCCGTTTTCGTCGCGCTTGAGAATGCGCCCTTCATCTTCGGTTTCAACCGTATAGTCGTTGAGAAAGACGGCGAGCTTGACGCGCAGAAAACGGGCCAGGTGTTCGGCATCGCGCTCGCTGACCGGGGTGGTGGCCACGCGGCAACAATTGGCGCAAGCGGTGCAATCGATTTTTTCCTCAATATCCTGGGCGATCGCTTTGAGGCGGCGCTCTACGAAGTTGTGACGTTTCAGCCAGGCGCGGAAACGCTGATTTTCGGGACGCTGCTTTTCGCCAAAGCGCTTGATTTGGACGAGGTCGGTGAGCACTGCTCTTAGTATCGCAATAAATCATTGTCGGTTGAAACTGTTTTGAAGAGGAGCCTAGGGCCGAGCCGGCGAGGAATGCCGGATCATTCGCGGCGCATGCCGGATAATCGAAGAGTGACGGATCAACTATCACTATCAATTTGGCTGGAGCGAGGCAGCCGGGCGAACCGGCTCAAGCATTTTGAAAAACTGCTGCGGCTTTTTCCGTTTTCGCAACGCGAACAGCCGCAAAGCACGATCAGTGTACAGGCGGTTTCGGAGACCGAGCCGCCGTTGCTGGAGAGCCCGATCAATGGTCCCCTTGACCCCAGCGAAGTGCTGGAGGCGTTTGCCGAATACGGCGGTGAGGATATCGCTTTCAGCGTAGAGAGCTGGTGGGATTTATGGCAATACGAGGACGATTGGCGGCTTGCGCCGGCGCGCGTGGAACTGGCTTGCTTTGGAGCTGAGTTCGATAACGGCACCGAGCGAACCGCCAACGAACAGGAAGACTTGCGCATCGACTTCGGCGTTGACAGCCATTATTTGCCGAGGCCGGACCTAACCGGCAGCGGCCGCATGACAGAGTCAAACATCAGAAGCATGCTGCGGCTGGTACATGAGCTGGATTCGACTCTGCCTGTGGCGAAGCGGAAACTGGAGACGGAATCGGGTGAGAACTTCGCCGATCGGCTACAGCAAGTACTGAGCGGCAGCCGGTCGCAATAGAGTCGCAATGAGAACAGGCCCGAGACAATTAGAACAAGGTTAAAGGAATGCTCTTGGAACTGAGAGAGAGACCGAACGTGGCGCGGCTTTCATTGAGAGATCCGTAGCCGAAGAAGCCGTCGTAGTGAACAAAATCATAGCGGAAGTTGGCATTGAGGTAGCGAATGAGATTTATGCCGTAATTAGCACTGAGATCGTAGGTCGAATACGCTTGGGACACGGTGTTGGAAACGCTCGATAGGCGAATGTATGTACCGCCGAAGCCGATTGACGAGCGGTGGACGGTCGAAACCGAATAAAGAGCGTTTGCGAATTGGCTGCGCGATCCCAAGTAAGTTCCATTGCCTGGTCCAATGGTTTGGCCGCCGGAGATGGAGAGTGAAGAATGGCGATAGACGCGGGATAAGACCCCTTGGAAGGCGGGACTGTAGACCGAACGGCTGTATGGGCCAGTCAAATAACCAGCCACGGTTTGTCCGTTGAGGATGAACGAGACCGGGATCGTGATGTCGCCTTGGCTATGGACCCGGTTGATTCCAGCCGATAGGTCGAGTTGCCAATGATCGGGAAAGCGGTGAGAGAGCGTGAGAAGGCCGCTGTCGATGTTGGAGGTGCCGGCATTCTGTGAATAAGTATAGTAAGTGTGACTGTAACTGCCACCGATCGTTGTTCTGGCGGTTAGCCGATAATAGACCGCGGCGCTGCCTGTGCCGCCGTAGCTGTTGAACGCATGGCCGTAATTATAGTTACTCAGGAAGGCCACGCCGGAAAAAGAATAACTCAAGCGGCGCGTCTGGTTATATGTGGCGTTAACGGCGGCGCTTAAGAAGCGCGAAGACGAACTGAATGGATTGGCGCTAATCGAAGTGCCGGTGGTATTTGCGCCGTAATAGGTGGTGCCGTAAGAAAGGATGCCTCCGCTTACAGTCGCGCCAAAAACCCAACGGCGGCTCAAGCGCTTCGAGTAGGCAAGCCCAAGGCTCTGCGAAGTACCCCCGGAGAGTTCGCCGCCGGGGTAAGACTGGTATGAGCCTGAATAGGTAAGAGTGATTCCACCATCCCTGAATTGATGAGACGCGGATATTCCCGCACCGACCTGCCAACCAATTGCGCCGCCGTAAGCGGAGCGATTGTTGGTCAATTCCGGCACGCGGGAGTCCCACAGGGCGTTGGCGAAAGCGAAAACATTGACAAAATCGTGATCAAAGAATTCACTCGCGGCGGTGATGCGTCTCGTTACATCGTCGCTCGTGTCCGACGATGAATCCTGGGCCACGAGAGCAGCCGCGGCGAGGCAAAAAACTATGAGAAACTTCACTGCTACGCTCCCGCAAATATCCTTATATAAATTCTGTCGTTCCATCGACCGCCTCAAAAGTGGAGGATTAAGTTTTAAACCTTTAAGTGTGACCAACATAGCATGGCCCTGTCAAGCCTAGTGTATTCTCTTCTAATCCCTGCGGACTATTGCTACCCTCTTGGGATGAAGATCGCCTTATTGGGATACGGAAATGTGGGCAAGGCGTTCGCGGAATTGCTCCTGAGCAAGCGCCATACGTATCCTTTTTCGATTGTCGGCATTCACACGGCAAATCATGGAAGTGCTTTTAATAGCAGGGGTTTAGGCCTGGCACCCGAGTTTGGACCGAAAGTCCCAACGGTAGCTAAGTTCCTGGAGCGGGCGCAGCCGTCAGTGCTGATTGAAATCACAACTCTGAATCCGGAAAGCGGAGAACCAGCGATTTCACACATTCGGACGGCTTTTTCCAAAAAACTGCACGTGATAACCGCAAATAAGGGTCCCATTGCCCACGCTTTCCGGGAATTGCAGGATGAGGCGCAGCGGGCGGGAGTGGAATTTCGGTTTGAGTCGACGGTAATGGATGGGACGCCGGTATTCAATCAATTTCGCAACAACCTGCCGGGAGTGAAGGTGCTGGGGTTCAGCGGCGTGCTCAATTCGACCTCGAAAGTAGTGGTAGGGGCGATGGCGCGGGGGCTGAGCCTGGAGGACGGGGTCAGGGAAGCGCAGGCGATGGGTGTCGCCGAAGCGGATGCGTCGCTGGATGTGGATGGATGGGATTCGGCTGCAAAGGCGGCCGCGCTGGCCAATGTGCTCATGGACGCGCGGATGAAGCCGCAAGACGTGGAGCGTGCCGGACTGCGCAGCTTTTCGGCCGAGCGAATAGTGGAACTGGCGCGAGAAGGGAAAACGGTTTTGATCGTCAGCCGCGCCGAACAAACGCGCAATGGCGTGAGGCTTGCCGCGAGGGCCGAAGTGGTGCCGGAGACGGATTTGCTGGCGATGGCGCGCGGGACCTCGAATCTGCTCTTGTTCCACACGGATTTGCTGGGCACCCTGGGGACGATTTCTATCAATCCCGGCGTGCAACAAACGGCATACGGGCTGTTTAGCGACTTAGTCGATGTCGCGAGGTCGGTTTGAAGCGGGCAGCACATCGTTGTGCTACAGTGGCGCTAATTCGCATGAATTTCAAGTGGCTTGTTATCGCCGTAATCTTAGTTACGCTCTGCAAAATAGCTTTGGCAACACTCACTTACGGGACAAACGACGCCTCAATGTGGGAATCGAGCGCGTCGATTATTGAGAGCCGCGGGGGACAAGCCATCTACGTTAATTTGGTCGATGTCGTGGACCCGCATGGCAGATTCGTGTATCGGGAGATATTTAATCATCCTCCCTTTATGGTGTATTTTCTTGCCGGGCTGAACAAGATCCAGAAGACGACGGGAATTCCGGTGCACGTTTCGCTGCGCTTACTCGATGCCTTTTGTGATGTGGGCACCATACTTTTGACTGCGGGGATTCTGTGGCATCTGTTGGGCGTCATCCCAGTGATGCGCATGGTGCTGGTAGCGACTGCGCCCGCTTGGGTTTTTATTTCCGGGTTTCATTGCAACTCCGATCCGTTGATGTTGTTCTTATTAATTTTGGCGGTTTACTGCATCGACGTGCGCGGGTGGAAGCTGGCCGGTATCTGCTGCTTTGCCTTGGCGGCCGGCATCAAGATGGTGCCCATCATTTTGGCGCCGGCGCTGTTTTTGTACTTCCGAACGTGGCGCGATCGTCTCCTCGCCGTGGCGATTCCAGCCGGGTTCTTCGCGCTGACCGCGCTACCTTGGCTGCTGACTTCACCGTGGGCGCTGTTCCATAGGACTCTGGGCTACGGCAGTTTGACGGGCCGTTGGGGCTTCGGCTATCTGCTGCCGCAAATTCCGCTGGCGGGTGGACTCGCCGCGCGCGCCTTCAATTCCCAGGGACGGAATTTTCTTTTGCTGGTGTTGATCGGGGCGTCCTGGTTACTCAATCGCGGCCGACGCCCGGTCCCCTTGTACTATCAGTTCGGTTTGCTTTTCCTCCTCTTTTTTTGTCTAACACCGGGATTTGGAATCCAGTACCTCGCTTGGCTTACGCCTTGGATCGCCATCTTTCCGGCGGCGGCTATCGCCGGCTTCACGGTTGCCGGGGGGCTTTATTGCGCCGTAGTCTATACATATTGGTGCAACGGACTGCCTTGGTTCTACGCTAATTCGCTAGCGGCACCCCATTATCCTTTGGTGAACGCTTTGGGCAACGCGTTGGGCGTAATCGCCTGGCTGAGCGTGCTTGTGCTGCTGGCGATTTGGTGGAACGACTATAAACGCGTTTTAGAGAAACAGCCGGCGGAGGTTACTCTTTCGCGGGCGGCCGCGTCTTAAAGGGAAGGCAGATCGGCCGGTTCGCCGAACTTTTTGCCGCGCAGCGACGAATCAATGCCGCGGCACAGACCGAGCAGAACGGAGCCGGGACCAACCTCCACAAAACGGGTAATGCCGTGGCGCGCGAGTTCGCGAATCGAATCAGTCCAGCGAACGGGGTTGGGGATTTGTTCAATCAGCCCCTGCCGGGCGGCGGCCGGATCGTTCACCACATGCGCTTGCCAGTTGTTGATCAGCGGCACGGAAAACGCGTGAAATACGGTGGCATCGAGATGAGGCTTGAGCTTTTCCTGCGCCGGCAGCATGAGTGGGCAATGAAACGGCGCGCTCACCGGAAGCAGGATAGCGCGTTTGGCGCCGGCGTCTTTGGCGAGTTGCATGGCCCGTTCGACCGCGGCGGTATGGCCCGCGATCACGATTTGATCGGGCGAATTGAAATTCGCCGCCCTGACGGTTTCGCCTTGCGCGGCATCAAGCAATATTTGATCGAGCTTGTCTTCGGGAAGTCTGAGTAGCGCGGCCATGGCGCCCACGCCTTGCGGTACGGCGTCTTGCATGAATTCGCCGCGCGCGCGCACCAGGCGTAAGGCGATCGCGAAATCAAGACAGCCGTTGGCGACTAAGGCGGAGTATTCGCCCAAGCTGTGTCCGGCAACCATCGCTGGTTGATGCCCGAGTTCGGCCAAGACACGGTAGGCAGCGGTAGAGGCTGCCAGGATAGCGGGTTGCGTATTCGCGGTCTTCCTGAGTTCTTCTTCGGGTCCGCCGAAACAGAGTTCGGACAGCCGAAACCCAAGAGCTTCATCGGCTTCCGCGAAGGTTTGGCGGGCAATCGGAAATTCATCGGCCAAACGTTGGCCCATTCCGGCAAATTGCGAGCCTTGGCCGGGGAAGAGAAAAGCGAGATCTGCCATGTGACGAAACCTTCATTATTTCACGCAGGTTACTCAATTCGGGCTGCGATGGGATATAGTGAAAACATAGATGAAAAAGAAAGTGATCGCCGAGCCGCCCATCATCTCTCCGAAGATTTTGGAGTTGGCAAAGAAGTCGGTGGAAGCGGAACGGCCGGTATCTGCCAAGCCATGCGCGGTATGCGGCACCACTTGCACACCGCTCACCGGGCCAAACAGCGGCGAGAACGAAAGTCTTTGCTGGGTGTGCCGTCGCTTGAAGATCAGCGCATGGCGCGATTCCGATCATCAAATGGCCGCGCAAGAATAGCGATCTATAATCAACCCGAATCGCAGCCGGCAGCGCTCCGAAAACGTTCCTCCAACTCCGCCGCAATCGCTTTCGTCACCTCCCTGCGCGACCGCTCCGAAGGCCCCACCAATCGCTTCAGTAGCTCTTCCAATTCTTGTTGCGGATTTTCCACCTTCACAAACCGTGGCGCAGTCATGCGGAACGTATTCGCCCGCCTGCTCACAAAGGTCCCAAAGTCTTCCAGGCTACGAAACTCTTCCTTCTTCACACCTCAGGCGTCAGTAGCTCCATGTCGAAACAGTCGGCAGGAGGAGGAGGGGCATCCGCCTTGGTCCACTCCTCACCGGCAAGCGGAACAAAGTTGTAGGGCGCCCTCCCGGCGCGTTCCGGCGTTTCAATCCTCACTGAAGTAAATGGCCGCTTAACACCAATCATCTCCGCTATTCCTCCTCCGTCTGCACCAAAGCGCGCAGCATGGCGTCATCCACATATTGCTGGCCAGTGCCTTCATCTTCCGTAATCCTGTGCCAAACCACCAAACGTAGAGGGCAAACTCGCAAGGGTTCACGCGGCTCGAATGGAATTGCCAGCGAAGCGCCGTTCGCCTCTACCACATTCCACCAGCTCCGGGTAAACATGGATTCCGCTGATCGTCCGGCCGGACGCCCCGATCAGAAGGGGATTGAAACCTTCTGCCGTTCATAATCGAGCTTTGGAGTGAGCAGATCCTGTCCGGCCGGACGCCCTGATCAGAAGGGGATTGCCGTCCGCGACTCCGTCGCTCCGGCACCACTGACGATCTACCTCGTGCAGAAAGATGGGCCGTGCGAAGCGAGGTGCAATTATGGCTTCGGCGTAAGTATCAGATCCCCTGGCGAACTGCTCAAAAACGATGGGGGTATCGCATTCTCCAAGACCAGCGTCGGCTTTACCAAATGGTAGGCAAGGTGAGCCATCTCGACGGCTTGCGGCGCAAGCTGACGGATGAAGATGATCGGAGAGCCGGATGCGGGAAAACCGCCTGTCCGGTTCGATGAGGGGATGCAGGAAACGTGCGTTCGCGCGGCGCGCCTGCGTCCTACTCTACGCAGCCAGCCCCTTGCCTAGTTAGTTAGTACCACCGCCTGGCCCAGTACGGTTTTGAACCCGTACAATTGCCTGCCGAATACCTACGTTGAAACCACCTGAATCGTCCCCCGGGCAACCCGGCTCTCCCGGCTATTTACTCACGTTGATCTTCTTCGTGCGGCCTCCGCTCCTCTCCTGCGGCGATCGGCGCATCCGTAAAGATCGACGCGGTATTCATCGCTATCGCCCCACCCTCTATCTGCCGGAGAGAGTCTCCTCAACCACACCATCTGCAGAAAGTACAAAAATCGATTGCCGGTCTTCGTCGCCGACCCACACCTTGCCCTTATGATCAATGGTAATAGCGGTGATCGCCCCGAACAGCTTATTGGGGCCGAACTCGCGGATTGCTACGAAACCATACCTCAGAGTTATCGACCGAATGCGGCTCCCATCGGCAACCAGAATTCGGGCGCTCGCCCCGTCGAATGCCAACGCCCGCGGCGACCTCAGCCGACTCAACGGACTACCCATTTCAATCGAAAGGGCCTTCGTCTTCACAGGGTTGGACCCTAGGTCAACGTCGCGAAAACTGTCGCCCGTCTCACTGCACATAAGTAAATGATTCGTCGGCAGCCAAACGATTGGCCCTGCGACACTTCGAGGCGAACTGTCGGAACCAGGCAAACCTAAGATCTCCTTGATGTGGGACTTCGAACCCAGCAGATCAACCGAGAAAAGTGACGGCCAACGACTAGACGTCAGCGCATATACTATCCCATGGGCGGAATCCAGGGCAAGCCACTGCAGATCGCCCGGGGAAAGTTTTAACCAAGGTCCATAGCCGCTGCTAACGCGCGGATACGCATCAAGCATCGGACGCCCCGCTGGATCATGGCTCACAACCGTCATCTCCCGCCCGCCGAGCGTAGCTAATACGGCAGCGATCAAGTCAGCAGACCCTAAAGCATGGGTTTGGGTAACAGCGATCCCCTTATCGCTCAGCGTGATTCCCAGCAGTCGGCCACTCAAGTCCGCAAGGACCACCTGTGCCACACCCGCATTCAACGCCACCGGGCGAATTCCTTTCAACAGCGGGTGTACCAGTCGAAGGGGCGAGACCTTAGCAATCCGCTCTTCCGCCGTGTGGAGATCAAGAGAGTAAGACTGCGAAACCGTCCGCCCATCCTTCCACCGAACTTCGATAACGATCGTAAATTCAGTCGCCCCAGCCGCCGAGAGGCTGAAGTTATTCGACGCGTCGCACTGTGTCCTAACCCTATCTCGAAAGGCGGGATGAAGGGTATATTCGACGCAATTGATTCGCTCCAGAGTCGCCGGAGGCTCATCTACAAAAACCTTCCACTGGAAAACCTTACCGTCAAACACATAGGTGTTTGAGATACGGACATTTTGCGCGTCCGCAGCCAGACCGAGAAGCGTGGCCAAAACCAGAATCCTAAGGAAAACCATTTTCCTAGCGCCGCGGCTCTTCCAGCTCAAAAGTCGGCTCGAACAGGTTGATATTCTTAAGAAAACCAAGGGGCTTCGGCTTCAGACCATTTTTTTGAAGCATTAGAACGTCTAATCGCTCGATCGCATCGCTGCGCTTAATATTCTGTATTACGCAACTAACGTCGTCGGTGCTGGTGCCCACTTCAGTAGGCACAGTGATCCAATCCTCCTCGCCCGCCGGGTCTTTTGTGGACAAAAGATACCGACAGCGAAGACTGCCTGTCTCAAGGCGGCTAGTGTCCACGCCCTTAGGAAAAGTGAAATACGCGCGGACAGAAAATTTGCCCCCCTCTCTCAGCTCTTTCTCTAGCTGCTCAGTCTTTGCGCTCTGAGCAGCCAACTTGACCTGCAGGTCGGGGTTCGTCACATAAAACCGGTAAACCATCCCCGAAAGCAGCAGCAGAAACCCCAAGATAAAGAGAAGCGCCAACATCGACGTCTTGAGAGTGATCCAGGAATTTGAGATCTCAAACTGCTGGCTGAACCATCCGCCAATGCTACTCTTCAGAACAAACAGTACACCCACGGAAACTAATAACAATAGGAGTCCGGCCCAGACCGGCAGCAAAGTTAAAATGTCGGCATCAGGCGAGTGATTGGGCATCTTAGAGTTTACCCTTCGAAAGATATATCAGACTCGATAAGACAGCCGATATTAGTCCAGCCTTCAGAGTCTACCACTTAACTATCCGCTACACCAAAGTGTATCTTGATTTCGTAAAAGTAGATTCCAAGAGATCGCGCGCGGGCAGGCAATCAGACGACTGCAAAGGGAAGCAATACGCGATAAGTAAGCTATCTTACAGTTCAGCCGGTGTCTTTACCTACGCCAACCTAGTTGAGAAAGTTCATACTCTTGTCCAACTACTGGGGTTGTCCCCTGGGGTGAGACAAACAGTTAAGAGCGTGGTTACCGTTCGATGATAAATGATTCCCTTCGATGCGGCAATAGATTTAAGCTGGTGGTGCCGGTGAAGCGGAGACGGGCAATGCTGGCGAGCACCCCGTCGAGGAATAGCCGGTCGGAACTCATCGCGGACGATGGGCAGGGCATGTTCTTT
>Ga0302319_10004699_pt1 | contig 27927 bp, 16 predicted proteins | sample Bog_T0_2_FD_203319 | JGI IMG/M metagenome (GOLD analysis project Ga0302319, IMG submission 203319) | Peat permafrost microbial communities from Stordalen Mire near Abisko, Sweden - Bog_T0_2 | ecosystem: Environmental > Terrestrial > Soil > Wetlands > Peat | place: Sweden: Abisko, Stordalen Mire... | reverse complement strand
CCCCCCGTATCTGCCGCGTGCTGTAACTCTCGTCGACGAGAATTCCCAGGGTGGCGGGAAGATCTTCCCGGCCGAAAACAGTGATCGTCTGCGGGCGACCGTTTTCGAGGACCGTAAAGTTGCTCCGGTCAAGCCCCGCGACTGCCTCACCCTTTTTGTCCTTGACCGAAACATCCAGCTGCACCAGACGAACGTCGCTGTGCAACGTAAAGTCATCGGCTCTGAGAAGGGAAACGGCGCCCGCGACAACTAACCCCGCTATCGCACAGCGCCGTTTCATTGTTAGGCTCGCCGCCAAAAGCGAAGCATACTGAACAAGCCCAAAGAGATCAGTCCGGAAAGCCCAATCAAAGGATAAACGCTTCCCGTCTTAGGCAATGTCGTGGGTGTCGTATCCGAGGACGGCGCCGGGCTAGAGGGCGCGGTATTCTGCGCAACCTCCGTTTGCTCCTGGGCCTGCGCCTGCACCGGAGCCGGCTCCGAGGGCTGAACCGAAGTTTCAGGCTGCGCCGCGGGCTGAGGTTCCGGCTGAGACATCGGCTGTGCTTCCGGTTGGGCCGGCGGCATAGACGGCATAACCGCCGCAGTCAGCATCGTCAAATGTTTCGGGTAACGAAATTCCTGGCCGAAGTTATCACCCGGATAGAACCATGCGTGCATAGCTTTTGCGGCTCCCGCGGGCGTCTCATAGAAAACAAACTGCCTGCCACCGGGATTCATCCGGTAATTCGGTATGGCCAGTATCGTATCGATAAGATGCGACTCATCCGCGTTGAAGATCTGGACGACGTGGCGATCCGACTGGGAGTCCAGAAGTTTGAATACATACTTGCCGGGTTTCAGCACATTGTCCTGAACCTGGATTGTCTCATCGACTGTGAGTATCGTCTTTTTGTTCCACTCATCGGCTTGAGCTTTTGGTACCACTACCCCGAATGAGAGACCTGCCGCGCATAAAGCGCTCAAAAGAATTGGGTTCGACCGTTTCGAATTAGTTGACGAATACAAAGACATCGGAAAAATGCTCCTTCTCCCTCTGCAAAAGGCACCTGCCGGACCACTGTGCCTTCGATCACTGCCGTTTTATCTGAGAAGAATCTCCGCATTTCACACTGCTCTGATTGCAGGTCCTGCATCGCATTTTCGAGACCCAGGCTCAGATCAGGCCCGACGCCATCGCCGTGGAATTCGGATGCGATTCCATTACCTATCGCCGGCTTGACGCGCGCGCCAACCAGATCTCCCGTTATCTGCGCGCAAGGGGAGCCAGGCGCGGTTCGATTGTCGCCCTGGCCATAGCCCGATCGATTGACGCCTACGCCTCAATCCTCGGGATTCTCAAAGCGGGCGCGGCTTATCTTCCCGTAGATCCCGCCTATCCCGCCGAACGCATCGCCTGGATGATGCAGAATTCAGGCGCCTGCGCCCTGATCACCGAGTCCGATCTCATCGGCATCGAAGATCGGAGTTCCGAACCCCTGCCCATCGACGACAGCAGCGCCGGCCCCGGCGACCTCTGCTACGTGATCTATACGTCGGGCTCGACCGGGCGGCCCAAAGGCGTCATGGTGGAACACCGCAACGCCTTTCACCTGGTCAACGCCGAACGAGACCTGTTCAAAATTCAACCCTGCGACCGCGTCTGGCAGGGCGGCCCGCTGTCTTTCGACTTATCGGTCGAAGAGATCTGGCTCGCCTTCGCGGCCGGTGCGACACTCGTCGCCGCGACACCTGAAACGCCCTGCGCGAGCCCGAACCTGAGCGGCATCACCGTTCTCTCCTGCGTCCCGACTTTACTCTCGATGCTGGACGTCTCGAACGAACTACCGGCGCTACGCCTCCTCATCCTTGGCGGCGAAACCTGTCCGAGCGAACTGGTCGTTCGCTGGGCACGCCCCGGTCGCCGTATCGTGAACACTTACGGGCCAACCGAGACTACCGTTATCGCAACCTTTGCCGACCTGTCCCCAGGCGAGCCGGTAACGATCGGGCGTGCGCTTCCCGGTTACCGAGTCTTCCTGCTCGATGGCGAGATCTGCATCGCGGGCGAGGGCGTGGCCCGCGGATATATCGGACTGGAGGCTGAAACCGCGGCCCATTTTCTGACGGGACCAGACGGCGTCAGGATGTATCGAACGGGCGACTTGGGCCGGCTGAACCGCGACGGGAGCCTTGAGTTCGCCGGCCGCATCGACACTCAGGTCAAGTTGCGCGGCTTGCGCATCGAGTTGTCCGAGATCGAGTCCGCTCTTCTGCGAGATGAAAACATCCGAGCCGCCGCCTGCGATGTATCGGAAACCCAACTAGCCGCCTACGTTGTCCTCCGCAATTGCGAGCGATGGGACGAGCAGAGCGTTCGGTCGGCACTCAGACGCTGGCTGCCCGCCTGGATGGTGCCCACTCAGATCCGGCCGGTGGAGGATCTGCCACGCCTGCCGAGCGGAAAGCTCGATCGCGCGTCACTGAAACTCATTCACTTAGGGACTCGGAAAGACGCTCCCGCGCCACCAACCAGCGATACCGAACTCCGCCTCAGGGAATGCTGGAACGATCTCTTTCATTCCGAGCACATCTCGGTCGACGATGACTTCTTTCTCGATCTCGGCGGCTACTCCCTGCTGGCTGCACAAATGGTTTCCGAATTACGAAAGGACGGGAGATTCGCCACCGTCACGGTACGCGATGTTTACAGCCATCCCACCATTTCGCGCCTGGCTTCGGAGATGGATGCCCGCACTCCCGAGCCTGCCGATTCCCCGCCGCCGCGATCTCAAGAACGGCAGGGCCGGCTTCGTCATTTCGCCGCCGGGGCTGTGCAGACTGCCGCTCTTTATCCCATATTCGCCTTTCGCGGCATGCTATGGGTCGCGCCGTGGCTGGTTTACTTCCGCGATTCCGCCCTACACGCCCTTGCGACGGCCCTTGCGATGACACCGCTTTTGATCCTGTTCGCGGTGTGCGCCAAGTGGTGCCTGCTGGGACGCATTCGCGCCGGGCGTCACCGGCTTTGGGGCGGCTATTATCTGCGCTGGTGGTTCGTTCAAACCCTGGTGCGGAGCCTGCCGCTCAAGCGTCTCGGCGGAACGCCTCTGCTGCCGTTTGTTTACCGTCTCTTCGGCGCGCATATCGGCAAAGACGTTCACCTGGCATCCGACCTGATCGGCGCTTTCGATCTGCTCTCGATCGGCGACGGCTCGACGGTTGACGAAGGCGCATCGCTTCTTGGATACAACGTGGAGGACGGCCATCTTGTAATCGGCCCTATCGAGATTGGGCGCGATTGCCTGGTGGCAACACGGTCGGTTGTGTGTCCTGGGACGGTGATGAACGATAGCGCTCGGCTTGAGGATTTGTCTTTGCTGCCTCCCGGCGCCGAAATCTCCGGACGTCGACTAAACTCGACGCTGCACGCTGAAGCGTGCGCCACACCGGCAGTATTTCTTTACATCGTTCTTGTTCTTCTTTTTCCTTTGTTCGAGCTCTCTGCGTTCGTCCCCGGCGTTGCTCTGCTGGAGCGATTCGGCCTTTCCTTAGCTCCCATCGCCGGCGCTTCCTTCATCGTTTGCATGGCCGCTCAGGTCACGGTAATGAAATGGCTCCTGATTGGCCACGCCCCCGCCGGAACGTACCCGGTGCACGGTTGGTTTTACGTCCGGCACTGGATCGTCGAACAATTGCTGGCCGTCAGCGTCGAGGTCGCCGGCCCACTGCACTCCACCATCTTTCTGAAACCCTGGTACCGCGCGCTCGGAGCGAAGTTGGGCCGGTTTGTCGAACTCTCCAACGTGACCATCAGTTCGCCCGATCTGCTCGACATCGAAGACGATTGCACGATTGCCGACGAGGTCTCGCTCGGCGCCGCCCGCATCGAAAGAGGCTGGCTCACTCTTGCGCCCACCAGGCTCGGCCGTCGTGTCTTCGTCGGCAACGGCGCTGTAATCCCCGCGGGAACCACAATTGGCGAGGGGTCTCTGATCGGAGTCCTGACGCTGGCCCCGGAGGACAAAAGATTCGCCGCCCGCACAAACGCTTCCTGGCTGGGTTCGCCGCCGCTTTTCCTCGCGCGCCGCCAGCCTTCTACCGGCTTCCCGGAGGTATCCACATTCCGGCCCACCCGCAAACTACAGTTCGCTCGGGGCTGCTGGGAGTTGCTCAGAATCTCTCTGCCGGGCGCGGGCTTCGTCATCGCGACAGTCGGCGTTATTGGAGCCGCGCCCGCCGTTTCGATAGTCCTGCTGCCAGGAATCTACGTGGCCCTTTGCGCGGCCATTATCCTGGCCATCGTCCCCATCAAATGGCTGGTCGCGGGATGTTACCGGCCTTTCGAGCAACCCTGCTGGAGCGGCGCTGTCTGGCGCCTCGAACTGGTCAACGCGCTCTTCGAGTTCCTCGCCGCACCTATCGGGCTCGAGACTCTTCGGGGAACGCCGCTACTGCCCTGGTACCTCCGTCTGCTCGGCTGCCGCGTCGGGAAAGGCACGTACATCGAAACCACCGGCTTCCTCGAATTCGACCTCGTCAAGGTAGGCGACCGCGCCATCCTCAACCACGACTGCATCCTGCAAACACATCTGTTCGAAGATCGCGTGATGAAGGCATCGCACATCAAAATCGGCGCCGATTGCGAGATCGGAACGCAGTCGATCGTTCTCTACGACACTCATCTGCAGGACGGCGCGCGCCTTGGTCCACTGTCGCTGGTGATGAAAGGCGAAACGCTTCCGGCGGGCCGAGTGTGGACGGGAAGCCCGGTCGGCCATTCAACGCAGACGCGGGACGAAGCGAGTCCCGAGATCACACTAACATTCCCGGCAGTCGACCACCCCGTACAAAAGTACCGTTAAGACAGGTACCGGTACCCGTCCGCAGCGCTTTGACTATCGCATTTCGCCCCTTCCACCGATCAACTACCTGTTCAAAGACATTTCGGAGGAGACGCAGTGAAAACGATACAGAAGCTGACGAAAATGGGAAGGCACCCCCTGACAGTTGCCGTGATGAGCATTGCCCTGGCCAGCAGTCCCGGGTGGGCGGCGTCCGGCAGCGCGGATCGGGTCCATCCCCAGTTCCGCCAACTCCATCAGGGCGAAGCGGTCGACGTCATCATCATCCATCGCGCCGGTGCGCCAAAAGGCGCAGGGCAGCGGATTGAAGGGCGAAACGGCATCAAACTCAAGAACCACTTCGAGCAGGTGGGACAGTCCTTCGCCCATCTCACAGAACTCGAGATCAACATCCTGGCCAACGATCCCGAGGTGGAGTATATCGCTCCCGATTCAAAGGTTCAGGGGCTGGCATTGGATAAGGGACCCGAATCGGTGGGCGCGTATGCCGCGCTGGCAGCCGGCTACTCCGGCAAGGGAATTGGCGTCGCCGTCATCGATTCCGGCATCAGTTACAACAATTGCGATTTCTCTGTCGCCTGCTCCGGCACCAACCGCTACGCGGCCCAGATCAGCTTCGTGAGCAATCTGAACGGGAGCTGGAACGCGCCTGACACTGGCCAGGACTACTTTGGCCACGGCACCCATGTTGCCAGCATCCTGGCGGGTGAAGGAAACTACTCCACCAGCTACGTCAATCAGTGGAATATCTTTCCGAATTACTGGATTCACGGGGTGGCTCCGGGGGTGAATGTAATCTCCGAGCGCGTTCTGGACAATACGGGCGCGGGAACCGACTCGTCGGTGATTGCGGCTATCAACTGGGCCATCGCCAATAAGTCCAGCATGAACGTCCGCGTGATCAACCTGTCGCTGGGGCGAACGTTCACCACCTCTTACAAACAGGATCCCCTCTGCCAGGCGGCGGAGAAGGCCTGGAATGCGGGAATCGTGGTAGTGGTAGCCGCGGGCAACTATGGGCGCAGCAGCCCGGGCACCCAAGGCTACGGCACCATCACGGCCCCGGGCAACGATCCGTTGGTAATTACCGTAGGCGCGGCAAACACTCGCGGCACCACGGATCGTAACGATGACGTGGTGGCCAGCTATAGTTCAAAAGGGCCGACCTCGATCGACCACGTCGCGAAACCCGACCTGGTGGCTCCGGGCAACAACGTTTACGCCACGCAGTGCTTTATGCCGTCCACAAACGGCGTGGTGCCCTGCCCGCTGGTCGCCAGCTATCCGGCGAACAAGGTTACCGATACGGACTACGCGTCGGCTACTTACCAGACGGCGAATAACTGGTATTTCCGGTTGAGCGGCACCAGCATGGCGACCCCGGTGGTTTCCGGCGCGGCGGCCATCCTTCTTCAGAAATACCCCACTCTGACGCCCAATCAGGTGAAGGCAATTCTGATGGCCACGGCGACCAGCAGCAACTTTGTCCCCTCGTATGTCGCGGTGGATGCGACAACGGGAGATTCTTACACCGTCGTCCACGATCTGTTTACCATCGGAGCGGGCGAACTCGACATAATGGCAGCGCTGGCGAACTCCACTTTTCCCTCGTCTAAGCTGTCCGCGGCATCGCCTGTGGCGACGAGCGACGGTTCGGGTAATGTGACCCTGGTGTCGGGCGCGAACGTGATTTGGGGATCGAACGTAATTTGGGGATCAAACGTAATTTGGGGTTCGAACGTGATTTGGGGTTCGAACGTAATCTGGGGTTCGAACGTAATCTGGGGATCGAACGTGATCTGGGGCAGTTCGACAATGCTCTCGGATACCGGCTCGTCGCTCGCCAGCGAGACGACAACTGCGGTGATTAACGGGGACAAATAGCAGCATCGTTGAAATAGCAGCAGCCCCTAAACTAAATAGACAGCACCGTTCGCGCGGGCCGAAGCGGGATTTTGATCCCTCGGCCCGCGCGAACTTTTTTTTGCGTGGTTTCCTGGACGGGCTGGAAAGCCAGTCCCACGTGACGCGAAGCGGCACATGGCGGCGGAAAGGACGCTAACGTCGATACAGGACTGGATTGAGAAGCGACCTGCGACCGAAGGTGAATCCTTCGACGTCGGCACATCCGGAAGCTGTTCTGGTGCGATGGCATGGGCACGAAGGACGCGAGCGGAAGTTGCGCGGTCTCGGACGGGAAGCCCGCGGAAGGCACTAACCGCGCGTCCGGTGTTGTGGGGGGCGACCGGGCGCAACCCCGGTCACTCGACCCGATCGAAAAAGAACAGAGTCCTCATTAGCGTGCGAAGATTTGAAAGTCGATTTCCACTTCGTTCCTGACCTTGATTATTCCGCCACCGATACTGATGGGCGTGATTCCAAAATCAGTTTGCTTGATAACGGTGTGGGTCGTCCAGGACTCGCCGGCCTGTTTCACGGCCAGGCTGACCGCTTTGGTGACACCATGCAAAGACAAATCACCATCGACCTTCCATTGTCCGTCGGCCAGTTTTTGAATGCGGGAAGAGCGGAAGGTTATCGAGGGAAACTTCTTCGTCTCCAGTACCATCTCCTCCATATGTGTTTGAATCGTCGCCTGATCCTTCGCGTCGATTTTTGCGTCGGGCTTCACCGTCATCTTCGCGGTTTCAACTCGGAATTCGATGTGCGGATTGCCAGACTCCAGGATGGCGCCGGAGGATATCGGCGCGTTGACGGTATGGTCATGGGCGGCAGCTGACAGCAGCCCGGACTTGCCAACGTGAATAGTGATGGTGCTGCGCTGTGTGTCGATGGCTTTTTCCTGGGCCATGAGGAGCGCTGCCGCCACAATCCCCGCGCAGAGAGCCGCCGTGCAGGGACCCGCAGCGCTTTTGAGGAGTACGCGCAAGCGATGGCCGCCGAAGCGCGGCTGGACGAGTGTTCCTCTTTTGTTGGCGCCGCGTTCGGCGGCCCTTGCGCTAAGCCGCATAAGAATAAACCTTCCTTAAATTTCGTTCGAAAATTTTGGCCGGGAGCATACCTGTCATCGCCTGACGCCCGGCCGCAATCAGCAGGTTCTCCCACTGCCCGATATGCCCCATGAGAAGGGAGCGCTGCTGCACGTGGCGAGTTCGGCGGCGGCGCAGCGACTCATAGCGGCGCAGAGCTAACTCCGGAGTCGCCTCTCTGCAAAACGATTTTGCAAGAACCAGCGCGTCTTCAAGCGCCATGCAGCCGCCCAGGCCGAGGTTGGGCGTGCAGGGATGAGCGGCATCCCCGAGTAACATCACTCTTCCGTATCCCCAACTTTTCAGCGGCGGAAGATCGTACGCGCCATTTTTCAGGATGGCGCCTTCTTCGGTTCCGGCAATGAGGCGTTCGACCGGCTCGTGCCATCCTGCAAACATCTCCAGAAGCTCGTGCCGGCGGCCTGCGGGCGAGTCGGCGTGATCGGGATCGGTATTCGCGGTGGCATACCAGGTGAATCGATCGCGGCCGGTATTGAGAATGCCAAAGCGTTTTCCCCGGCCCCACGTTTCGCTGTTAGACCCCGTCGGGACAGCCCCTGTAAGGCGCGCCAGGCCCCGCCAAACCGTGTAACCCCGGTAGACGGGTTCGTGAATTCCCAGCGATTGTGAACGGACGCGGGAGCGAATACCATCGGCGCCGATCAGGAAGTCGTGCTCCACGGACACGCCATTAGAGAAATGAACGGCCACGCTGGCTTTTTGCCGCTCCAGATATCCGAAATCGTGGCCGAGACGAACACGGTCCGCCGGCAGGGCGGAGATCAGTGCGTCCAGCAGGTCCGAGCGGCGCGCGCACAGGGCTGGTACCTCGAAGTGCCCCAGCCCAATATTCATCAGGATCGTGCCCGAGCTGGACCGAACCAGGAAATGCCTGTTCGGCCCGCTCAATAAGGCTACTCGTTCGAGCAGACCCAGTTCGTTCAGAACCCGCGTTGCGTTGGGCCAGAGCATTATGCCTGCGCCGACCTCGCCCAACTCGTGCGCCCTCTCGTAGACTGTCGCCTGAATGCCAGCGCGGTGAAGCGCGACTGCCGCCGCAACGCCGCCGATGCCGCCACCAACGATGCCGATGTTTAATCCTGAGTGAACCATTGCCCGTTAATTTGTGTTTACTTCAACATCTTCGGACTCAGTAAGCGCCGAGATCCGGTGGATTTCAGAGAAGCGGAAGTGTCCGGCGGCCTTGCGCTGGCCGGGAGTCGCAGTTTTCGTAGTCAGATTTGTCGGGATGCAGGGATTCACCTGTGTGAAGAGACGCCTGCGATGGACTTTCGTTCATGACAATTCGTTCATATTTTGCGTTGAAACGGCATGGCGGCCAGCCACGCGCATTAGGAGAGAATATCACTTAGTGTGGAACCGACGGTGCATTGTCAATCGACCCGCGAATCCGCCGAAGACAGTGACCAGCCCAATTCGCGTTAAGAACAGCTTCACGGGGCAACCTGTCCCGGCAACGGGCCGTCAAAAACTGTTAGCCGCGTTTCCCATGCGCAAGTCTGCCGGATTCAATCCCCTCTTAGTTTCCTGCGCCTTCGCGATTGCTCTCGCGGGCTCATCTTCAGCGGCGACCGCCCCTCAGGAGAGCGAGATCTACGCCGGCTGGCTCAAGATGTACGACCTCAGGTTCGACGAGGCACACCGGATCTTCGCCGCGTGGAAACGGATCCATGCGGACGATTCCCTGGGCCCGGCGTCAAACGCCGCGGCCTACTTGTTTTCCGAACTGGCCCGATTGGGCGCTCTCGAGTCTGAATTATTTGTCGACGATTCCCGCTTCAGAGACCGCGCGAAGTTGCGGCCCGATCCGGCCATGAAGGCGCTGTTCGTCCAGGAGATCGCCCAGGCGGACCGGCTGGCGGATGCGGCCCTGCAAAGATCCGGCGCCGATTCCAACGCATTATTCGTAAAGTCTATGACCCTGGGCCTGCGCGCCGATAATGCGGGTCTGATCGAAAAGCAGTCCTTCGCCGCGTTGGGCTACACGAAGGAGGCACGTGCCTTTTCCGAGCGACTGCTGCAGGCGAAGCCTGAGGCTGGCGATGCGTACCTTGGTCCGGGTGTGGAGAACTATCTGTTGAGTCTGAAGCCGGCGCCTCTGCGTGTTCTCCTGCGAGTGACGGGCTCGAATGTGGATCGCGAGAAGGGCCTGCAGGAGATTCGCGAGACGGCGCTTCACGGTCATTACCTGGAGCCATTTGCAAAGATGCTGTTGGCTGTGGCGGCGTTGCGCGATAACAATCCCGCCCGGGCACGCCAAATCCTGGGAGAGTTGCACAGGCGCTTTCCGGACAACGAACTTTATACGCGCGAGATGGACCGCATCGATAAAGGAGGGCATTGATGGAGCGGGCGGCGACGGAGCCAATGTCGAGCGCACCATCCAGGAGGCGAGCAATGGCATCTTCCCCCCTGCTCACGTTCAGGTCCGATCGTTCCGGATTTAAGACCATTCTCTGGATCTCTCTGGGCATTACTGCGCTGTTTGTCTTCATCACCTCAGAGCTTCTTCTGGTCGCCGATTACCCGATGTACCACGCCTACCGTCTGCAGGTTATCGCGGACCGGCATCTCCTTATCCCCCATACGCTCTGCGGCGTTATCGCTTTCCTGGCAGGCCCCGTGCAGTTCTCGTCGCGCCTTCGCCGGCGTCATCTGAAACTCCATCGCGCCCTCGGCCGCATCTACGTTATAGCGGTCTTCATCGGAGCCTTTACCGGGATCGCCCTCGCCGCCGGCCACCCAGGCCTGCCGGGAACCTCCATGCAGGCCGCCGCCTGGATCGTCTGCACCACTGCCGCCTTAATGACTGCGCGTAACCGCCAAATCGCCCAGCATCGCCAATGGATGATTCGCTCCTATGCGGTCACGTTTACCTTCGTCTCCAGCCGTGTGCTCAATCTCTGGCCCCGCTATTGGAGCCATCTGGGCGACACGCTCTCCGCCGTCGGCGTCATCGCCTTCACGCTCGCTTCGCTGCTTATTGTCGACCTCGCGCTCAACTGGCACGAGCTCACCACCCGTCGTGCCCGATAGTCGCCGGGGCTCCCGATCCGATCGGATCCTGCGCCAATGAGCGCTGAATTCAACCTCCGGATGCGGAAAACCGCACGGTTGTTCCCCGACGACCAGGCCAGCAGACGCGCGATACAGTATTCTGCCCAATCTGCCGATATACAAATGCACCGCCCGGGCTCGGCTGGCCCGGTACTTGCCATGAACTTCAAATCAAAGCTTTGGATAGCAGCTCAGACCGTGGCGGCTCTGATCGCCGTCTCCTATGCGCTGGCATCGTGGCAGAGTTCCGGCCTGAGCGTCTTTCTTGTCGTGCTGGCACTCGCAATCGCAACCGGAACCATGAAGATGTCCGTGCCCGGCGTCGAGGGGTGTTTCTCCACGGGTTACATCTTCATCATTTGGGGACTGGCGAACCTGAGCCTGGGAGAAACAATCCTCTTAGCGTGGATGTCGGTTTCGGTGCAGGCCTGGTGGCGGCCCCGGAAACCGCCCGTGCCGATTCAGTTCGTATTCAATCTTTCCATGGCAGCGGTTGCCACAACGGCCGGTAGTTTTACCTTCAGCGCCTGCCGGAATCTTCCGGGCGGTCACTTCGCGCACATTCTGGCGTCGGCGGTCGTATATTTCCTGGTGAATACGTTCAGCGTGGCGGTGATCATTGGGCTCACCGAGGGCCGGTCGGCAATAAGCGTCTGGACATCGTCCTTTCGCTGGTCTCTGCCGCACTACGCGGCGAGCGCATCGCTGGTGGGGCTGACGGACTTTCTCGGTAATTTCGCGGGGCGCGGGGCAGCTCTCGGCATCCTGCCCGTGGCCTACCTGGTTTATCAGACCTTCGTCATGCACGAAAACAGGATGAAACAGGCGCTGCAGCGCGCGGAGCAGGAAAGAAAGCACTGCGAGGAAACCGCGAATCTGCACCTGCGGACCATCAGTGCCCTGGCGCTCGCCATTGAGGCGAAGGATCAGACTACCGGGCATCATATTCACCGGGTGCAGACCTACGCGATGGAGGTAGCCAGAGACTTCGGGCTCTCCGCCGTTGAGGAGGAAGCCCTGCGCGCGGCCGCAATTCTGCACGACATCGGCAAACTCGCCATTCCGGAATCCATCATTTCCAAGCCGGGGAAACTAACGCCCGAGGAATTCGGGAAGATGAAGACGCACACGGTGGTAGGCGCCGAAATTGTCGAGAGTATAGCCTTTCCGTTCCCCGTCGCCCCGCTGGTTCGCGCTCATCATGAGCGATGGGACGGTTCCGGTTATCCGGACGGACTTCGCGGGGAGGAAATCCCACTCGGCGCCAGAATTCTGTCGGTGGTGGATTTCCTGGACGCCCTCACCACGGATCGTCAGTACCGCAGCGCCTTGCCGCTTGAGAAAGTGATGGCCCTGATTGTCTCCGAATCGGGCAAGAGCTTCGACCCGCGAGTGGTCGAGGTCCTGGTTCGAAGATGCGACGACCTGCAGCGCGTGGCCAGAGAGACCATGCCGGAACACCCTATTGTTCTGTCTACCGGCGCAGCGGTAGATCGCGGTGGCGCACCGGATGCCGGCTACGCAACGGGAAGCGCAGAGCGTGCCGGGCGAATGGCCCCGGATCGGTTCGGACACGAGGCCGCGCTCCTGAGCGCGCTCGCCGGACGAATCGCAGGGTGCACCGGATCTCTGGTCGACGATCTGGGGGCCATTGCACAGGCTCTTCGGGAATTGATTCCGTTCCAGACCCTCGCCCTTTACGAGCGGAGCGGAGACCTCCTTGAGTGCCGGCTGGCAGTGGGAGAAGAAGCCGAATTTTTCCACGAATTGCAGGTCGAGTCCGGCGTTGGAGTGTCGGGGTGGACGGTGGTAAATCGGACTCCTCTGGTGAACGGCAACCCCGTGACTGAGTTTGGAGTTTCCTCCAGGGTCCCTTCCGGGTTCAACCTCCTGTCCGCGATATCGGTACCGCTGGAGTCGGAGTTCGGACCACTCGGCGCGCTCACGCTCTACAACCGGGCGCCAAATGCCTTCGATTCCAGCCACCTTCGGGCATTGCTGGCCGTCAGTTCGTCTCTTGCTTATCGCCTGCGTGCGGATTCGATGTTCCCCGGCATCGCTCCCGCCCTTGAATCCGACGCCGAAAACGCCGACGTGGGGCGGCAGATTGCAGCTCTGGGCCTCAGCCTTCTGGGCGAAACGGTTCCGGACCGCTCGCCGCGCTTATAGCGCGGTCCGCCAGAGGGAGCGGCAGAAAAACCGCGGGTCGCGAAACCGGGAACTGCCGAGCAGGTTCGGCTCGGCACGCTCAGAGCGCCGCTGAGAGCGTGCGTCACATTGTTTTCATTTACTTGTGCCGGGGGCGGTTACTTTACGGATCATTCCGTCGCTTTTGCTCAGGATGTAGAGGTCTCCGTGGGAGTCGAGCCAAAGGTGGATGTCGGAGCGGCCTCCGGAGACTTTGGCGGCTCCGGGTAGGCCTTCGGCTTTGCCTCCTCGGGCGTGGTAGACCTGCTCGGTGATGGGGTACATGGAGGGGTAGAGTTCTCCGTTCCAGCGGATTTTGACGGGGTGCATTTCGGGGACGGTTTGGGGTTTGGAGACGTCGGCGGCGACCAGCTTTGGGTAGTCGACCCACCAAATGTTGCCGGTGGAGATGTCGGCGAAGAAGTATTTCCCTTTATAGGGATAGCCGCTGGAGATGGCGTCGCCTCCTCCCTTGACGTGGCCGTACTGGAGGAGGGGATAGGTGGGGGTTACGGTTCCGTCTGTTTCGGTGGAGTTGAGCTGGACGGGGATTTTGTCGTCACCGGTAAGGTCGGAGACGTGGTTGGCGGAGTCGAGGATCTGGTTGCCTTCGCGGAGCGAATAGCCGTAGTTGGCTCCTTTTTTGATTAAGACGATGGTTTCCCAGGTGTAGAGGCCGATGACGTTGGCGATGAGATGGTCTCCCTGCCATGCGAGCCGGGCGGGGTTGCGGAGGCCATAGGCCCAGATTTCGGGGCGGACTCCGCTCGCCGATTTCGCGGCGAAGGGGTTGTCTTTGGGGATCCGGTAGCGGCCGTTTTCACTGATAATGGTGGTGTCTTTGTGTTCGTTGAGGTCGGGGACGATGCGGAGGATTTTGCCGACGAGGGTGTCGAGACGCTGGGGGTTGGAGCGCATCTCGGGATTGCGGTTTTCGCCGGAGCCGCTGTCACCGGAGGCGATGTAGAGGACGCGCCAGTCGGCGTCGCCGGGGTGGGTGTTGGGATTGAAGATGAGGTCGCCCATGGGATGGATCTGGCCGTTTTCGCGGAGGCGCATCAGTTCGCGGGCGGTGCCTTCGAAGGTGGTGTTGGCGGTGTTGGTGTCGGTCCATTCGATGAGGACGGCTTCGCGGATGGTTTTGCCGGGGGTTTGGATGGCGGGGGTGGGTTCGTAGCCAGGCTTCAGGCCGGGGAAGTTGGTGTTGTCGGGAGTTACGGAGCCGGGGGCTTCGGGATCTTCGAGGTGGATGGTGTAGAAGCGGCCGTTATGGGCGTAGTCGGGATCGAAGGCGAAGGAGATGAAGCCATTGGCAAAGCCGTTTTGGGTGGGGAGGCGGCGGAAGAGTCCGGGCTGTCCGGCGGCGCCGTTGAAGTTGAGGTAGGTGGTGAATTTGAGGGTTTGTTTGTCGAGGATGTAGAGGGGGCCGTTGAGGTCGTTAACGAAAATGCGGTTGCGGTTGACGCCGGGCTCTTCGCGCATGAAGTTGACGCGGGCGAGGAGGCCCATGATCTGGCCTTTGCCATCGAGTTTGCCGGTGATGGGCATGGCGGCATAGTCGCGGATTTCGAGGGTGATTTCGGGGGGTTGGGCGTGGGCGGCAGGTATGGGGAGGCAGAGAACGGCCAGCAGCGGCAGTCGGGAGAAGCGCATGGGGAGATTGTACTGCGGAATCCTCTTATTGGCCGCGCGTGTCGAAGCTGGGTGCGCGAGATGAGAGTGCGACCGGTTTTTCCGAAACAGATGGGGACACGCGGCGGAAGCCGCGTTTTTCGGGACAGAAGGAACGCGGCTGTCGCGCGCGCCCGGCAAGCCGTGCAGCCACGGGGGCAGCGCGGTGGCCAGGAATTTTCTAAAGTTATATTCCCTGCGTTCGATAAGTAAGCAGCGGGTTTTTATGACTACTTTAACTCCTTTCATGAATGCGTCCCGGACGGTGGCGGCGGAACGGCGGGCCGAGGCGTTGAACCGGGTGGTGTCGATGCTGCTGCAGGGGATTGCGCTGCACAGTTTTGATTCGGAATCCCCGGAGGCGGCCGGGTTTCAGGCGGCGATTCGGAAGGTGCGGAGCGATTTCGATAAGGTGGACGACGATCAGGATTCGGCGCTGTTACTGGCGGGGGCAGCGATCCGGCTGATGGAGGATTACAACGACGGCGTTCGGCTGCATGCTCGGGCGCGGCAGACCCAGTATGAGGCGGCGGTTGGAGTGTTGTCCGAGGCATTGCTCGAAGTGGCGCGTGCCAGCGCGGAAACCAGGGCCGATTTCGAGCAAGTCATCCGGGATCTGGGTTCGTCGGGAGTGGAAGAACTACGGGCAGCGGTGGAAGCGATTCGGGACCACGTGGCCGATCCGCTGAAGGAATGCGGGATTCCCGGCGGGACGGTGGATTCGGCGACGGGGCTTCCCGATTATGGGTTTGCGGCGGCGGCGATTGCAGAGGTTTGGCAGGGACGCGAGGATTATTTCGCGGCGATCTTCGCAGCGGAGCGGCTGGAAACGATTAATATGCGGTATGGGTTTGCGGCTGGGGATCAGGTGCTGGGGCTGCTGGGGCGGACGGTAGGGAAGGCGCTGACCGCGGGCGACCGGCTGTTCCGTTGGCGGGGTCCGTGCGTGATGGCGCTGCTGAAACGGCATGCGCCCGAGGCTTTTGTAGCAGGAGATCTGGGGCGGATGGCGATGACGAAGATGGAGCATGCGATTACGCTGGGAGATCGCGAAGTGATGCTTTCGGTTTCGACTTCGTGGAATCTGTTTCCCTTGCGGGCGGCGAAGGGGATGGAGGAATTGCTGGGACAGATGAATTCGTTTGCGGCGGGGCGGATGGCAGCGCCGAAAGGGGCCAGTGCTTCCCGCGCCCGGGCCTGAAGTGAAGTTGCGGTAGTACCGCGTCCCTTTTGATCAACACGCGCGAAGTGCTACCTTTTATGGGATGAGTATTAGCGGGGTGAGGACTATGCCCCATGTGGTGATATCGGGCGCGGCGGGGTTTATCGGGTCCCACTTCTGCGACCGGTTGCTGGCCGAGGGTTACCGAGTTACGGCGCTTGATAACCTGCTGACGGGTTCAGAGCGGAATATCGCTCATTTGCGCGAGAACCCGCATTTTGAATTCATCCGGCAAGATGTTACGGAGAGCTTTGCGTTCGGGGGCAAAGCCGATTTTGTACTGCACCTGGCGTCGCCTGCGAGTCCTAAGGACTATCTGGAATTTCCGATAGAGACCATGGACGTGGGGTCGCTGGGGACTAAGCAGATGCTGGAACTGGCTTTGCGGGACAAGGCTAAGTTTCTTTTGACGTCGACTTCGGAATCCTATGGAGATCCTTCGGTGCATCCGCAGGTGGAGACGTACTGGGGGAATGTGAATCCGGTGGGACCGCGCTCGTGTTACGACGAGAGCAAGCGGTTTGCGGAAGCTCTGACGATGTCGTATCACCGGGCGCGCGGGGTTCGGACTTCGATAGCGCGGATTTTCAATACGTTCGGTCCGCGGATGAAGCTTAACGACGGACGGGTGGTTCCCGCGTTTCTGGATCAGGCGCTGCGGGGCCAGCCGATCACGATTTTCGGCGATGGGTCACAGACGCGGAGTTTTTGCTACGTGAGCGATCTGGTGGACGGGCTCTACCGCCTGATGCTTTCGACCGAAACGATGCCGGTGAATGTGGGGAATCCTCGGGAGATGACGATTCGGGAATTTGCCGAGGTAATTGCGCAGATGACGGGGTTGACGGCGGGGATTGTTTACCATCCGCTGCCGGAGGACGATCCGAAGCAGCGGCAGCCGGATATTTCGAAAGCGATACGGCTGCTGGGGTGGACGCCGAAGGTGAGCCTCGAAGAAGGACTGAGGCACACGGTGGAGTATTTTCAGCGGATGGCCGAACTTACTGCTGTGTGACGCGTTCGGCGGAATCGGCGACGCTATTGGCAGAACCGGCGACGGGGTCTCGGGCGTTCCGGTACACGAGATTGAGGCGGTCCCGGGTGATTTCACCGTGGGAGGCCGAGGCTACGACTTCACCGCGCCTAAGCACGAGGATTTGAGGAGATTCGTGGCGGATGCCGGTGGCGGCGGCGATCTGCTGGGACAGAGGCCGCTCTCGAGTAACTGAAACGATGCGGACCGGCGCTTCCGGGTTCTCCTGAAAGAAGCGGGAAACCTGAGCATGCGCCGCCCAGCTAACCGGGCAGGAAGAGCTATGCTTGAAGAGGATCGTGAGATCTTCGCTCATGATTTCGGCCAAGCCTGTTCCCGCCGGTATGGCCGGGAGGGGCGAGGAAGCGCGTGTTTTCATCCTGCCGCTAAAGAGTTTTTCCCAAAAGGACATAGGTTGCGGCGGCTACTCGGTGGTGGCGGACTTAATCCGGCTGTGGACGAAGTCGGAGGCGGCGTCGATCCCCTGGGCTTTTTTGATTTCCTGAAATTTGTCGAGGGCGTTGCGTGCGGGCTTGGCCTGAATGCCAATGGCGGCGCGTGGCTTGCGGCCTGCCGGAGTTGCGTTTTCCGCTGGTTTCTTGTCCTGCACGCGCTGATCGATCTCGCGGTTCTTGGCGATGCGGGCCGCGAGGCGCTCAGCGGGAGTCATTTCATGATACGGTTTAGTCATTCTGTACTCTGGCGTTCTTACCAGTTTAGCGGGCGGGTGGGTGTGAGAGCCAGTGTTCCGGGATAATAGTTTAGTCGACAGGCGCAACCGCCGGTCCTAACTTGCCCCTGCGACACATTGCGGGGGTCAGGGGTACCGATTTTGTACCAAAGTTTTGGGGTTCCCGATTCGCTCTCGGCATACGCTCGAGGCTAACCAGAGATAACGTTTCGGGGAAATGCTCGCTTCCGTTTCGTTTGTTCCGCTCTCCAAAGTCAGCAATTCCCCCGAATACCGCTAACCATTGACAACAGGAACGACCTGGCGGTACCACGGGACAGGCACAAGGGGCGATGGTACGGGCGCAGTTGAGTGGCGGCGCGCGATCCCGCAGTATTGGGTCTGTAAAGCGCGAAACCACCATGACACTGAGTCTACTGAACCGGAAGAAAAACAATTTGCGCCGCGGGATTCGAATCCTCGGCCTTGCGGCGCTGGGGCTGGCCACGGCTACCGCCGTGTGGGGCGTCAGCAGCGAGAAGCTGGCGGGAGAACTGCGGAGCGCGCATTCGTCCGAAACCCGTTCGTCCGAAACAGTGGATGTGATCGTGCAGTATACCCACGCGCCGGATGAAGCGAATCGTGCGGCTGTGCGGTCCCGCGGCGGAGAGCTGAAGCGGAGTTTCCCGACGATCCACGCCGCGCATTACCGGGTTCCCGCGGCGGCGCTCGAGCAGTTGGCGGGAGACGCCGACGTGGCTTATATCAGTCCGGACCGGCAAGTCAGCGGGAATCTGGACCAGGCGCTGCCGACCATTGACGCGACTGTGGCGAATCTTATGGGCGCCAACGGGCGCGGAGTGGGGATCGCGGTGATCGACAGCGGGATCGGGAGCAATCTCGACGTGATGAATTCGGTGGTGTACCGGCAGAGCTGGACGGGCGACACGGACGACCACTTCGGGCATGGCACGCATGTGGCGGGGATTCTGGCGGGATCGGGCGCCAATTCGACCGGGCTGCTGTTCACCCACACCTTTAAAGGTCTGGCGACAGGGGCAAGTCTGATCAGCCTGAAGGTTCTGGACAGCAATGGCAATGGGACGGACAGTAACGTGATCGCGGCCATAGAACAGGCGATTGCGCTGAAGAGCAAGTACAACATCCGGGTGATCAATCTTTCTCTGGGGCGCCCGGTGTTTGAAAGCTACAAGCTGGATCCGCTTTGCCAGGCGGTGGAACAGGCGTGGAAGGCGGGGATTGTGGTGGTGGCGGCGGCGGGGAACTTCGGCCGTGCTAATCCGGGTCTGACGAACGGATACGGAACGATCACGGCTCCGGGGAGCGATCCGTATGCGATTACCGTTGGTGCGATGAACGATAAGGGCACGGCGACGCGGACCGACGACGTGATTGCGAGTTACAGCTCGAAGGGGCCGACCCTGTTCGACGGGGTGGTGAAGCCGGACCTGGTGGCGCCAGGCAATCTGATCGACGCGGCGCTGGCGCCTTTGAGCAGCCTGACTTCAGCCTATCCGCTGACGGACATTATGTTCTCGCAGTATTTGTTCCTGGGCCTGCCGTTGGTCTCGAACAACTATATGCAGCTGAGCGGCACCAGCATGGCGGCGCCGTGGGTGAGCGCGGCGGCGGCGCTGTTGATTCAGCAGAACCCGGCGCTGACGCCCGACCAGGTGAAGGCGCGGCTGATGAAGACGGCTTACAAGACTTTCCCGGCAACCAGTTCCTATACGGATCCGAGCACGGGCATTGCTTACCGCGAGCAATACGACATCTTCACGGTTGGCGCGGGATATCTGGATGTAGGAGCCGCCCTGGCCTCGGGAGACACGCCGGCGTCGACTCTGAACGCGCTCTCGCCGGCTGTGACGTTTGTAGTGTCGGGCGACGTGGTGACGGCGACGCTGGTGAATTCAAGCAACGTCGTTTGGGGCTCGAACGTGGTTTGGGGATCGAACGTGGTGTGGGGTTCCAACGTGGTTTGGGGGGCGAACGTGGTTTGGGGATCGAATGTGGTTTGGGGCAGCTCGAACCTGTTCCTTACCGCGAGCAATGTGGTTTGGGGATCGCAGGTGCTCGCCGCGGCGAATGTGGTGTGGGGTTCGGCGAGCGCGGATTCGGCCGCGGTAATCCTGGCCGGAGGAGATCAGAACTAAACATGACTCAATTTCTGCAAATGCAAGGGCGGGCCAGAGCCTATTGGCTGCTGGTGGTGGCGACGGGTCTGTTCTGGACCGTTGTGAGCCTGAGGAATTGCCCTATCCGGGAAGCGGATGCTCTGTGGCTGGTGGTGTATGTGGTGGCGGCGATGTGCTCGTCCGGACTGAAGATCCAGCTGCCGGGGATTTTCGGGACGCTGTCGATTAATTACGTGGTGGTCATTTTCGCGCTGCTGCGGTCGAGCGTGAGCGTGGGGCTGATTGTGGCGCTGATCAGCACGCTGAGCCAGTGCATCATGCATGCAAACTCGCGGCCGCAGTGGTTTCAGGTGCTGTTCAGCGTGTGGGGAATCCCGCTGCCGGTGCTGGCTTCGGCGTTTGTGCTCCGTTCGCCGTATCTTTTACATACCGACGACCATTCGCACTGGATCGCATTGCTGGCGGCGTCGCTGGTGTATATGGGGGTCAATACCATCACGGTTGCGGGAATTATCGGGCTGACAACACGCAAGAGTTTGATCGAGGTGTGGGTGAGTTCGTATCTGTGGACGTATCCGCAGTATCTGGTGGGGGGCGCGATTGCGGGAATTGTGGATGTACTGATGCAGTCGTGGGGATGGCCGGCCGTGCTGATGGGTCTGGCTCCGCTGTATCTGCTGTACCGCTCCTATGGGCTTTATCTGGGCCGGATCGAGCAGCAGCAGAATCATATTAAAGAGATGGCAGGACTTCACTTGCGGACCATTGAAACGCTGGCTCTGGCGATCGACGCGAAGGACGATACAACGGCGGCGCATTTGCGGCGCGTGCAGATTTACGCGTCCGAGATCGGGCGCGAACTGGGGTTGAAGGAGACCGACATCCAGGCGCTGGAAGCGGCGGCGCTGCTGCACGATGTGGGCAAGCTGGCGGTGCCGGAATACATTATTTCGAAGCCCGGGAAACTGACGCCGGACGAATTCGAGAAGATGAAAGTGCATCCGGTGGTGGGGGCGGAAATTCTGGAGCGGGTGCATTTCCCGTATCCGGTGGTTCCGATTGTGCGGTCGCATCACGAGAAGTTCGACGGCACGGGTTATCCCGATGGGCTGGCGGGCGAGCAGATTCCGATTGGCGCGCGAATTCTTTCGGCGGTGGATTGTCTGGACGCGCTGGCTTCGAACCGGCAGTACCGGCCGGCGATGCCGCTGGCGGATGCGATGGAAATCGTGTCGGCGGAATCGGGCACGAGTTTCGATCCGAAAGTTATTGAAGTGCTGCGGCGGCGGTTCCGGGATCTGGAGTTGAAGGCGCGGGAAGAGACGGCGGGGACAGTGAAGCTTTCGTCGAATGTGAAGGTGAGCCGCGGGGCGAGTCCGGCTACAGGGTTTGCAGAGACGTCGATCACGATGACGGAAGCGGCGCCGGCGGAGAAATTCAGCCTGGCGATTTCGGGCGCGCGGCGGGAGTTCCAGCTGCTGCTGGAGGTGACGAACGATCTGGGCAGTTCGCTAAGTCTGGAAGAGACGCTGGCGCTTCTGGCGGTGCGGTTAGGCAAGATTGTGGAGCACGATGCGATTGCGATTTATCTGGTGAGGGACGGCAAGCTGGTTCCGAGCTATGTGAAGGGCGAGAGCTACCGGCTGTTTTCCTCGCTGGCGATTCCTTTGGGGCAGGGGCTTTCGGGATGGGTAGCGGAGAACGATCTGCCGATCGTGAACGGCAATCCGGCGGTGGAGCCTGGGTATTTGAAGGATCCGACGCGGGTGACGGCGCTGCGGTCGGCCATCTCGGTGCCGCTGCGGGCGCGTGAAACGGTGGTGGGGGTATTGACGCTTTATCACATGGCGCCGGAGGCCTTCAGTGCGGACCATCGGCGCATTCTGCTGGCGGTAGCTCCGAAGGCGGGAATCGCGATTGCGAATTCGCTGCGGTTTGAAGGGGCGCGGAATGCGGCGGATACGGATGAGTTGACGGGTCTGCCGAATGCGCGGTCTTTGTTTGCGCACATGAAGATGAAGGTGTCGGACCATGCGCGGAGCGGGGGATCGTTCGCGACGATTGTGATCGATCTGGACGGGTTCAAGCTGGCCAACGATTTGTATGGACATATGGCGGGGAATCGGGTGCTTCAGGCTATGGCTGAGGTGCTGACGCGGAACTGCAGGGCGGGCGACATGGTGGCCAGGCTCGGCGGGGATGAGTTTGTGCTGGTGCTGGAGAAAGGGCCGGCGGAGACACGCGAGGTGCTGGCTCGGATTGAGGCATTGACGGAGCGGATGCCGGAGCTATCGGGGTGCGCGGCGTCGATTAGTTTGAGCGCGGGGATCTCGCGATATCCGGAGGACGGCCTGGATGCGGAGGCTCTGCTCGAGAAGGCGGATGAGCGGATGTATGAGGTTAAGGGCCGGAAGAAGGGGTATGTTTCGGCTCCGGCGCCAAGATTCTCTATGGCGGCGAGCCATTCGTGTGTGGAGGTGGGTGTCGTGGAGGCAACGGCGGCTTAGCGGAATAGCGGGAAAAAATTGGCAAGGGTTGGCGACAGCGCCTGCCTCCCATGCACTACAATGGCCTTGCCATGCGACTCAGGGTTCTCGGAATTATCCTCGCCGGAGGGAAAGGCACCCGGCTTTATCCTTTAACAAAGGAACGCGCCAAACCGGCGGTGCCTTTCGGCGGGAAGTACCGGATTGTGGATTTCGTCCTGAGTAATTTCGTGAACTCGGGCATCCATTCGATCTATGTACTGACGCAGTTTCGCAGCCAGAGTCTGCTGCAGCATCTCAACGAAGGATGGCAGATCGGCGGGATTCTGAAGAACCAGTTCATTATCCCAGTGCCGGCGCAGATGCGGTCGGTGGGCGAGACCTGGTATCAGGGCACGGCGGACGCGATTTATCAGAACATCAATCTGATCGAGCAGGCGGAGCCGCATGCGGTGGCGATCTTCGGGGCCGATCATATTTACCGGATGAACGTGGCGCACATGATCGAGTTCCACGAGAATCTGAATGCGGCGTGCTCGATTGCGGCGATTCCGGTGCATAAGAAGCATGCGCATGAGTTCGGGGTGATTGAAGCGGACGAGAATAACCGGATTGTCGGGTTCCATGAGAAGAATCCGGATGCCCCTTTGATTCCGGGGGCGGTTGATCAGGTTTATGCGTCGATGGGGAATTACGTTTTTGCAACTCGTTTGCTTTTGAAGGCGCTGAAGGAAGACGCGGAGGACGAGGAGAGCACGCACGATTTTGGGCGCGATATTTTGCCGAAGCTGGTGGCGCAGAATCAGCCGATTTACGCGTATGATTATCAGACGAATAAGATTCCGGGTGAGCCCGCGGATCAGCCGGCTTACTGGCGCGATGTGGGGACGATTGACGCGTATTGGGAAGCGAGCATGGATTTGCGGGCGGTGAAGCCGGCATTAAATTTATATAACCGGCAATGGCCTTTGCGGACGAGCAGCTATCCGGACCCTCCGGCGAAGTTCGCGTTCGATGAAACGAACCGGCGCGGCGAGGCGGTGGATACGATCGTTTCGGGCGGGTGCATTCTGTCGGGGGGGCGGGTGAAGGGGTCGATCCTGGGGCGCGGGGTTAAGGTTCATACGGGCGCGTTCGTGGAAGACAGCGTGATTATGGATAACTGCGATATCGGGCGGCGGGCTAAGATTCGGCGGACGATTCTGGATAAGAATGTGCGGGTGCCGGAGGATGCGGTTATAGGGTATGACCTGGAGAAGGACCGGAAACTTTATCATGTGACGGAGAGCGGGATTGTGGTGGTGGAGGGGTTGCGGACTCCGGTGGATATTTCTACGGTTTTTGTTTAGGGGGCAAAAAGGGCGGCCCGGCACCTCTTTCTCTGTGGAACGAATTGGGCGATAGATTGGGACCAGGGTCACGATGATGAAACTCAGCTTACGCTGGCGGCTTTTCGCTGTCTCTATGGCGGTTTCTTCAATCCGAAATCTGAAGGCAGCGATCCGGCCGAGCGGAACACCCGCGATTGAAGTAGCCGTTGCCACTCAGGAACTAAATACTTACATCGACAGGTTAGGCTAATTGAAGGACTCGCGGTCTTCGAACTCCACCCTGCGGTTGGCAGTCGAGAACTTCATCGCGGAGGGCGCCCAATTGTTTTTAGAAGAAACCCGCCGGCCATTCCCAAGCGGCCGCATAAAATATGGATTCGGCAGAATCAGGGGTGACTAGAACGCCTACCTCGGTGTCCGGCAAGCCTCTTGGTATCCCCAGGGCTCAGCGTTCCGTCGGTCGCGGTTCGCGGGGGCCGGCCGAGCAACAGCACTTGCCATTGAATGCCGGTGGATATTTCTGTGGTTATTATCTAATTCATCGTACTGCCATTATTGCGGCACGGTTTTCCCGTTTTTTTCGCACCGAAACAAAACTTCCCTTTTTTACACGGGTTAATGGAGAAGCCGACTGAGGTATTGATCGGCCGATACAAGAGGAGGTTTTCATGAATGCCGGTGCGGCTCAGGCAAGAGCGCCATTCCGGCTGGGTGCCGTTTTGGCGACCTGGTGTGTCAGTTGAACAGCTCGATTACCGGAGGCGGCAACAAGGCTAAGTTTGGCAAGGGGTAGTCGTGGCGAGCACAGCCGACGAAGGCACAATTGACCATGGCTCCTTTTTCCTTGATGGCTTCGTAGAGCATGTTCATGGCCCGCCTCGCGCAGATTCGCAGCTATGGGACGGGGGGCATTTAGACCAACCTGCACCCACATGATCGACAGAGCTTCAAACTCGGGCTTCTTCGACCGGGGTTCGGCGGCTGTCCCCGACCCCATCTCAGCGCGGGCGAGGACAACAAACGGTCCGCCTTGCTGAGTCTCTCTCAGCCGCGCAACAGGATGCAATCGCCTCACGGATCATCGAGGATGACGAGGCCTGGTCCAGACGCTTCCGCGAAAATCCGGGTGTGCTCCTTTCGCTCGCCGAGGAGGCGATTGAAGAGCACCGCCGGAGAAGAACTATTCAGGCTTGGCAGAATTGAAGGTGAAGAGATCGTGTGATTCTGGATGGGTTCTCGTTCTGGATACGACAAGCCTCTGTAAGGCGTATCCGCCTGGGGCATTTTAATTAATTCAACCCTCAAGCGGTCCAATCAACCCGCCCTCAATGAAGTCCAGCATGGCCGCCGGGGCCAACATGCCGTCCACCTGGAGCCTTAAAACGCCCATCGGCGTAAATTGAGCTCCGCGGGTACCACTTACTAACTCCATTAATCTTTGACCATCCACCTGGGTCTGGTCATGGAACTTGACATTCAACACCGAACCCCGTCGGTCAATCGCCTCTATACCAATTTTTTCAGCCGCAGTCTTGATCGCCGAATACTTCAACAAAGCCAGAACATCCGGTGGCACGGGGCCATACCTGTCTGCTAATTCCTGCTCAACTGTCTCACGCTCTTTAGCGTCTACTGCCTGGGCAATGCGCTTATAAGCCCTTAGGCGCTGATTCTCATCGCTTATATAGTCTGCGGGGATTCGGAGATCCAACCCCAGGTTCAACGACGAATGAATTTCCGGAGCCACCTCTTCTCCGCGCAATTCCCTTACTGTTTCTTCCAGCATACGGATATACATATCGAACCCAATCGCATTGATATGCCCGTGCTGCTCTCCGCCGAGCAAATTCCCCGCTCCGCGTAATTCCAGATCCAGGGCCGCTATTTTGAAGCCGGCACCTAAGTCGCTGAACTCTTTCAAAGCCGCCAGCCGCTTGCGCGCGATCTCAGTCAGATCCGTATCCGGTTCTACCAGGAGATAACAATAAGCACGCCGATTTGAACGCCCCACACGCCCGCGGAGCTGATACAATTCCGACAAACCATACTTCTCCGCATTCTCGATAATCATCGTGTTCGCCAACGGGATATCGAGACCGTTCTCGACAATCGTCGTCGAAACAAAAACATCGAACTCATGCCGCATAAACTGCAGCATCACCTTCTCAAGCTCCGCCTCCGGCATCTGCCCATGACCCACACCGATGCGCACCTGCGGGAACATCTCCTGAATCATTGCGGCGCGATGCCAGATGGAATCGATGCGGTTATGCACGAAATAAATCTGCCCGCCGCGCCCCAGTTCGAGTTCAATCGCGGGCTGAATCAGATCCGGGCGGAACGGCGACACCACGGTATGAATCGCCAGGCGATCCTTAGGCGGGGTCTCGATCACCGACATATCGCGCAGACCCAGCATCGACATATGCAGCGTCCTGGGAATCGGCGTCGCACTCATGGTGACCACATCGACGCGCTGGCAAATTTCTTTCAGCCGTTCCTTATGTTTAACGCCGAATCGCTGTTCCTCGTCGATAATCACAAGGCCGAGGTCTTTCCAGATCACATCTTTTGAGAACAGCCGATGCGTTCCTACCGCCAGATCCACCTTGCCCTCGGCCAGGTCGTCCAGTGTTGCCTTAATCTCCTTAGCCGAGCGAAACCGGCTCAACATTTCAATGCGCACCGGGAACGACTGGAACCGTTTGCGAAAGGTATTGAAGTGCTGGAAGCACAGCACCGTTGTGGGCGATAACACGGCCACCTGCTTGCCATCCCCCATCGCTTTGAATGCGGCTCGCATGACGACTTCAGTCTTGCCATAACCCACATCGCCGCACAACAAACGGTCCATCGGCTGCGGGCTTTCCATATCTCGCTTGATATCCGCAATCGCCGTTTTCTGATCCTTCGTCTCGGTAAACTCGAACGCATCTTCGAACTCGCGCTGCCAATTGCTATCCGGCGAAAACTGAAAGCCCTCGGCCAGCTTGCGCTGCGCATAGAGCTTCAGGAGCTCCTCTGCCATATCGCGCATTTTCGTCTTGATACGCGTTTTGGTGCGAATCCACGTCGCCCCACCCATCTTGTCGAGCGACGGCTTCGACTCGCCTTCGCCGCGAAAGCGCTGCACCAGATCCATACGCGCCAGAGGCACATACAGCTTGTTGCCGCCGGCATATTCGAGCAGCATGTAATCGCCCTTTGCGTCACCCTGGGCAATCTCGCGAACGCCTAAGAACTGACCCACGCCGTGCTCCACATGGACCACGTAATCGCCGGCCTTGAGGTCGAACTGGTCGGCCGAAAAAGCGCGAGTGCGCGAAATCCCATGCTCCACCGCGATGTCGGAAGAATCGAAAAGATCCTCCGACCCGAAGACCGCCAGACCCGCTTCGATAAAAACCGTGCCGCGCGCTACCTCGCCGCGAATCAACGTCACGCCGGTACCGCTCGATTGCGCCCGCTCCCGCAAATACTCGGGCGCGCGATCTCCTGCCAGGTCGATCTGATAGGGCACCGAGTATTCGCTGAACACATCGGCCAGGCGCTCGATCTCGCCCGTGGCCGGCGCGAAAAACGCAATCCGTATACCGCGTTCGATCAGGGTCTTAGCCTCGCGGATTGCCACCTGAAGATTTCCGTGGAACGCCATCGAAGGCCGGGTGGCGACATGGAAGCCCTGTTGGTCCGGCGCACCAAGATCTAGCTGCCGCGTCTCCAGAACATTGTGCCGGGAAGCGCGCGCCACCAACTGGTCCCATTCAAAGGCGAGGCTTTCGGGAGCAGGTCCACCGGCGCCGGCAACGCGCGACCAGAAGCGCTCCGCCGCCGGCTTCGTCATCTCCGGCTCATCGATTACCACCAGGGGATTTTCGAAAAAGTCCAAGATCGAAGATTCGCGCGCATGATCCCCGTTTGCCTCTGAAGGCCGCAGCTTCTGAAACTCCGATAGTGGCTGGAGCACGCACTCGTTGAGTTTGTGAATCGACCGCTGCGACTCGGGGTCGAATCGCCGTATTGATTCGATCTCGTCGCCGAAAAATTCAAGGCGCACCGGCTGCGCCTGGTCCGGAGAGAAGACATCGATAATGCCGCCGCGAATTGAATACTCGCCGACACCTTCCACTGGATCGCGACGCTCATAGCCGATGCTTTCCAGGTGCGACGCCAGGTCGTCCAGCCCAATCTCTTCATGGATTTTCAGAGTGAGAGTCAACTGACGGTAATAAGAAGGCGCCTCCAGCTTCGTCAAA
>Ga0302319_10004697_pt1 | contig 27935 bp, 20 predicted proteins | sample Bog_T0_2_FD_203319 | JGI IMG/M metagenome (GOLD analysis project Ga0302319, IMG submission 203319) | Peat permafrost microbial communities from Stordalen Mire near Abisko, Sweden - Bog_T0_2 | ecosystem: Environmental > Terrestrial > Soil > Wetlands > Peat | place: Sweden: Abisko, Stordalen Mire... | reverse complement strand
TACTAGCCAAGGTGCAAACTGTCCCATCCGGGATAGCCGGTGGAGTTTGTGTGTGCTTACGATCAGGGAATGCACGGGCGCAGAGTAACAACCGCGCCTGGAGGCGGATGCGGAGACGCGATGCGCAGGGAGAAAGCGCGGGGCAGAGGGGGATTCTCGCCGCGCCTCTGGCGCCAGGCGGGCCGCAGCAACGCCGGTATAGACTTTGAAGTGAGCGCAGGGAGCGTTCGTTGCCATGATGACTCGCCGAGATTTGTTGAGACCCGAGACCGGCCGTGCGGCAGCGAAACAGGCGCGCGACCCGCAGGATGCATGAATAGCTACCTGGAGAGGCCCGACGCAGCCACGCGTCTGTTCCGCACGCTGGTTATTGGCTTGGCGGTGTTTCTGCTGCTTCAGTTGATCACCATTTTTCTCAGTTGGCCGAAGCAACTGGTTCTGGGCGGGGTCAGCATTCTGCTGGCCCTGGCGGCGAACAAGGTGTCCACATCGCGCGTGGTCACCCTGGGGCTGATGCTGATATCGATGACCGCCACGCTGCGCTACGGCTGGTGGCGCGTGTCGCTGCTGATCGACTATTTTTCAGACCAATCGAACAATCGCGGTTGGATCGATTCGACGTTTCTGCTGGTTCTGATCGGGGCTGAAGCGTACACCGTGATGATCATGTTCCTGGGCTACATGCAGACCGCCTGGCCGCTGAGGCGCGCGCCCATCCTGCTGCCCCCGGACGACACGCGCTGGCCGCATGTCGATGTGCTGATCCCCACCTACAACGAGCCGCTGGGGCTGGTTCGGTACACGGCGCTGGCGGCGATCAACATCGACTATCCGCCGGAAAAGCTGCATGTCTACATTCTGGACGACGGGACGCGCGAGGAATTCGGGGAGTTTTCGCGCCAGGCCGGGGTGGGCTACATTACGCGCCGGGAGCACGGGCACGCCAAGGCGGGGAACATCAATCACGCGCTGTCCACCATGCATTCGCCTTACGTGGCGATTTTTGACTGCGACCATGTTCCCTGCCGCAGCTTCTTGCAGATGACGCTGGGCTGGATGCTGACCGACAAGATGCTGGCCATGCTGCAGACGCCGCACCACTTCTATTCGCCGGACCCCTTTGAGCGCAACCTGCTGCAGTACAAGACCATTCCCAATGAAGCCGAACTGTTCTATGGCATCGTGCAGGACGGCAACGACTTCTGGAACGCGACGTTCTTTTGCGGCTCGTGCGCGCTGATCCGCCGTTCGGCGCTGGACGAGGTGGGAGGGATCGCGGTGGAGACGGTGACCGAGGACGCGCACACCTCGCTGCGCATGCAAAAGCGGGGCTACAACACCGCGTATATCAATATTCCGCAAGCCGCGGGACTGGCCACTGAGAGCCTGGCGGCGCACGTGGGCCAGCGGGTCCGCTGGGCGCGGGGCATGATCCAGATTCTGCGCACCGACAATCCGCTGTTTGCGTGGGGCATGAAGCTTTCGCAGCGCCTTTGCTACTTCAACGCCATGGCGCACTTTCTTTACGCGGTTCCGCGGCTGGTTTTTCTGCTGGCGCCGCTGGTTTACCTGTTGCTGGCGAGGACCATCATTCCCGGCTACTGGCTGGCGATTCTGGCCTACGCGTTTCCGCATTTGATTCTGTCGAGCCTGACCAACTCCCGGATTCAGGAGCGGCATCGCCACTCGTTCTGGAATGAGATCTACGAGTCGGTGCTGGCACCCTACATTCTGGCGCCCACGCTGCTGGCCATGATCAATCCGAAACTGGGCAAGTTCAATGTGACGGACAAGGGCAGCACGCTGGGGCGGACGAAGTTCGACAGCAAGATCGCGGCGCCGACCAAGTGGCTTTTGCTCGTGAACCTGCTGGGCCTGGCGGCGGCGCCTTACCGGCTGCTGGTGACCGACAATCAGCACCAGGGCGCGGTGATTATGAACGTGGTCTGGGTGCTGTTCAACATGGTCATACTCGGCGTGGCCGCCGCGGTGGCTCATGAGCAGAAACAGAGGCGCGAAACGGTTCGCATCGAAGCCAAGATCCCGGTGCGGATCGATCTGACCGACGGACGGCAGATCGACGCGATGTCGGTGGACATGTCGATCGGAGGCGCGTCCGTAACCTTGTTTGACGATTCCAGCCTGGCCCTGGGAGACAATCTGCGGCTGGCTTTTCCCGAGCAGGCCGGGGATGCGGAGATCGGGGCCAAGGTTGTGGGCTTGAAGAACAGGGAAGTTCGCCTGGCGTTCTCGGTGCCCACGATCGCCGAACAGGAGACCTTGACCAGGGCGCTCTACTCGCGCGCGGACGCATGGATCAGCCCGCTGGAAAAGAAGGAGGCCGATCGGCCGCTGATCAGCCTTCTGCGCGTCATTCGGCTTTCTTTCTACGGGCTTTACCAGGTGGCGCGAAGCCTGTTTCCGGAGAAAGCGGCGGTGGTAAAAGCGGCGCCGGTTTCGGCCGCCGTTCTGCTGGTGGCGCTGGCCCTGGGCGTGCAGGCCATGGCGGCCGGCCAGAGCCGGAATTCAACCAGCCCATTGGGCGCCGGCTCGGCCGGTGGCTCGCCCCTCGACGGCGTGGCACAGGCTTCCTCAGCGGACGCCGCCCCGGTGCAACTCCTGAGCCTGAAGGACATGGGGTTGACCCATGCGATTGAGATGCGCGGGCCCCACTCTTACTATTCGCTGCGTTTCACGCTCTCCTACGCCATGATGCCCAGGACGGCCACGCTCAGGCTGCTTTACAGCATCGATCCGGGGCTGGACCCGCACAGCACGACGCTGGGAATCATCCTCAACGGGGTTCTGGTGACCACTCTCCCGCCCTCGCCCGCTTCGGGGGGCAACGGCGGCTTCAGCACGGTGGAGGTGCAGGTTCCCGATACGCTGCTGGTGCGGAGCAACGTTCTCACTTTTGAATTTACCGGCAGCGGGATCATGCAACAGGAGGACCAGGCCAGGGCGCACATCCTGGCCCGCATCGCGCCCGGTTCCACGCTGAAGGTGAGCGGCGACCGGCTGCTGTGGCAGAACAACCTGAGCCAGCTCCCGCTGCCGATCTTCGATGTGGATTTGCAGAACACCACGACGGTTCCGTTTGTTTTCTTGTCGCAGCCCACCCCCAAGTCGCTCGAGGCGGCGGGCATCGTGGCCTCGTGGCTGGGAGTTCTGGCCAGCACCAAGCCGGTGCGTTTTGTGGTTTCAGTGGGAGCGATTCCCACCGGCAACGCGATCGTTTTCACTTCCGATCCCTCGCAGTTGAGCTCCTCTCTGCAAATGGAGGGCGAGCCCGGCTCGTCATTGGCGCTGAGAGCCAACCCCTCGGATCCCAATGGAACCGTTCTGGTGCTGGCGGGGGAAGATGAGGACCGGCTGCTGATGGTTGCCCGCACGCTGGCACTGACCAAGAGCGCTTCGGCCACTTCCGCTGCGGAAGGGATTGCGCTGAGCGGCGACACCACCCCCGTTCCGGACCTGGCGATGCCCGCGGCGCGCGCCGTTGACGACGCTCCGCGCTGGCTGCCCAACCGCCGCTCCGCTCCGCTGGCCAGTTGCCAGAACCGCGATATGCTGGCGACCGACGGTTCGAGCCCCATCCCGCTTTATTTCCACGTTCCGCCCAACCTGAATTATGGAGAAAAGCAGAACCTCTCGATGCATCTGCATTACCGCTATAACGCCTTGCAGGCGGCGGCGGGGTCGGCTTTGCGGGTGGTGGTGAATGGGTTGCTGGTCAGTGAGATTCCGCTGCTGCCGGGGGCTGATTTCGTCGAGGGGCAGCGGGCGATTCTGGTGCCGGTTGCCGACCTACGGCCCTTCGGCAATACGGTTCTGTTCAACTTCGACTTCATTCCCGCCAATCGGGCGGCGACGCAGAACCCCGCATCCGCCGCGCTGAAGGGCGAAGTTCTCTGCAACTCGACGATCGACCTCCAGGATCTTGGGTTGTGGACCCGGATGCCGAACCTGGAGCTGTTTGCCAATGCCGGGTTTCCGTTCACGCAACTGGCCGATCTGGCCCAGACCACGGTGGTGCTGCCGACCGTTCCGAGCGCGGAAGAAATGGCTCTTTATCTTCACCTGATGAGCCACTTCGGAGCGCAGACCGGCTATCCGGTGCTGGGAGTGGAGGTCGCCGGACCGAACACGGTGATCAGCAGGGCCCGGGACTATCTCATTCTGGGAACCATTGCCGACCAGCCCGCCTTCGGCTCGCTGGATGCCTCGCTGCCTGTGACGCTGGACAACAACGGACTGCACCTGAAGCAGGCGCAAGGCTATGCGGCAAAAATCTCGTCCCTTGAAACCGCCGGCTCGCGCTGGTGGTCCGGGCTGCTGGGAAACGCCGTGACCGAGGAACGGCTCAGCAATGTCGCGGGGGTTCCGGACGCCCTGGTCGAGGAGGTTCAGTCGCCGGCATCTCCGGACCGCTCCATCGTTTTGATCGTTCTAAAACAGGATGCGTCGGCGGGGTCGTTCGCGGATGTGTTTCTGGACCGCTCGCAATCGCGCGACATTACCGGCGCGGTGAGCCTGTTGCAGGGGGAGAAATTCTCGTCGTATGCGGTGGAGGGCGGGAGTTACCATGTTGGCAATATCACGTGGTATGCCATGATGCGGATCTGGCTGACCCAGTATTTCCTGCTGCTGCTGCTGGTGGTCACCGCGCTGAGTTTTGTTCTGGCGACCTGGACGCGGGGATGGCTGGCGCGGCGGGCGCGAGAGCGTTTGAAGCTGGCCGAGGAGCCGCCCGCCGAAGAGTAAGGCGGCGAGGCGCCTCTGGCTGCCGCTTTCAGCCGGGGCTCGATCAGATTGACTGGGGCTCGACCAGATGGTGGGCGATGGCGAACAGGGCCAGTTCCAGGCGCGTTGAGACGCCGGTCTTGTCGAAGATGTTCGACAGGTGGCGCTTGACGGTTTCTTCGCTGAGGCCGAACTGCTTGGCGATGTCGCGGTTGCTGCATCCTTCAACGATGGAGCCGACCACTTCCAGCTCGCGCGGGGTCAGGCCGTAGGTTTTGCGCGGCGGCACGGCGGCCTGTTGCATCAGGTCGTGGAGCGCGGTGACCAGGTTGACGACGCGTTTGCCGCCGATCCAGTAGTCGCCGGAGACGACGGTGCGGATGGCGGTCTGCAAGTCGCCGGAGAGTGCGTCCTTGAGCACGATGCCGCGCGCGCCGATGTGCAGCGCCTCAATGATCTGCTGGGTGGTGATGGTGGAGGTCAGCAGCAGGATCTTGACGGTCGGCGTGCCGTTCATGATGGCGCGCATGGCCTCAAGGCCGGGAAGGCGCGGCATCTGCACGTCGAGCAGCAGGATGTCGGGTTCCAGTTCCAGGGTCTGGGTGATGGCTTCGTCCCCGTCCGAGGCTTCGCCCACCACGTCAAAGCCATCTCTTTCGGAGAGCATGTTGCGCACTCCGATGCGAACGACAGGGTGGTCATCCGCCAGCACGATTCGAATCGGTCGTTCCACTTGAGCGGCCAACCTCCACAGACCGGGCAGCGCCCCGGCGACTATTTTGAGCACCGGAATCAACCTTGCAGCGGGGCCCTGCCCTGGCGAAGGAAATGTGAGCGCGGCACAATGCGCCGGCGATTCCTACGCAGGAAACTCTGCATCCAGCATACGCTTCAGGTTGCGGGCGGCGTCATGCAATTCCGTGAGGAGGCGGGAAGTGTCATCGAGGTTGTCCATTCCGGGGGCGGATGCCGGCTTGGATTGGTGGGAAGGAATCGAGGCTTCGAGCAATGCGCCGAGGCGGGCGGCCTCGATGGCGCCGGCCATGCCGCAGCCGCCTTTGATGGCGTGGCCGATGCGGCGGATCTGGGCGGCATCGCCGCATACGATGGCCACCTCAAGAGCTTCAAGGCGGGCGGCCAAGTCGGTGACCACGGCCAGGTAAATCTCCTTGACCGAGGACTCCGGCATGAGCCCCCGCAACTGGGCCAGGGTAGCGGCGCTGACCACCGGATCGCCGGACGGGGAAACGGACTCAGGCCTGGCCGCCCCGCCGCCCGCGCCCCCGGCCGAAGCCTCCGGCGCATCGTGTTTTTCCAGCAGCGCGCGCAGTTCGTCGGCGCCGAAGGGCTTGAGCAGAAACCCGTCGGCGGCGGCCAGGAGTTGGCGCGGCGCGTGGCTACCGCTCATCGCGAACACCCTGGCGCGGCTGCGCAAGCGCAGTTCTTCAATCAGCCCGGCTCCGTTCAGACCCGGCATCTGCGCATCCATCAGGATGGCGTCCGGCGCGCACTCCCCGTCCTCCAGCAACTTGAGCGCCGGCGCGCCGCCTTCGGCGGTGTGCACGGCGTAGCCGCTCATGGTGAGCACCGTGGCCATCACCTCGCGGCTCACCAGGTCGTCATCGATGAGCAGCAATGTAGGAGATGGCTGTTGTTTGCCGAAACTGAACATGGATATAGTGTGCACCCTGAGGGCCGATTCGCGCCGTCCGTTGTCCGGTTCAGTTTCCGATGACCAGCACCTGAAAACTGCCCGCTGCCGGAGGGGTTTGGAGGGTGCCGATGCCGCCTGGCCGATCGAGCTTGACGCCCAGCAGGTCGGTGACCAGGTAAACCTGGCCGGTGGCGGAATTGACCGCCAGGGTGCGAGCCCGCTGTCGGGTGGCCAGGTTCTGAATCTCGGCATAGGTGTCGGTGACGTCCTGGCGAATGATGGTGAGGGTTCCCTGCGCTCCTCCGTTGGCGGCGTAGATGAGCCCGTGGCCGGCGTCATAGCCGATGGCCTCGGTTCCGGGGCCGATGGGCAGGGAGGTGACCAGTTCGCCCGAGCCGGCATTGAGCACTACCATCTTCATGTTCGAGCAGGCGGCAAACAGCCGTTGGTGGCTGCCATCGACGGCCAGGGCGCTGGGTTCGCGGCAATCGGGCCCCAGGGGAAACAGGGTCAAGCGGCTGGAGGCGGAGTTGGGGAGGCGGGTTTCATGGCTCCAGTCGAGCACGGAGGGCGCGGTGTTCTCATGGGCCGGGCTGGACGGGGTTGAGTGCGATGGGGCTGAACGGGAGGGGGTTGAGCGGGATGGGGCGGGAGCGGGCGAGAGCGCGGGCGGCTGGGCGTCGGCCAGGCGTGTGGCAGCGGCCCGGTCCGCCCGCCTGCCGAAGAGGGCGGCAATGGAGCCGGCATCGAGCCGGGCGATCTGATTGCGGTTCACGACATTGATAAAGACCTGTCCATGGCCGTCGGTGGCGGCAAATCCCATTCTTCCGGGCATGAGGATTTCGCCCAGACCCTGGCGGGTCTCGGCATCGATCACCGTAATCGACGACTTGATCTCGAGGTCGGCCGGGGTGCGAGCGGGGCTGGCTCCCGGTGCGGGATTTCCCGTCGTCAGAGGGGTGCAGACGGCGAACAGCAACTGGTTCTCGGGCTCGAAGACCAGGGCGCGGGGAGCGGGGCCGGTGGGAATGGCCGCCACGACCTGAAGTGTGCGCCGGTCAAAGACCTTGACCTGGTTTGCCTGCCCGTCGCTGATGTAGCCGAGCTCGCCATTGGGGTCCAGAGCCACGGTGTGGGCTTCGCGCAGGCCGGAAACCGTTCCGGCGACCTGTCCGGTCTCGACATCCACCACCTGCACCTGGGCGCCATGGGCGATGAAGAGCCGTCCCGCGGCGGGGTCCATGGTGAGGTAGTCCCAGTTTCCCGCGCCGCCGACGACCCAGGTTTTCTTGATGAAAAAGGGGCTGCCGGGCAACTCGGTGGCCGCGGGAATCTGCTGTGCGGCGAGGGTGGCGCAGCCGAGCAGGCAGAGGGCAAGCAATCTCTTCATGAGGAATGGCTCCTGAGGAATAGATGCGGAAAGAGGGACTAGGGGTTAGGGACTAGGGGTTAGGGACTAGGGGTTAGGGACTAGGGGTTAGGGATTAGGGACTAGGGAACAGGGGTCAGGGATCAGCGATCTGTTGCCAGTGATCAGCTGTCAGTTTCTGATGATGAAGATCGGGACCACCGACCCTTTCCGCAGAAAGAAGCGGAAAGGATGGGGCAGGGGGGCGGAGGGCGAAGGGGAGGATTGAGAGCCGAAGTTACTCGTCGGCGGTGGCGGTGACTTCGTGGAGCCAGCCGGGGGCTTTGAGGAGTTCGCGGGGCTTTGAGCCGTCGGCGGGGCCTACGAGGCCGTCGCGCTCCATGAGGTCGATGAGGTGGGCGGCACGGCCGTAGCCGATGCGGAGACGGCGCTGCAAGAGGGACGTGGAGGCTTTGCCGAATTCGAAGACCAGGCGGACGGCGTCGTCGAAGAGGGGGTCGTTTTCGTCGGGGTCGGGGTTGGAGCCATCGACGCTGGGACGGTCGTCGCGGGGGGATTCGAGGAAGCCTTCGACGTACTCGGCCTGTCCCTGGGCCTTCCAGAAGCCGACCACCGCGGCGGTCTCCTTTTCGCTGACGTAGGGAGCGTGGAGGCGGACCAGGCGGCTGGTGCCGGGGGGCAGGAAGAGCATGTCGCCGCGGCCCAGGAGGGCCTCGGCTCCGTTGGTGTCGAGGATGGTGCGCGAATCGACCTTGGTGGCCAGGCGGAAGCTGATTCTGGTGGGGACGTTGGCCTTGATGAGGCCGGTAATGACGTCCACGCTGGGCCGCTGGGTGGCCAGGATGAGATGGATGCCGACGGCGCGGGCCATCTGGGCCAGGCGGGTGATGGATTCCTCGACGTTGGAGCGGTCGAGCATCATCAGGTCGGCGAGCTCGTCGATGATGATGACGATGTAGGGCAGGGGCTCCTCGTCTTCGCCGTCGTCAAAGAGCGAGGGCATGCCACCCTCGAAGAGCTTGTTGTACTGGTCGATGTTGCGCACGCTGCGGGAGGCCAGCAGCTTGAGGCGGCGCTCCATTTCGCGGACGGCGTTGCGGAGGGCGTTGGCGGCCAGCTTGGGCTCGGTGATGATGGGGGTGAAGAGGTGGGGAATGCCCTCGTACATGCCGAGTTCGACGCGCTTGGGGTCTACGAGAATGAGCCGGACCTGGGAGGGGGTGGTGCGGTAGAGCAGGCTCATGATCATGGCGTTGATGGCCACGGATTTGCCGGAGCCGGTGGAGCCGGCGATGAGCACGTGGGGCATGATGGCCAGGTCGGTGGTGACGATGCGGCCGTTGATGTCCTTGCCCATGGCGATGGTGAGCCGGGACTTGGCCTTGTTGAAGACCTCGGACTCGAGCACGTCGCGGAGGTGGATGGTTTCGCGGGTGTGGTTGGGGACCTGGATGCCGACGGTGCTTTTGCCGGCCATGCGTTCGATGAGGATGCTCTCGGCGCGCATGGCCAGGCAGAGGTCCTCGGCCAGGCCGGTGACGCGGGAGTACTTGACGCCGGCCTCGGGCTTGAACTCGTAGGTGGTGACCATGGGGCCGGGGTTGATTTGGACGACCTGTCCGCGGACGTCGAATTCGCCGCATTTTTCAACCAGCACGCGGGCTTCATCGCGCAGCTCGTCCTCGCGGATGGCCTGCGGACCGTCGCCGGGGTTGAGCAGGGTGGTGGGGGGGAGCTTGAAGCCGCTGAGGTTCTTGGGGGGCACGGTGGCGGTGCGGACCTCGGCATCGGCGCGGAATTTGATGGCGATGCCGGCGCTGGGAGGGGCCTCGGGGGTGGGAGCCGGGGCAAAATGGGTGTCGGAGCGCGGGTCGGGGCGGGATTCAGGGCTCGGGTTGGTCTGGGGCTCCTGCTTGGGGTAGGCGGGGCGCATGGGCTGGAGGGGCCGGGCCTGGATGGGCAGCACGGTCTCACGGATGGGAACGGGGGAGGAAAGCGGGCCGGGATTGGTCTCGATGGGCACCGGGACGGGCTGAACTGCGGGATCGTCGGGGACGCGTTCCCAGATGCTGGGCGGATGGGGCTCGGAGGGGCTTGACGCTTCTTCCTCGGCATTGAAGGCGGCGCGCTGGAAGGCGGGAATGTCTTCGGGATCGGTTTCAGGGGCGCGGTTGCGGCGATGGAAGAGGCTGGCGAAGAAGCCGGGACGGGGGCCGAGGGCGGCGCGCAGGGGTTGAGGATTGCCGCCGGGCATGGCGCCGGGCATGGCGCCGGGCATGGTGCCGGGAATGAAGGGCTGGATGGGGGTACGGCGGGAGTCGCGGTCGTGCGAGTCCTGCTGTTCGCGCAGGGCTTCGCGCTGGGCGAGGCGCTCTTCCTTGAGTTCGGCGCGCTGCTCGCGCCAGTTGCGCCAGCGGTCGTGGAGGTTGAGGGCGTGGATCCAGCGGTCCTGGAGGCTTTCCTTGATGGCCCAGATGCTGACGGCGGAGGCAAAGTAGAGGCCGGCGGCGGCCAGCACTCCAGCCACCAGCCAGGCTCCCTGGATGTTGAGGTAGGTGACCAGCAGGCCGGCCACCAGCTTGCCCAGCACGCCTTCGACGGGCACGGCGTGGAGCCAAAGCCAGCGCCAGGGCAGCAGGGCGAGCACGGTGGGCAAAAAGACGAGGGCGAGGAAGGTTCCGGTCCAGCGCAGGAAGGGCGAGCCGCCGGGGCGGGAGCGCATCCAGGTCCAGCCCAGGCCGCCCAGCCAGAGGGGCAGGAAGAAGGCGGTGAAGCCGAGGGTCTGGAGGAGCAGGTCGCTGAGCCAGGCGCCGAAGAGGCCGATCCAGTTGCGCACGGCGTGGGGCGCGGCGAGGCCGGTGGCGGTGTTCAGCGAGGGGTCGGAGGGGTGATAGGTGACCAGGGCGAGGATGAGAAGTAGCGCGGCCAGCACCAGCACCAGCCCCAGGAAGATGTTCAGGGGGCGGCTTCGCGTCGGGGATAGGACAATGCGAATGGGTTTCATGGTGGGTTCGCTCCCGCTCCGAATACCTCAGCGAACGAGTCACTGGAGCGGCGGGAGAATCCCAGAGCAGTCTCTATTATCCCAGCCCGCAGGGGTGATTTTGGTCAAAAGGGAGCGGGGGGAACCTTGCTGCAAACCCCCGGGAGGGCGTGAGGGCTGGGGATTCCAGGCGGAGCGGGGAGGATGGAGGCATGGAAAGGGCGCGGGATGAGCCGCGCCATTCTTGAAAGGGAGTTGTTGGCGGAATTACCTTCCGATGTACTTGGCTCCCCAGAGCAACAGGGCGGCGCCGAGCAGGATGCGGTAGATGGCGAACAGGGTAAAGCCGTGCTTGCGGACCCAGAAGAGGAACCACTCGACGACGCCGAGGGCGACGATGAAGGAGACCACAAAGCCGATGACGAGGACGATCCAGTTGTTGGCGGTCATGACGACGTGGGCGACGGAGCCGTCGTGGGGGAAGACCTCTTTTTTCAGGTCCCAGACGGTGGCGGCGATCATGGTGGGAATGGAGAGCAGGAAACTGAACTCCAGGGCGGAAGGACGGTCGAGGCCCGCCAACTGGCCGGCGGCGATGGTGGACATGGAGCGCGAGGTGCCGGGAAAGACGGCTGAGAGGGTCTGACAGAGGCCGATCCAGATGGCCTGCGGGAGGTTCATCTGCTCAACGTGGGTGGTGGTGGGCTCGCGGCGCTGGGACCAGGCATCGACGATCCACATGGCGATGCCGCCCAGCAAGAGGGCAATGGCGATGACATTGAGGCTGCCCAGGTTCTTCTCGCTCCACTTGTGGAGGAGGAGGGCGGGGACGGAGGTGAAGGCAAAGGCGATGAGGGTGAGGGAGATGGGATGGTTGAGCCAGTTACGGTCGCCGTTTTCGCCCTTGGGGAAGGTGCGGATGAAGTCCACGATGCGGCCCAGAAAGAGGATCATCAGGGCCAGGATGGCGCCCAGTTGGATGACGATGGTGTACATCTTCCAGTAGGCGTCGTCGAGCGGGATCTTCATCAGCGCTTCGGTGATGCGCAGGTGCGCCGTCGAGCTGACCGGCAAAAATTCGGTCAAGCCTTCCACAATGCCCAAGATCACAGACTGAATGTACGGGTTCAAGCTTCCTCCAGGGTGCAGTTATTCCATGCCGGCGCGAGAGCGCGAAAGCTTCGCAGCCGGTTACTCGCGGTCGATGCCGTAAACGGGAATGTCTTCATCCAATTTGAACACGAGCGCGGCGGCCCGGGTGGTGAAATCCGACTGGGGAAACTTGTCCTTCAACCGTGCGGCGAGCTCGCGGGCGTGGGTGTGTGCGGCGCTGCTTTTGGAGTCGCTGCCGTCGGCGGCGAACATGTCGGTGAGCACCGCCTGGCGGTAGACGGCCTGGTAAAGGGCCTGCGCGGTGCGGGGGCCGTCGGGATACTCGGCGGCGTACTTCTCGTAGATTTCGGTTTCCTTTTCAGGGCACTTGGGCGAGCCCTGCCAGTCGCCGCAGAGCTTGTTGTCAATGAGGGTGAAGGCGGCGAGGTCGGCTTCGCGGGTGTGGGGATAGAGTTTGACGACCTTCTTCAACTCGTCTTCGTCCATCTGGTCGCGCAGGTAGGCGTCGCGCTCCTTTGCAGAGGGGCGGGATGAGGCGTCGGCTTTCTGCAACTGCCAGAGGATGTCGGCGGCGCGCCATGCGGCTTGGGGGGCGAGAGGCGAGTTGGGGAACATTTCGACCAGGCGGCGATAGAGCAGGCGGGCGCTTTGCGCGGCGTTGACCGGGCCGCGGGGATCGGAGGCCAGGGCTTCCTGGCTGGCCGCCTCGCCCATGAGCACCTGATCGCCGCCCGCAGTGGTCTCGACCACGATGCCTTTGGCTTGCATCCAGCCGGAGATGGGCGGAGGAGTGTCGTCGTGGCCGAATTCGGGCGCGTCCTTCTGGCTCACTTCCTGGATGTCAGTGTTGGCGTAGACGCGCATCCAGGGGCCGCTCTTTTCGGCGACGACCAGCTCGCGGCCAATCTGCACCTTGTCGACCTTCTGGGAGCCGAGGTCGGGCGAGATGTAGAGCCAGGTGACGCGCAGAGCGGTGGCGCGGGGGCCGGCCATGGGCTTTTCCAGTTGCGGCTGCTTCTTGTCGCGGGGGGCGGGCGCGGCGATGGCCAGTGCGGGGAGGGCGAATGCGAGGGCCAATGCCAGGGCGCGAAGCGGGAAACTGCGGAGTTTCATCACAGGCCAAATCATAATTCAGCGACGTTCTTTCATAGGATCGGTAAGCAGTTGGGCAGTGCGATACAATGACTACATGTATTCAAACCGGAGGTGATTGTGCCTACTTCCATCAGGCTTGCGCCGGAACTTTCGAACCGGCTGGACCAGTTGGCGTTGAAAACCGGGCGTACAAAGGCCTTCTATTTGCGGGAGATCATTGAAGGCGGCATCGCCGAGATCGAAGAGTATTATTTGGCGGCCGAGACCCTGGAGCGGGTGCGCAAGGGGCAGGAGAAGGTGCATTCCGCCTCGTCCGTGAGGAAAGACCTTGCCCTGGAAGGTTGAGTACGCTGATTGAGTACGCTGAAACCGCCAGGAAGCAATTGCGGAAACTCGACAAAGCTGCGGCCCGGCGCATTGTTGATTTCATGGACGAGCGCGTTGCAGCCGGCGAGGACCCTCGTGGGACGGGCAAAGCCCTGAAGGGACCTCTGGGCGATCTCTGGCGGTATCGCGTGGGCGATTTTCGCATCATTTGCGATATTCAGGACGGTGTGCTGACGGTCCTGGTCTTGCAAGTGGGCAATCGGCGGGAAATCTATCGTTGAACGGTCACGTTTTCGGTGAGCACCTCGGCCAGCAGCTCAGGGGCCACGTTGCCGCCGCTGACGATGGCGACGGCGGTCGAGTATGCGGGTAGCTCGGCGGCATGAAACAGCAGGGCCGCGGCGGCCACCGCCCCGCTGGGTTCGGGAACCAGGCGGGTGACGGCCACGATGGCGCGCATGGCGGCGCGAATTTCGGCCTCGGTGACAGTGACGACGCCGTCCACAAAGGCCTGAATGTGGGCGAAGTTGCGCCGGCCCACGCTCTGGGTGCGCAGCCCATCTGCAATCGTCCGGCTGGTCAGCTCCGCTCCCCAGGTGACGATGACGCCGGTGCGGAAGCTCTCGGCGGTGTCCCCGGCCAGCTCCGGCTCGACGCCGAAGACCTTGGCCTGGGGCCGCAACTGCTTGACCGCGGCGGCGACTCCGCTGAGCAGGCCGCCGCCCGAGACCGGGGATAGCACCAGGTCCACATCGGGCAGCTCTTCCACGATTTCCAGGCCGCAGGTGGCCTGCCCGGCGATGATCTGCTCGTCGTCGTAGGGCGGAATGACGACATAGCCGTGCTCCTGGACCAACTGCTCGGACCTGGCCAGCCGTTCGCTCGAAGCCACGCCCACATCGACCACTTCCGCTCCCAGGGCCAGGGTCGCGGCGCGCTTGATGGCCGGAGCGTTCGAGGGCATCACGATGACGGCTTTGGCTCCCACTTCGCGGGCCGCGTAGGCCACGCCCTGGGCGTGGTTGCCGCTTGAATAGGTGATGACGCCGCGAGCGATTTCGCCGGGAGTGAGCTGCAAAATCTTGTTGGCCGCGCCGCGAATCTTGAAGGCGCCGATGGGCTGCAGGCTCTCGGCCTTGAGGTAGATTTTCTTGTCGGTTCCGTAGCCGGAGAGGCCGGGAAATGGGGCCTGAATCAGCGGGGTCCTGACGGCGATGTGCGCAATGCGGGCGGCGGCGGCGCGGATGGTTTCAAGGGAGACGAGCTGGTCGGCCATGCATCAATTATCTGACAGGCGGGTGACCTTCAGGACGAACCGCAAAAACAAGGACGCAGCGAGGGTGCGGCGTCCGGTCCCTGAATCACAAGCTGGAATTGGTGCTCGAGTTTAGTTCAAGCCGAACAACGACGGTACCGGCGATCAGGTCGTGTAAGGCCCGCCGTTTCTTGTTTGTCAGCATCGTGACAAGCTCGAGGACGAACCACCCCAAGTTCGCAAACCCGAGCGCAATCAAAACCCAGTTTGAGGAGATAGCCTCTCTTGAGTATCGGTCGGCAAGAATCAGGAAGATTAGGTATGCAGAACCGATAAACCCGGGGCCAACTTCGCCGATGTCCCGAAGAATCGCCTGACCGTATGAAGGGAGCCTATCTTCGCCGAAATTCATCACCTTGATATTCATCGCCTTCTTGCCGACGGTTTGTCCATAGCGAGCATGCAACAGGACACTATAGGTCGAGTAGGTCAGGAAGGAGAAAATCGTCCAGATGACGAGCAGGGGTTTATCGACCCTTGGAGGATACATGTAGTTGTCGATAATGGAAATCGGGCAAAGGACAAGTCCATCGATTAAGCCGGCCCAGAACCTTGGCCAAAACGTAGAGTACTTGTCCATGCGTGCAGTTCCCGTTCGATTGAGTGGCGTCAGTGTAGCAGCGCAGACTGTTTCGCACTATTTTTTTACGTCTGACTGGCTGTGCCACGGCGAAAGCACCCGCAGATCCTTCGACTCGCTTCGGCGAGTCAGGATGACAGCTTTGAGGCAAACGGACTCAATCGCGCGCACGAGAAATGGAAAACAATAAAAACCTGTAGATAGATGGAGCTATCCCACCTTAGCGGCAAAAACAACTACGCCGCGAAGGTGGGGCACCCGGATTGTTAGAGGCTCCGTTGTCAGATTTCGAGAATCACTGGCATGACCATGGGGCGGCGGCCGGTGGTTTTCTGGATGAGGCGCTTGAGGTCGGCGCGGACTTTCTCCTTGACCAGGCCGTAGTCGGATTTCTGCTCGGTGGTGAGGCCGTCGAGGGTCTTGAGGACCAGCTCGCGGGCCTGTTCGGTGATGTCCGCGCCGCCAAAGCCGCGCATGACCACCTCGGGAGACTGCTCCACCTTGCCGGTGCGCTTGTTGATGGCCAGGACTGCCAGAACCACGCCGTCTTCGGACAAAATGCGGCGGTCGCGGAGGACCAGGTCCTCAACAACATCCGTAGAAGAGCCGGAATCGATGAGGATGCGGCCGGTCTGGACCTTGTCCTTCTTGCGAGCGTCCTTCTTGTCCAGCTCCAGCACGTCTCCGTCTTCAATGACGATGGCGTGCTCGACGGCCCCGGTATCCATGGCGACCTGGGCATGCTTGCGCAGGTTGCCGTAGTTGCCGTGGACGGGGATGAAGTACTTGGGGCGGACCAGGTTGATGAGCAGGCGCATCTCTTCCTGCGAGCCGTGTCCGCTGACGTGGATGAGGCCGCTGTGGCCGTCGTCGTAGACCACGTTGGCATCGCGGCGGTAGAGGTGGTCGATGACCCGGAAGATGCTTTTTTCGTTGCCGGGAATGATGCGGGAGCTGAGCACCACGGTGTCGCCGGCATCGATGTGGGCATGCTTGTGGTTGTCAACGGCGGCGCGGCTGAGGGCGCTCATGGGCTCACCCTGGGTGCCGCTGATGAGCAGCATCAACTGCTCGGGGGGAAAATCGCGCAACTGGCTGGGGTTGATGATGAGTCCCTGGGGGACGTTGATGTAGCCCAGGTCCTGCGCAATCTCGGTGCTTTCCATCATTGACCGGCCGATGAGGGCCACCTTGCGCCCGTGAGCGCGGGCCAGATCGAGAGCGATGCGGATGCGGAAGATGGAGGAAGAGAAGCAACTGAAGAAGAGCTTCTTCTTGGTGCGGGAAAAGATCTCGTCGAGGCGGGGAATGACGGCCGCTTCGCCGGGGGTGTAGCCGGTGCGGTCGACGTTGGTCGAGTCCTGCAAGAGGGCCAGCACGCCGCGCTTGCCGTATTCGGCGAAGGTGTGCAGGTCAAAGGACTTTCCGTCCAGGGGGGCGAGGTCGATTTTGAAGTCGCCGGTGTGGATGACGACGCCGACCGGGGTCTCGATGGCCAGGGCCACGCAGTCCACCAGGGAGTGGGTGACGTGGATGGGCTCGATAATAAACGGCCCGATGGTGAACTTTTGCTTGGGGACGATCTCAATCAGCGTGGTCTCGTCGAGCAACTGGTGCTCTTCGAGATTGCCCTCGACATAGGCCAGGGTGAACTCGGTGGCGTAGACCGGGACCTTGAGCTCGCTGAGCATCCAGGGCAGGCCGCCAATGTGGTCCATGTGGCCGTGGGTCAGGATGATGGCGCGGACATGCGCCTTGTTTTCAACCAGGTAGGAGATATCGGGAACAACGATATCGACTCCCAGCAACTCCGACTCCGGGAACATCAGCCCGGCGTCGATCACGATAATGTCGTCTTCCCAACGGAGCGCGAGGCAGTTCATGCCGAACTCGCCAAGACCGCCCAGGGGAATGATTTTCAGCTTTTTCGTCTGCATCTGTCAGATTCGATGCTACCACCCCAGGGTATGGGCGATAGCGTCATAGTGCACAACTGGGGCGATTCCGGGGCAAGGGGGCCCCAAGCTACTCGCCGGGGAAGCGGACGCCGAGTTCGCGGCGGGCCTCTTCGAGCAGGCGGGTCATGGCGAGCGAGAGGGCATGAGAGATAACTGGGCTTTCGCGCTGGTTGGCGCGCAACAGCTCGCAGAAGTGGGCGGTTTCGTAGTTGAAGCCGCCGGCTTCGAAAGGCTCGTCGATCTCCACGCGTCGGCCGTCGATGTAGTGGATGGTGGCGCGGCGGGGGTTCCACCAGTTTTCATGGATGGTGACGTAACCGCGAGGGGCGGCCAGGAGGGCATCGCCGCGGCTGAGCAGGTCGAGGCCGGTGTGGAGCTGAGCCATGCCGCCCTCATGCTCGGTCTGGAAGAGGGCCAGGGTATCGACGCCCGCGGCGACTCGGCCCATGGTCTGCACTCGCTTGAGATCGCCGAGCCAGTCGAGGGCCAGAAAAGCCTCATAAGGGCCGATGCCCATGATGCCGCCGCCGCCGAGATCGGGGAAGTGCAGCGGGTTCTCCGGGGGCAGGGTGGAGTCGGCGTGGCCGGCGCGCACATAGCCCACGGGGCCGATGGGGTCGAATTGCAGATGTTGCTTGAGATGCCGGTAAAGGGGAAAGAAGGGCGGCTTCATGGCTTCCATGAAGAGGCGGTCGTGGAGGCGGGCCACGGCGAGCATCTCGGTGAGTTGGCGCGCATTCAGGGCAGCAGGCTTCTCGCAGAGCACGTGCTTGCCGGCCTGAAGGGCCTGGATCGAAAGGGCGGCGTGGGTGTCGGGGTGGGTGGCGATGTAGACGGCGTCGATGGGGCTGGCGAGAAGGGCGTCGAGCGCGCCGCAGGGCTGAGGCAGATCAAAGCGCTCGGCGAAAGCCCGGGTGCGATCGGGATTGCGGCCCCAGACGGAATGGAGCGATGCGCCGGGTACAGCGCGGAGGCCTTCGGCGAAGCGTCTTGCGGCCCGGCCGGGGCCGATGATGCCCCAGTGAATAGTTTGCAGCCGGCGGTTTGCGTCCGAAAAGGCCATCGAATCAATCTAACCGGTTGGGCTGGCTGCGAGCACATCCTTGGGGAACAAGGCTTCTATATCGTCGAAGCGCGCGAAGTCTTTTGTGTTGAGGGTCAGGATGCGCTTCACGCCATGAACGCGCATGGCGGCAACCAGCCTGGCATCGTGGACCTGAACTCCCGAGACGCGGTTGGCAACCAGCAATCTGCGCCATTCGGAATGCACCAGGGGGCTGTCAGGAAGGAGCAACAGTCGAGATTCAAAGGCTTGCGCTCGCCGGTCGGTTTCCTCCGGCGACAATCCGTATCCATTGCGGTTGGCGGGGCGGGTACACGCGTTCCAGAACTCTCCCAGGTTTTGCGAGGTGTAACAGAGTGTGGCGTCGGCTCGAAGCAGTCGATCGAGGGCGGCTGCGACAATCACCTGGTCTGGATCGTCCGGCTCCAGCCAGCGAATCAGAATGTTGCTGTCGAGAAGATAGAGCCGGTCTGGCACTTACGCACGATCCTCGTAGAAGCTCTCGCGGCTGAACGCGGAGGTAGGCAGCCGGGGCAGCGCTTCCGACCCTGCCGCGATTTCCTTCAACATGGCGCGCAACTGCTCAGGTGTGAGCTTGCCTGAGCCGGACGGGTGTGTGGAGAGAGCCTGCTGAAGCAGTCTGCCCGCGTAGGACTCCAGGGCAACGCCGCGCAGAACCGCTTCGGCCGCTAGACGGGCTTCGGCTTCCGGGCTGAGTTCGACCTGAATGGTCATCGCAATCTCTCCCTTGCGGCTTTATTATCCGCCGATTCCGGCGCCAAGTCGATTTTCCCCCCGGCGCTAGCGCAACTGGTCTTCGAGGGCGGTGCTGAGGTCGGTTTTGTCGTCGCGGTATTTGACGATGACCGGGGCGTAGAGGCTGAGGCCCCACTGCTGGCCGTTGCCTCTGGTGACGGCGCGGGAGCCGGGGACGACCACCGCATTCTCGGGAATGATCAAGGGTAGATCGGCCGAGGCGCGCAGGATGGCGCCGTTGACCAGGTCGAAGACCGGGGTTCCGCGGGTGAGGATGGTTCCGGCGGCCAGCACCGCGCCGCGGCGCACGATGGCGCCTTCGTAGACGCCGGTGTTGCCGCCCAGCAGCACATCGTCTTCGATGATGACCGGGCTGGCGTTGATGGGCTCGAGCACGCCTCCGACTTGGGCCGCGGCGCTCAAGTGAACGCGCTTGCCGATCTGGGCGCAGGAGCCGACCAGGGCGTGCGAGTCGACCATGGTCCCCTCATCGACGTAGGCTCCGGCATTGATGTACATGGGTGGCATGGCCACCACTCCGCGGGCCACATACGCCCCGGCGCGCACCGAGGAGCCGCCGGGAACCAGACGGACGCCGTCCGCGGCGCCAAAGTGGCGCACGGGGTAGGTGTCCTTGTCTACGAACGAGAAAACCGCCGCGGGGGAGGAGAAGCCGGATGCGGGAGAGGAGAAGATCGCGGCGGGAAACTCCTTGAGCACGCCGAGGCGAAAGCCGAGCAGGATGCCCTGTTTGACCCAGGCATTGACCCGCCAGCCGGAGGGCGCATCGGGGTCGGGCGAGGCGGCGCGGAGTTCGCCAGCTTCGAGAGCTGCCCTGAGCATGAGGAAGGCGCCCATGGCGGACTCATCCCCGATGGCGGCCTGCCCGGCGGCAAAGTAAGTCTCAATGGTCTCTTGCAGATGTGTGTCGGTCATTGCATTCTGAGTTTATCAACTGACGGGATGGGGTTGCGCAAGGTGAGCGTTTGCGAGGCCGGGAGGGTTACGGCCGCTGCGGGCCGGCCGAGGCGTGGGCGGGGTGGCTAGAGCGGCTCCGCATTTCGCATGCCCTTTGTGGCGCGGCGAACGGTGCCTCTTTCTTGATGAAAAATGGCACTTGTGGGCTGTGGCTTCTGGGTACAGCAATTGTGGAACCGCTGTAGGGAGCCAGTCAAAGAGGGGTGGAGGAGTTATGGATCGAGGGGCGGAGGAGTTATGGAAACGGTTTCATTCGCTCGTGGTGGAGATAGCAGGGTGAAGGACCGGGCGACCAATGGGCGGGTGGATGCCCATTGCCGCTTGTCGCCGCCACCGGAGGGTCCGCAGCGTGCCGGGCCGGATGGATCGACACGCCGCGGATAAAACAGGGCGACTAACCCTCAGGCCATGGGCTCAGGGGCCAGCTTGGCGCGCTGTGTTGCGTTGACCCGCACCGGTTGCAGCCGGAAAGAGTTCTTGCCCGAGGGGATCATGGCCAGCGGAATGGGGGCTCGATCCAACTTTGTATGCAAGTGCCGGGATTCGAGCCAGGCGCAGAGGCGCGGATCGTAGATCTCCGGCTCGCCCTGCCAGAAGTCGGGCTTCAGGCCGCACTCAATTTGCAGATGGCCCAACTGTAACTCGATGCTGGAAATGTGCTTGGGAAAATAGCGGCGGACATTGCTCGCGCCCACATGAAGAGCGGTAATTCCGCGTCCCTTGCTTTGTGTCTTGACCACCATACGCACCTACCAATCAACACTCGATGAGGTCAGTCTAGGGACCAGGATCAGGGAAACCGTACGCCGGCGCATGAAATCCGCGTTACGGATTCCTCATTCGAAACTCGCCGGCCGGAAAGCCAATTTGGGACGATAGTGGACCACATTCTGCACGCTTGTCAACCGGCGGTTGAAGGCAACTTGCAGGTTGGAATCTTCACACAGACCCAAGGTGTTCGCTTTCATGGGCCCAGCGCTTTTTGGCCTTCACGCCGGAATGATTCTGCCTCGGGGAAGTTAGACGCAACTGAGCAGAATTGTACGAAAAACAAATTTTCAGGAACTTAATTTTAGGGCAAATGACGCGCATGCGGCGGGGGCGGGCATAGAGGAAGTTAATATCTTCAGCGGGACCCGGTAAGGCGCTTTCAAGTTACAAGATAGAAACAATTGGCGGGGGAAACAGGGCTTGCGGCGAACTAACTTCCCGGCGCGACGGCGTGGCGCAGCGCGATGGCGATTTCTTCCTGCTGACTCAAGGAGATGCGGTTGAAGAAGGGCAGGGCGAGGGTGCGGCGGGCGATGGATTCGGTGAGGGGCAGGCGGGCTGCGAGGGCGCTGGGGCGGGTCTGCCAGGCGGGCTGCAGGTGGATGGGCGCGAAGTAGCGTCCGGTGGCGATGCCGCGTTGGGCGAGAGATTGCTGGACGCGGCTGCGGTCAATTTGCTCGGGCAGGCGGACCACGTAGACGAACCAACTGATGGTGCGGCCGGGCAGGGCGAGGGGCGGGAGTTCGAGGAGGGGTATGCGGTCGAGCAGAGCATGGTAGCGCTCGGCCGCGGACTGACGCCGGGCGAGAATTTCATGGATGCGGCTCAACTGCACGCGGCCCAGGGCGCAGGCCAGCTCGGAGAGCCGGTAGTTGTAGCCGGGTTCGACGTGGTCCAGCCAGTCGCCGGAGGGGTTTCGGCCCTGATTGCGCAGGCTACGGAGGCGGACGGCGTGGGCTGGGTGGCGGGCCAGCACGGCGCCGCCTTCGCCGGTGGTGAGCTGTTTGTTGGGATAGAAGCCGAAGACGGCAAGGTCGCCGAAGGAGCCGGCGGGGCGGGAGTGGAAGGAGGCGCCGATGGCTTCGCAGGCGTCTTCGATGAGGGCCAGGTGGCAGCGTCGGGCCAGGGCTTGAAGGGCGTCCATTTGAGCCGGAACGCCGAAGGTGTGGACCACCAGAAGGGCGCGGGTGCGGGGGGTGATGGCCCTTTCGACCGAGGCCGGGTCGAGGTTGAGGGTAATGGGGTCGATTTCGGCGAAGACCGGCGTGGCGCGCACCTGAAGGACGGCGTTGGCCACGGCGATAAACGCGAACGAGGGCACGATGACCTCGTCGTCCTGGCCGATGCCCAGGGTGAGGAGGGCCAGATGGAGGCCGGCGGTGCCGGAACTGACGGCCACGGCGTGGGGCACGGAGTGGAAGGTGGCCAGGGCGGCCTCAAAGGCGGGCAGTTCGGGGCCGAGGCTGAGCGTGGGGGTGCGCAGCACGGCGGTGACGGCGTCGATTTCAGCCGGGGTAATGTCGGGCGCGGAGAGGGGGATGCGGAAGCTCATGGGCGGGCCTTGGCTTCCTGCGCCAGCTCTTCGGGGAGGGGCGCGGGCTGCTTGATGAGCAGGCCGTCGAGAGGGACCGTGGTGAGGACGCGGACGATGGTGGAGGCGGCGGTTCCGTCGCCGTAGGGGTTGGACATGCCGCTGAGGGCCGCGCGGAACTCGGGGCGCAGGGCGCGGTCGATGGCGCGGAGGATTTGGGCGCTCTCGGCGGGGGCGTCGATGACGTTAGGGGCGCGCTCGCGGCCCTGCTGGCGCATGCCCACATTCACCGTGGGCAGGGCGAAGGAGGCCGCTTCCATGATGCCGGAGGAGGAGTTGCCGACCATGAGGTCAACCTGGCCGAGCAGGCTCCAGTAGGTGACGGCGCCGAGGTTGACGTAGATGTGGGTATGGGGCCGGGCAGCGGCGAGAGCCCGGGTGCGTTCGATGAGGGCGAGACTGCCGGCGTCGGCGTTGGGATAGACGAAGAGAAGCTGGCCGGGCGCCAGGGCGAGTGCGGCAAAAAGCGCGTCGGCCTCGGCATTGGTGTCGCGCAGGATGGTGACCGGGTGCCAGGCGGCGAGCAGGGTGGGCGGGGTGAGTGTGAGTCCGAGGCGGGCTTCGAGGGCGGCGCGGCCGAGGAGCTTCGAGCGGAGCAGGTGGTCGAGCGAGGGAGCGCCGGCGCGGGTAACGCGCCAGGGTTCCTCGCCCATGGCGATGACGCGGCGGCGGGCCAACGGGGTGGAGGTGAAGTGAAGGTGGGCCAGCTTGGTGAGGGCGTTGCGGACCTGGTCGTCGATGGCGCCCTGGGAGATTTCGCCGCCCTCGATGTGGGCGATGGGGATGCGCAGGGCCACGGCCACGGAGGCGGGCGCCAGCATTTCGTAGCGATCGGCGATGAGCAGCAGCAGGTCGGGCCGCCAGGCGGTGAGAGCGTCGGCCAATCCCAGCATGGCGAGACCGATGGTCTTGGCCATGCCGGTGTCGGTGTCTGAGCTGAGCAGGCACTCGATGCGAGCCAGGATGGGAAACCCGTCGCGCTCGATTTCGCGGAGGGTGGAGCCGAATTCGGGTGAGAGGTGCGCGCCCAGGGTGAAGACGCCCAACTCGACCGCCGGGTGGGCGGCCAGCTCGCGGAGGGGCCAATAAAGGTGGCTATAGTCGGCGCGGGAGGTGGTGACGACGCCGATGCGCCGCTTTTTTGTCTCGCTCATACGCAGACCTGCGGGCTGGACTGGTGGGCAAGAGCCTGGACGGCTCGGCTGGGGGTGTAATCGGGGACCATGGCGCGCAGTTGGGCCAGCGCCTGGGCCAGGTTGCGCGCTTCAAGGGCGGTGCGCAGGCTGCGGAGGCGGGCGGCAAACTGGGCCGGGGCGGGCTGAGCGGTTTCAATGGAAACCAGGCCGGCGAAGTGGACGGGGCTGGTACGGGAATCCGGCGACCAGAGCAGTTCGGTTTCCTTGTCGCCGGGACGGAGGCCGGTGAACTCGATGGCCAGGTCGAACTCAGGGTGCAGCGCGCGGGCCATGAAGCGGGCCAGGGCGGCGATGAAGTGCGTGGCTGGCAGGACGGGGGACAGGAGGGTCGCCGGCTCAGTGTGCGCGGCGGCGGCGAGCAGCAGGTTGACCGCTTCGTCGAGGGTGAGGAAGTAACGCCGCGCGGCTGGGTCGGTGACGGTGAGCGGGCCGCCTTGGGCGATTTGACGCGCGAAGACTTCGGCTACGCTGTCGCGGGAGGCGAGGACATTGGCCAGGCGCAGGGCGGTTCCGCCGCGGGAGAGGACGATCTGCTCGGCGACCCGTTTGGTTGCGCCCATGACGGAAGCCGGCTCAACGGCTTTGTCGGTTGAGACGAGAACCACCCGCGCGCCGTGGGCCTCGGCTGCCTGCGTCAGGGTTTCGGTGGCGAAGATGTTGTTGGCCATGGCCGCCAGCGGCTGCTGTTCCATGAGGGGAACCTGCTTGAAGGCGGCGGCGTGGAACGTCAGGCGCGGCGCATGGGTGGAAAAGATCTCGTCCAGCAGGGCGCGGTCGGCGGCGCTGCCCAGAACGGGCGTCACGGGGCAGGCGGCGGTCCAGTCGCGCTCGAGGTCACGCTCCAGGGCGTAGAGGTTGCTTTCGGAGGCATCGAGCAGGACCAGCTTGGGGGGGCGGAGAGCGGCCAGGCGCAGTGCCAACGCGGAGCCGATGGAGCCGCCTGCGCCGGTGATCAGGATGGGCTGGGCGGCGAGGGCGTCGAGCCGGTGCGGCGGCGGAGGGGGCAGGGGCGGACGCTCGAGGAATCCGTGCCAGTCAAGGCTTTCCAGGGAGGAAATCACTCCCGCAGTATAAATTGGCGTGCGGTTCGTGCCGGCTCGCGGCATCGAAGGCGGATTTTCCCTCCGCGTCTCCGATGCGGGGCAAACGGCTGCTCGCATACACTGGAAGGTTCCGGAGAATTTTGAGGGGCGGCCTTCAGGGCCGCGTTGGGAAAGAGATTCTATGAGGATTGCCGGGCCCCTGGCCCTTGTTCTTTTTGTGGCAGTTGCGACCGCGGCGGGAGCGCAGGCGCGCTTTGACGCCGAGGCGGTGCGGGCCAACAATCGCGGCGTGGCGCAGATGGGCCAGCAGTTTACCGAGAAGGCGGCCGAGAGCTTTGCCGAAGCGTTCAAGCGGGATCCACGGCTGGCGCAGGCGGCCATCAACGAGGGCATTGCGCTGCTCTATCTGCAAAAGCTGGATGAGGCGAAGAGGTATCTTCAGCAGGCCTTGGCTCTCAACCAGGACAGCGCGCAGGCGTGGTACGTGCTGGGCCTTGCCCAACATGCGGGCTACGAACTGGAGCCGGCGCTGGCCAGCTTTGAGCGGGCGGCCAAGGCCGATCCCATGGACGTGGATTCGTACTATTTTCAGGGCGATTGCTACCTCGAAATGAAGCAGTACGAGAAGGCTGTCGGCATTCTGGGGAAGGCGCTGGAGATCAACGCGCTGCACGCCTCTTCGGAGTTTGTGATGGCCACGGCCTTGCAGCGCTCCGGCCACAAGGACGAGGCCAAGGAGCATTTCCACAGATTTCAGCACCTGACCGCGACCAAGATTGGCGCGCCCATCGGGCTGGCCTACGGGGAGCAGGGGCGCTATTCGACTGTGACGCCGGTTGAGGAGCCGGAATCGGGGCGGAAGGCGATGATCCCGGTGAAGTTGGTGGCGGGGCCATTGGTCTCCCAGGTCCCCAAAAGCGAGGGACATGGGGCACCCGGACCATTGGTCTCCCAGGTCCGAAAATCCGGACCTGAGGCACCCGGAGCTTCTCATTTGTCCGCCTTCACGACCACCGGAGGCGCCTGCATGATGGATGCGACGGGCGACGGTGGGATGGACCTGGTGCTGATGCAGTCCGGGGCGCAGGCCATTCGCGTGCTGCACGGCCAGAGCGATGGAAGCTTTGGGGACTGGGACGCGGCGGCGGCGGGGTTGAAGACCTCAGGCCGCGCGGTGGCTTGCGCGGTGGGCGACTACGACGGCGACGGGCTGAACGACCTGGCCGTGGCTCTGGACGATGGGGTGATGCTGTTCCGGAACCTGGGAAAGGGCAAGTTTCAGGACGTGACGGCTGAGGCCGGCCTCGCGCCGCGCAACCGGCCTTCGGGCATTACTTTCGTGGACTACGACCACGATGGCGACCTCGATCTGCTGTTGACCGGAGCGCCGATTGCCTCAGGTGGCACACCCAACGTTCTCTGGCGCAACAACGGCAACAAGACTTTCACTGAATGGACGGAGCCGACCGGTTTCGGCGGCAGCGGGAGGACGAGCGCAGCGATTTTGACAGATTTCAATAACGATCGAGCGGTGGATATTGCGGTGACGGGCTGGGCCTGCGACGGACCGGATGCCGCGTGCACCATGACAGCGCCGATGATTTACGTGAATCCCCGGGAAGGGAAGTATCCGCAACAGCCGCTCTACCACATCGCAACACTCGGGCCCACCGTCGGCATCGCGGTCCTCGACTACAACAAGGACGGCTGGATGGACGTTGCCGTGACCCACGCGGGCGCGCCGGGGCTGACGCTGTGGCGCAATGTCCCCGGACCGGAAAACATTGGCCGGCGGTTCGAAAGAGTGGAACTTCCCCTGCACGACGCGCTGCGGGGATGGGGGCTGACGCCCATCGACATTGACAACGACGGCTGGATCGACCTGGCGGCGATTGTGGAGACCAAGGCGGGCCCGCGGGTCCGCGTCTTCCGCAACCGGGGTGACGGCAGCTTCGAGGATGTGAGCCACGCGTTGGGACTGGATACGGTCAAGCTGAAAGCGCCGCGGGGGCTGATCGCCGTGGACGGCGACGGCGCGCCGAACCTGATTGTGACGCAGTTGGATGCGCCGCCGGTGCTGCTGAGGAACGTGGGCGGCAACAAGAACCACTCCGTGCGCCTGGACTTGACCGGCTTTGCGGACAACAAGACGGCGCTGGGAGTGAAGGTGGAAATCTTCGCCGACGGGCACTGGCAGAAGTGGGAACTGGCCGGCGCATCGGGCTACCAAACGCAGGCTCCGCCGCAGATTCTGGTTGGATTGGGCGAGGCGGAGGGCATCGACCTGCTGCGCATTCTGTGGCCAACGGGCGTGCTTCAAGACGAGATCGATTTGCCGCATACGCAGGTGATCGCCATGAAGGAAGCCGACCGGCGCGGCTCGTCCTGCCCGGTGCTGTTTGCCTGGAACGGCAAGAAATACAAGCTGGTGACGGACGTGATCGGCGCGGCGGTGGTGGGGCACTGGTTCACGCCCACGCGGCGCAACACGCCCAACCCCGGCGAGTGGATCAAGGTGGAGGGTGACTCGCTGGCGGCGGTCAACGGCCGGCTGAGCCTGCGCTTCATCGAGCCGATGGAAGAGGTGAACTATATCGACCAGTTGCGGCTGGTCGCGGTCGATCACCCGGCGAATGTCGAGGTCAATCCCGACGAGCGGTTCCTGGACGACCCGCCGTTTGCGTCGGGCCGCGTGGTGGCCTCGGCCGGTGCGCACCTGCCGGCCGCTGCCTGGGACGGCGAGGGGCGCGACGCTCTCGATGCGCTGAGCCGGCGCGACCATCAGTTCGTCAGCGGATTCACGCCGCTGCCCTACGACGGGTTCGCGAATTTGCATTCTCTGACACTCGATTTGGGCGATGTGAAGCCGGGCGCCCCCTTGCGGCTGCTGATGACCGGCTACGTGAACTACTTCAGCGCCACCTCGCTTTATGCCGCGTGGCAGGCGGGCATCCAGCCCATCTCGCCCTACGCCGAGGCCGAACTGCCCAACGGCAAGTGGCAGCGCATTACCGACGATGTGGGTTTTCCGGCGGGGTTGGAACGCACCATCGTGGTGGACTTGAGCGGCAGGCTGCCCGCGGGCGCGCGTCACATTCGGCTGGTCACGAATCTCGAAATTTACTGGGACCAGGTGCTCGTGGATCAAAGTTCAGACGCGGAAGCAAAAACGGCGGAGCTGCCGCTGGCCCTGGCGACCGAGCATTTCCGCGGCTACCCGCGGCAGATCGACGGCGTTAGTCCCGGCGACCTGGACTACGACTACGACCGCGTGAGCCTGACCGGGCCATTCCAGCATCAGCGCGGCAACTACACCCGCCTGGGCGACGTGACGGCGCTGGTGAAGGGCATCGACGACCGCTACGCCATTTTCGGGAGCGGCGAGGAAATTGCCGTGGAG
>Ga0302319_10004696_pt1 | contig 27935 bp, 18 predicted proteins | sample Bog_T0_2_FD_203319 | JGI IMG/M metagenome (GOLD analysis project Ga0302319, IMG submission 203319) | Peat permafrost microbial communities from Stordalen Mire near Abisko, Sweden - Bog_T0_2 | ecosystem: Environmental > Terrestrial > Soil > Wetlands > Peat | place: Sweden: Abisko, Stordalen Mire... | reverse complement strand
ATTCCAAGAGGCTCGCAAGCCCCTATAAACACCGGCCAAAACCGTACTTCAAACAGATTTCGAACGGGAAGAAACGAAAATCGCAGGAAAGACGCCGCAATCAAGCGAATTTCAACGAGTTCCTAGAGCCTGTTATGAACTTTGCCTGCACGCCACGGTGGGAGATCCCAACAGAGCCAGTGCGTGCTATTGCGCATGATGGTCCGATGGCAAGCCTAGGAAATTCCCGACAATCTTCCATCGAGATCATCTGTAGCGGAAATTAGAAGCCCCGGAATCGGGAAGGCGGCCGAGTTTTTCCGATCCCAAACGCGCACCAACGCTCATCTCAAGAAAAATCTGCTTGCAATGGAGAGCGTACTGTCTCGTCATTTATCAGAGCTGCGCGACATCTGTGACCTCCAGACCACCGGTCGGGAATAACTTGATTGGATCGAGTTGCTGAGCAAAGAGCCTCTCAAAAGCTACCATCCCACTTACGCAGCGTCCGATGACCTGCCCCGTTTTTCTCAACCAGCGATAACCGGAGTTTCTCGGTTTAGGTTTGAGGGCGAGTATATCTCGCCGCGGTCGCAGTCGGGGCTGTAGAGATGTGGGAAGCGTGGATTGACATTGCTATGTGATTGGGAGGCGGCACTCTGCCAATTCAGCAAAGTAACTGGCTGCGATAGGGATAATCGCATCGTTGAAATCGTATTCTGGGGTGTGCAGACCGCAATTGTGGGGGCTTGAAGCATTCTGTTCTGCCTGTCCTACGATCATGAATGCACCTGGCCGTACCTGAAGGAACCCACCAAAGTCTTCGCCACCCATCATCGGTTCCATATCGCGGACGATCCCCTCCCCACCGATGGCAGTTGCCGCCTCCCGGCAATGAGCAGTGGGCTCAACATGATTGATAACGGCGTCCATCAAGCGGTTGTATTGGCAATCGCAGGTCACTCCAAAAGTCATCGCTATTCCACTTGTCACTGCTCGCAGACGCGATTCAATAAGGTCGCGAATATCCGGGCGGAATGTTCTGACGGTTCCGGTGAGCCCAGCCGTCTCGCCAATTACATTGACTGCACCCGTTCCGGCAGATATGTTGGTGACACTAACGACAGCAGACGCTGTTGGATCTGTTTCGCGGCTAACAAGTGTTTGCAGAGCTAGAATCATTTGCGCAACAGCAGGAACTACATCATGAGTCAAATGCGGCATAGCCGCGTGTCCGCCCTTCCCGGTCAGGACTATGGAAAATTCATCGACCGCCGCAAGCATTGGGCCGGAACGGATTGCAAATTGCCCTCGAGGCATCCAAGGCCAGTTGTGATAGCCGTAAATCTCTTCAAATGGAAACCGTTCAAGTAATCCTTCCTCGAGCATCCGAAATGCCCCTCCGCCCCCTTCCTCTGCTGGCTGAAAGACGAGCTGAATAAGACCATCGAAGTTCCGTGTTTGGCTCAAGTATCGAGCAAGTGTTAGTAAAGTTGCCGAATGTCCATCATGGCCGCAACCGTGCATCTTGCCAGGCGTCTGCGAACTCCAAGGCTGCCCTGACTTTTCCGTGATGTCGAGCGCATCCATATCTGCGCGAAAAGCAATTGATCTGCCGGATCGGTTGAGACGCCCTTCAATCGTCGCAACAATGCCGGTGCGAGCGATTCCTCGCTCGAATCCAATGCCCCATTCCGTAAGTTTTCCGGCGATGAACTCGCTCGCGAAAACCTCCTCGTACATTGTTTGTGGATTCCGATGGAGATCGTGGCGCCATTCTGTAGCCTGGGAAGAAATTGTCTTGATCAGCTGCTCTCGATCACTCATTACCCCTCATTTCACGATTTGGCAAGCCCGCGTAAAACGACAACGGTGCTCCAAAACATCTAGCTGATGCACCCACCGAATTGTAGAGCAACACACATTCAGATTGTGCCTTGCAACAAAAAAAGATGATAGACGCCTGTGTGCTCCCCCTGGGTGTTGTATGTACTACCATCCCACGGCCAGGAAGTGTGGCTTTGGAGTTTGACAAGGTTCTCGCCGGGTGCAGAATCAGAGGGCCTATGCAGCAGCGTGATGCACGTCATTGCAATCGCAGATTTCAACAAGGCCTCTCCGAATGCGCTAAGGTATTGTGACGCGGAATTTGATGAACGGCTATTGCTACCGACCGGCACCGGTTGGAGTCTCGCGCAGACTCGTCGTGACCTTCGTTTGAAGAGGGTCTCGAAGAACGAACACTTCCTTACTCATTGAAGCTGACATGGTCTGACGGCACATTTGCATTTCTGCGGTATTTACTCTTCTCTAAATACGAAGATTTTTCTTGACAAATGCTGCCAGCAAAGCGCATCTTTTTTCGGACGCAACCCCTATTCCCTCTCAGACTTCCAAATCGAATATTCCTTCAGCGGGAGATCAAGTTCTGTTCCCAAACGTAGTCCCGTCTTGCGTTCGAATGCAAAGGTGACGGGAAGGAGACACCCGATCGCTCTCACTAGGATTGGGGAGTTAAGAACAATGGCTCAGATCTTCGTTCTGTCGCGGACGGATCGCTGGATTTGAATTGTCAGTTATGCAGGTTTGTGTTTTCGTTCCAGTTTAAGACTCAGGAGGGTCAATTGCAGAGCGGAATCCCGAGCGGAGTGGTAAGCTTCCTCCAAACTCTCATCACAACTGCTGGAATTCTGGCGTTTGCGGGGATGTTCGGTCGAGGGATATACAAAGTTTGGACGAAGAGTACTAAACCGGACAGCGATGCATTCGTATATGTGGCTACGGCGTTAGCAGCCCTGGTTGGCGGGATTGTTGCCGTCGGCTTCGGGCAGAAGCCGCCACCTTCAGGCGTTAACTTTGCCGCGCAGACGAGCCTTGTTGCTTTGGGAGCACTTGTATCACCACTCACAGCCCTTAATTGGGCTGAGATCCTTGGAGCAGCGTACGCGACGGTGTATGTCCTATTCGGCCTCGCAGCCATCGTTACATGGACGATGGGACCCAACTCTGTTCCGACTCCGCCATTGGTCAAAAACCTCGCAACGACTTTCCTTGGAATGGCGATTCCGATCATTTCTGCTTTCTTCAGTACTGCAAAGTGAGTATGTAAACCGATGACACAAATTCAAGCAATCAACTCACTCATCGCAAAACTCAAGTCTGACGTGGCCGTGTTGACCTACGGACAAAACATTGCCAGTGCCGTAGTTAACGGACCAAAGAATCATTGCGCGGCTACGCTCAGTGCCCTCTTGGTATTTGTGGGAATCTTCCCGAATGGAAGCTTTACAGGAACTGGGGATCTGGAGCCATGGGTTCCTTCACTAGCATTTGACCTTCAAAATCGGCGAGGTTGGAGCAAGATCGACCTCGGCATGACAATTGCGGGAGGAGATGTGGGCGTGGTGCTTGCCCAGGCAATACATCACATCTACCTCGTTGTTGACGCTACAAATCAGGCGGAACCGATGATTGCCGACAACCAAGCGGCGCAGTTGCATACCCGCAAGGTCGCTGGTGACCCCGCCCAAGGTTGGTCCCCGACTAGCTATTTTCTCAGGGTTCCGTCCAGCTAACGAGTTGATGGGCAGTTAGACCCAGTTCGCCCCATGGGATGCATTGATTGCGATGCGTTTCGTGCAAACTCGAAGACGGAAACAATCAGCTGGTTTCGCTTAGCGAGGGTGCTCGGTTCTCCGCATTGGATCATTTCGCTTCGTATCGTTGATATCGCAACCGAAAGGCAGTAGCCCGTGGCGCAAAGACTTTTAATCATCTACAGGGCTGTTTCGACGCCTCCTCAGCAAATCACTGTGGCGTATAGCGGCAACGCTTTCGTGAGCGGAGCCGGTAATTGGGACCAAGTTTGTCGTGTCGATTTGTACTCTGCATCCGACCAAACGGTATTAGCCGCGGTTGTAGGATGTGACCCGGCAACGAGCATAGTGACGGTGGACCTTTCGGGAGGAACTTTTGTAGAACTAGGTCTGGCATTCACGTATCTTCTCGGAACGCCCAAACCGGTTTCGGGCTTCACCCGAGGTGTGGATGCCCGGTTAGAGATCCAAAACATAGGGGGCGCGGATGTCCCCGTCTTCCGGGGAGGCATGAGACTCAATGCTCGGCAGGTGAAAGAATCTGACGGCGTCACCGTCATCGAGGATTATTCAGATGTGTTCGCAAGGCTGGAGGTCCTGGATTCTGTCACCGACGCTGTCGACTCCTCTCCTTTACCCTCGCTTCCCGATGCATGGCATACCTTTGCCTTCGATAGCCAGATTTCGTATCAGATTAGAAATCTGAACGCTACCGGCCAGGCTACCCTGGTTCCTGTTCTGACGATCGAACGCAACATTCCTGCGATTCAAAACTCCGTGTTGCGCCGTTTGCCGCCTCCGTTCGATATCCCTTTCGCTCAAAATTCCTCGTCGCTCCGCGCGGTGCAGTTCCCATCGCCTGACTGGATCGGCAACCCCGCTGGGCCAGCCACCGATTGGATCATCGATGTAAGCGGTTTTCAGTCGGGAGCCATCTCCTCTTTCTGGCAGCATTCGGTTGTCGACCGCTACATCGGCGCCATGCAGTCTGTCAGCGATGTCGAACTCGTCTCGTTGCTCCCCAACTTCACTGGCCCTCAAAACGACTCCGACTGGCGACTTCAGTTTCCCGTCAACAGTAAGCCCGCACCGGAGCCGGGCGGACCAGCCTCGCTTCAATTCCTTGGACCGCTTGAATCATGGCCCCCTCCCGCCGCCCCAGTTCAGATGTCCTGCCCTGGTTTCCTGACTTATGCGGGGCTTGGGTTGAGCTTCTCAGCTCAACTGAAAAACAGCTATCTGCCGGATTCCACCGTTCCGTCTATGCGTTTCTCTCTGGCGGGCGTCGCCTTTCAAGGTGGCGACGACGGTACGCGAATTCGGCTCGGCTCTCTAGATCTATCGCTCAAAACCCCACCGGTCAATTTAGTGTGGATGACTTGCGGCATAACCTTCGACCAAGTTACATCGTATTTCTGGCTTCCGCGCGTGAGCTTGTCGGGCCAGGTGCCTCTCAGTGCCATTGCACCGGGCGGACAAGACGATCCGAACGATCCCCAGTTCGCCGAGGTCGTGGCAGCCCTCGAAGCCGCAGGTCAGGACCCCAACGCCCCGCTGGCGCTCAGTGCTCTCTTTGCCCGTGAGCCAGCTCTGTTGGTGCCCGTGGTCTCATCGCAAAATAGTGGGCCGCCTTCACCGCAAGTGCTGACAGCGAACCTGCGGGAATCGTCCGTTAAGGGGCAGGACCAGCAGTTTACACTCATCGTCGAGAGCGGAGATACCGGCGACGGTGCGCCTAACAACGTGCTCGTCATCGACCGCAATCCCTTCATGGTTGCGCTCGCCCAACTGCCTAATCTCGCTTCCACGGCATCTGCGGATACCGGCCAGATCGCGCAATGGTCCAACAGCTTTCCCGAGGGTGCCGGCTGGCGCATCAGCGCAGGCGCGGCATCATTCCAACTGGTGCTGCCGCCCCAAGGCGTGGGCGAGGCCATGGTAACGGGACAGATAAGCGGCGAGCCCACCGACGGGATACCTGTGGATTTTAGATTCACTCCGGTCACCCAAGCCGTCCTCGAACCGTCCGGCCAGGTGCAGCTTTTCGCGGAGCCAGGCTGGAACCTGCGCCGGCTGCTTGGATACCCTGGCGAGAGGGCGCCGGGCGCCGCGGTGGATAGCGTCCAGACGGAATCTGCATATGGCCTTGTCTGCAATATCTCCACCTCTGGGCTGCAGTTGAGCGAGATGTTCTCGCGCTTGGGTGGCTTCGCCGGTCCGCTCGTCGACGCTGCCAGCGGTTCGATCGCTCTGACTCCACTTGCGGGCTACACAAAGGCACAGATCGATAGATTCGATGATCTTAACCAGCAATGGGGGGCCCTTTACAACCAACTGCTCTCGCGGCTTGGCATTTTCGAACTCTGGAATCAGGAACGTGACTTCGACCTGCTGCTTACCGAAGACGTTAGCTACGACCTGCGCTCGGAGACTCAGCCCCTTCTGGATGGGGGCGTCGCGTATGCGTTGAAGAACGCGGTTTCACCGCAGATCCCGGATGTGTTTGCGGCAGTGGAGCAAAATCCTCATTCCAGTTCCGCAGCGCTGATGAACCCGCGCTTCTCGGCGCTGGGTGCCTACGGCCGACAGCGCGCTGCTTTTGCGCATGACAATGTCATAGTAGAAACCGACATTGCCATGGGTCTTCTCGACTCCATGAGCGTTACCGTGATCGGGCGCGTCGGCAATCTGTGGCACCACGCCAAGCATGTGGTCGTCTTCGAGCGGAGCGTCCGTCCATCGCGGCAGTTCTATATGGAACAACCTCTCCTCGATGGCCGCCCGATCATGCGCAAGGTCAGCGAGTATATAGAAATAGTTCAAAAGTCGCGTTCCTACCCGGAAGTGGGCCCTCCTGTCTCCTGCGGGTTTGTACAAGGAGCTGAGTTCAAATCGATTCGCATCAATGTTGATGGTAACTGGGCGACGAAGGTCGGCGCGACAGGCTTTAAAATTCCGCTCTGGCGGCGCGACGCCGCCCCATCGGACGTCTATCCACGGCCCCATGTGCTTCTGCAGTTCGCGACAGATCCCGCCACAGGTAGCGATTCTGCAATGTCCGAGATCTTGAATCCGGACAAACTCTTCTTCTACGCCGATCCGTCCCAGACCACTTCGAATACCGATATCTGGCCCGCGATCGACACAGTGGACTTCTGCATCAACACGCCGTATCGTAGCATCGGCGACAATCCGCTCGGCGCCGATTATTCCGCTGAACTTGGCTTCGGAGCCTTCACCTACTCAGTGGCGGGCGATGCCAATCAGGTCAATGTCGTCTCTCAGCGGACCCCCAAAGCTATCTCTTCGGCGCTCCAGACCGTCAGCTTCATGCGGGCTCAGAACAACGCACCCGTACCCACTCCGATCCAACAAGGTGCTGGACGCCTGCATGACTTCGTCAACAACACTCTCGACGAACTTGTGAAGGCCGCTCAGTCGGACACCACCCATCCGGCAGCCGCGATCAATGCCCGGCTAACCGCCATCACTGGCGATCTGGTCAAGCCCTTCAAGGACGCTTGCAGCACCGTCTCAGGGGCAAACCTCTCGAGCATTTGCGCCGTGCTTGGTACCGCTGCCAGCAATGCGGTTCAGCAAGCGGCTGAGCCCGTGGGCCAAGTCTGGCAATCGATGCTCAGCAAGGCGGAAAGCCAGTTGATCTCGACGGCTAACAGCGCGCAGCCGACGGCGGCTTCGCTGCAACAAGCTGTGCTGGGCGGCGTGGACAACGCTTACCTCGGGATGAAGTCCGTCGTGGGCGTGCTGCTTTCCGACCTAAGCGTAGCCAAATCGCTGGAGAATCGGCTGACGTCACTTTGCACATCGATCATCAATGATCTCGCCAGCCTTGAGGCCACGATCACTGACGCGAACCTAGCAAACCTTTCCTTCCGTCAGGCCTGCGCAGTCACGTTGGGCCGCTGCCAGGGCGACCTCAACGTAATTCTTGACGATATTCAGCTGCTGATGAGTTCGGCCGACTTCATGCTGGGAGTGCGCGCGACCAGCCTCGGCAGCATGGTCGATGCCAAGTCGGCTTTGGCCGACTTCTGTCAGGAGTTGGCGGAGGACTTCTCCGCTCTCCTGCAGATTGTGCCAGACACAACCAAACATGCCGCTGACATCAACGGTGAAATCGACCAGATCAAGACTCTGCTCGGGCTCACAGATTTGCAGAACGCGTTGACGGCGCTGGGCAATGCACTCTCGACCCTAAGCGCGATGGCAAACCCACTTCTGGCCTACCTGATACAGTTGCGGGACAAGCTCCACGCCGCTATCCAGCAGGTAAGCACTACGGCTCCTGCTGATTTCATTCAGGCAATCACCCAGACGTTCTCGCAGACCGTCCTCCCCAACTACCAAGCGGTGATCGATTCCCTCGCGGCGCTGGTTCAAAATCAGGTTTCCGCCGTCTGCAACGTGGTCCTGAACAACTTCAAAAACAGCCTGTTGCAAGAGATCAGCGGCTTCCTAGATTCCTCCACTATCACCGCTGCATTGACAAACTGCCAGTCCGTATCCGACTTCGTCGACGCCCTAGAAGACCTGCGTACCGGCTACACCGCCCAACTCGATGGCGTCGTCCAGCAGGTCATGGACACATACGTTTCTCCTGTTGCTACTTCCGCAACGACCACCGGTTTGTCGCTCCTCCGCGCCTTTGGCGCCCCGCCAATTGTCCCTGGTCTCGACTTCGGTGAGACCGACGCGATCGCCTACTTCTACAACACGGTCAAACAGCAAGCGGGCGCTGTGGTTTCTGAGATCGTGCAGGATGTTCCTGTCAGCGCAGACCTGCAATCGTTCGTCACACAAGCCTCTTCGGCCGTGGGTGACGCGACGAATGCGCTACAGCAACTCGGCATCGGCAATCTTCCGGTTCAATCCATTCTCGACCGCCTGATCCCGCCGGACCTCAGCAAGCTCCAACTGTCTGACATCTTCCCCAACGTTGCCGGACTAGACCTCGCAAACCTTTTCAGCGGCGTCACGATGCCGCAGTTCTCCAATAACAATATTCAAATCTCCCACAACGTCGACCCCCAAAGCTTGCGCGCTTCGCTCGACGTCACGATCAATATGCCGCTCGATAGCGGTAGTACCACCCTGTTCTCGATCGGTCCAGTCACCATAACTATTGAAAACTGTGTCTTCCAGGCTGCGGTCCACGTGGCCGGCGGCCCGGGGCAATCAGGCAGCCGTACGTCATCCGGTTCGATCAGTGGCGACTGGAATGTGCTAATCGGCGGGACCGAGATTGTCAGCTTTGTCTCCACGTCTCTGAGTTTCGACGAATCGGGGCACCTTCACTTCGACATTGCGCCCCCTCGTGTGCGCCTTGCCGCGGTGCTTCAGTTTCTCGCCAGTTTTGTGGAGGACCTCGATCTCGGCGGAGGGTTCACGCTGAACCTCCTGCCCACCGGAATTCAGTGCCTCCTCGATCTTCCGTTTCCCGATATGTCTGCCGGGGCCTTTGGTATCTCGAACCTGTCCCTCGGTTGCAGTTTCGAGTTGGACATTCTTCCTGAATTCCAGATCATCGTCGGAGCCAATCTAGGCCAGCAAGAAGCCCCCTTCACGCTTACCATTTTTATCCTCGGCGGCGCCGGATGGTTCGAATCGAACGTTACCTATACGCCGAGCACTGGCAAACTCGCGGCGGACGTCTCAATCGGAATTCTGGCCTCGGCCTCGCTGTCCATTTCCCTCGGTCCCATCAGTGGCGGCGTGTTCATCTATTTCGGCATCACGGCGGAGTACCACACCAGCGGCGGTTTAGACCTCGGCATCCTCATCATGATCCAAGGCCGCGTCTCTCTGCTTGGGATCATCGATGCAGACATCACACTTCTGCTCGAAGCCGAGTACACCAGTGACGATGGTCTTATTGGCCGCGGCGAAGTCGACGTCAGTATCAAGATTTGCTGGTGCTTCACGCTGGAGGTCCATAAGAGCGTGGAGTTCACCTTTGGCAGTGCGGGCAAATCGCCCGCGCTTGCACCGAGCACGCTGTTGAGCCGCTCCGCCACCGCTCTAACGGCGGCCTCCGATCCGACGCTGAGCTACGCGCAAGCTGCAACTAGCCGAATCAATTTCCTTACCTGAGAAACCATATGCCCACTGCAATCGCAATCATCTGCACCCTCGATGAGCTGATACCTTACTCCGTCGCCGATCTGACGACCCGGTACTTCAGCATCAACCTCTCGATGGGCTTGACCGGCACTCCGGCGCTACCGTCGGCGGCAGCAGCCAGGATCCTTCAGCCATGGAATCTGACCTTCGGCTCTCATCTGTCTCCGCTTCCGTTCACGGTCTACGCCGACTCCGGCGCGTCGGGCGCAACACCCTCCGGCGGGACAGTGCCTTTTACCGTCGTCTCGCCTCCAGTGCAACCGGTCCAGCAAGTAGTCGCGCGCCTCAATTCCCGTTTCAACGCTGCGGTAACGGCCAATGACACGGGTTATTTCGATTGGGCCGATCAGCCGGGCCTCAGTGGTCCTGTGGCCCCGGGAGAGAACTGGTCGCGGCTTCTTGCCCATGCCTCCACCTACACTGCCCCGGTCCCTCAAAGCCTCAAGCTCGCCTTCCTCATCAAAATTGACGCAAACCTGTTGAAGGTGAACAAAACTAACCGGCTGTTCGTCGCTCCCGTCCTGACCGATGGTGTGACCACCTACTCCCCGGGTTCTGCTCCCGCCACACCGACGAACCAAACCGCAACATGGCCTTATCCTGCCGCTCCGGCGGGTTATACGATGTCCGCCTACATGCCGGAGTATCTTCTTCCAGCATTGCCCGACCCCACCAACCTGCCGGCACCACACTTCATCGATCCCAACACGTATTGGATCGGAACATCCGACGGAAAGGACCAAGTTACGCCGCCGGAATCCGCAGCTTCCGAGGATTGGCGCACCACACTTGAACAGCGCGCCGGCGAGGTCTTCGATCTCGGCCAGCGCATCATCGTTCTCCTGCGTGCGATTTACTCCCCGGCATCGAACCCTACGTCGTTCCCCACCTTTTCGGATGTCGATCTCATCCGCGACGCCGTCCTTTCCGTCCTCCGCGATACCGCTGACTTTGGCTTGCGCTACGGCCCCGACGGCACAAGTATCCTTCGTTTCATCTTTCAGCGGGCCGGGATCGACACTGCCACAATTGCCACGTGCGAAACCGCTCTGACAAACGCAACCCCGACACTCTCTGATTGGAAAGCCTTGCTCAGCCCTTACGCGCCAGTCATGGTTTTCATCTCACCCGGAAAGTCAGGCGATCAGGCGACCTCGGCCTACATGATGGCGACCCTGGATATGCTTGACGCCGTCCAGACGGCACTCGCGACGGATTCGATTCTTGCGGCGTTGCTGGAGGATCAATGGGCTAAATATCTTCCTCCGTCCAGCTGGGCCAGCGTCAGCCAGGCAGTGCAGGGCGAACTTGCCAGCCTGACGTCCGCCAAGCCGGATGCCCAGACTGTCCGTTCCTCCCGCATCCTGCGCCGGCGGATGCTGCTGGCCAACATGGGAACTAGCGTCCCCGCTTCACCGGCCGTCCCCATATGGGCTGCTCTGACTACCACTCCCAACACCGGCTACACAGATGAAACTGCCGCTGTAACGCTCAACCTCTCGGCACTGATAACCGGGTACTTCCGCGGCCGCTTCGGCATCACCGTCGCCGATCCCTACGCGAGTCTTTTCGGCAGTCGGCAGCCTGCGGCGCGTTGGCCAGGAACCTCAGCCTCACCTAACCCTGACCTCACAGTAAATGCCACCGCTGCCCTGACCCTGGCTGGAGACGCGACCGCCTTTGCTGGGGCGGTCCTTTTTCCCGATCCAGTGAACCAAGCGGCGCGCGCCTCGCATCCCATCATTCTGCAAATAGGCGACACCACCGACCAGCCTGTTCCTACGGCGGCAGACGTCGAGCGTAAGATTGCCGGCGTAGGTCTGATCGTCCGTGAGCAAGGGGCGGCATGGACCAGCGCCGATGTCGCGAATCTCTACATTCAAAACACCGCCTCGGGCTTCGACAAGCTCGTCGAGAATGTAGCGGTGCCGATTCGCCTTCACAAGCGTAACAACCTCAAGCAGCCGATTCTTTCTTACAACAGTTCGTCGCTTGTCGGGCAAGATCCTAGCGATCCCACATCTGCCGCCTTCCCCAGCAGCAATCCGATCACATATCCGCCCAGCAACGGCGATGACTGGTCACAGATGTTTCAGTTCCGTCTAGACCCCGACGTAGCCGGCACGGTGCAGTGGGGGACCGACACCCACGGCAACTCGACCCTCACCATACCTCCATACTTGCAGCCCGGGGACACCCTTGCGGACTGGAAACGGCTGCCCGCTCTCAAGGTCGGTCTAAATTACGATTTTCTCCCCTTCGTGATCGGAAATTCCAACGCATTGCCCCCTTTGCTAGCATCCGTTGCCGATCCCTTCACTCTCGTTGCACCCAGTGTCTTCGCCCAGAGGTGGCAGGTGGCGACCACCCCCAGTGCGCCTGGAGCGAAGCCACTGATGTCCGGCTATCTCCGGACAGTCAAGTATTTGCGTCGCGTCGCGGTTGGTGCTCCGCGTATTCGAGGGGCACACCAAAACATCCAGCAGGACCTGCCATTAATTCCACCCTCGGTGGTGCCTCTCGCCCGCGACTTCGTCGACGATACGGGCACTCCCGTGCTGCTGATTTACAACAGCAGCGCGGCAGCCTCCGCCAGGACGCCGAGTACGAATAGTTTTACGTTTCAGCTGCGTCCGCCGGCATGCGACCTGGAGACGTGGGACCGCTGGGTCGCCGGGCTCGGGCCCACCTACCGCAACACCCGCATCTCGGTTGCTACAGGCGTCACTCGTTTCAATTCGAAATCCACATCGGCCCCTGATCCACCCGATCTCTCGATCGATGATCCCGCCGTAACTGCTCTTTCTTTCTCTTTGAGCCGGATCTACCCACCGCCCCAGGCTGGTGATGTCCCTCTCCCTTCCCAGACTGTCACATTGCCTCCGCTGGCTGCGCTGGGCGCGACGATCACGGGTGCGCCTGACATCACTGCCGAAATCCTTTTGTCTCCTGTGCAATTTTCAGGGGTTACCGTGACCTGCTCAGTCGGCGGCCCAACTTTGCCGGTCCCCGTAGGCAATGCCATTACTATGAGTGTCCCGCTTGGGCAGGTTTGGAAACTCAGTGTGACGCCCAGCGTCCCCGACGCCAACAAATTTGAAGGACTTGCGGCCAAAGCCCTCAAAACTAGCTTCGACTTGCTGATTGAGGCGGCTGCACCCGGAATGTTTTCCCCTATCGCCGACCCAGTCGCTCTTAACGGCTTTCAGCGGAAACTTTGGCGAGGTTTGTCCGTGACCTTCGCCGACAATCAGCTTCAGGCCAGTTTGACTCCGTGGGGAATACCGGGTACCGTCGATGCTGATCGCGATCTGATCCGATTGGTCGACCTCCGCCGGCAAGTTTGGCGCTGGATGGGAAGACCCATCGCCCCACTGCCCGCCGACTGGAACAACCCTACGTCGATGTCTGCGTTGGACGCCGATCCTCCGCCGGACGATGGACTACCCCACCCACTCTGCTCGCGCGTATGGGAACTCGGCTCCTTCGCCGAGCGGCCCGACGACGATTGCGCTATCAATGAAACGGCTGTCAATTTTGCCAAGTTCAGACACAAGAAGGACGGCACGCCCGCACCATTCGTGCCAGTCTTCCTGCATTCGTCTGACCTCAGTACCGACCTCCGAGCCCAGTATTATCGTTTCGGCATAGATGTCCACTCCCGCTACGAAGGCCTACCCGGCTTTGCGGTAGCTCCGGTCCGCGCACAGATCAGCGTGGCACCGGCTAATGGTTCCGGTTTCACTCGCTGGGTGCGCGGGCTAGTCCCACCGCGGACATCAGGTCAATCTCCCAAGCCGAAGGTTCTGCTGGTCATTCCCATGACCGAACCGGATTCAACCGGCACCAGCAAGTTGCCCGATCTTCTGGTCATTGCCAACGAGCCTTGGTTCGCCATGGGCGGGCTGGCGGAAGAACTGCGAGCGGAACTCGATCTGGCTCGCGACCCATCCGTTCCCCTCAGCACTCCGACACTCAATGCCAACCCGATCCCGGAGTTCGGTCCCAATCCGATCCTGAGCGCAACTTCTCTCAATCAGCCCAAGGTCGGCTTCTCGGGTTCTCCTGCGCCAGCCGATCCGGTGGGCGCAACCTTCGATCAGGATTCGAGTGCCGCCTTCTTCGGAAATACCTGCTTCCGCCTGAAATCTTCCATGCTGCTCTCCTCCGCATCTGCTCCTTATGGCGGCGTCCCGGTGCCGGACGGGTTGGAGCACTTCGAAGCCAAGATCCGTTTCCGCCGGGTCGTCAACGGGGCTCCTTTCGGACTCCCCATCCTCTCCCAGAGCGACCTGACAGATGCATTCTGGGTGGAGTTTCAGTCCAGCTTCATTCATTGCAGCGTCACTCCGACACCTCCGGGCCGTGTTGCGATCGATGATCTGCGCTTCTCCATCACCGGCGGCACGAATCTCAGCTTCACCTGGAACAAGATCAGCGTCACACCAGTCGCGGGTCCGCCCGCGAGTTCTCAGTTGCAACTCTGGGCGCTCGTGATGCGATCCATTTACGATGTAACGGGCAATGTTCAGATGGCAGCCGTCAACATTCTAGGACCTGGCTTTGCCTTTCCAACTCCAACTTCGGATTCTCCGGACCTCGTCGTGTATCTGCTCGAGGTCCTTTACTCAAACGAATACCATGGGACCTTTGTCTCGGGGATAGACAACGCCGCTGCACTCCTGTTTCCCGATCCAACGCAAGCCAACCCAAACGCAATGGTGAGAATTAGCCGCTGCTCTCCAGCTATCTACAACCAGGCCAGGCCTAGTTCGTAGTGTTTTACAAATCCGCTAGCTTTTTGGCACAAATGTTCTCTTCTTCTTGGACCTATTTGGCGAACGTTACTATTGCCGTGATTCTAGGCCAAAAGAAGAGATTCCACACAGCCTCTTCACATTGAGGATAGCAAGCGCCGAAATGAGGGTCAGAGTATGGGTCAAGTCAAAGGAAGAGTGTATGATTTAGACTTTTTGAGTTTCGCCGGTTATGTCCAGGTCCTGCTTGAAGGAGGAGCCGAGCCATTTCAAACTAGCTCCACGAGACTACTGAGGCTACTTCAAGTGGGATTGAAAACCGGCTTCGACACAACGATATGGTATCCCGATTCGGACTGCACCAGCCCTCCCGCGGCTTTACTAGCTGTAATGGTCGAAGCGGATGCCACAGTTTCGACCAAGCCTGGCTATGTAACGATGTTGAGCTTTGATGCGAGAACCAGCCAGGGTTCAACAAACATCTCCAACAAAGACAACGGCCTAGACACTTACATCGTCCTGAATCCCTTGGCACAAGAGATTCTCGAGGCAGCAATGCTGCTGAATTTTCCAACGACGTATTTGGAAGCCGATAGCCACAAACAAATCACGCGAGTGAAGGTCAATACGACGGGTGAAGGCTCGTAAGCTTAACGCTTCGCATTCAGCGCAACACTTATAGGCGACTTTTGTTTGCTTCCTCCTGGGATACAGAGGCACGCAACCAACAGCACAGAATGAATGCTGAAATGGAGGGTGACAATACGAAACCTGAGCACAAATGGTCTTGGAGAATCGTGCTTCTTACCGCGATTTGTTCGGTCGCCTGGGCGACGGCTACCATGGGGTTTGACCGTTTTAGCCCGAAACATGCCCGTTTGAATGCGATCTGTTTGGTCAGCTACTGGGTTTTTCTCGTTCCTATTTGGTTCCTTGCAGAATGGAAGATTTGGGGAAAGGATTCGGCGGTACGTGGTCCACGAAGATTCGTTCGCGATGTGTGGATGGGCGCTGCCGCTCTGGTCATCCTGCTTTCATTGCGTGACCTCATGCCCAATCCACCAGCGACGCCATCGTTCACGATTCAGGTTCAGCCTGAATTGCTTAAAACCACGATTTGGCCATTCGTCACGGTATTCGGTTTCGTTCTCTTCCGGGAGAGCATCGGCAATTTCTTTTCGGGGATAAGTTCAAGAGTCTCGAAGCTCACAGCCTTTGGCACGACAGTGGAACTTGCGACACTTCCAACCGCGAAAGCATTGTCGGCACCTCGGCTCGATGAACTAAGGCCGGGAGTGGCCGCAGTTGCCGGGGATTCCTCCAGCAGCCTTCTGCGGTCGCTTGCGGACGCGGGCCACGCGGATTACGTTGTGGTGAACCTGGGCGACGGACGCGAGTGGATTTCTTCGCGACTCTTCATTCTTGCTGCACTTATTCCAAGAGTTCGTCCCATAAAACGCATAGTCTATTTGAAGGGACCAGACAGTCAATTTCTTGGGATCAGTACGCCGGAGGCACTATACCGTGCGCTGGCGGAAAGATACGAATGGCTTGAGGCTGCGTACATTACTTCTCATGTGGCCATCTCGAAGGCGAACGCCGGACCGCTTTTCCTGAATGAAAACGGCATGTGGCTCTATTTCAACCTTTCGATGCAGCCCGGCAGGTCTCTCCTCGGATCGATTGGTAAGGATGACGCGCAGTGGGTTTTGAACTCCTTTCTGGACCAAGTCAAGGCCACTGCAGATCCGGGTATGAGCGATTGGGTGCGCATCGATTCCAACTACGTGTATTGGGAGCACGCCGAATGGATTGCCAGCGATGTGCTCCTGGGACTGCTCGGTTCGAATCTCGATCCGAAGTCGGTCAAGCGAGATCCTTCGCAGGACGACTCGGTCGCTGCTCGTACCCTCCTTCGCCATGAAGAAGCCTACGTTCCCATTGTGGATACCGCCAATCGCTTCCTCCGGCTTGTAGACCGACGAAGTGCGATTGATGAGATGGTAGCCCGCTGGCTGTCTGCCCCAACATAGCCCACCGACTTGCTCACTTGTTTACTTGAGAGCAGGTTAGTCTGTTCGCTCTGCTCGTTCGAATTGCTAGCTCGATCCGACGGATCAGCTCTCTGAGGCGGCTCTTGCTCACACACCTTCCCTTTTCCTCGTCCAAATCGTATCCCAAAATCGACCGATTTAAGGGGTCAGGTCAAAGTCACGATTACCTGGATTTCCAATTCGAGCACCCGCGAGTGACTGACGCTGGAGGCCGATACCAGTCTGGACAGCTGGCGTGTGACACGAGCCTTGGATCGGCTGATCGAAGAACGCGGAGTGCCGCAGAACCTGCGCTCGGACAACGGCCCGGAGTTCACCTCGCGACGCATGCTTCGCTGGGCGGAGGAACGCAAGATCAATCTGGTGCACATCCAGCCTGGGCGCCCCACGCAGAACGGCCATGTGGAAAGCTTCCACGGACGCCTGCGCGATGAGTGCCTGAACGTAAGCTGGTTCCGTACACTGAACACTGAACGACGTGCGGCGAACCTTGGAGAACTATCAGCAGGAGTACAACTGCGAACGCCCACACAGCTCGCTGGCATACAGAACGCCACGGGAGTTCGCAGCATCCCTCGGCTATGGAGATGTGGAAAGCAATCGAACGAGAGAGTATCAGGTAATCAGTGCAAGCGTCTTCGGGAGTATGGCGTTCCGACGCTGGGCAATCCACTCAACTAAAAGCTCCCTGAATCGTGACTCCTCGGAAGCCTATTCTTTACCGCCGTCGTGCCGTGCTCCCAGACTGAGGCCCTTAGCCCGACCCTGCGAGCCCGGCAACGACTCCTGCATCTTGCTTCTCTAGTGCCAGAAACCCTGCGACGCCGTTTAAGGGATGCAGTCACCGTCTGCGCTCGGGCGGGAGCCTGTTAACAATGGATTTACAAAACGGATTCTTGCGCAGAACAGGGTCAGTGCTTTACGATTGCGGGATTCAATTCGTCGCGCGGTCAAAATGCACTCGCCCTAACGAGTATGGAGAGTCCAATCGATGCCACAACTCTTGTTCTTCAACTCAACGACTGATTTGATCCAACTGTGTTACTACGTAAGCGGCGCCCCTCATAGTAGTCAGATTCCACCAGGGCAGCAGTATGCTGCAGTTGACCAAATCGCTGAAGGCGAGACTATCCTTTGGTGGTGGCGCAATGACGGGTGTCCATGCGTCCAGTGCGATGATGCAGGCGCTCCCTGCAACCAGCAGAAATACGAGGTTCATTTCGCTGACCCCGTAAATCCGGAGGACCTACGTATCGTGATTGACTTCCCTTTGTATCCTGTTCAGACCGCCTAGTGGCCACCGCGGGGCCCGATCGGGTTCGTGAAAGTGATTCGTGCACGCCTAGGCAAAATTCTTTTTCCTCTCGCGAAAGGAGCCATGAATGGCCACCATTCAGGATATATTTAAGACACCTCCGACACTAACGACAGCATCTTTGCTTCGAGGAGGTCCTGGCGCATTTGGCGCACCTCGCGGTGCTGGGAAAACTCATCAGGGTGTCGACATCGTCAGCAATCAAAGCTCGATGGACAAGAGCGTTTATCAAGTTCTCGCAACCGCCGATGGTTTGGTTGCTTACGCCATGATTAACGGAACTGCGACAACTGGTTATGGCTACACGTTGGTGGTCGATCATCAAAATGGCTTTTACACACTCTATGCTCATTTGGCTATAAATGCGAGCGGGGGCATCGTGACTCTTGGACAGGCCGTTAGCCAGGGAGATATCATCGGCTATCTGGCCGATCTGGCAAACGGCGAGAAGTCGTCTGGCAACGTGCTCGCAAATGTAGTTGCTCCCTATGACAAGATTCAACTTCATATTGAGTGTTTCGAGGCTCCAGCGGGACGCAGTTCAACTGGAGCTCTCAGCGATATCAAGGGAGGTTCAACCTTGGACGATCCAACGGCTTCGCTTATGAGTCTTGGATATGCCACCTACTAAGGCATGTTCCATTTGCGCAAGGATACGATAGTCAAGAAAACCATGACTAGCGTAGTAGATGGCGACGTCCTGTCCTGAGATCGTCCGGGTTGACTACAATTTGGACGAAGGCGGCGAGCCTCTAGTTCCGTATCAGCCGCAAATAGAGGATTTAGTGTTCTGAGGAGTGAAAATGGGACTCAGAATTCTGAGCCTCGCACGGCCTTTTTCGTTGTGACAATGCAACGCCTAAATCGAAAGAGATCAGGGAATCGTGATACCTTTTTCCTTGTCGTATTGCTTCGGAACCTAACAGCAGGAATTCGCGATGATTGAAATCTCGACTTTACCACCAACTATTCAGATACTTCAGGCGGTTGTCACACTGGGTGCTGCCGCCATCGCAGGAATTTGGGCGATCTTTAAGGTTGCAAAACGCCGCGAACACTCACCACGGATCGAATTCACCGTTGATGTTGAATTCGTCGGCAGGCAGAAAGGTACCTGGCTAGTGATGGCTATTGCATGGTTAGACAACAAGGGCTTGGTCCGTCACAAAATTGGCAAGTTCACATTCGACCTCCGGATCATGAATCCGACAGACAGTGTGGAGGATGGTGGTAAGGAAATCAATTTCCAAACACGCATTCCGAAAGAACTGAAGAAGGGATCCTGGATTCCAGAACATTGGGAATGGACCTTTATCGAACCCGGCCTGAAGACATGATATAGCTACATAACTGCAGTGCCCAGTGACGCCGCGTTATTGCTTGTGCATGGGCAATTTGATTACTCGGGGGGGAGACTTCCATACCGCTGACAAGCTCATACCCTTGCCGAAGAAAGATGAGCGCGAATCGCCGAAAGAGCTGACGGCGAATTGAAGATTCTCGATATTCAATTCGATGATGTGACTCCGATGGATTGGTACTCCCTTGATCCCGAATCAGGTTATGAAACAGCTTCTAACGTCAAGGCCCCGATTTTCTCTTGACTGGTCTGGGGATGGAATATATCGTCGTACTCACTCGTCACCTCTCAACGTCTTTCCCGAATTCTCAAAAGGTTCAGATTTCACACGATTTCACTGACTTCCTTGGGGGTTCAGTTAAACACCGTGCCTCTTCTTTCTTGGAGGAATAGATTGACAAGGAATTATTTAGGGTCAGGACCTTGGGTCGGGTCTCAAGTGCGTTCTATGCGGGCCACGTTTAGATTGGGCCCTCACCGGTCCCGCAACGGGTCCCAGTATCTCGTGCATTTGGGCACACAGCTCTTTCTTGCATGTGCGTTGTTCCTCGCCGCCGCTCCAGCCCATGCCCAATCCCTCAAAGTCTACGGGGACGATTTTGTCCACGAGACATGGTCCTATGAAACTTTGTGGGAACCAGCTCTTGCAGCGGGAGTTTCAGTTGGCTGGAACGACTTCGTCTCCCCCAGCAAAGGATACGGTCCTGGATGGCCCGGCTACGGGCATCACTACGTGGTCTCGTTGGCCGACAACGTCAACGGAAAATTCATGCGCCAATTTGTCTTTGCTGCGGCCTCAGGTCATGAAGACAACTACAGTCCCAAATCGGGTGGCGTGTGGAGGCGGGTAGGCAATGCCGCGCTCCACACCATTTGGGTCTGCCCAGGTAAGTCCGACTGGAAATTAACGGCTAAGACCCTGAACTGGTCAGGCATCCCCGCTTCCTTCGCGACCGCAGCCTTTTCCAATGCCTATCAGCCTGGCCCACAGCGCAACATCAGCTCAACATTTGAACGCGCCGGAATCGGCACCCTGGGGTACGCGGGAGGAAACGTGCTGACCACCTTCGTAGATGCCGTGAAAGACAGCCACCACAAGCTGCATGTGTTCTTGAGAAACCGCTTTAGTCACACTGCCTGCCCGGACTGAGCGGTCCGGCTCCGAGGAGTAGAGCGCGCCGGGTAAGTGTCTGAACAACAACAGTAAGGAGGAAATAGTGCTAGAGAAAAGGAACATCCACGTCGCTGCCCGGTTTGCCCACGTGCTCGGTCTGGTCCTCGTCTGCCTGCCGTTGTTAAACACCAAAGGGATTGCTGCGCAAGGGTGTGTTTTTCACTCGAAAGATGGGAGGCCATATAAGGTGCATTTTCCCCTTATCCAGCCGAAGAATCCAGTACCCGGCACAAGGCACCTCAAGGTTGTGGTGTTCGGGGATTCTGCAGCCTGGGGAAATGGAGACAAGCCGGAGCATAGACTCGCTAATATCGTCAGCCAGAACCTGGCCGACGATACCGGACAGCCGGTAGATCTGGACTCCTATGCGCACTCAGGAGCGCTCATGATATCTGCACCGAGCGACAACCCGGGGTATCCGGTTCGCCATGGCAGGCCGGTCAGCGACGTGGGTAATTCGCGCCCTGCTACAGAAGAGCAGGCGGTATGTGCCACGGTTGAGGATTCAGACGCTGACCTTGTTATTCTTGACGGCTGCATCAACGATGTTGGAGCGTTCAATATCGCTATCCCACCGTTCTTATTCAACAAGACCACTCCCGACGAAATCCGGAACGGCGGAAGCGGTAAAACCGGTGTAATTGCAGCTTGCGCAGCGCCAATGCGAGACACCCTTTTGAAGATCAAAGGCTGGTTCCCAAATGCCAAAATCGTCCTGATGAACTACTGGCTAGTTGTCTCCAACGATAGCAAGCCAACGCCCGAGACTGTCCGATGGACGGACGATCAAAAGGCCGCCAGAACGGTCAAGGTGCAAAAGGTCATTAAAAAGTATTCGAATGGAGATAGCCGGACCGTCGAAACACAGACCCAGGCTTGGGAGGACAACGCGGCCGAATTCCTAAGGGACACTACCGCCTGCTTTACCTGGGCAGTTGCAAGCGCCAATGCAAACAGCATCCTTCCTCCGATCACGCATTCTGATACGACTCAGCCTGCGCCTGCGTGCGATCCGTACCAACCCGCAGCCGATCAACCTGTAGCTCCAACACGGATCTTCCTTGCAAGGGTCTCCGAAAACCCAAACTATTCCTACGGCGCGCCAGATACGCATTTGTGGGCGCTCCCCATACCATTGATATTCGGGTTTGCCATCGGTCCAGACGAGATGTTCAGGAAGCGCAACTGCGAATGCGATCGCACCTCCTACTTGTTCCGCAACGATGTTGACTGCAAGGTCAATCCAACTGCGCATCCCAACCTCGCTGGCGCACAATGCTACAGCAAGGCCATTCTTGAGACTATCGGCCAGAAATGGATTCCTCCCAGCGTTTCTGTAAACTGCGACTGACAGTAGGGCAGAGCCCGAATGCGACCGGTCATTCGAGTCAGCGTTTTTTGAGACATGACCTGTTTTTGAGTATGTGCCCGCGTGAGACGATCATAAGCGTGGCATTCTGCTTTCAATTGCCCAAAAGTGGAGCTCCGATCATGATGCCGAGTTCGATGTTGGTTAGGCTGAGACCGCTCCAGATGACAGCGTTGCTTGGCGGGGGGCGAGGGCGCGAGCGAGACAGCTGCCGAGGCGTGCCAGCTTGACAACGTAGTCAGCGATAGATGCTTTGGCGTAGCCATCGGGCTTGGCGGTGACCTGATCCCAATTCCGTCCAGTTCGGTGTATTGGGCAGCCGTTCGCCCTCTCCGGCAAGTCTCCCAAGGAGGCGCTCAGCATCGTTGAGACCGAGCGGACCAGCCGAGGAGTGGACTTGTTTCGCACAATATCCACCAGGCAAGGGCAAATATTGAATTCCCATTCGCTGACTGTGGGCATTGGAATTGCCCTCGGTTCCTTCTCGCAGCAATCTGAGTCGACGAGGTGAAAGACGCAGAGCACTCAATCGGGAATTGCCGTTACTGAGAGTTCGGGCTTGGTCCGCGCCACATGGGTCCCTACCCCTCTTAAATGTTCGACGCCGTCAGACGAGTTCATACCCCAGATCAATCGTCGAAATGCCATTCTCAGATTGTTCTGCAGAGTCCTCAACGATGTATTCGTGCATGGAGATCGGGCTTGTCCCGCCTGTGACCATGTGCTTGATGATGTCGAAGCTGTGAAGGATGATGTTCCGGTTTTCATCCATATCGCAGTCGAGTATGTGGATCGCAACACCATTGACCCGAAGGAAGGAAACTGTCAATTGGACGTTGCCTTGCTCGTAGTCTTTCTTCAGCGTGATGATTTGCACAAGGTTGGCGTCACTGTGATAGGAGGTTGGAATGTTGGGAATATGCAGAGGGAGGTCCGCCGGAGGCTCGGTGAAGAAGCCTTGGGCCGCATAGGTGCTGGTCAGCTCATTGATGATCGTCTGGACGTTTTCAAATAATGCTGGATCTATTTCGGCCAGGAATCGCTCCTGATCCAAGCGGACAATCCTGCGCACGTAGGAAAACCAGGGAACCCCTCCGATTGGATCTGTTTCGTCGCTCAGAACAGCGAACAAGTTCAGAAGAGCAGTCTTGGCGAGAATCTGCGGAACACCGGACATTGCATCATAATTGGCGTTCAGGTCGCCGACCGGCGGCCCACTCTTCAAGTCCACGCCTTGACTCACGGCCAGCACGTTCTTAAAGGGCTCAAATCGGGGAGAAGGAAGCGTGTCGAGTGAGGTGAACTGCGGGGTCCACTGATTGGGAAGACGTGCAACTTGAAAGGAGTGGGAGGGGCTTGCGTCCCCCCTGGGCTGGAAGAAGAAACCCGAGCCCGCATCGAAGCGTGAGAACGTCACGGTAACTTGCCAAGTAGGGAACGTATCTGGCGTAGGTAACTCGATTGTAACTGTGCCGTTGAAATCGGGAATCAGTTGATGCACAATCTGGTGATTCAGAGGAGTCACCTCGGTTATGTCAACGGTAACCTGCGGATCGACTGCCGCAAGTCCTTCCATCGTTGTAGCGGCGATCGTGATTCTTATCGTGTCAGGCATCGAGTTCTCCTTATCCAGCAAGAGGTCTTGCATTTAGGTTGGTGTTCGAAAAATGTTTCTGGAATGCGGCGGTCTCGCGTAAAACGCACAGATTAGCTCCTTTGATCGACATCCATCCTCTCCATCCAGTGTTGATATCAAAAGAGGAAAAAATGGTTTCTCGGCTTGTGCGACGAGGAATGTGGTTATTGCCGCCAGAGCTGTTTCGTTTCGGCATGAATTGTGGACCCAATCCTTGGGAAATGCAAGACTATTTCGAGAGATCGGCTTGAGCGTGAGGACGAAAACCTTTAATTGATTACTTAGTAAATACGATGAAGAACGCTTTGAAAGCGCTCTAATGCGTTTGAAGATGGAGCGGCTGCCTCTCAGCTGTGCAAGACCGACCGGTATCGGATTCATCGGCATTTAAAGAAAAGGCTAAATCATAAACAATTGTTGCGGCGAGATCGAATGCCCTCGCGGAGCGCCAAACTGCCAATGCACTGGTGGGGTACCCGCGGCGGATGGTCAACACGGGCAAAGTATCGCCGCCCGCGTCTATGACAACGGGCCGAATATGAAACGTAATGTGATCGGAATTGAAGTCTGTGCCCGACACGGCTTCAAACAGTGCGCCGTCTGCCGCCGCAGTGTTCGGAACATCGATCCATTTGGTCTTCACACCAAAGTTGCTGTAGGCAATGCCATTGGACAATGTAAGCCCGTTAAAGGTATCCCCATATGCGGATGCCGCAGGCTTAGCCCAATAGGATGATGGAATGACCTCCGAATCCGTACTGTAAGCGGAGCTACTCTTTGTGCCGATCCAGAAGCCGGGATTGGAAAGATCGGCGGTATAACCGAAGACAGGATTGCCGTTGCCGTCGGCGCGAAGGTAGGCATCGAGCGTAACCGCATTTCCGCTCAGCAGATTCTCGAGCGTGAGCGAAACACTCACAAAGTTTGAACTGTCGAGGTTGACGGAGCTTCCGCCCGGCAGGCAGCTGATGACCGCGAGCAGAGTTCCACTGCCGTCATTGTTGTAGAAATGCAGCCGGGAGATATTGGAAAAGGTCCCGTTGGCCGCTGGGGCCTGTCCGATCCAGCTGAATGTGCCGCTGTCGATCCCCAGCGCCAAGGAAACAGCGCCACTGCCGTCTGGTGACGAGAGATACCCCGCGATGAGCTTCGTCATGGAAGTCCCACCTTTCAATTGCTATGGTGTGCGTTGAATGAGAGGAGAAGAAGCTCCGGCTTTCCGAATAACCCTTACGTGGCGGTGACCGTCGACGTGAGAGTCATCCCCGCATTGTCCGAAATCGTCACGACGACTACGTCGTCCTTCTTGATACCGCTGAACGTGCCTTGATACTTGTCTGCTATGTTGACGGGATTTGAACGTGTACCAGCAATCGAAGCTGCACCGACCGTACAGGCGACCTTTAGGTTTGAGTCAAGACATGCACCGCTGATGGTGAGAGTCGACGTGCTGCTGTCGATTGCCACCTGATCGACCCTGAATACCTGAAAAGGCCAGGTCGCTCGTTGCGCATCGGGGTTGGTTATGGTGAGGTTGTGCGGCCCGGCCAACCACGTGGGTGGCGCCTTGACAACAGTGAATTTGAGAATCCGGGCATAGTCGGGATCGCTTATTGCCGGATCACTTTGCACGATCTCCGGGAGACCCGGTTGGCCATCCGGTCCAACGATCGTGTCGGGGTAGATCGGGAGCTGATCGATGTTGAATAATGCGGATCGCGAAAGACCAGATCCGGTGAGCTGGAACGTGATCTTGTCAGGTGAACCCGAAACCGTAATCGCATTAATGGTGGGTCCGGCTTTGCGTACCAGCTTTCCTGCCAGATAGCCGGCAGAACTGATGCCCATCAGCTGAAGGAATCCCGGAGGGATCGTGGGCAGGTCGTTGATCGAGCTGGGGTCGCTTAGCATGACGATGCTCAGGAAAGTCGCAATCCCGATGATTGTCCATATCACGAACTGCAGCCGATCTGGAGCAACGATTCCTCCACTTGCGATGAAGTCGGACAAATTGGGCCCTGGATTCCCGGCCCCTTTGTCTCCTTTGGCGCTTGATATTCCCGAGGAAACGACAACCGTGCCGACGCTCGCAATTAAGATTCCGGGCAATCCAGAAGGAATATCCGGAAACACGTCGCTTCCCTGAACGAAGCTCTTGGAGACTGCGAGATAGACGTAGCCAAGTACTGCGGCCCCGGTCCAGGCGTAGAATTGGCATTTCGATAGGCTGTATGTGTTCGTCGGTACGTCGAGAAACAGAGCACTGAGATAGTAAGACTTCCCGGACATCTTCTGAACGAGCGCTTTCCCGCTTAGGAGCAGCAGGAAAACCACAAGGAGAAGAAATACGAAGATTAGAACGGCCACGACCATGGGCATGTGAATGCCGGAATCGACGAGTGAGAGAGTTGCGGGAGGAGTCCAGGCACGGCCAACTTCCACGCCGAACTTGAGGGGACCGTTGAAGTATTCGCGTTTACTGTCGAGACCATGGAATTCGAGGTTGATCTGCCGGTCGTTGACTAATTCTGTCTTCAGACAATTTGTAGAGTTTCCTACCGTGCACGCGACTGGAGTCGGTTTTTCAGAGAATTGAACGTGGATGCTCGCTTTAGCCTTGTCATCCGGGGCGACGTCGCTCCATCGGTTGAATCCGGCGCCGATCACGGTAACCCGGTTGAAATTCTGATCGCCGACAAAGGCGGCGGCCGGCGATACCGCCGTGATTGAAGGGCTTTTCAGGCTGATCTGGCCTGGAGATAGATCGGCCAGGTCGCTTGGCGTGACAACTGCTCCAGGGGTTGCTGGTTTGACAATTTGCTTAACCTTGAGGGTATAGGCTCCGTCAGGGATGTCGGTAGGAACAAGGAACCAGAACTCGTGAGCATCATCCAAGGTTCCGTACGAAGAAACAGTTACGCCGACGCCGTTTGAAGGCGTGAGGGTGATCGTAGAGATCGAAGCCGCCGACTTGTCAAACGACCCGCTTGTGACAATAACTCTGTCGCCGGGCAGGCAAGGCGATGAGTTCAAGGGGCAGTCTTGCGCATAGAGCGTACTTACGACGAGGGACAAGGCAAGGACGATCAGCTTTTTCAATGTCACACTCCAACTTGACTTCGAGCTTGAACGAGAGCAAGGGGAACAAAGGCACTCATGCTTCATCTCATGAATAGCGACATCCGATTTCCGGGGCGATGCTTTGAGTTGAGTTTGATGGAGAATTGAATTTCAACCGAGAAAGTGGGGGTGATCTTAGACGAGGTGCGGAATAGATGTCAAGTGAATTTTTACTCTCAGGAAAACCGGGAGCTAGTCGGCTGGATTTCAGTGTCCATATAACAGGCGGCAAAATTTGTTCATTTGTGTGTCGGAGGGGACCCTAACGGTTCATCGACGATGGAAGTCGATGGCCGGCGTGCGCTGCGCGTTTGATATTCTGTTCAAACTTCTGGACCGCTTCGACGATGCGAACGACAGGATGGTCTTCTTTGCCGACGAGGGAGGGTCGTGGATGGTTGGCATCGACTGGAAGCACTTGCTGCCTGCATGGTTTAGCGTTCTATCGGTTACTGCGGATCCGGCCGAATATGCGCGGCGCTTCGAAACATTTGTCGACCGCTACTGCAATTACCAGCGTGCGGAATTGCTTGCGGAAGCACGCCATGTCGCGACTCCTTCTCAACGGAAGGAGCATGCGGAACGGTAAAGCCGCGAGAATCATGCGGTCAGGAGTCTGCCCTTGTCCGGTACGGCTGGTGATGGCATATCCATCGGGGTTTGCCGAGAGTTATCGGCTTTGATTTTCAGATAAGCCTCTTCGCGGCGGCGCGTTCGCCATGTTCGAAGGCGTCTACGAATGGCTCAAGCTCTTCTTCACTCATGCCAATACTTTGTCCAGTCTTGCGCCAACCTTTCACGGCTTGCATAACGTCGCTCAAGATCTCCCTGGCCCGCGTAGGCGTGATGCGGAAATATGCAATCACAGACATGAGGGCATCGATGGTCATGTCAGGGCCGGCATCTTCGGATATCCACGTCTTCAATTCACGCACGCGCTCGGGTGACGGGTTGATGTCGAAGGCGGGTGACAACCGCCAGAATTCCCGATCTACGTGCAGAAAGCCGTGGTTGCGCAGGTGGTCGTCCGAATTCGTGATCAAAATCGAGAAGGCAATGCGCCTCCACAACTCTTCGATATCGGCTTGGGCGTCGGCGCCGTGTACGCGGATTGCGTCCACGATCTCGGTGTAGGTATGTTCCTCGGGTTCCGTCACCTCGACACCCAGCATCGTCGCGGCGGAGAGATACATTATGCGATGCCCGTTGCTTTGCCGGTCGAAGCGGCGGATCAGCGCAACAGGCAATTCTTCGCACTTGACGATACGCGCCGAGGCTGCATCGATCCCGGCCTTTCTCGCAAGCGTCAGAGCGAGCACTTCTCCCTTGGTAACGGCGCGCTCGTCTGCGATGCTCGGAAACTTGGCGATGCTGAGCGCGCCGCCTTGGTCATTGATCGTTATTTTGTGGTGTATGGATAGATTGTAATTGACT
>Ga0302319_10004694_pt1 | contig 27945 bp, 27 predicted proteins | sample Bog_T0_2_FD_203319 | JGI IMG/M metagenome (GOLD analysis project Ga0302319, IMG submission 203319) | Peat permafrost microbial communities from Stordalen Mire near Abisko, Sweden - Bog_T0_2 | ecosystem: Environmental > Terrestrial > Soil > Wetlands > Peat | place: Sweden: Abisko, Stordalen Mire... | reverse complement strand
AACTGTGTTTACAGTGATGAGGTTACGACGGTTGATCTCGACTCCGGTAGGGAGCAGGTGGGAGTTACGCAGGGCAGGCCAGAGTTAAATTTTGCTGGCACTTCCGCTGGCACTCGTCTGTGGAAGTCTTCCAAACCATTACAGTTCCAACTGGTTCGGTTTGGAGGCGAGGGTCGGAATCGAACCGACGGATGAGGCTTTTGCAGAGCCCTGCCTTACCACTTGGCTACCCCGCCGCTACAGAAGGCTCAGACTAAATTTCTTTTCTTCGGGGCGCAAGTTTCAATTCTCAATAATCATGCCGTGATTGAAATTTAACGATCCAGCTGCTCGGCAAAATTGCGAGCATCAGCGATATTTATTTCAAGACTTGAAACCCAATTTCTGCCGGTTGCGCCAGAGGTCTTTGGGTTTGAAGATGCCCACGGGGGTAATGATGCCCGTGATGAGTTCGGCCGGGGTGACGTCAAAACCGGGATTGCGCGCTCCGCTCGAGGGATTGGCCACGCGCACATACTCGCGCTTGCCGGACCGGTTGATACCCCACGCACCCAGCACTTCTTCTTCGTGCCGTTCTTCGATCGGGATGTCGCGGCCGCGTTTTATGGTCCAGTCCAGCGTCGAAAGGGGGATGGCCACGTAAAAGGGAATTTTATGGCGTGCGGCCAAAACGGCCTTGGTGTAGGTACCAATCTTGTTGGCTACTTCGCCGGTGCGCCCGAGGGTCCGGTCACTGCCGACAATGACGAGATCAATCTCGCCGTGTTGCATCAGATGACCGGCGGCGTTGTCTGCGATGATTTGGTGCGAAATCTTTTGTTGGGCCAGCTCCCAGGCGGTAAGCGTGGCACCTTGCGAACGCGGTCGTGTCTCGTCGCAAAACACATGAAACTTTTTGCTCTGACCCTGGGCGGCATACATGGGGGCCGTGGCGGTGCCCACATCCACAAACGCCAGCCAGCCAGCGTTGCAATGAGTCAAAACGCTCATGCCGTTCCGGATCAGCCTTGATCCGTGCCGGCCGATTTCCTCGCAAAAGTGCACGCATTCATTGGCAAATTCCTCGGCCGAGGCCAGTGCGAGCGATTGTTTTTCTGCCACCGTTTCGCCGGGTTGCATGGCCTGGCGGACATCGTTCATCGCATTCACTGGATCGACCGCCGTCGGGCGGGCGGTCGCGAGCGTGTGGTAAACTTTATCCATGTGGGTGGAAAAGCGTTTTAGATCCGAGCCGCGAAAGGCCATCGCTCCTTGCGCCAGGCCATAGGCGGCCGTGGCGCCAATCGCGCCGGCACCGCGCACAACCATGTCGGTGATGGCCAGCGCCGTATCCCGGAAATCCCGGGTGCCGATAATCTTGAATTCGTGCGGCAGTAGTCGCTGCTCGATCAACAGGACGGAATTCCTGGCGGTATCAAAAGCCACCGTGCGATAATGGCTGGTTTTCTTGCCAACATTTACGTTCATAACTCTAAAACCGCGAACAAAGGCAGACACTCAAGCGCGAGCCGAACAGGGCAAAGCAGGGAGGGCTTGGTCAAGACAATGGGTTGTTTGGATGAGTCAGAAAGGTCAACGGGACTTCTTGGACTTCAATTGGCGGATTTTCGCCTTCAGATCATCAAACACGGGATGAGCGCGGAGCTTTTTCAGGTCTGGGTCCTTGGCGAGCCAGTTAAAATCGCGGTAGCCCAGGGTCAAAGCCCGTTCGAGCGCCATGGCGGCCCGGTCAAATTCCTCGATCAACGAATAGCTACAGGCGAGGTTGTAGAAAACGAGAGGGTTTTGGGGTTCCAGCCGTGCCAGATGTTCATCCACCTTGAGCCCCTGCGTAAAAAGACCGCGCTGGGTATAATGATCGCCAAGCAATTGCAGCGCGTCCACGTAGTTCGGGTCGCGTCGCACGATACCTTCAATGAATTGAATCTTGGTATCGAGATCGCGCTGGTTGGCACGATTTGATTTTCTTTTGGCATTACTTTTCGCCGGCATAAGACAGGAAGAATTTTTCCAAACTTCCGTTCCAAGTCAAGGTTGTCTTGGCGAGTTAACTCTTCTAATTTGGGCGGCAATCGTTTACGCCGAATCGGGATTGGGCGGACGCGGGTCCATTCCCTATACTTTTTGATCAATATGAAATGTTTTGTCACCGGAGCCTCGGGCTTCATCGGGTCGAATCTGGTTCACGAGCTCACCGCGCGGGGACACGTCGTCAAGGCGCTGTTGCGGCCGGGCGCAGATGAACGGGGATTGGCCGGGGCAAAATATGAGCGCGTGAGCGGTGATATTCTGGACCATGCCTTGTTGGAGCGCGAACTCGCCGGTTCGGATTGGTGCTTTCATGTCGCCGCCAGTTACCATCTTTGGTTGCGCGATTACCGGCCGATGTACGACGCCAATGTGACGGGAACCCGGAAGGTTTTGGAGGCAGCGGGCAGGGCGGGTTGCCAGCGCATTGTTTATACCAGCACCGTCGGTTGCATCGGGCTGCCGCAGGAAGAAAATGGCCGATATCTTCCGACCACGGAGGCGGACATTATTGAGCCGGAGCAGTTGACCAATGATTACAAAAAATCGAAATTTCAAGCCGAAGCCATTGCGGTGGATTTATTCCGGGAAAAAAAACTGCCCATTGTCATTGTGAATCCTTCCACCCCGATCGGTCCGCGCGATGTCAAGCCGACCCCAACCGGGCAGGTGATTGTGGATTTCCTCAACCGACAATTGCCGGCTTATCTCGATACGGGATTGAATTGGGTCCACGTTCGCGATGTCGCCATCGGCCATATTTTAGCGGCAGAAAAAGGCCGGCTGGGGGAACGATATATTTTGGGCAACGCAGAAGGGAATTGGACCATGGAAAAAACCCTTTTGACCCTGCAAGAGCTGGCCCGCCTGCCGGCAACGAAAATAAAAATCCCCTATTGGTTCGCCCACAGTGCGGCCATCGTCAACGAGATGATTTCGGGAGTCACGGGCAAACCGCCGCGTGCGCCGATAGCCGGTGTGCGCATGGCCAAATACAAAATGTGGTTCAATCCACAAAAGGCTGTTAGCGAGCTTGGGTTGCCGCAAACACCATCACAACAGGCGTTTGTAGATGCCATCGCGTGGTTTCGTGCCAATGGCTATGTTAAAAAGTGACCGGTCACATTCCCGTTGCGGGTTGACTTCGGGCCTCAAAAACCTTGCCAGAATTTGGCTTTATCCTTGCCCGGGCGCCCGGTTACCCGTCGGCAAAGCTTGTGCCAGCTGTGGATATTAAAAAAAAGTGATTGGCATCGGCCTGGTTTTTTATAATCTAATCCCCACATGGGTTCCATCAAGAAGCGCCGCAAGGCCAAAATTAATAAACATAAACGGCGCAAGAAGCTGCGCTTGAATCGTCACAAGAAGCGCACCTGGCAGAAGTAATTCGGCCGGTTCGGTTCATTCATCTTTTCGCGGGCGGCGCTTTTCCGGTGCCGTCCGCGAATCGCTTGTGCCGAATAGCGCACATTTTTCACCGGTGAAATACCAGTACGAAAAGCATTATACGCGGGAAGAAGCCCAGCAATTGTTGCCGCAGATCCGCCAATGGCTGGAGCAGCTCAACCAACTGCGCCAGGATTTACAGCGTTTCGAGAAGCGCCTGGGCGGCATGACCGATCAGGGGCATGATGTCGGTGGCAAAACGGTCAATCAATGGATCCGGACGCTGGCGGACATGCAGCAGATCCTGGCCGAATTCCAGCAGCGCGAGATTTTCATAAAGGATCTCTCCCGTGGCTTGATTGACTTTCCCGCCATTATCAACCGGCGCGAGGTGTTTCTCTGCTGGGAATCTGACGAGCCCATGGTGGAATTCTGGCACGATCTGGAAAGCGGCTTCAGTGGACGCGAACCGCTGCCATGATTCGGGCTTGAATTAGCTATCCCAGGACGCTTTTTCGGCTCGATGTCGTCATCTGCTTGAAACAGCGCAGCGCTTGTCTGCAAAACATAATCTCGAAGCGATAAAACGTCGACACGATGGTTGCAACCCATCGGCACCTGAACTAGTTTGGCATTTCTTATGGAAAAAGTTGTTATTATCGGATCCGGTTGCGCCGGATGGACAGCGGCACTTTATACGGCGCGGGCACAATTGACCCCGCTCGTTCTTACCGGCATTCAACCGGGCGGTTTGCTCACCACCACCAGCATTGTCGAAAATTTCCCCGGCTTTCCCGAGGGCATCGACGGCTATGAACTGATGACGCGCATGCAAAAGCAGGCGGAGCGATTCGGTGCCAAAGTCAGTTTTGGCACGGTGGAGAAAGTTGATTTTTCCAAGCGGCCTTTCACGCTCACGGTGGATGGCGAAATGGTTCATGCGGAAACTGTCATCCTCGCCACTGGCGCCAGCCATAAGCATCTCGGCGTTCCCGGTGAAGAATTGCTCGAGACCAAGGGGGTCACCTATTGTGCGACCTGTGACGGAGCTCTGCCCGTTTTCCGGCAGAAACCACTGGTCGTTGTTGGTGGTGGCGATTCGGCGTGCGAAGAGGCACTTTATCTGACCCGTTTTGGTTCCGTCATTTACCTCGTGCACCGGCGCGAGTCGTTGCGTGCTTCCAAGATCATGGCCGAACGAGTGCAGGCCCACAAAAGCATCAAACCCATTTGGGATTCCGCTGTCACCGAGATACTCGATGTCCAGGCGGACAAAGTCATTGGCGTCCGGTTGAAAAACTTGAAGACGGGTGCAGAATCACTCCTGGAGTGTGCCGGCGTATTTATTGCAATCGGTCACGGCCCGAACACGGACATTTTCAAAGGCCAGATCGACCTGGACCCCCACGGTTTTGTGATTGCCAAAAAGGGCGCCATGACCAATGTGCCGGGCGTTTTCGTGGCAGGCGACTGCGCGGACAATGTTTATCGGCAGGCCATCACTGCCGCTGGCGCCGGTTGTGCCGCCGCAATCGATGCGGAACGTTTTCTGGCCGCGGAGAATGCCTAGCGACCTATGGAAAAACTCGCCCAGTGAGGACACCGGGCCTGCAAACTCGCCAATTTTTATGGAAATCGTTTAGGCCGCGCCCCCTGATACGCGGCGTATCTTGGATATTTCAGCAGGCTACTGGGGCCTGTTTTCGAAATGCTCAGGACTTCGGGGCGGCGGTGCTTTTGCGCTCCACAAATTCGGCGGCGAGACGCCGGCTGGGGATGGTTTCGCCGCGCAGCAGTCCCATCATCGCCTCCATGGCGGACATCCCCAGCCGGTATTTTGGCTGGGAAACCGTCGTCAGCGGCACGCGGTAAAACTCGGCCAGCAGAATGTTGCCATAGCCCACCACGGAAACATCCTCAGGGATTTTGAAGCCCTGGGCCAGCAAAGTCTCAGCGCAGCCGATGGCGACGAGGTCGCTGACGGCCTGGATGGCGGTGGGATGACAGCCTTCGTTAAGCATTTGCAAGGTGGCTTTGATGCCGTCTTCGATCGTGTTTCCAGCGGCGAATACCATGCCATCATCGACCTCGATCCCCGACTCCCGTAACGCCCGGCGATAGCCTTCAAAGCGTTCATGGGCCCAAGGCGTTGCCGGCGGACCCGTCAGGTAGGCGATTTTTTTGTGACCCAATTGCAGCAGATGTTTCGTGGCATTATAGCTCGCCAACGTTTCTTCAATCTCGATCGCGGGAAAGGTTTTGCAAAAGGGGGCGGCGGGCCCCAGCAAAACGGTCGGTATTTTGCGGGCCGTAATCTCCTGGTAAATCCGCGCCTGGGCTTCAAAGCGATAAACCGGCGTAATGAATAACCCGTCCACCCGTCGCGATAGAAAACGGCGCAGCGCGAGGTCTTCGCGCTCCGGCTTGTTGAGCGTGTGGGCGATGAGCAGATCGTAGCCGAGTTCGTGCGCGCGTTCCTCGATGGCAAATATAATGCGCGCATAAATCGGGTTGGTGGGTGTCGGAATCACCAGTCCAAACATTTTGGTCGTCTTGGTGCGCAAACCCTGGGCGCTGGAATCGGGCACGTATCCGGTTTGCTGCGCCAATTGTTTGATCTTGGTTTTGGTGGCCGAAGAGACGTCCGGTTCGTCGCGCAAGGCTTTCGAGACGGTCATGACCGACACACCGGCGAGTTGGGCAATATCTTTGAGGCGGACCATGTGTTAGCGCGAAATTAAATAGATTGATAAAAATGGTCCCGTCACCTGAGGCGTCGCAAGTCTTAATTCGTCATTCATATCAAGTGTTGTTTCAGAGATAGGTGCCGCGCCAATGGAGTTTGCCGCGCAATGCCTCCAGGAAGGAATTACCCGCCAGCCGGACCAAATGCACCGCGCGGCGGCTGCGCCGGATGGTGACCACATCCCCGGCATCCAGATTGGCCACCACTTGACCGTCCGCACTGAGGATGGTCGCCGGGGAGGGGTTTGCGGCCTTGATGCAAATCGTCGCCGATGAGGGCATGATGATCGACCGGTTGGACAGCGCGTGGGGGCAGATCGGTGTCAGCGTCAACACTTCCGCCGTCGGCAGCACAATCGCCCCGCCTGCCGCCAGAGAATAGGCGGTGGACCCGGTTGGCGAACTGACAATCAAACCGTCGCCGCGATAGCGCGTGATGATTTCGCCATCCACGCTGACGTCCAGCGCAATCAAGCGGGACACTGCACCGCGGCTGACCACCACGTCATTCAGTGCCGTGGAACAGATTTTCAGCCCTTGGAATTCGCCGGACACTTCCAGCAAGGCCCTCGTTTCGTAGGTGATTTTTCCCTGCCAGACCTGCTTCAAGGCTCCGGCCAGCAAATCCGAGGAAACCGCGGTGAGAAAACCGAGTCCGCCGATATTGACGCCCAAAAGCGGCGTGCCCAGCCCGGCGGTCTCTCTTGCAGCTCGCAACATCGTGCCGTCCCCGCCAAACACGAGGAGCAAATCCGACTCGCGCGCCAGTTTGGCGGCGTCATCCCCAACGGTAGGAATACGACCCGACCGCCGGATGAGCCGGATGGCCTGGCGCAGAACATTCGCGCAAGCCGACTTATCGCGGTTGCCGATCAGGCCGATGCGTTTGATCTGGTCAGTGTGTTTTTTCAATTAATGCCAAAAACTCTTTGTTGCCGGCGGGGCCGAGCAGGGGAGATTCAACCACACCGCGCCAGCAAAGACCAGCCTGCGCCGTCACAAATTGCTGCAGCTCGCTGATGACGCGCCGATGCACCGCCTCGTCGGTGATGACTCCCCGTCCTTTGTCAGCCTCCTCTTTGCCGGCCTCGAATTGCGGTTTGATGAGCGCCACAATTTTGCCCGTTCCCGACAACAGCGGAATGGCCGGCGGCAGGATTTTTTTGAGTGAAATAAAGGAGCAATCAATCACGGCCAGATCCGCCGTGGCGGGAAAATTCCCGGGCCGCAAATGACGGGCGTTGGTTTTTTCCATGACCACGACTCGCGGGTCGTTTCTGAGTTTCCAGGCCAGCTGGCCCTGGCCAACGTCCACCGCGTAAATCTTGGCGGCCCCGCGCTGCAGCACACAATCAGTGAACCCCCCGGTGGATGCCCCCAGATCAAGGATGGTAAGGCCCGTCACCACCAGTTGAAAATGCTCCAGCGCATGTTCCAATTTGTGCCCGCCGCGGCTGACAAATTTTTCCGGCACATCCAGACTCACCTCGTCACCTGGCTTGACCACGTCGCTCGGTTTTCGGGCGGTCTGAGCATTGACGCGAACCTGGCCGGCGAGAATAAGGCGTTTGGCGAGTTCGCGGCTGTCGCATAAGCCGCGTTCCACCAGCACTTGGTCAAGTCGGGGCATAAGCAAGATGGCAGCTCAGACCGGATTCACTTTGTTGCCGGGATGGTTTCATTCAAAGTTTCGGCGCGGTATGGCAACGGAAATGCCGTCTGTGTCTCCGCGCTATAAGCCCAGGCCTGGGGCGTTAGGTCGGGCTGCCCGGGCGGTAATACTGCGTCCCAAAAACCATCCGTCGCTGGTGTGGCCACGGCAAAAGGAATGCCTTCCCGGGTCAGGATCACTGCATTGGCTGGGCGGTCGCCCAGCATTGCCTGACCTTGGATTCCCTTGCCGTAAGCTCGTTTGCCAAGTTGGGCATAACCCCTTGCTGGTAACGCGTCAAAAGAAAGATGCGGGGTGCGCCAGCCGTGCTGTTCCAAGGTGCGAATCTGGCCGATGGTTTCCGCCGGATGTTTCAAGGCCACTATGGTCACGCTTTTAAGCGAGTTGGTTTCATCCACCACATCCACCAACTGTTGTTTAACCTGGCTGAGACCAAAGATGTACCGGGAATATTCCCAATCCGGGTTGCAGCTGATGGCGCTCAGGATGGCCAGCGGAACCAGGACGACCGGTAAAATAGGAGCCAGTTTGAGATGCTGAAGCAGGAACATCAATGAAATCGAAAACAAAGCGGCATACGGAATGTACCTGGACTGCAATCCACCTAAGCGGCCATAGGTTGTTTCCGCCGAAATTAATATTATCCCGATTCCGAGGGCCACCCAAGGGAGGCATTCCGGGAGCAGCTTTCTCCGTCTGGCAAGGACCGTTCCCGCGACAAAGAGTCCCAAAAGAATCGTCCCGGTAATGCATCCCATGGTGTTCTCATCAATCAAAAATCCACGGGCAAAGGGATTACCAAAGTAACTTAAGAAATATAACATCGAATCAACCGGGTGGAATAGCAGTAGTGGCAGATGTTTCGGGCCCTGGTTGGGCGTGCGATGGGACCATCCCTGAAAATAAAGTAGCGTGGAGATCAACCCGAAACCCATCAAAAGCAGCAATTTTAGCCGCCCGGCCCCAAGATTGTGTCTGGCGGTCGGCCATAACAGCGTGAACGCCATCGCCCAGGACACCAATCCGCTCGCACAGGAAAAACTCGCCACGACGCATAACAGTGCTGTTCCAACGTATTTCCATTTGGTGCCAGCCACCCAGGGAATTGCCGTGAGGCAAACCAGCACGAGCCAAAAGCAAATCTGGTATCCCAGCATCCAATTCTCATAGCCGGCGGGCGAAAAGATCAACAGGCAAACCACCGGCATCAGCCGCCAATCCCCGCCCGATTGCCGGATGATTAACCCGATATTCATCGTCACCAAGCCGGCCAGCACGAGTTCTGCCGCCAATTCATAACGCACGTCCCAATGGGTCAAAATCCCAAGGCCAAGGGTGATCAGATGCGGGAACAATAAGCGGTGGTCACCAACCAGGGCATTCAGCTGTGAGAACGTTAGTGTTCCCTCCAGATAATGCGCCATCATGGGCAGCGTGTCAGTCCATTCATCCGAGTGAAAGCACGGAACGTAATACCGCTGAAGCAACAGCAGTAACCAAACGACCGGGAGGACGCACAGCATGGCCGTAACTATGCGTTGCCGGGTAGTCATTGATCGTGGTGACGACTCCATTATTGCTTGTAATTTTCTAAAAGAAACGGTCTTCTCGCATTATTTGCTTCAGCAAATAGCCTGATGGCGGCCCCGGATCCTTGCCGGACATTTACCATGCGCAACCTGATTTTTCCTGATTCGCGCGAACGGATGACGCGTGCAGACACTGCCGACGCGGCGGATGGCTTGCAACAAATTTTTTCTGGGGTAGCGTCGTTGTGAGAGCTACAATACGAAGGTTATCAAATGAGTACGTTGGAAACTAATTCGAAGACGAAAATTCGTTTATTCATCAAGCCATACTGCGGATGGTGTCACAAGGCCGTCCGCTGGCTGGATGACCACGACATCAAGTACGCCACGCTCGACGTGATCGCGGATCCGGCAGCCTTCGAGGAGATGGTTCGCATTTCCGGCCAGGAATTGGCGCCGGTTCTCGATGTAGACGGCAAAATCCTCGCGGATTTTGGGCCGGAAGAGTTGCCCGGCTTTTTCAAAAGTCTGCATCCTTAGCTTTGGACTGCAGACTTTGCCGGTCAATCTGTTGCAAAAACAGGGTTCCCTAGGGCTCAAATTGCTGTAAACTGTCCTCAGGTAAACATGACGTTAACTGAATCAAAAACCCGCCCGCGGCTTCCCGAATGGCTGCGGATCACTCTGCCAACGTCGGATTCCTTCTCCCGCACCCGTTCGCTCCTCGACGAACTGAAATTGCATACGGTTTGCGAAAGTGCGAAATGCCCGAACCATTGGGAATGCTGGAGCAAAGGCACGGCGACGTTTATGATCGCAGGCGATCGTTGCACGCGCGCCTGCGGCTTTTGCGCCGTGAGCACCGCCCGGCCCCTGGCGCTGGAGGCTGACGAACCGGCGCGCGTCGCCGAAGCCACCCGGCGCATGAAGTTGAAACATGTTGTCATCACGGCGGTGGCGCGGGATGATTTGGCTGACGGCGGCGCCGGTCATTTTCGCCAGACGATTGAATCCGTGCGCCGCTTGAACCCGGGTATCGTTATCGAAGTGTTGGTGCCCGATTTTAACGACAATGAGGTTGCCATTGAGTTAGTCCTCGAGGCCAATCCACAGATCTTCAACCATAACCTCGAGACGGTTCGGCGGTTGACCCCCGAAGTCCGGCATCGGGCGACCTATGACCGCAGTCTAAGTGTGCTCAAGAAGGTGAAAGCAAAGCGCGGAGAACAAATCCTGACCAAATCCGGCATCATGCTGGGACTGGGGGAGCAGGAGGCGGAAGTCTTGACGGCAATGCGGGATTTACGAGCTGCAAAATGCGACATCCTTACCTTGGGGCAATATTTGCAGCCTACGCTTAAACATTTGCCGGTAAGGGAATTTGTGACCCCGGAGCAATTTGCCGACTATAAGACCACAGCCGGGACCATGGGATTTCTTCACGTTGCCAGCGGTCCGATGGTGCGAAGTTCCTACCATGCGGATGAATTTGTTCCGCCCTCAAGCCGTCCGACTGACTCAGCGTTGTGAAAACGGGTTGCGGTGGATGTAGAGGTAAATCGCGAAGCCGATGCACAAAAAGCCGATGGTAAATCCGGCAATGATTATAATGGCGTTGATGCTACGAACTCTGGCTGAAACCCGCTCCGCTTCAAGCTTTTCCGTGGCGACCAAACTGGTGAAATGCTTTTCGATTGCAGCGTTGATCACTTGCTCGTCCTTGAGTTGAAGCGTAAGCCATCCGCCTTCGAATTCGTTCTGCCAGTGCACCGGCAGGCGCGGCAGAACCTCGGACGTGGGTGGTTGGAATCCATAATTCTTCCAGAACGGCGAACGTTCCTGGGTCCAGATTCGGAAGACCCCATGATTGGCCGCCAACTTCTGGATCCGTTCCCAAAACAAATGCCGGGCAGAATCGGCCACGCCAAAATCTGAGTATCCCTCGCTGTGGAGCATCGCATGCTGCTCAAACACCAGTATCCCTAACGCACCGAGGACCTGGTTCTCGGTGTTTTCGACCACCTGAAATTCCGTGAGGCGCGGCTCCAGTTCCTCTGGTGATAAACGCATGTCTGCCCAAAGCGCTTTCAGCGTTTCGAGGTCATCAACTGTGGCGCGTCGGACGCGAAGAACCGGCGGGTTCATTCACTAATTCTCGCAAAATTCAGGCCGGGGCGAAGAAAAATTTGCATCGGTCGCCGTTCATGGCATTTTCAGCCACCTTAGAACGCCTATTTATTATGAGTGAACAATCCAACCAACTACTTGACGCCCTTGAATGGCGATACGCCACCAAGGTTTTCGACCCGACCCGCAAAATTGCCCCAGACAACTGGGCCGCCCTGGAAAAAACCCTTGTCTTGACACCCTCTTCCTACGGTTTGCAACCGTATAAGTTCTTGATCATCGAGAATCCATCCAAACGAGTTGAATTATTGCCCCATTCCTGGGGTCAAAAGCAGGTCGTCGATGCTTCGCACTATGTGGTGTTTACCGCCCGCACGGAAATGACCTCTGCCTACGTAGATAAATGGATCCAACGATTGGTCGAGGTCCGGAAATTGCCCGCCGAAGCCATGAATTCCTACCGCGGCATGATGTTGAGCGACGTGGTCAACGGCCCGCGGGGCAAAATCGCCCACGATTGGGCCATCCGCCAGACCTATATTGCTCTCGGCAACTTGATGACGGCCGCGGCGGTGCTCAAAGTTGACGCGTGCCCAATGGAAGGCCTAGTGCCCTCCGAATACGACAAGATCCTCGGTCTGGAAAAAACCGGCTACGCCACCGTTGTGGCTTGTGCCCTCGGCTATCGTTCCACAAGTGATAAATACGCTGCGCTGGCAAAGGTGCGTTTTGAAGACAAAGACGTGATTCTGCATATCTGACAAGCCATTTTTTAAAGCAATAATTTGCCCGCCGGGGCGGTTGGTCGCCCGGCGGGCTTCTCTTTGCTGGCACCGCGGCTGGTTTTTGAAGAAATATTTTTCCGGGACGCGGACCGGCAATCTCTCAACTCTTTACGCCTCAGTCTTTATCGATTGGCAACCCGTGACAAATCGTTGCAGGTTGACGAAATCCAGTGTGAGAAACTCGCTGGCCAAGCCTTGTCCGCAGGTTCCGCGCAACCTGGAAAAAATGTCAGCCGGGTGAGGTTGGCTAGGTTGATGACCGCAACCCCGCCGTTTTGCATGCGGAAGCAAAGCCCCGATCGCTGGAGCAAATATTCTTGAATCTCCCCGATGTTGGGTACGGAATCGAATTTCATATCCATCGTGAGCAACACGGATTGGTTGCCTCCCAGAGTCACCTCGAGAAAAACCACGATGGATTTGTCAGCGTAGCTCACCTGCTGCCATTGTTCACCCATGATTCGATTGCGAATCAAGGCCTCAAATTGCAGTTTCGTCAATTCGAGGGCCTCCACCAGTTCGTCACGGAAAATCACCAGGGGACTGGTTCCCGATGTGAAGTCAACTCGGGTGACCTGGGATACCGGGATTGTTGAATGCGATCTTTCATCTCCAATAATCAGCGTCTCCCGATTGATCAACTCTGTCGGGTCAAAACCTTCGAGAATTGCTTTTGCGAGCGCCGGGTCATTCTGGTCAAAACTCGTTGCCGTACCATTGGTTTCGTGGATCTTGATCTGTAGTTTTTGGCTGCTTTTATTCATAAAATTATCTTCGCCGGCTGCCCGTATGGCTATGCCCGGCATTCTTGCTCTTTCTTAATCAGACTGATGGAAGATTAACCGCGCATGAAAGCAGGATTAATTTCATGATGTTTTCGCTACCGGAGGGGCCATGCCGGCGACCTAAAGGTTCGCAAAAGCCCGTAAGGCACAAACTAATCGAACAAGCTGCCTCCTTTGCTTCTTGACTGCGGCGGCAGCGGTGGTGTCCATTTTTGATTTTTAACTGGTTGAAATGCGGGAGATCGGTTTTGATTTGGTGACACGGACGAGCCCTGAATATTAGATGGATCAGTGACTCTTTTATGGGCTCTTTGCAAAAGTATTTACGGGTGATTGGTCGCGATGATCATGAATGAAATTTAATCAATGGTTTACATCCGGTTAATATCGATCTGGTCTATTCTACTGCGAACTGGTTATGCGCATCTTACTTGTTGAGGATGAAAAAAAAGTGGCCGACATCATTGTGCGCGGCTTGAAGGCCGAGAGATTTGCCGTCGACGTGGCCAATGATGGGGCGAGCGGATGGGATTTGGCTGCGGCCTACGATTATGATCTGGTCATCTTGGATTTGATGCTGCCTGGCCTGAGTGGGGCCGAGATTTTGCAGAGAATCCGGACGAAAAACCAATTGGTCCCCATTCTGATCCTGACCGCGCGCGATGCGATGGCGGACAAGGTCAAAACCTTTGAAGCCGGGGCGGATGATTACCTGACCAAGCCGTTTGCGTTTGCCGAGTTGTTGTTGCGGGTCAAGGCCCTCCTTCGCCGCGGGCCCGTCAATCGGTCCAGTGTTCTGCGCGTGGCGGATCTGGAAATCGATCGTCTTTCCCAGAACGTCAAACGGGGAGGAAAAAAAATCGAACTCACCAGCAAGGAATATGCGTTGCTTGAATATCTGGCCACCAATCCAGGGCGGGTTTTTTCGCGCACGATGATCATCGAACATGTCTGGGACCAGAGCTTCCAGGGCTTGACGAACATCGTGGACGTTTACGTCCGTCACTTGCGCGAAAAAGTGGATGATCCACATGCGCTGAAATTGCTGCGCACCGTCCGAGGTGTCGGCTACAGCCTGAATGACGGAGCGCTGCCATGAATACTCGTTCCATCACCTTCCGCCTCGTACTTTGGTACACCGGTTTGCTGACCGGCATTTTTATCCTGCTCGGTATTCTGCTTTATCTGGGCTTGCAGCACTTCGTGGTAAGCGACCGCAAGGAGATGCAAATGCACCGGAATCGCTCGATCGCCACCACTATCATCACGCATCTCCAGCCCGGCGACGAAAAGCATGTGGCTGGTGAAATTGAGTCTCTTTACCAGCCAGAAGTTTACTCCCGGTTTATCCGGATATCCCGGGCTGACGGTACAGTTGTTTATCGCTCCGGCGAACCTGCTGATGGCAGTTTTAATCCCGAAGACGTGCCGAAACTGTCCCCGTTTGAACAGGACGAATTCACCCGGATCATTTCGCTGCCTGGCAATAAAACCATGATCCTTGGCGGAATTTATTGCGTCAGCCAGAACACTCAGCATTTTTATGTTGAGTCCGGCATGTTGCTGGATCCGGTTGAGGAAATGTTGCGTCACTTATTCATGCAACTCGCCCTCTGCCTGCCGCTGGCCGTGGCCATCATAGCCGTCGGCGGCTGGCTGCTGGTTCGACGGGCGCTGCAGCCGGTGGCTGAAATCACCCGCGCCGCGGAGCAAATCACTCAACATAACACCAGCGAGCGAATGCCAGTGGCGCACACCGGTGACGAACTGGAAAAACTGTCCCTTTCCCTCAACCGCATGATCGCGCGGTTGGACGATGCCTTGCGCAATTCCACGCGATTTGTGGCCGACGCCTCCCATGAATTGCGCACGCCCCTGACCATCCTGTACGGGGAGCTCGAAATGCTTGCGCAGGACGATGATTTGCCGGAAGAGACGCGTGACCGGATTTTAAGCCTTTTGGAGGAAGTTGGCGAACTGGGCAAAATTGTCGAGCAGCTCTTCGCTTTGTCCAGGTTGGACGCGGGCGAGGCTCAGACCGAGTGGAAGGCCTTGGACCTTGCCGAATTGGCCCGAACCACCGCCGACCAGATGAGTCTGCTGGCCGAGGATAAACATATTCTCATCGGCTGCGACGCCAGCCAACCGGTTGTGATTGAAGGGGACCGGGCTCGCATTAAACAGATCGTCGTGAACCTACTCGATAATGCGATCAAATACACGCCGGAAAACGGCTCGATTCAACTCTCCGTCAATGCTCTCAATGGCCAAGCCGTTCTGGAAGTGTCAGACAATGGCATCGGCATCCCGGCGGAAGCATTGCCGCATGTTTGTGAACGCTTTTTCCGCGTGGATCAATCTCGTTCTGCCGAATCGGTCGGTGCGGGGCTTGGTTTGTCCATCGTCAAATCGATTTGCACTGCGCATGGTGCCCAGGTGGATGTCCAAAGCATTGTGCGCCAGGGGAGTTGTTTTCGCGTGAGATTTCCACTGGGCAGCAATTAACACCCGCAATTCATCGTGAAATTTAGCTTAAATAAAAGTCGGTGGCCGGTTTCCGCGGCGCTCGTCGTACTTATCCTTGGCGGCTTCCGGTTGTTCCGCCATGGCAGCCCTGTTATCGGCAGGACAAAAAGTAAATCCCAAGCCAGCGCGGATCTCCACGGCGAATGAAGATTATAATTAAACCATTTATTGAGAACGTGGGCTTCCTCCCCCGGATTCTAATTGAGGCAGCTCAATCACCTCGTTGTCCTGGGCAACTTCGTGAGGTTTGCCGCAGTCAGCGACTTTCTGGATCTGGCTTTATTCCTCATCGAAGTAAGCTTGTAAATGCACGCGATGTCGACGGACCGGCGATTTAATTCCGCCGCCGTGGCCGACCACCCGCACTGCCTCACTTCCGCCCAGATCGCTGGCCCTACTTCCTGCTAAAATCGATTGATTCAGCAGGCCAATTTGAATAACCAAATCGGCTCGCTGCATTATTACAGAAGCTCCTCCCAAAGGCTTGCAGGCCCGGCGCGCTCACCGGTCGAGTATTTCAAGAGGCTGCTCTAGCCCAAGTATCCTTCAGCGTAATCGTCCGATTGAAGACCGGCTTGCCGGGAGCACTGTCTTTGTCCAAAACAAAATAGGCCAGCCGCTCAAATTGGTAGCGCTCCTCGGGCGACGCTGTTTTTAAACTGGGTTCGCATTTGGCGGTAATCACTTCGAGCGATTTAGGGTTCAGTACCGACTTGAAATCGCGCCCGTCCTTTTCAGGTTCGGCTTCGGTGAAAAGGCGGTCGTAAAGCCGCACCTCGGCGTCAACGGCCTGCGCCGCGCTAACCCAATGAATGGTGCCTTTGACTTTCCGCCCCGAGGTGGCGCCGCCAGTCCGGCTGTCCAAGTCAGCGGTGCAGTGAAGTTCAGTAATATTCCCATTGGCATCCTTGATGACCTCATCGCATTTGATGATGAAGGCATACTTCAGGCGCACCTCGCCACCTGGTTTGAGGCGGAAGAATTTCGGCGGCGGCACTTCGGCGAAATCATCCCGCTCGATGTACAATTCGCGACTGAAGGGGATTTGGCGTTTGCCCGCAGTTTCATCCTCAGGATTATTGATCGCGTCTAATTCCTCGATTTTAGCTTCCGGATAATTCGTGATGACCAGCTTTATCGGCCGCAATACCGCCAGTCGGCGCAAAGAACGCTTGTTCAGGTCATCGCGGATGGCGTGTTCATAGACCGCCACGTCCGTCTGACTGATGTATTTCGTCACCCCCACGCCGATGGCAAAGGTGCGCAATGCTTCCGCTGTCACGCCCCGCCGGCGGATTCCGCTGATCGTCGGCATTCGCGGATCGTCCCAGCCCGTCACAACTTTTTCCTGCACCAGCGAAATCAACTTGCGCTTGGAAACGATCGTGTGACTCGGGATCAATTTGGCGAACTCATATTGTTTTGGCAGCGCGCGCGGCAAGTTCAGGTTTTCCAGGATCCAATCGTAAAGCGGCCGGTGAACCTCGAATTCGAGCGTGCAAATGCTATGCGTGACACCTTCCACATAATCGCTCAGGCAGTGGGCGAAATCATAAAGCGGGTAAATGCACCATTTGTTACCGGTGTGATGATGCTCCGCGTGGCGGATCCGGTAGAGCAGGGGATCCCGCAGCCAGATGTTCGATGACGCCATGTCGATCTTTGCCCGCAGCGTGCGGGCGCCATCCGGGAATTCGCCCGATTTCATCCGCTCAAACAAATCCAGGTTTTCCTCAATGCTCCGGTCGCGCCATGGCGAGTTTTTCCCTGGACGATCCGGTGCCCCGCGATAAGCATCGGTGTCGGCCGCCGAGAGGTCGCAGACGAAAGCTTTGCCCTTCTTGATCAGTGCCACGGCAAACTCATAAATCGGTTCAAAATAATCGCTGGCGTAGTAAGGGTCGCCCGGTGATTTCATCCCCAGGTTTTTGTCCGCCCAGCCGGCAATCAACCAGTTCACATCTGCCTGGATGCTCTGCACGTATTCGACTTCCTCTTTGGTCGGATTGGTATCGTCCATGCGCAAGTTGCAGACGCCATCGAACTCACGGGCAATACCAAAGTTCAGGCAGATCGATTTTGCATGGCCAATGTGAAGGTAACCATTGGGTTCCGGCGGAAAGCGCGTGACGATTTTCGGGTACTTGTTTTCCGCCACATGCTTTGCCACAATGTCGCGGATAAAATCAGACGGTACGGGGGCTGCTGGTTGTTCGTGGCTCATAAAATTTCCTAGGGAGGGTAGCAAACGGGTTCGCGAAAGTCCATTGACTAGCATGGACCTTTGCCTGTTAAAACGACATGGATAGCATTGAAGCCATAATTTGTTTGATGATGTTGCTCATGGCGGTGCCGGACCTGTGCCTCAAGCTCGGTCGACCCGCCCTGGCCAATGTATTTTTTGTGATCTTCGGTCTGGCGCTGGGGCCCGTGGTCCAAGGCGATGTCAAAACCATGATCAGTCAGGCGGGCGAAGTAGGCTTCCTGCTTGTCCTTTTTGAGGTTGGCCTGGAGATCGACCTGCCGAGGCCAAGGGAATTCCTGCCATCACTGCGTTATGCCATTCTATGGATGCTGGCGCAGTACCTATTGATCTTGCCGTTGGCGACCTTTTCCGGTCTGAACCTGACCGAAGCCATCATGGCCGCCGCGGCCCTGGGCAGTTGCTCACTTAGCATGGCTTATTTGGCTTGGAAACATTATGCCGGACTGGCCGGTACCAGCCGGACGTTTGTGCTGCAAATCATGATTGCCTTGGAAGTTCTGACCATCGTGATTTTGAGTGTGGGTGGGGTGGCTGCGGTGCACGGATTCGGTTGGCTAGTCTGGCTGAAACTCGCGGGCATTGCGCTGGCCGTTTATCTCATCAGCCGGTTTGCCTCCCATGTTCAATTCCTTTTTCAATGGATCATTGAAAAAACCACCAACTGGCGCGTGCACTTTTTGATCCTGTTGGTCCTGGCCATCTGCGCCGTCGGCGGCCGGCTCGGGCTGGCCCCGCCCAAGACCGCCTTCTTCCTGGGACTTTTCATGAGCCGGGCGAAATATGAGGGCAAGGGCGTGGAAGACTATATTGCCCCCATCAGCCGCCGGTTTCTGATTCCGGTCTTTTTCATGTCACTGGGGCTGATGATTGACTACCGTTTGCTGTATTCACCGACCGCCCTGACTGCCTTGGGCACGACCCTGTTGTTGCTGGCCTCCCGGGAAGTTGTTCATCGGCGCTGGTTGAAAACCGGCGGCGACCTGCAGACTTATCTTTTGCTGTGCCCCAATATTACCATGAGCGCGCTCGCGGCCACGACCTTGCTGCAAATGGGGAGCCGAAGTGCGGCCACTTGGGTGGTATTTTGCGGACTGTTTATGTCCGTCATTTCTCTTTGTCTGCTGCCACGGGTGAACGCCAACCAATCCCAGCCTGCCGTGGCGTGACCGAATCCTTAGAGACTGTCTGAGTGCGCCGTGGAAAGGTGCACTCAGACAGTTTCTTACGGTGCGTTTTCGACCAGCGGTAAAAATCCATTCGTCTCCGGCGAATACGCAAATAATTCCGCCGTGGCGATCTTGAAAAACCAGGCGTGCAGGCGCAAAGTGCCGTTCGCCAGCCGTTCCTGTACACAGGGATAGCTGTAAAGATTATCCAGGCCGAACAACACGTTTTCCTCCGCGGCGGCCGTTTCCCGGGCGCTCCGCTCCTGCAAATGAGAGTAACGTTTTTTGACCGTCTCCACCGCCGGGGCCGCCAGGTTCAGCCAATCTCGCAGGTGCGGCGTGGCATTGCTCACCGGCTCTTGCGCCAGCAGCGCCGCGATGGCCCCGCATTGGGAATGGCCGCAGATGACAATGTCATTGACCTTCAAGGTGGACACCGCGAATTCAATCGCCGCCGCCGTTGAATTGGTGTCGCCTTGCGCGCTTGCCGGCGGGACGATGTTGCCCACATTTTTCACTACAAACAGGTCGCCCGGCTTGCTCTGTGTGATCAATTCCGCCAGGACGCGCGAATCAGAACAAGTTATGAACAGAGTGTGTGGATTTTGGCCCTCCTGTGAGAGCTTGCGGAAGAGCTTCCGGTAATTGCCAAACTCAGCGGTACGAAACTTGTGAACACCTTCGATAAGCGGTTCCATGTCGATTTTTAAATTATGTTCTTCGGCGACTGGCTGCGAGCGGAATTGACCGATTTGCTTCGCAAGTATGGCCGGATTATGGCTGATTTGTGCCTGAATTCAACAAAAGACTCTCGCCCATGGCGATGGGAGCCCTGTAAATTTACCGCATGAAGACCGTCATTCATTGGTTTCGACGCGACCTGAGGGTCTCAGACAATGTGGCTCTGAGCGAGGCCGCGCGGCGTGCTGAACGGGTAGTGCCCGTTTTTATCTTCGAGGACGCCTTCCACAGCGGCCCGGACGTCGGTGCGGCCCGGCTGGCTTTTCTATTGCAATCTGTCGAGGCACTCCGCAAGAACCTGCGTGAGCTCGGGCACGAACTGCTCGTGCGCTGTGGCAAGTCAGAGGCACTTTTGCCAGCGCTTTGCCGGGAAGTTGGTGCTCAGGCCGTCTTTGCCAACAAACGCTACGAACCTTACACGCAGCGCCGTGATGAGCGTATCACCGGCACACTGCTTTCAGCCGGCTTCGGCTTTGAATTATTCAAGGACGCCGTCATTTGGGAGGAAGTTGAAGTCCTCACGCAGCAGGGTAAACCTTACACGGTGTTCACGCCCTATTCCAAGGCCTGGAAATCCAAAACGATCCCGGCACCCCGTCCACGTCTCGAGCGGATTACAGAGAAAGGTCCAGTTTTAAAATCCGATGCCTTGCCTGCTTCGACCGACGAAGTGGGCCATCCACTCAAGCAAACCATCCCTCCCGGGGGTGAACGCGCCGCGCTCGAACTGCTCCGCAAATTCATGGCCGGGCCGGTCTATGAATACGGCGGCAACCGGAATTTTCCCGCCATCGATGGCACCTCCCGCCTGTCGCCGCATTTGCGGGCGGGTACTATTGGAATCCGCACCATCCTGACCGAGCTAAAAAAGGCCCGGTCGCGCGCAACCCCTTCACAACAGCCCAGTTGCGATGTCTTTCTTAATGAGCTCATCTGGCGCGAGTTTTACCTGCAGGTCTTGCATAATTTCCCCCACGTCATCAAGGGTGCTTTCCGCCCCGAATATGACCGGTTGCAATGGTCCGACAACCCTGAACACTTCGCCGCCTGGTGCGAAGGGCGCACCGGATACCCGATCGTTGATGCCGCCATGCGCTGCCTGAACGCCACGGGCACGATGCACAACCGGCTGCGCATGATCGTGGCGATGTTTCTCACCAAGGATCTGCTCATCCATTGGCAACGGGGTGAGCGTTACTTTATGAAGCAGCTTGTGGACGGCGATATGGCCGCCAATAACGGCGGCTGGCAATGGAGCGCAGGAACGGGCACCGATGCGGCGCCTTACTTTCGCATCTTTAATCCGGTGTCGCAGGGGGAGAAATTCGATCCGGAAGGAATCTTCGTCCGGCGTTGGGTGCCTGAACTCGCTGATTTTCCTGAAGATATCATCCAACAGCCGTGGGAAAACCCGTTTCTTTTGGGCAGGTCAATATACCCATCCCGGATCGTCCTCCACGAAGAACAACGAGTCAAGTGCCTCGCCATGTTCAAAGTCGTGAAGTAATGGCGGTGCGTGTTTGCTCCGGCGTCTCGTGCAGAATGGCGTGCCATCCACGCGCTGCGCCGGCGGCAATGTTTTCCGCCCGGTCATCAATGTAGATCAGATCCGCTCCTCGTTTGCCGGCCATCGCCTCCATCGCCTCATATATTTTTGGCTGCGGTTTCATGGCACCCACTTGGTACGAGTAAATGTACCCGTCGAAGTTTTGAAAGAACGGGAAGTTCCGGCTGATATGCTCCACCGCCAGGTCGTTGGTGTTGGAGAAAATGTAGGTTTTGTACCCGTTTTGGCGCAGTTCCGCTTGCAAACGGATCATGTCGGGGATTTCCGAGAAAATATCGGCAAAATAACCGCCGAATTCGCGAACATCCCCCTGAAAGTCAATTTGGCTGCGGATGGCCTGAAAAAACATTTCCCGGGTTAACCGGCCGCACTCGTAATCGGCTAACAACGGGGAAGCGCCTAAGAAAGCATGCAAATCATTCGGCGATTTGGTGCTCCGATCGCCGATCTTCTGCGCCGCGATCTCGTAATTGAAATCCACCAACACTTTACCCAGGTCGAAAATAAAAGCCGGCGAATCATTTCTCATCACATCTCCCTGCGGCCTTCGAGCGCGCGGTTCAGCGTCAATTCATCAGCGAATTCCAATCCGCTGCCCGCCGGCAAACCGAAACCGATCCGGCTGATCTTCAATCCCAGGCGCGCCAGCCGTTTGGCGAGATAATGGCTCGTCGCATCACCCTCCACGTTTGTCCCCAGGGCAATCACGATTTCCTTGATCCCTCCGCCGGCCAGCCGCGCCTCCAGTTCCGCGATCTTCAAATCCCCGGGCTCCACTCCGTCCAATGGCGAAATCGTGCCGCCCAGCACGTGAAATTTGCCCCGAAACGCGCCGGATTTTTCCACGCTCAAAATATCCACCGCCCGTTCCACGACGCATATCAGCGTGGCATCCCGCCGGGAGTCCTCGCAAATGGAACAAGGAGAAATCTCCGTCAGGGATCCGCAGATCTCACAGAAACGGATTTTTTCCCGCGCCAGAATGATCGAGCCAGCCAGGTTCCTCACTGCGCTCATGTCCGCTTGGACAATGTGCAAGGCCATCCGTTCCGCTGAACGCGGGCCCACCCCAGGCAATTTGGCCAGCGCCGTGACTAACGCAGTAATCGAATCAGGCAGCATTTCGGCAATTATGCAAGGTGGAGGAGGAAGGATGAATACTTCCAGTGCTTTTTACATCAGCCCCGGCAAATTCATCCCCGCGGTTACTTTGCCCATTTCCGAATTGGAAATGTCTTTCGCCTGGCCCAGCGCCTGGTTGGCCGCGGTCAAAATCATGTCTTCCAGGAGCTGTGCATCCGAGGGGTTCAACGCCTGCGGATCTATTTTGATCGCTGCGATGGTGCCATCGCATTTGGCGGTTACTTTCACCGCCCCGCCACCGCTCGTGGCTTCCACCGTTCGCGCCGCGAGTGCCGCCTGCACTTGTTCCATCTGCTGCTGCATTCGCTGCGCCTGCTTCATCAATTTTCCAAGGCTAGACATATTAGAGAATAATTATGGTTGATGTTATGGTTTGAAATTGCTGCCAAATGTGGCAAACGTTTGATCAGTTTATGCACGAACTTCCACGATCGTGCCTTTGAAAACGTCCAGCGCCTTCTGGATCAGCGGATCATTCTTGAAATCATCCTTGTTGAACGCAATGGGCGCCGTTTTTTTCTCGGCCACCGTCAAGGGCGCAGCCGCAGGTTCTCCCGCTTTAACCGCTACCGCTGAAGCTGTCGCTTTGGGTGCAGCGGGTACGGGTTTGGCCGGCAAAATAGTCGTCGCAATCCGTTGCCAGCCCACTGGCGCTTCCGCCTTGATAAACTTGATCATCGCGTTCGGGTGCCCTAATTCCGCCAGTTTTGTTGCCAGCAGCGTGTGATTGCGCGAATTGTCCACCAACGTCAGATGATCCTCAAATTCCGGGTCGAACCCGATCACCAGATTGCCCTTGATAAAGGAAACCGGATGGGCATCGATCAGGTATCCGCGGGTGAACATGCTGACCCGGCCGACCGCGTCGATCAGCTTGTACCAAAGCTCGGTTAAATCAACCGGACCGGGCGCAACAGCCGCCGTGGCGGAAACGCTTTCGACCGGGGCGGCCGGCTGTACCACCGGAATTGGCACCGCAGCCGGTTTGGGCGCGGGTGCTGGCGCCGGTGCTGGTTCGGCGGCAAGAGCGGAAGCCAAAGAAAATGTTTTGGCCGACGCAGTAACTGGAGCTGCCGGCGCGACTGGCGCGGGAGCCTGCCCGCGCAACTGATTGAGTTGCTTTAAAACCGCATCAATCGACAGGGCATTGCGCGCCTCGATTGCCCGGAGCAGGGAAACTTCCACCAGGATTTTTTTCGACGCCGCGTCACGCAGTCGCAGTTCTGCGTCCGCCAGGACATCGAGGATGCGGGTGAGCGCATCTGTGCCGGCCAGGGCGGACTGTTCCTTGAGTGCCGCCGCCTCTGCTTCCGAGGCCTCCATGAGACTCAGATCGCCGCGCGAAACATTAAAAATCAGCAGATTGCGAAAGTGATTCAGCAGGTCGCCGAGCAATCGGCCCAGATCCTTGCCGCCCCGCGCCAGTTCATCCAATTGCGCGAGTGCCGCCCCAATTTCTCCCGCCAGCACAGCCTGGGACAACTTGAGAATCTGGTTTTGGGCCGCCAACCCGAACATCGAGAGCACGTCAGATTCCTCGATTTTGTCGCCGCAAAAACTGATGAGCTGGTCCAGGGTGGATTCCGCATCCCGCATTCCCCCGTCCGCTCCGCGCGCGATCGCATGCAGTGCGGCGGCATCGATGGTGACGTTTTCCTTTACCGCAATTTCCGCCAGATGTTTGGTGATCAGCGGGCCGGGGATCCGGCGCAAATCGAACCGCTGACAGCGGGAAAGAATCGTCGGCAATACCTTTTCCGGATCCGTCGTGGCGAACATGAACTTCACATGGGCCGGCGGCTCTTCCAGTGTTTTCAATAGGGCGTTGAACGCCGCCGTCGAGAGCATGTGCACCTCGTCGATGATATAAATCTTGAACGGGGAATGCGCGGGCGCGTATTTACAGGTCTCCCGCAGTTCGCGCACCTGTTCCACCCCGTTGTTGCTCGCACCGTCAATCTCCAGCACATCAATCGACCGGCCTTCCGTGATTTCCTGCACCCGCGGATCATGGTCGTCAAATTCGGTCTTGGGTCCGCCGGTGCAGTTCAGGCATTTGGCGAAAATCCGGGCGATGGTCGTCTTGCCCGTGCCACGCGGACCGCAAAAAAGATAGGCGTGGGCGATGCGCTTTTGCGCAATCGCGTTCGCCAGCGTCTGCGTGACGTGCTCCTGGCCGACCACATCCGCGAATTTTTGCGGCCGATATTTACGGGCAATGACCTGATAAGACATGGATGATTAACTTTAAGGGTTACGTTTCACGCACCACTCGGACAATTTTCGGCGCCAGCGTAAAGCCATTTTTGGCGATCGTAAATGAAGAATGTCAGGGTGACCACGGCAGACGCAGAGCAAACTGCCGTTGCTGCCTTCCGGCCCTCGCGGGGTTCGTAAGTCCACATTCCATGGGCCCTGACCCGGACAAACTGCCAGAACGTTGACCACTTGTCGAGCACGGTTAAAATATCCAAGCAACGCCGCGGGGGGCACGCGGCCTACAACCCAACGCCCAATAATGCATGCCGTGTGCCCACACACGGCTGCCAAAACTTTGTAGGCCCGGTGCCCTCACCGAACCAATTTTTCAAGAGGCTGCCAGCCCATTTGCTGACTGGTTGATTGATTTTTTGTTTTTGGTGGTTTCCAAAGAGTATTTAGATTTTTAAAAAGGATAGCTCGCCCTCACCTATGTGCTTGAACATACACCTTAAAAGTGTATTCACGTATAACCCACAGCTGGATAGTTGGATACGCCTGCAATAATCAAAACAACGTGACCAAATGAAGCCCTCTCCACGGGGAGAGGGTTTGGGTGAGGGCGGTCAAATTCCTTCCCAGCCAAATGGCCGCAGTATTTGTTAACTGCTCAAGTTAGAGACTCCTCGCCTCGGCGGGTTATTTTCGAAGACACGCTCTAAACAATCTCACTTTTTACCGGCCAGCCAGCCTCTTTGATAGCCTTATAGCCCCCGATGAGGGAATGCACGCTGCGATAACCCATTTTTTGGGCCATATCACACGCCAAAACCGAGCGGTAGCCACCCCCGCAATACATGATGATTTCGGTGGTGGCGTCCGGAAACTTCTTTTCCAGGTCACGTTCCAAAACTCCTTTGCCGAGATGCACCGCCCCGACGGCGTGTCCGGCATTCCACTCCGAATCCTCGCGCACATCCACCAACACGACTTTGGGGTTCTGATTCAACCAGGCGGCAGTTTGGTCCGGGGTGATTTCGCGAACGCGTGTTTTGGCGTCCGCCACGATTTTTAAAAATCCGGGTGAATGATCCATGTTTCGAACTTAGTTCATGGCGGCGGGTGCTCAAACAAAAATCCTTCGCAACTTTTCGCCGTTTGCTTAATCTCGCCGCGTGTCGGAAAAGAAAGACAATGCCGCTGTGGCGTTTAGCCTGTTGGTGGTCGTCACCTTTTGGGGTGGCAATAATGCGGGTACGAAATGGTTGCTGACAAGCTGGCCTCCCGTCTTCACCGGTTGCCTGCGGTTTGCCGTGGCCGGGCTGATGCTGCTGGCCGTGCTCCGGTTTACCCATTGGCTCGGCCAGTTCGAAGCGCTCACCCCCGCACTCCATAAGCACCTTTGGCTGCGCGGTGGTTTGAGTCTCGCTGCCTATACCATCTCCTTCAATTGGGCATTGCGCCTGATCCCCGCCTCGCACGTTGCCCTTTATCTGGGGGCTTCTCCGGTGTGGGCGCTGCTGGCCGAACAGGGCCCACGACGGACCTGGGTTAGCGTGCGACGTTATTCCGCCGCCATGATCGCCGTCGCGGGCGTCCTCGTCTTGTTTTGGCCAGCCCTGCGGACCCAACACTCCGCCAGTATGCCCGGCGAACTCTGCGCGCTCCTCGCCAGTTTTATCTGGGCCTTTTACAGCCGCCAAAGCCGCTGGTTGAGCAGTCGGATTAACAGCCTGGAAGTTGCCGCCCATTCCATGTGGATGGCCGGGGTCATCCTGATCCCTTTGGGCCTCTGGGAAATCGCCATCCACGGTTTGGTCGTCACCCCGGCTCGCGTCGGCGTCATGTCCCTCTGCATCGTTTTTGGCGGCGTTATCCCTTATGCCTTCTGGAACAATGCCCTCCGCCGATGGCCCGCCAGCCGGGTTCTTCTGTTCAACAATTTGATCCCCATCACCACCGTCACTTGGGTCCATTTTACCCTGGGCGAAACGATCACTCCGACCTTTTACCTCGCCATGGCCCTGATTCTCCTGGGAGTGATCCTCGAACAGATTGATCTCGCCGGGGTTTTCAATTTGCCGGAAAACTTTTAAATTATTCATCTTTATGGACATCAAACAACTCAACGAGGTTCCGTCCTTCATCACGGTCGACGGTTCAGAAATCCGCGAATTGCTCGCGCATCGCAATTCTGCCATCCGCCATCAAAGCCTCGCCGAGGCCCGCCTGCCCGTCGGCGCCGCCACCCAGGAACATTATCATCCACGTGCCGAGGAAATTTATTACATCACCCACGGCACAGGAAAAATCCGGATGGAGGGCGAATTGCGGGAAGTCAAACCCGGCGATGCCATCGCCATTCCGCCCGGCCAGAAGCATAAATTGTGGAATACCGGCGCCGAAGTTCTGCGCCTGCTGTGTTGTTGCGCTCCCGCTTACGAACACAGCGATACGGTTATTACTGAGATTTAGATCGACTGGCTTACTTGTTCGCCTTCAACAACGCCGTGAGCAATCCGGTCGTGGTATGTTCCTTGGCTTCCAGGACGGTTTTCAGTCCCAGAGCAACCACGGCCTTGGTCGTTTCCGGTCCGATGGTGGCAATCTTCATTGCCGGAAACTGTTTCATCAGCTTGGGCAAATCGAAGCGTTGGTGAAAGAATTCCACCGTGGAGCCGCTCGTGAACGTGATCCAATCCGCCCCGTGTTGTCGGAAACCTTCGGCCGCGCCGAAAAGATCCTCCGTTTCCGCAACCGTTTTATAAACACCAATATCATCAACGATTGCGCCTAATTCCTCCAGCGCTTCCGGGAGTTCCCGGTTGGCGTTTTCCGCCCGCAACAGGCAGACCTTCACGTTCTCAATACTGCTGTGTTTGGACATGGCCGCGGCAATTTTACTGCCGATGAATTCCTCCGGCATCACGTCCACTTGCAAATGCAATTCCTTCAGTTTGGCAGCGGTGGCGGTTCCGACGGCGGCGATTTTGGCTCCGCCAATGTCCCGCATGTCATTAAAGCGACGGAAAAAATACTCAAAAAACGTGGCGACTCCGGTGGCGCTGGTGAAGACTATCCAGTCATAGGTGTTTAGTGAGAGCAGCGCATCAATGAAAAACTCCCGTTTCTCCGGCTCCGCCGTTTTGACCGCGGGAATTTCCAGCACCTCGGCCCCAAGCTCGGACAGCTTTCGACTGAATGCCAGGGCCTGACCGCGGGCGCGGGTGACCACGATTCGTTTTCCAAACAGTGGGCGATGCTCGGCCCAATTCAGCTT
>Ga0302319_10004693_pt1 | contig 27946 bp, 33 predicted proteins | sample Bog_T0_2_FD_203319 | JGI IMG/M metagenome (GOLD analysis project Ga0302319, IMG submission 203319) | Peat permafrost microbial communities from Stordalen Mire near Abisko, Sweden - Bog_T0_2 | ecosystem: Environmental > Terrestrial > Soil > Wetlands > Peat | place: Sweden: Abisko, Stordalen Mire... | reverse complement strand
TTGACTATCGGCACGTTCGATACCGCCGTCTACAGCGTCCAGGTATTCACCCCGTTCAACGCCAATGAAATCACCAGCTATCCGTTCAAAGGCGGTGGGGGCACAGCGCCAAGCGTCTGCTGGACCTATATGCGCGAGCAGCAGATGCAGCCGGATCGAATTTTGGTGTTCACTGATGGGCTGGTGGGTAATGATTGGGGCGATGCGGAACTGGCCGACACCCTGTTCATCGTCCATAGCAATCCAAAGGTGACCGCGCCCCACGGGCTGACGATTCACGCCTCCTTCTAGCCGGAGAAAGTCAATGCTCTATGGCCCGGTGCAGTTTGCTGGTTTGACGGTTGAACCGGATGATCTTCTACGGCCGCGCTTAAATCGGGGGGTGGTGCCATGCGATTGGAGTTTGCGTTACGTTGCGGTCCCGGTTCTCGATAGCTACGGGATCGAGATGTGGCGGGTGAATGAGTGGCTGGGGGAACATTTCGACGGAGAATGGGCGGTGATTTCCCATCAGACCATTCAGGGACTGCAACTCATCATCGCCTTTGCGCGCCAGCAAGACGCCGCTTTATTCGTGCTGATGGATGGCGCCAATGCAATGATCGAGACGATTCAACCGGGGTGAAGTGGTTGCCGCCAGAACCTCCATTTGGCGGCAACCGCATTCCTTCCGCTCCTACCCAAGGCCGATCGGAACCTACTCGCCTACAGGCGAGTGTCAACCGTTGGTTTGTTAGCCCGCGTCATACCATTCGCGATCGTCCAGAATGGTGGTGATGGTGCCGTCCTTGGTGATCTGCGACCATTGCCGCACGTCGTAGGGATCGAGCATCTGATCGAAACTGTGAAACAATTTGCCCGAATCGCCAATGCTGCGCGCGATCAGTCGGGTATCGGCAACATGCGCAGGAACCGGGAACCGCACATCAAGGATCGCCAGCAACTGGATGGTGTCGTGACTGTGCCGGATGCCACGGGCGATGCCCTGGACCATCCGCTGATAGGCGTAATCGACTGCCTCGTTGAGGGCAATGCCCTCAGCCCTTTGCTCGGTGTGGGCGCCCTCAAACATGTAATTCAGCCGCGATCGCCGCATGATATCGATCGGCGGTTGGGGAATACGGGGAATGACGACGATATCAGCCAGGGTTTTGCCCGTCTCGGACACGAAATTGACGCCCTCCCACTCGACACCGAACCAGATGCCGCCCGGCCGGGCGGCATATCCTTGTAGCGCGGTTGTCATGTTGTTTTCGCGCTGGCGTTTGCTGATCAGCGGGTGCAGCCCTGGCACCAATGCCCACACCGCCTCCAATAGGGCGTATTGCTGGAACAGCACCAACATACGCTGCTCCGGCGCCTGTGATTCGGCGATGACCATGAGAGCCTTGGCGACGAATTTGACAAATTCATGGCTGTTGAAACTGGGTTGCGCTGGATCGATCGGGTAGAGCGTCAGATCACGATCGACGACCAGCACATGCGCAATGCCCCCGTATTGATCCCGGCGACTGGACGGCAAGGGTTTTTGTTCAAGTATAGTATCGATCAGCGGATCGAACCCAATTGCCCGCAGAAATTTACGATAGCTGCGATCACTCGGCGGCCGATCACTCAGGGTCGCCGAGATCAGCGCCACCCCCGAGTAGGTATGCACTGGCGATCGCCAAAGCTGATTCATCATGTTGCGGCCACTGCTGAAATTGACCGTCAGTTCGAGATCAGGATTGCCCTCGCGGTCAAACTTGCTATATTGCGCCACTTGGGCCGGATTATATTGCCGACCCGCGAGGATGGCGCGAATTTCCTCGCGTTCGCGGCGCAGCATATCGTGCTGGATGATATCGCGATCGGCGCGATTGAACTGCCCTGCGGCGACCGATTGCAGGCCTTGCAGACCGTCATAAATCGTTTGTAGGGCCTTCAGCGTGGGGGCGTCCGGATCATCAAGGATGCTCTGAGAACGGATCAGAAACCCAGCGTCGTCGAACATGAGTTCATTGGACAAAATCTGCAAGCCGCTGAGGATCAGGTCACGTGCCGAGTGATAGGCGCGTGATGACGCGACCGATACGTGTTTTAGGTGCGCCAGCATGGCGATGCCGTTGTGCGAGACCGAATAGGTCACCGCATCAGCCGCGACCGGTGGCAATTTATCCGCCTCATCGATAACCGCCAGCCCGTTTCGCATGTTCCACGCCGGGCCGGTTTGCAGCAATTTGCCACTGCTCAGATTGTTGCGAATGAACAGCGCATGGGTGATCAGTAAGATCGCGGCAGTATCCCGCGTGATCTCGCGAGCCGCAAAGACCGCCTCGCCGACCGGGTGATCGCGATCTTCGCTGCACAGACACCAGTCGAGTTCGGTAGTATTGGCCGGGAGTATCCCACCCGTGCCGTAATATTCAGTGAATTCCGGCGCCTCGCCTTGATAGACCGTATCCAGAAAAAACTCAACCAACCGACGTTCCGTTTCATCGGCTTCGCTCCAGCGTTGCCGTAGCAGGCGGAGTTTGGTCGGCGACAAATAGGACGTGATGCTCTTGAATTCTTCCACCGAGACGATTTGAAACGCATCATCCTCATGCATCTCGTGCAGCGTCTCCTGCACGATCCGCAGGGCGATTTCTGTTTCGGTCACGTAGGTTTCTCGCAACGCACGCGTCAAGGTCGAGATCAGGCCGTTGCGATTATTCAGCATTTTATCGAGCATCAGGCCGATCAGCAATGGCAGCGTCTTGCCGACCCCGGCGCGCGCCTCCTGAATCCAGGGGAGCGTGCCGATCTCGATATACTGGCCAAAGCGGAGGGCGAATTCGTATTGCAGGGGCCGGTGCTCGCCTTTCAGACGATGCACCGCGCCGTTCTCCGCAAAAGCCCGATCTATGACTTCGCGGACGCTAACCACCATTGGTATCCCCTTTCGGTTCACCCCGGATGACCTTCAACAGAGCGCCATAGGCAAACTCAAACTGCCGGATGTCAACGCCCTCCCATTCGTCGAGCAGACGCCGCACCTCCGAATCACTATCATTGGTGAAGGTCAGGCCGGTATCGGGAGTACTGGTCACCGTGCAATCGTCGATCCAGGTCAGATCAACGCGGCGCTGCACTTTGTAGGTGGCCGTAATATACCCCCCACAGCCGCGCGCGGCAAGGCCGCCGATGACCGGGTTGATGATCATATTATTATGCCATGCGGTAAGCAACAAACCGGCTCCGGCGCGGGTAATATTGGGCAGGTAGAATTTGTGGTCGAAGATCACCCCAGCCGGGATTACCGCGATCGATTGCAGATTGGCGTCGCTCACATCGCTATGGCCGCCCTCACGCATGGTCGTCTTGAACTGACTAAGGTAGCCGTCAACCTCGCCTGCATTGGCAAACGGGATGCCGATTTCGGCACCCAATTCATCGAGCGTCGTGCGATAAGTGGCTTCTTCCTTTGGCGTGCGGGTGGCGCGACCCTCCAATCGCCGCAGCGTCTTGATTGTGGCTTCCAGTTTGGAACGCTCGCGATTCATCGCCGCATATTCGGTCAGCTTTTCGAGATCACTGACAAAGTCCGTGGTCACCAGGGTATCATTGACCAAGGCCCGGCGAACGATCGGCAAAATAGTGCTGGGCGCGGGTTTGCCATTTTCGTACAGCGCCGGTTGCTGCGAGATCATGTGGCCCATATTGAGCCTGCCGCCGAAAAACACCGGATCGCTCATGCCCAAAGCGTCCAGGTCCGGTCGCATTGCCCGGATTGTTTCGGTTTGGCGCGGATTGAGATGGACCGAGGCGTCGCTGCCTTTGACGCCGCCGCTGATCGCCAATCGGGCCTCATCGACAGTGTATTTGAAATTCGGATCGATCTCGCGCAGCTTGTCATACACCTCGACGGCGATCTGCCGCCGCCACCGCCCGCGCAGGGTGCTTGACGCGACTTTATACTTCCGCACGCCATAGCTGATGGTCATCGGGGGTTCATTACGCGGCTGGTCCGGCGAGGAAATCGATATCTGGGCGTCATTGACCCCGGTGCCCTGGAATTTCAGGTGAACGGTGCGCAAAGGCGGATGCGAGTTGGATAGGACTGCTGCTGTTTTGGCCATGATGTGCCTCCATACTTGGCGGGGTGGATCAGATCGGCTGGAACGCCAGGAAGCCAAATCCGTAGGCTTTCGCGTTGCCGACACCAGTGGTCAGTTTGGCGGTGAAACTTTCTTCGTCTGTCACGGTCGCAATGCCTTCGAAGACCGACGCATACATGAGAAACGGGCGTTCCAGTTTTTCGATCAATTCTGGCTGACTGGCGAAGGTGCTGCGCTCGATGTGTAAACCCATTTTGTTGGCTTGTCGATGCAACCATGCGATATTCGCCTTGGGATCGACCACTGCGCGATTGCGCGCTACCAGTCGGCTCGTGCTGGTGCCGGGCAGGTTGTTGCGCCGAACATGGGCGTCCAACTTGAATTGAATCTGCGTCCCAACCGGCGGAATTTCCACCTCCTGCCAATAACCGGGGCGGCGATTGGGCGAACGCACATACAGATACCCGTCTTCCGCGCGCCATGTGAAATCCCGCGTCACGTCCTCTAGCGGCGGCTTGAAAATGGCATCCAGCCACGCATGCTGGGGATAGCGTCCGCGCACGGGCGCGCGTATTTTAACCTGAAATAACATGGATTTATTCGCCCGCCGTGAGAAGCAATGCGGCCATTTCGCTGGACCCATAGGGCGGCAGCCATTTGATCTGGCGCAAGCCGGGGTATTCAGTTTCGGTTTCCCGAACGATCTTCAGATCACGCAGTTCGATCGCCGCGCCAAGATAGCGGCGCCACGTCTTGGCCGGTATCCCGAGGGCATGCAGTCGCAGCACATAATCCCGATCGATTTCGTTGACCGGGATCGTTTGGATCAAGGTTTTGCCCGAAAACTGGATCATCGCATTGTCGGTCGTCACCCGCAATCCAGTCGCCGCGATCGGGGTTTGCGTGAAGCTGATGAACATCCAAGGCGGCTTCGGCGGGGTCAAAACGAGATCACGCATCACTTGCCGCATCATGCCGGACGAGGGATGGCAGGTGATACGCGAATCGATTTCGTTGAGCTTGTTTTTGCCCCAAAACGTGACCGCCGATTCGGTGACCAAAAGATAAGAAAACACCAGCCGATTCTGCTTTCCATGCTCGATCGGATATGCTTGCGACAAGGTCGTGCATGCCGCACAACGCCGGATCGACCCGTGTTTGAACACCGGTTGAAGAACATTCGGCCGACACAGGCACCGGCCATCGCCAGCCGGTTGTTGGTGCAGCGGCGAGAGATGGCTGTAGGTGTTGAAAAAGCGCGCTCCGTCAAACATTCACTTCCCTCCCTGGCCCAATCAGAACTACACTGTTTAGCGGACTGCGACAAGAGGAGACCAAATGACAGAAAACTTTGTGATCGAGATTTCGTTCAAAACCCCCATGATTGCCTCACCGCGTCTGACCGGTGACGGAATCCTCGCCGGGATTGCCTTCCAGGAACACGGCGATTGGATGCGGGCGATCGCCGAATTGCCGCTCGCGACCTGGGAAGGGGTCCCCCATATGTCGGTGGTGCTACCCTATACCTATGCCACCAGGGCGGCCGAACATGTCACCCTGATCCGCAGTTTCATGCGCGATATGGATCATAATCCGCAGATGGCGACGATGCTGGGCGCCATGCCGACGCGCTCAGCCCTGCGCCCCGATTCGGGCGACTTATCCAACATCAGCAGCAGCTATACCGTGTATGACATTCCGAAAGTGTATTTTCTCGGCCGGGGCAATCTGACCCTGGTCAAGGCGGCGTTCGATGAGGTGCCGTTTCTCGGCCCTCAGAGAGCCAAAGGGTTCGGTGAGGTGGAACATGTGGATGCCTGGACCGTCCAGTCGAACAATCCGTTCTACGGCATCGTGGGGCGGCACTACGGCCGGACGGCGGTGCTGCGGCCGGTGCCGAAGCGGTTGCGCCAGCACTTGCCCGAGGACCTAAAACATGTCACGAGACGGGCTACGTGGCATAACCCCTATTGGCCGGGCCACGAGACGGCGGTGGTTGAGGATTGTCTGACCCCTAACTTCGTTCCTGGCGAAGGGTTCAGCGCGGCGACCATCAATATGCTAGGCCATCTATGATGGCTACGGCGACCTAAACAGTGTGAGAGTTAACAGTCACCCCGAGTGGCTACGACGCAGACCCCGCCAGTTTATGCGCGCGGGCGGCACGCAGGTCTTGGATAAAAGTGATGCTGGTCGGATCAGCCAGAATCGCCTTGACTCCGAAATGCAAGGGACTTGGCCAATGGCCGAATTCGAACCATTGGAAGCGATCGGTCTCGCGAAACCCAAGCCGTTGCGTGTCATGGGCCTCGAATTCCTCATCCACAATAGCTAGGAAGTTGGAATACCGGAATTTCTTGTCGCGAAACACGTAAATCGGCACAAGATCGATTTTGCCGGTGGCACCGGCTTCCTCTTCGGCTTCCCGACGCGCGGCGACCTCGGGCGATTCATGCGGATCGATCGCGCCGCCGATTGTCCCCCATGTGCCGGATTGCTCGACATAGCGCGAGCGCAGTGCCAAGAGTAGACGACCGGTGGACCGGGCATAGAACAGACACCCAGCGCCCTGAGCGCCATAATACCCAGTGTTCTTTAAACTATCCCAATGGGCCTGTTCGGGATCGTTCTCAAAGAGATGGTCGAGGTTCATGCGTCCTTAATAAACCTCATGGCTTGGTCTTTCAAGGACTTTTGATCGGCATCTGACATACTGATGTCCTTGCCGTCCTGATCCCGCACCCCCGATAACGCAAGCTTGGGCTTGGCCGTATCGGTCCGATAAAACGCCACGGCGAACCCGGTCTTGCCATGCAGATTCCAGGGAAAATTGTACGATCCCGACTCCGCGCTGATTTGCTGTTTGAATGACGGCGCAGGCTCAGCCTCCATCATCTGGCCGCGCAGAATCGTCTGCTGATCAGCCCCCGGCTGGGCCAGTTTGGCAGCTAAGGCGGTGGCCGCACTGCCTTGCAGGAAGCGGGTCTTGCCGGTCTTCGCGGACCGAATTGTTTGGCTGCCCAAGGCGTCGGGTTCGACCGTGTAAGGCTCAGAAAAAGGGCCGCCCGTGTCGTCATCTGCCTCCATAAACCCCTGATAGGCTTCGACCATCTCGGCGTCGGCGTCTTTCAGACTCTGCTCCAGCGACCCTAACAAGACAGTCACATCGTGCGGACCAATACCCAATCGAGCCGCCACCTTATTCAGACCGAGCTTCGTCAAGGTGACATGGTCTTTGATTTCTTCATCACCCACCCCGGCTTTGTTCAGCATGATATGCAACCGCTCGATCGTTGAGCTTTCATCCCCGTCCAGCAGCGGCTGGTTTTCCAACGGATTGTCAGCAAAACGCGGATCATTCGGCTTGATCGCGTAATGCGGCCCATGCTTGCCAAACGCCTCGATGCCCGGACTGGTCACCCCAATCGAAGCGTCGCGATGGCCGTAATCGAAATCGGCGTTCTCAACGATCCGGATGTAGTCTCTCATATCAGCGCGCATCGGCCAACTTCCTCGTCAGGACAACGCGGTCTCCCTTGTCATCGATATAGACTTTACGGATTTCGGTTCTTGCTGGCGCCGTATTCCCCAACAGACTCATAATCGGTTCCGTGCGTTTGACCGCCTTGGTGTAAACCTTCGGCGCATCCGCAATCGCAGCGTTGAAATCCTGTGGGTCCTTACGGTCAGGCAGATCAAGCCACTGGAATGGCGCATTGGCCACGCGCTGCCGCAGATCGTCTCGCTCCTGGCGAACCGATTGCAGATGAGACAGAAACGCACTGTTGTAACCGTTACCATACAGTTGATGCTCGCTGTCCATAGGATCGGCGTCATCATAGGCGGTATCGTTCAACAACGCGGCAGGCTTCAATCCCCGGCGTTCCGCTTCGACCGCAATATCAGCCAAGGCATTGAGGTTTTCACTCTCGATCTCGCCCGGTTCGCTGCGCGTTCGCAACACAATGGAATCCTCGGGCGCATTGAGCACATCGCGAATATCGTTTTTCAGGATATGCGGGGCGACCGGCAGACCAAGCGTGAGGTCGAGGATGTAGACCTCGGCGGCGCGAAGCTGCGGAAAGTCGAGCGGCGCGCGCTGCACGATCGTCTTATACGGTTTGGAGATTGTTAACAGATCATACTTTGCCAGCACCATTTCGATGCGATCCATCGCTGTATCATCAATTGGAACGACCGCTTTGAGACGAAAAGAATACTGTTTGGCAGCGTCCTCGATATATTTCTGTAATGCCATTGACCTACCTTCGGCGCTATATCTGGTATTTACTCCGGAACACGCGCGGACGGCGTGAGCGGGCCAGCGGCTTCATCGACTAGCTGTTGACGCAAGCGCGCTAGAAGTTGATTCCGATCTTCGACGACGATGGTTGCTCCGTCTGGATCAATGGTCGCCGCCATCTGGCCCACGGTGTGATTGGTTCGTTTTTCTTCCAAATCAATCTTGCGGGCCTCCAAGGCGAGACGCAGGGTTTTCAATTGCGCCTCGCGTTTGGTGTTTTTGGCACTGACCGCATGCCCGTACATGGATGCGGCGATTTCGAAGAACCCCCTGGCCCGAGGACCGTCCACGTTATAACCATAGGCCATCAGATCGCGCGCGTGGCCCAGCACCTCGGTATAAACCGTATCGAGACCGATCGCATGATCCGTCCCGTCATTCAATTGCGCCAGCAATTGCTGGCCGCGATAGCGCAATTGCTGGCCTTGCTCGTCGATGGCCGCCTCGGGATCAGGTTCGGGCGGCGGCGGGATATCGAGGAATTCACGGAGGCGCTGGGTCATGAGGTATATTTAGATTATTGTCTGTGGTGATCTCGTAATCCCAGAGATGTTGCGGCGGGTGAGTGGTCTCGTCACCGATGAAGGCTCCGGTCAGGATCAGTTGATGGAGGATGGCTTCATCGAAATAGATGATGGTCCAGTTGGGCAGTTCGCGTTTGATGGCTTTTGCGATCTCCAACCCGGTGGCAGCGAAATCGACATAATCGAATGTGCTATCGGCGATGCAATAATCAGTGTTGGTTTCATACCAGCGACACCAGCAACGAAGCCGAGCCATAAGCGCTGTGCTGACCGGAAGCGCATTGCCCAGCATCATGTAACCCTCGCGCGTCCAAAGTCCTTCCGTGCCGTAATCGGCCATCACGCGCACCCATTGTCCGGTTCTTGCCATTCGCTGTCCTCCTGTGTCTGATCGTCAGATTGAGGATGAACTGCGGGGTTTACAACCATCTTGACAAATGGATTTAATTACGCTTCGCCCCACTCGGCACCATGCGCTGCTGAAAAATCTCATCTTCGGTCAACAACACAAACTCCCAGCCTTGTTTTTGACAATAGTACAAAGCGGCTTTCCATTTCGCCGCGTTGACCGCGAGAATCGCCGCCATGGCTTTGGTGGCGCGGGGGTTCTTGCCGCCGATCAGGGCTGGATTGGCCATGAATTCGCGGGCGGCTTCCTTGCGCGGTTTGACCTCCATCATCGCCTTGTGGGTGCGCCCGGTGTTGTCCACATAGACAACGAAAAAGTCCGGCTTGTAGATCGTCCATTTCTGTTTGAACGGATGGAAATAGGCGACCGAAATGCTCTCGCTGCTCCAACCGAGAATCGCTGGATTGGTATCAAATTCAAGCGCGGCCGTGCGTTCCCAGCTTGATCGCAGGACGACTTGATGCAGGTTCGAGCCAATATACTTGCTGCGGTTTTTGACCGTGTAGGAAGATACCGCCGGGCGAGCCATCTAGCTATTGTCCGGCATATTCATCGGTATTGGGATCACTGGGGTTGTAGCCGTATTGCGCGGTGCCGGTCTGCTGGACGTTGACAGCAGCATAGGCGGTCGGTGAGAGAACCACTCCATCGGGTCCTGCGGCGTAGGACTCCTGTCGCGTGATCTGCTGGGCTGCCGCAACGGCAGTACTGAAGGCAGTCGGCCCGGACCCATAGCCCGAACTCTGCCCCTGGATCGCCGCCGCCGCATTCGCATATTGCTGGCTGTTGATGCCGTATTGGACTGCGCCACTTCCCAATGCCATGATGTGGGCCAAGGATGGATTGCCATCCGCCAGGGATGCTAAGCTACCACCGCCCGTAATGCCGCCAAAGGAGAAATTGCCAAACTGTGACAGTGATCCCAGGGCATGGGTAATGTTGCCTGAACGGAAATTGTTGACGACGCCGGTGACCTTCTGGACGGTGCTGAAGATGTCACCAAGCGTACCGAGGGGATTGCTACCACCAAAAAACCCGCCGCCATCTTCTTCGCCATCGTCTGACTGATCGTAGTCGTTTGGGTCGTCGGAAAAACTGGCCGGATAGGGACTGCTTCCGCTGCTACTAACCTCCAGCGGATTGCCCCAGAAACGCCCCGATGTGAACTCCGGAAAGTTAGCAGGAGACACCTTTTGCTGCTGCTTATATTGCACGTTTTCACAGGCAAAGGTTATGTTGATGGTCGAAACTTCGCTGTTGGCGTAGTCCAGATCGTCCGGCTCAAAGGCCGTGATGCGCGGATTAATCAGATTGTATTGGTCCACCACACCATCATAAAAATGATAGATTTCGATGGCATGAAAATAGAACTGCGCATCGACGAGACTGACCGCCGCACCGTTATTGGATGCAGTGTAACCGTAACTACCAGAATTGAACTGGGGTGTGGTCACGTCATAGTTGTATTTGGTGGTGGTGGCAAAATCACCAAAGTAAAATCGCGAGTAGTTCGCCCACATGTTCTGCGCGGCGCCGTCCTTGCTATCAATCAGTTGGGCGCGGATCGGCTCGATCGTATAGCCGGTGTAAATCTGCCGCTTCTTATTGTACTGGTTGAGCAATTCAGTTTTCGGCTGGATTTTCGGCCGGTCAATCGACTTCATCGCGAAAGTCAGGTTTGTCACATTGTTGGAAATTCGACCCGGAGACAGAAAACGCGCCAGAAACAGGTGTTTCTGCCGTGGAAATCCGCCCGCATTAGCAAACGTTCGGGCCGCCTGAATCGGTGATGAAATCGTTTGAGACATATTAAGTCCACGGCCCATCCAATAGCGACGGATTAAACGGCATCAACCCACCGGCCTGGGTACAGTTGTCGAAGCGTATCGTCATTTCAATGGTCATCGCATCGGAGGATGAATAATCATTGCTCTGATAGTTTACATCCGATAGAAAGCAACCTTCCAGGTCCCATTCTTCCAGCACCACATCATTGCCGCCATCCAAGGCCTCGACAATCATGCCGAACTTGAAGTTCGACGCGGCCAACGGAACCGTTTCATCGAAGAAATTCATCTGCTTCTGTACTTGGGCGCCAACCAATGATGAGACCGAGTTGGTCACATCATCACGCACCGTCATCGTCAGCACTTCCCATTCCGCCTTACCCGCGAAATAAGCGATCGAGTTGTAGGAATGCACCGGCTGCGGCGCAAACGTCACATGCGGCCGACCGACCGTGACCACCTGTTGAGTCAAGGCAATGGAACCCGAAGGAATACCAAAATTCATGACGGTTACACGGAAGCGGTTCTTGACCTTGGGCATCAAAATGCCTCCGCGACCGCTTCCACCCCCGAGAGGGACACCAAAATTGGACAGCGTAGACATGATTTCCTATCTCCTAAGTAAAAATGAAGGAAGTCAGGATTATTATCTCCCTAGCACTTTCCTATAGTTATTTAGGAGCAATGATTATCGACATACATAATCGATCTATCAGTCTGTTTCGCAGGGTAGCGACAAAAAAAGGCATCCGAAGATGCCTTTGTAGACTTGCATTCTTGATCCTTCTACGCAGCCTCTGATGTCCGAACAGTCCGAGGATCGACCAGTCGCCGGGTGAACTTTGGGGCGATGTCGGCAAGCTCGATAAAGGCGTCACATTGGCGCCGCAGTTCATCCGAGGCCATCAACGGTGTGGTGTGCAAAGAGGAAATGACCACCACCTTGACGCCTCGGCGCTGGACGGCCTCGATCGCCCGACGCAGGGTGCCTTCACCGGCAATCACAACGATCGTGCTGACCACCTCGCTAAGTTCCAGCATGTCCACGGCGATCTCCACATCCATACTGGTCCGGACCCGCCGCCGTCCGGTGGCATCGGTATAATCTTTCACTGTTTTGGTCACTACGGTGTAGCCATTGTAGGCCAGCCAATCAATCAACGGTTTGAGCGGGGTGTAGGCCTCGGTCTCGATCACTGCGGAATAATAGTGTGCCCGCACGAAGCCGCTTTGCTCCTGAAAATATTTCAGCAGATCGCGATAGTCCACTTCAAAACCCAGATTGCGCGAAGCGGCGTACAGATGATTGCCGTCTATGAAAAATGCTGTCCGTTCGATTCTCAAAAGGTTCATGATGGGAGCCTCAAACATAAAATCGCGAATGTTCGCAGACAGCCACGATGGCTGGCCGGTCTCAAGATACGCCATGCAAAACATATGACAACCGTAAGTTCTTAGCTAAACGAGCTTGTGAAATCCATTACACATGAGAAAGGCGGAACTGTGCGTTCCGCCCTTGCTCAGATGATACCGTGGAATGAAGTTTTAACTGGTCGCTTGGGTTGACAGAATGCGTACCGGCACGAAGATGAACTCAATCGCCTTGACCGGTTGGATCGCGCAATCAACCCAAAGTTGGTTTTGATCGATTCTATCTGGAGTGTTATTAGTTCCATCACAAACCACTGCATAATCGTAAAGACCGTTCAATCCGACCAGCGAATCGAAGAAGCGTTCGGCCGTTGCGGTAACGGTTTTCCGCACCGTGGTGGTGTTGGGTTCAAACAGGAACGGCTTGAAGATGATATCCAGGTTGTAGTTGATATAGTTGATCAGCCGTGCCACATTGATGCGGTCGAGCGCGCTGCTGATCGGATCGAGCGTCTTCTGGCCGTAAACAACCAGTCCGCGCCCTGGAATGTAAGCGATCGGATTGATACTGTTCACGTAGATCGTATCGCGCTGCCCCTGATTAAGGATCGTTGCGGTAAATTCCCCGGTGGTGCTGTTGAGATAGCCGACCGACGTGGCGTTACTGACCAAGCCTCGGTTGAACCCCGCTGGGGCGTACCACGGGTAAGCCACCTGATCGTTATAGGCGATCGTGTTCAACGCCATCGTCGATGGCGGGATCATGATTTCGCTGCCGTCAAGATTGACACCGAGGCCCCATGGGTAGTAGATCGCGGTATATGGGTCAGACACCGTCAAGGCATCTTCGCCGGTCACCGTGGCGTCCGCTGCGTTTTTCGCCCAGTTCTGGATCGACGTGCCATCGGCCGCCAGTCGGGCCGGGGTATCGCCAACATTCAGCGCGATGTTATTCATGTCAGTGTTGAGAGAAATCATTTCTGGAATGAGTTCCGGATAGCCAGGAACCGCTGTCAGATTGAAGAACACGATTTCCGAACGAATATCCTGATTCTCGATGATGGCGGACGACAATGCTTCGACGATGACGATACGCTGCGCCTTGCGTCCCATATAGGGTGAGCCATCGATCTTGTTGCCGGACTTGGTGACCCAGCGATCGGGCGTTTCCTGATTGGCGGTGCTAAGGGAGGCAAAGCTGTACCCTGGGGCACCGACAGTATAGCCAACGGTGGTGTAATCCGTTGTGGTCGAATAGTTTCCGGCAGTAAACCAGGATGGCTGATATTCTTTCACGTTGTAAGTCGAGACACGGGTGTTCCATAGCATCATGCCAGCGGGGAAAGTGCGCGGATCAGGGGCATCAGGATCGACGAAATCAGACTGCGCCAAATCTGCTGCGTTGGATGACCGATAGAGGTAGGAGCCCTGGTCGGGGGTGAAGGAGCCTGGGTTGGGAATGCCGGTAAAGGGGATGCCCGAATCAGCACGGGCATCAGCGAACACGATACCATACGGGGTCGTCTGATCGGTGTTATCGACGAGTGTCCAAATCTGGGTCTGCGTGTTGTAGATATAGAGCGCCGGATAATTTTCCAGATTGGTGCTATCGATCCACAGATCACCATTGGCCAACGCGGTCACGCCATCGCTATGCGTGAGGGGAGCACTGCCAGCAATTTGCGGGCCGTTTGGATCAGTAGCCGGAAATTGGTGGTTATAGCCGATCCAGTTCGAACCGTTTCCATACATGATATCGACGGTGAAATTCGTATTGAAGAACATCGTTCCGGCTACAGGTGGGGTCGAGGGCGCGACCTCATCGGGCAAGACATTCAAACTCAGCCAACTGCCCGTAGGATAAGTCAAGGAAGGACCTGACCAGCGCCGCAATTCCAGTTCATACGTCGTTGTATCATAGCCGACATAAACGTTGCCTGTGACCGGGGTGCCAAGAACAAGGCCGATTGCCATATCTTTGGCCGGATTGCCTTCGGGCAGGGTAGAAACAAACGGGTAGAACGGTGCGGTGAGAATGGTGAACTGGGCCAGCGAAGCATTATAATATTTGATCACCCAATTCGCGCCGTTGTTGGCCGGGTTGCCTTTAAGCCAAAATGAGTTGGCCACTGCTCCGCTCGGATAGGCGGCCCCATTGCTTGGGAACAACGTCACGCCTAGAGTTGTGCCTTCGGTAATTCCAAGAAGGTTCAGCGCGTTGCCATCGATCGCAATCGATCCGCCAATCGTATTGGTCAGCGTCAACGCGCCATTGGTCGCTGTTGCGACGATGTAGGGGATAGTCGCATTGTTGATATCCGTGATAACATCGCCGATCGTGGCATTTGCTAAAATGGGTACCGAAACGTTATTGATGACTATGGTGTTGGCTGATGGAATGACGGTGCGTGTCGCCGTTCCGGTCACAATCGTTGGACGTTGCGACGCCCAGGCTACAGTGGCTGGATTAGCGACCGACGGCGCGCCAGTAGGAGGTTGGAGACTATAGATGGAGGTGGCAATACTGCCGATGCGATACCAAATGCCACTGATATTCTCGTACAGATAAATCTGAGCCAAATAACCAGACGAAGTCAGTGGTGCGATGGCGACATTGCCGCTAACCCCAAATCCGGGACTTGGTAGATTATAGACGAGGACATCGCCATTCGTCAGCGTCTCGGTTGTTGTTGTCGTGGAAACATTGGCGGCGAGCGCGACGAGGACGGTGACCGGGTTCCAGGCTGATCCTGGTGACGTACTGCCATTGGCGCGAAACACACCATAAGTCGAGTTTGCCAAATCGAACCAATAGGTGCCAGCCAGCGGCGGCCCGGTGGGTGGGGTGGTGGTGGCGGCGAGCGCCGACAGATCGATATCCGCGCGCAGGATGTAGGCTTGATTTTTAACACCTAGATACGAATACGCAGCGAACAGCCCGTATTCGTTCAGTTCGAAACCGTTAAGAGGTGTCCCTTGGGTGCTATAGAATATTGGTGCACCAAAGTTTTGAATCAGGTCACGCTGACTCGTCGCAAGGTATAACTTGTTTGCCTGCGCCGGAGCGGTTGAAGGTGCGATACCCGCACCCGCAACTGGCGACGCTTTGTTAGAAGCGGTCGCGATGAGGATGAGCGGAACCGTGCCCTGCCCCGCCGTATTATAAAAGCTCTCGTCGGTGACGGTGACGGAGACGCCGGGAGATAAAAGAGTTGCCACGAAAAGTCCCTCGCATTGTGAGGATATTTAGTTCGAGAGCGTAATTGCGAGGCGTATCGTGTCGGTTACTGTATATTTAAACCCGAAGGTATTAGAATTGATGGAAATTTTGCCGACGTTACTCCAGGGCGATCTATTTGATCGGCTCAAAGAATTACCCAAATGTTCAATTGCCGCCGTAATCACTTCCCCACCCTATGCGGATCAGCGCAAAGCCCAGTACGGGGGAATTGTTGAGCAGGAATATCCGCAATGGACAGTGCGATGGATGGAAGAACTGCGTCCGGCGCTGAGCGAGCATGCCAGTATCGCCATCGTCATCCGCCCGCATGTCGCGCATGGACAGGTAAGCGATTATGTTTTGCGCACCCGCTTGGCAGTACGCGAAGCGGGTTGGTGCGAGGCGGACGAGTTAATTTGGATTAAGCCGACCGCTCCCGCGCTGGGCCATAACAAACGGCCGCGCCGGTCCTGGGAACATATTTTGTGGTTCTCCAATAGCACGAAACCATTCTGCGATCCGGTCGCGTTCGGGGTCGGGGTGCCAAGCACTCGGCTGGGCTTGGAGTCGAGCAAGGGCATGGGGGATTACTTGCATGATCCCGAGGCCCGGACGACCTATGAAGGGGTGGCGCGGTGTCGCGATTATATTGGCGTGGCCACGCACGAGACCAACCGCGATGAATTCAACACCCATCCGGCGCAGTATCCTGAAAAATTAGCAGATTGGCTAATTCGTTTACTCTGTCCGCGTGAAGGAACTGTGCTTGACCCGTTCGCCGGAAGTGGCACCACCTTGGTCGCAGCCAAGCGGGCAGGCTATCGAAGTATCGGCTTTGAAATACGCAGTGATTACATCGCGATCGCAGTTCGCCGCTTGGCGCAGCTAGACCGTAGGGGTGGGGATTTTTTCAAATTCGACGCTTGACTCCGATTTGCACGTGCGCCAAGTTGTGAGCGTTCCCGAGACGGAGAATATTTAAATGACGGATGCTGAATTTTTCAAGGCATTGTTCGCGGTTACGACACGCGAACAATTCTTGGGACTAATAAAGCTGGTGGCACACAGGTGTAGAGCGGTCGGTGGGATGGCGCAAAATTCCGGCCCCATCGGTCTTTCGCAGAGCGTCTACGCGGCAATTGTCGAACTAACAACGAACGCTTTTGATGCAGTCATCGTCGATTATTTTAATAACGGCTTGTTCAAGACGCCACCGGTCGATTTGGCCGATGCGGTAGCCCAAAGTTGCGGACGTGACGCGCCAAAAGTGCGGCTCTACTACAAAAAAGGGGCTGGCCCTGGGCAACGCATCGCGATGATCGCCGATGAAGGCTGCGGCATGGACGAAAAGGGTTTGGTAGCCGGGCCGCTATCGATCGGCTCGGCTGCAAAGTCGTCCAATCCGTTTCAACATGGCAATTATGGCATGGGCGGTAGCGTGTCGTTCGGTCAGTCCGAGGTCAGTTTCATCGCCTCGCGACAACGCGGCGCGCCCGGTTACCATTTCACCGTCGTATTTCGGACTGAAGCAACCACTACCCAGCATGCGAATTACGTCTACCTCACGCATGAAGATGGGTCATTGTTCTACGCGCCGGATGACCCGGCCTTTTTGCGGCCCGGTAAAAACGATCGCGCAGCGGTTGATCAGAACGATGCAGGGCGAGTCATCGTGCCAGAGCATGGGACGATCCGGGTGATGATCGGCGTTAAAATGGAATATCGGGGCGGTCATGCCTCCAGTGCCTTTACATTTCTGCCAGACGGCCTTTTCGGGTCCCTGGGGTGCATTCAGATAATTGGTTTTGAAAATGTCGGGCACACGAACAGACGAATCGGGCGGCGCCACATGTTGGATGCGGTTGAAGTGGGCAAGAGGCTTAATGAAACTGCCGAAATGCTACTCAAGGCCGGTCCTGAAAAGATCATCCTCGGGCAACGTAAAGGGGATGGCTATGGCGAAGTAACGATCCGTGCGTGGGTCTTGAGCAACTGGTCGAGCAAAGACACCACAAAGCCGCTGAAGCCGTGGCTGACGCCGGTGGCGACCATGCTCGATGGGGATGAGAAGCGCCCGCCCGATTCGCTAATCGTTACATTCAATGGTCAGCGCCATGGCCAAATTCGCACGACGATTCCGTTCCGTCATGCCAATATCTCCAATTTGGTCATGAATCTGATCCTCGAAGTCGCCCTCGATAAATTCACCCCGGCGGCGCTCGATCAAGCAATCAATCCAAACAGAGATCGTCTGCGGTCCGATTTTGAAAAGGCGCTGGTCGAAGCGGTTGAAAAATATCTACTCGCCAATGAAGAAATCCAAGACCTCAGTCGGAAAATGGACTCTCCGGCGGAGAAGATCGATCTGGCGCGCGATCAGGAAATTGCCAATTCGCTGGTCAACAATCCGATCTTTTCCATGATTTACACGATGAAGCAGCAGTCGAACACAACCAAACCGCTCGTCGATGCGCAACCAATCGCCCAGCCACGCCAGTATGTGCCGAGGCCGCCGTTCAAGCCCAATGAGCCGCCGACTTTCATTTGTGTCAGACAACACTCGATGACTGGTGGAACGGAATATCTGAAAATCTGGACGGATGCGAGTGAGGATTATCTGTCCAGGATCGAAATCAAGCTACCAGGATTCCTCAAAAAAGTAGGCGATGGCCAACTGCGGATGCGCAACGGTGTGGTTACCATGTCGGTGTATTTACCACATCTGACAACCGGTCGAACCGGCACCGTCCATGCTAGCTTGCTGCGACGCGATGGCGTCAGGCTAACCGATGTGGGCACCATCTGTGTTGTCAGTGCCAAACCACCACGCCCCGCCAAGCCATCCGCGTCACCGCCACGCGAAGAACCCATCTCCGAACCAGTTATGCCTGAGATTGCCTTTTTTCCGATCGCGGGACATCGCGATCCAGCTTTTCCCGCCCACTTTGGCAATCTTGATGAGAGCTTGCCCGCTTTTCAAATTGAATTCAATCGCACGACGCAGCGGCTATCGATCTATCGGAACACACAGTTTGCCGGTGAAGCCGTCGTCCGCAACACCCTTTCTGCCAAATTTCGCACCGATGGTCCGGTTCTGCTGCGACATTTCGAAAGCTCCTATCGCATCGCACTGGCACATTCCGCGATGATCGTTTCGGCAAACGAGCTTGATAAAGACGGCCCGGTCGAAACATCAACTTTGACATGTCTTGCTCAGGTCATCTGCGCTGGCCTGCTATCATCCTACGATAACCCCGAGATTCGCCGGGCGATCGTGAAAGCGTCTCGCGAAACCGACGCCTGAAGAGCGGCGGGGGGTCCCGCCGTCATCCTAAATATTGCCATGAGACATCATAACAGCCGCGACGAACCCCGCTTAAGTCTGATCGAATGGGCCAGTCGCATGGCCGAACTCAACGCCGGATTTGCCGAGTTGATGCACGACACCGCCGATCACATGAGCCAAATCGATCCGGAACTGGCCAAACGGTTTTATCTCGCCGCCGATCTAACGCGGATCGAGGTCGCCCATTTGCGCCAGATCATTCCGCGCCAATCGATCGCCAACTGTGTGCTGTTTGGCCTGGGCATGATCGCTGGTTCCGTGTTGCAGTGGTTGGTGATACTCTTGTGAGGAAACGGTCGCTAACGGCGCCATGCAGATCAGCCACGGTTTTGTCATTCTCGATCACCGAATCGACTGGACAGCCGATCCAATCCGTTTCGCTCGGGTGATCGGTTGCGCTGATCGCTGATCGACGCGCAATCTGATGCACCTCGCCGCCATAACGCCGCACCATGGCCAACTCATTGGCAAACCGGCAGTCAGTCATGACCACGCGCGCCTGCGCATCCAGCAGGGATAGACGGCGTTCAATATTGAATACCCATATTTGCGGATGAAACTGCATCCGCATCAGATCAGTGGCAAAATGCATCATCGCCCAGCGCGGGGAAAACTCCGGATTGTTCAACTTGGCTGCCCACCACGGATCGACCGTTTCCCGGAAAGCGCGGCTTTCCGGCGTGATGCCTTCGAGCAGATCACGCGGCCAGAAGAAAATCGCCGCGAGTGCATCCTTGACCGCATCGGCAAAACTAAACGCCTGAAAACCATGCTCGATCAGCGGCAATGCGGCGGTGTTCTTGCCGGAGCCTTTGAAACCAACAAACGCGATCAGATACTGCATGTGAAATGAACCATTTTTTAAACGTGATCTAAATATAGGTAGATGGAGAATTTCTATGCGTGAATGGATCAAACTGGTTGAGACTATGGTCGCTGGACATCAGCATGACGGCCATGATGGGCCGCACGCCCAACACGCGGAGGGATATGGTCGCGGCAGTATCTACGTCTGCCCACACTGCGCGTCGAGAATGCCGATGGATCACTTGGCCGATCGCTGCCCGGTCTGCCATCAGGCCACAGACGCCTCAGGCGTCAGCGAAGCAGTCGCGCCATCTACTCCCGCACCGGCCAGCTTAACCGCCCCAGCCCCCCTCAGAGGCGGCGCACGAGTGTCTGAGCGGCCCTATGACGCAGACCAACGCCGCGCCTTCGGCCGATTACAGGAATTGGCGAATTTCAAGCCCAAAATGCCGGTGAAGCCTGCCAAGCGTCCAATGCGCAAAGCGATCTAACCGATCGCAATTGCTGGGTTAAGACCAGCCAACGATTGAGTTGCGAGTTATTTAGTCTCCGCACGCCATAGGCCATCCAATGTGTTGATCGACGAAGTTGGTCAGTTCGAGGTCAAGCCGGTCGAATTCAGCGCGGGCTTCGGTTTTCAGCGCGTCGCCGTTTAAACTAAATCCGCCCTGGGGTCCGGCGATCGTCGAGAACTTCGAACGGGCCTCCCCTAGCATCATCTTGCAGACCGCAACCGTCCAATCACGCAGCCACGGCCGCGCATAGGGATCGCCGAGCAGCACGGTCTCCGGGCGCGTGTTGTATACGTGCAGGGCGATTTGTTCCACCGCGCCGAAGCGGCGTTCAAGGGTGAGGACTTTGGTCGAGGGATCGTAGGTATACATGACGTCGCGGCCGAACATGCGACCGGCCAGATTTTGGAACTGGACGGCGAGGTCATAGGTGGCGAGCATTCCGGTTCCGGAATTACCCATGCCGCCCGGATTTTGCATCAGATACATGTTATTAATGAAGCCGAGACTGAACGGATCAACGTTCGCCCCACCGCCTGCCCCACCGTAGCCACGCCGATAGACGTAACGCACTTCCTGAACCTCGGCGGGCAATTCGTAGGCCGCCACGTCAGGCTGGACGTCGAGAAACAGAAAGCTTTCTTCCATGGCGTTGCCAGATCGTTGTCTGTAACGGTCCAGCGCGATGCGTAGGGCCACCTAGTAATGTTTCGGATCAAGGTCGAGATCGATCATGCCGTATCCCATCATAAGCTGGACTTCCTCGATGATCGATTGGTGCGCCGTCAGCTTGGGATCATACGCCATTACGTCAGCCTCTATTCTGCTGACGTATTTAGGTCAGCCTCAAATGATCACGGGTTCGACCTGCTGTTGAAGACTACCCAATCGGCGGATTTCAAGCTCGGCGCGTTGAATCCCGCGTAAACTACGGGCGAACACGACGCTATGAATGGGGGCGCCCTTGTCGAAACAGATGATCCGAATACTGGAGATATGTTCGGCGCGCAGGGCGGCAAGGAGTTGGGCGGCGATGTTATTGTCAAGTGGTGCGGAATCAAGCGCAAATATCTGCCGGTAATCATGGTATCGCAACTGTTGATTGGCGTGATGAACTTCTTTCAAAATATCTTCAATTGCCCGAATCGGCATCTCTGACGGAGCAGACTGCATAGGAACCTTGCTGTTAGTTGCTGAGACAATGACAATTTAGCGCCTCGACACCATGCGATGCAAGGACTAGCTGTTCAACCAGACTTGTTGCGGTGATGGCGGCGCGGCGGACGGTACTGGCAGCAATGGGACGGCGGCAATGCAGCCTATGGCGGCGGCTAGACTGATCGCGTAAGGTCCGACAATGAAGCTGCCCGACCCATCGATCAGATCACCGAAGCGTGGCACATGCGTCGGATTCAACGACCATATTTCTCCGACTGTGCTGGTCCAGGTCGGATCAAACACGTAGGTGGCGGTGACATACGGCGTGCTCAGGCCACGGGCGAGTGCGCGGATCAGTGCTAGACTCCCGAACAGTGTGATCCCAGGTGCGGTTTCATCGGCCGTTTGCAGCGAATCCGCATGCTCGACGATAAGCTGAAACGATAAGGCGCTGCCCTCGGTGATGGCGGTGGCATTGGTCACGATGCTGTTCGGGACGACATAGCAATTGCCCAGCAACTGGACGGTTTGCAGCAGGTGCTGAAAGCGAAGATTGCCCCGGCGCTTGCCCGTGGTGGTGATCAAGGTGCTGCCGGGATTGACGCTTTCCAGGCCGTTGTAGGTGGCATTGGCGCCATAGTAAGCCTCGGTCGTCGTGGGATCGATGAAACCATCGGACGGGATGGCGTTACCGATCGCATTGGTGATGGTGATCCCGTAAAGTTGCATACTCGAACTCATGGCTTATACCTGTCGCTGATCGGTTATTTAGCGAAGGCGCCAGAAACCCGCGACCTCTTTAGGGTCGCGGATGAATGGCGCCTTCGCTAAATATTGGCTGCACGGCAGGAGGTTATTCGATGATACAGCAGATGAATTTCGCCCAACTGGTGCTCTGCGAACCGCGCCCCGTGCTACTCCGCGTGATTTATGTTCTGCCCGATTTTTCCCATTTGGTGAATGTGTTTGTGTGGCAGACCATGGATATTGTGCCGTCGTTGCCGCGTGTCCATCGGTTCCTTGGATTCTGGCGAAACCATATCGAAGCGGTCATCAAGGAAGTCGCGATCAGTCATGGCCCGGCTCCGACATGGCGCCAGCAGTCCCGAGCAGGACGCAATCCCCGATCGCTTGGCTGACGATCAAGTCAGTTGGTTACCTGAAACTTTCCAGGTGCGTGTCAAGTTAAATATTGGTTCCAATTTAAGTCAGACCAATCATGACCACACCACCTCTTGATTTTGACGTTGTCAAACGACACAACGCGAAGGTTCCCTACACCGAAGTCCAGATGCTCGAACTGATGAATTGTCAGGACGAACCGATGTATTTCATGCGGAATTTCCTCCGTATTCAGCATCCTACTCGCGGCGCGTTATCGTTTTCGCCCTATCCATACCAAAACCTTATGGTCAACGCCTTTCATACCCACCGGGACACGGTCGTTCTGGCGGGGCGGCAAGTCGGCAAAACAGCGGGCGCAGTTGGTTACCTCCTGTGGCGGGCCAATTTCGTTCCAGATTCGATTATCTTGATTACCGCGAACACTTACAATCAAGCGCTCGAAATCATGGATCGGGTCCGCTACGCCTATGAGAACATCCCCGATCATATCCGGGATGGCGTGCGGGAATATAACAAAGGTTCGATCGCGTTCTCCAACGGATCGCGCATCATCGCCCGTGCCACAACACCTAACGCCGGTCGCGGTTTATCGATCTCATTGCTCTATTGCCTCGCAGGCGAAACCACAGTTCAGATCAGACATAAATTAACCGGTGAGATTAAAACAGTGTCATTGGAAACTCTTTATGGATTATGTGAGTCATGACACCAAGATTCAATTCAGATTTTGAAGTCTTATCCTCTGACGGCTGGAAAGACTTCCTCGGTGTGGCGAAAAAACCGTCACAACTGCTGTTTTGTCTGACACTGTTAAACGGAGATACAGTGTCAGCAACCAAGGATCATATCTTCTTCGTCGGAAACGATCAAACTCGTCTCGCAGACCTCCATGTTGGTGATCCTATTGCCACGATCGATGGACCGGTTGCGATCCAGTCGATCACGGAGCAGGAACCTGAACCGGTTTATGACCTCATTGAAGTAAATGGTCATCAGTTTTGTATCAATAATGGTATATTGTCTAAAAATTGTGACGAACTCGCGGCAATAAATCCACGCATGGCACGCTCCTTCTGGACGGCGATTCGGCCGACTCTGTCCACAGGAGGTTCATGCATCATCACCTCCACGCCGCAGAACGATGAAGACCAGTTCTCCGATATTTGGCGAGGTGCGAACAACAATCTCGATGCTTATGGCAACCTTAATCCCGGAGGTGTTGGGATTAATGGGTTCTTCCCCATCAGAGTGCCTTGGTATGAACATCCGGACCGCGATGAAACCTGGGCGGAGACCGAACGGGCCAGTCTTGGACCGGCAAAATTTGCACAAGAGCACGAGCTAATGTTCGTTTCTGATGCTGACACTTTGATCAATCCGATGGTGCTGACCGGCATGAAGCACATCGACCCAATTTTCTACACCGGCACGGTGCGCTGGTATCGTGAACCGGAACCCAATCATGCCTATCTCGTGGGGCTTGATCCGTCTCTCGGCACCGACAATGACTTCAGTGCCATCCAGGTGTTTCAACTACCGGAAATGATTCAGGTTGCTGAATGGCAGCACAACCGAACCGATACGCGGCGGCAGGTGACCATTCTGCTGGAAGTGCTCTATGCGCTCGAAGGCATTCTGATGGACAATCCGCAGCAGATCGGGCCGCCGGAAATCTATTGGACCTTTGAGAATAATTCCATCGGTGAATCGATTCTGCAAATCGTCGAGGACACTGGTGAAGAACGGTTTCCCGGCAGTTTGGTGACCGAGCGGCGACGGCGCGGGATGGTCAACACCAAGCGGGTTCGCAAAGGGCTCAATACCAATGCGCGCAACCGGCTATCGGCGTTTTCCCGAATGAAGACGCTCATCGAGACCAACCGGATGATAGTACACAGCCATGCGATGGTCAAGGAACTGAAGAATTTTGTTACCACTGGCGCCACATTCCGAGCCAAGCCGGGCGAGCATGACGATCTGATCATGGCCACCGTGTTGGTGGTGCGGATGATCGATATCGTCCTTGCCTGGGGCACCCAGCCGGGGACATTGCGAGATTATATCAGCGATGATGAGTTTGCCGGTGATGAGATCGAACCCATGGTCACCATGATTGGATGAAGTGTCGGTGGATCAATTCGTTTGAATTGATCCACCCGTTGGACTTAGGCTGCGTAGGCGTTGGCGATATTGTTGTATAGTTCGCCGATCACGTAGGTCAGATCGCTGTCCGGACAGGTCGAGCCGAGCAAAGCCGGATCGGATTCGATTTCGCTCTGGAGTGTGGCATTGTAAGCGATCGCTGCGGCGCCGACCAGCTTGCAGTTCACCAAGCCCTTGATGTGCATATTGGCAAGAACCATCCGATTTGCATGGTTGGCGGTTGTCGGGTCTTCGTTCATGATATTGATGGCAAGACCCATCAGGATCATTGCGATGCGCGCGGCAAACGTATCGTCGCGGGCGGTTGCGATTAAGTCAATAATAGCCATTGGATTTCCTTTTCTATTGTCCGATACCGACCCAGGGATCGCCGATAAACGTAGCGTCTGACAGGCTGAGATCGGGCGGCGGTGGATCGGTGACGTTCCCGGCCGCGACCCAGGCGAGATACACCATGTAATCCGCGTTGCCAGGATCATTCGGTATGAAGGCGCCATCACTCCGCCGTAGAATGGCGGAAAATGAGGAACCGGGTTGTGTCGGTGCAAAAGCGTATGCGGCCATGCGGTTATGCCTTTAATACTCGAATAATAGGAGTTATTTAGTTCGTTATTTGCTGATCCAGGTGGCAGGGGCCACACAGTAAAACAGCGTCACGCTCTGGGGAGCGACACTGGCATACGCATTGAGCGTGCCGTTGAGGGTGCTACCGAGATCGGCAAACACTGCCGCCGAGGCCGCGCCAAGATTGCAGACCATGATCTCGAACCCGGTGAAATTGAGCGGCAGAATGGTCGAATCCCCTGCCGTGGCCGAGGTAACGATGATATTGGTCACGGCGGCCAAGGGGGTCGCCCCGGTCTGCCCACCGCCTGCCAAGGCGACAATCCCAGTTGCATATGATGCCAAGGGGACCGCGTAAGTTGCCGCGTAGGCATTGGACAAATTGTTATAAAGGCCAGTGATGACATAGGTGAGATCGCTGTCCGCGCAATTTGACCCGAGTGAGGTTGGGCTGGAATCGATCTCGGATTGCAATGTCGTGTTAAAGGCGATTGCCGCAGCGGCGACCAATTTGCAGTTAATCAAGCCCTTGAACATGTCATTGGCAAACACCATGCGATTGACATGATTGGCCGTGGTCGGGTCTTCATTTGCGACGTTGATACACAAGCCCATCTGAATCATCGCGACGCGGGCGGCAAACGTGTCGTCGCTTGCAGTGGCAATCCAGTCTAAAGTAGCCATAGATAATTCCTTTTACGATCAAACATTGATTAATCGTTACTTGTATCTGCGATGATATTCGACCACGGATCGGCTGAAAACGTGTTATCCGTCTGGTCGTATACGGGGGTGAGCGGGTCGGTAATGCCGCCCGCATTGCTCCAGGCAAGATAGGCGATGTAATCCGTATTGCCGGGATCGGTGGGAATGAGCACGCCATCCGCCCGTCGCAGTACGACCGAGGTCCACTGGGCAAATTGGTAGGCTGCAAAAGCGTATTCGGCCATGCGATGGGTGCGCCTCTGGTGCTTGACGATTTCAGTCTATTTAGCGGGATCGGCTTGCTGCAATAACGGCAGAAAACCGCTATAGGGCATTAGAACCAATTGGGCGCCTTCGGTGCAGGTGATGAGAAAGTATTCGCCCGCTTCGGCGGCAAACAGGATTTCGTAGAAGCCGATGTGCAACTGCTCTTCGGTAATGGATGTCATCGTTTCAAGGGGTGGAAATGGCATAAATGCTCTCGCTAAATACTTGTATTTAGGAATGCGTTGATGACGGTCATTACAAGCAACGATCCGATCCAGGGCGCTGATGCGCCTGATTCGATTCTCACCCTGGCGGCGTCGGTTAATGCCACACCACCGCCCGCCTCAACCGCTCCGGCACCTTCTGTCTCTGTCAAAAATGGTGGGTTCATCACAGGCAATCCCAACCTTGATGGTATTGGCAGCGCGGTGCTGCCGTCTTCGATTATGAACGTGTATGGCAATGCCACGACGGCCGCTACCACCTCACCGGCGTCTGCCAGTGCGGCGCCCGTGGCTGATTTACGGGTCCGCTTGGCGGCGCTCAATCCGAACGATGTCTATTCCGGAAAGAACGGCCAAGGCATTCTGGGTATTTTGGCGACGACCGGTGGCATGATTTTCCCCTACACGCCGCAAATCAGTTTTTCACAGGCGGTGAGCTATACCGATCTCCAGTTGGTGCATTCCAACATCGACTATCCGGCGTATACCCGGACGCCATCCGTGACGATCAGTGTCACCGGAAAATTCACCGTGCAGAATCAGCGGGAAGGCCAGTATGCGATGGCCGCGATCCATTTTCTGCGCACTGCATCCAAGTCGTATTTTGGGAAGATCGATGCCGCCGCTGGAACTGCTGGCTTGCCGCCGCCGGTGCTGGTGTTTTCCGGCTATGGCCCGTATATGTTTTCCGATGTGCGGGTCATCTTGAAAAGCCATAGCTGGGCGTTTGATGAGAGTATGGACACCGTGTCTGTGGCGATTTTGGGCAAGACGGTGCGGCTTCCGGCGATGTTCAGCCTGCAAGTGGAATTGCAAGTGGTGCAGACGCCGAATCGGATGTTGACGCAGTTCTCCTTCGATAAGTTCGCCACAGGGCAATTATTGATCGACGGCTTCCTGTGACCTAGCCGACCTGATAATGCGTCTCCTGGGGTGGTGCGCCGCCTTCCAGATTGCGCCAGTAGGCGGAAATCCATCGTTGCTCTTCGAGCGGGCGGGTCTTGAACCCCCACACATAGCCGCGTACCAGTTTGGCACGACGCGGGCGAGGGCTGGCTGATTGGGTGCTGTCACGCCGGGGAGCCGATGGATCGCGGGCCGGTTCATGCAGGGGGATACGGACGATCTGGTGCGGGTAACTGCGGTTGCGGGTTCCCGACGACTGGCGCCCTGTGGGCAGGGCTACGGTCTCGGTCAAGGTGCCGCGCGTATAGAGGGTGACGATTAGCTTCTTGAAGCTGTAGACCGCCTCGCTGAGGCCGCGCAGGAAAGCTGGCATGGCGTTCGGATTGATGTCAGCGCGGAACTCATCGCACGGCTCGGTCAGATCGATGGACAAGGGGAAGGGGTAGAGGATGAACCGGGCCACACTGCCGAGCATA
>Ga0302319_10004691_pt1 | contig 27949 bp, 29 predicted proteins | sample Bog_T0_2_FD_203319 | JGI IMG/M metagenome (GOLD analysis project Ga0302319, IMG submission 203319) | Peat permafrost microbial communities from Stordalen Mire near Abisko, Sweden - Bog_T0_2 | ecosystem: Environmental > Terrestrial > Soil > Wetlands > Peat | place: Sweden: Abisko, Stordalen Mire... | reverse complement strand
CGTCGTCGTAGGCGACGCGCTGCTGGGACGTGGAGAGGAGGCTTCCAGCGGCGATCGCCCGGGCGCGCAGGCCCTGCACGGCGTCCATGACGTCCGCCGGAGACGCTGCAAAGGCCGACCCAAGCGCCTGCGTCCAGGCCATGTTGGCCGCCATCCACGAGATCACCGTGGGGTAGTGCGCGAGCGCGCGGACGCTCGGATCCCAGGGCTGGCTGTCAATCTGGGTCATGTCCCCGTATTGCACGAGGTACGCCGCGGCCGCGGAGATGTCCGAGGGCGATGTGGACGCCGGCAGGATGAGGGCGAGCAGGGGATCGGGATAGAGTGCGATCGGAGCCACGATAGGATCGAGTGGACTGATGGAGGGCGGCTGCGGGGGCGGCGATGGCGGGCGGTTCGCGTCTGCCTGGGGCAGGCCCGACGGGGGAGGGGGCGGGGACGCGCGGTATTCCGGGGCCGGAAGATACACGACGCACGCCTGTGCCAGGAATGCCGACCCGGCGCAGAGCACGGGGAAGAATGCCTTACCGGAACGCATGGGAAACGGTGTGCCAGTTGGAGCCGCCACGCAAGAAGGCCGCGGCCCCTAAAATGGCGGGGCCGCGCGGCCCTCAGGCCTTTCCTTCGCTGCAGATCTGGGCGATCGACGCGGCATAGGCGGTTGCCATTTGGTCCAGCCAGCGCTCGCCCTTTTCGGCCGTTGCCGACGGGGCGTCGCCCATGACGCCCGTCTTTGATACGTCCCGTGAGGTCCATGCGACCAGGGCGGCCGCCATGACGGGCCGCACCTCGCCCGGGTCCTCAAATCTTGCCGGGTACTCGCAGACGGCCTTGGACATGTCGACGTGCTGGGCCGCCGCGGCAAGCAGCCACGATGTCTCCGCCTCATTGGCGTGAATGCCGAAGGTTGCCTCCAGGGGCGTGATGTCGGTGATCGCCTTTGAGGAAAGGATTGCGGCGCGGAACCCATAGAGGGCCCTGATCTCCCTCAGGGTGGGGACCAGGACCGGGACATTGCCGCCATGGGTGTTGATCACGGCGAGCGAGCGAAATCCCCACGCGTTCAGCTGCGTGGCCACCGCCAGGATCTGGGAGCGCAGCGTGTCCTTCGAGATGATGAGGGTCCCGGGGAAACCCGTGTGCTCGTTGCTCTTTCCGATCGTGATCGGGGGCGCCACGTAGCAGGAGGCCCCCGATGGCAGCCTCGAGAGCACAAGGGAGAGCCACACCTGGCCCATCAAGGCGTCGACAGCGACCGGTAGGTGGGGCCCGTGCTGCTCGATCGCGCCCGTCGTGAGGATGACGGGCGCCCAGTCCCTGTCCGGAAGCGCCCCGATCTGCGAGAGGGTCATCGCCGGCAGGTAACGGCTGCGGTAGGAGGGGAAGTTCATGCGGGCGTTATCTTCGCCGTGAGGGGCGCGCGGTCGTAGATGTCGCCCAGGAGCTTCGCCATCCGCCCCGCGGCTTCCGCGAGCGTGGCGGCGCCTTCAGGGAGAGCCTTCTCGACGGTTAGGGCGGGTTGCCTTAGCCGCGTCACCGGCTCGCTCCCCCAGGGAGAGGGTGGCTCCGGGGGGCCGTCGGCTGCCGGCTCGGGCGCGGCGCCGTAGAGCGCCGTCAGGAGCGTCTGGAGCCTTCCGCGGCTCTTGCTGCGCTGCGGATGGAAATCAAGGCCCAGCGCGCTCAAGTGGACAACGAACATGTGAAGCCCCCGGGATACGCGCAGGTCCCTTGCGGCGGCGGCGCAGAGCTCCTCGTTCCACGGGCTCGCGTTGACGAGTACAAGCTTGCGGAAGCCGGCCGCCGCCACTGAGGCCGCCACCTCCGCGATCAGTGCGTGGGCGGTCGGTTGCCCAACGGCGAAGGCGCAGCCGCTGTCGGCCCCGAACACGAAACGCAGCGGCGGCAACACCAGGGGTTTGCGGTCGGCGGCCACGAGCCTGCTTGCGTCGCGGATCACGCTTGTGAGGACAGCCTCCTCGGCGTCCAAGGGATGCCCGAGGCCCCAGTCCGCCATGCCCGCGATAGGGATAACCACGACCTTCCGGTCGCGCCCGGGGAGCGCCTCGAACTTCGGCCAACTCATCCACGGCCAGAAGGTCGCATCGTCGGCGATGCACAGGGGCGGCGTCAGGGCGGGCGCGGGAGTGCTCACGGCTCTACTTCACTGCAAGGACTTCGATCTCGACGCAACACCCCTCGCGGGCCAGTCCCTTGATCTCAAGCAGCGTGCTGACGGGCCGGGTGTCCGCGAAGAAGCGGTTGCGGATGGGGGAGTACTTCTCGAAGTCGGGCATGTGGGTGAGGAAGGTGTCCACCTTCACGACGTCCCCGAAGCCCATGCCGGCGGCCTTAAGTATCGAGCCGATCAGCTCAAAGACATACTCGGTTTGGGCGGTCGCGTCATGGGGGGCGACGACGTTTCCCGCCGGATCGACGGCAAGCTGGCCGGTCACGTAGAGCGTGGTTGTGCCCCCGTGCTCCACGAGAAGTCCGGGGCTGTAGGCGCCCCGCGGCGCAGGGTGGCCCGCCGGGTAGATGAGGGTCTTTTTCATTGTGACTTATTGGGTTTCTATCGTGCCGGGGCCATGGTCAACCCGCCTATCGGGTGCCGTCCGGCCCGGGCAGCGTCTCTATCCTTCCCAGAAGGAACGTGAAGGATGCAGCCCCTACAAGAAGTATGGCGGCGGCCACCAGGAATGCGCCTGTGAAGGAATGCGTCTGCCTGACGATGAGCCCTGTCGCTATCGGCGCCGCGATTCCCATCACATTGACGGCAAAGTTCATGATCCCGCCGACGGCCCCGACGCCGCCCTTGGGGCCTATCAGGGAGGGAATCGACCACCCCACGGGTGCCGCGGCGGCAAGGCCGCCGAGCGACAGGCTGATCCAGAATGTGGCCCAGGTGGGATCGTCGGTCCGGGTCGCACCCACGATCGCCAGGCCGAAGAGCATGCCCGTCACAAGGACCGCCTTCCGCGTGCGGGTCTCGTTGGCGCCCCGGGCGATGAGCGTGTCCACGAGCCAACCGCCAATCGCCAGGTCGGTCAACGTGGCGAAGGCCCAGGGGGTCGCGGTGTAGCCCGCGGACCTCAGGAGGGTCATCCCATGGGTGCTCACCAGGTACTCTGGAAGCCATGTGAGGAAAAGGTAGAATGAATAACCGTAGGCACCGAAGCCGATCGCCAGCCCCCAGACCTTGGGCTGCCTCAGGAGGTAGCCGAGCATCTCAAGGGTTCCGGAGTCCGACTGTCCCTCGGGCACACTCCCGCCGGACAGAATGTAGCCGTGCTCCTCCGGGCTTAGCCTTCCGTCGGAGCTCGGTTCACGGTAGAGCAGGTAGAATGCCACGAAGTACGCAAAGCTGATCGCGGAGGTCAGCCCGAATCCCCACCGCCAGCCGAACCGAACCACCACGAAGGCCACGAGCGGTACACCGATCACATTCGAGAACTTTGCGGAGGCGTCGAAGATGGAGGTCGCGCGGGCCCGCTCTCCTCTCGGGAACCAGTGGCCCGTCGCCTTTGATACGGCCGGGAACGAGGGCGCCTCGGCGATGCCCAGGACAATCCTTGCGGCGAGGATCCCTGCAAACCCGCCCGCGAATGCGGTGGCCAGGGAAGCGGCCGACCAAAGGAAGGCCCCCCAGCGACCGACGCGAGTGACACCCAGGCGGTCGACGACTACGCCAATCGGCACCTGCAGGAGCGCGTAGCACCAGAGGAAGGAGCTAAAGAGGATGCCAAGCTCCGCGGGTCCCAGGCTCATCTCCCGCGCCAGCTGTGGCGCTGCAGCGGAGAGGCTAACCCGGTCAAGAAAGCTCACCAACACCCCCGAGCCCAGGAGCACGCCAATCCCCCAGCGGCGTCGCGGAACATGGGGGCGCGGGGTTTGCGGCATGCGCCCTTAAGCCCATCGTCGGCGGGCGCGGTTTGCAAAGTTTGTCTTTTTGCCCCGGAGGGCCCGGCCGAGCGCCACGGCCAACTCCAAGCTCGCATGGAGCCCCGCAGCCCGGCAATTTAGTTGGGGATGTCGCTGGTATATCTAAGTTTGGCCATCGCGGCTCTCTGGATCAACCTGCTGGGCGTGGGATTGGCCGCCAGGCGCCTTGTGGTTGACTATGTGATGGCCAGGGTCGCAGGGGTCTTGGGTGTCTGCCTAGTCTGCTTCTTCCTTGAGCATTTCGTGGGCTTTGGTGAGCGCCCGCCCGTCCTTCCGTTTACGACCGCGGCCTCCCTCTGGCTCATCTGGCGCCACCGCTCGGTGGTCCGAGCACACCTGGGCCTTGAGGCGTTCTTCATGGTGGGGTTTTTCTACTGCCTGGCGTGGAGGTACGCCTTTCCCGACATCGACTGGAGCGAGGACAAGATGCCCAACTATGGGCTTATTGTCTCCTACATGAGGGGAACACGCCTGCCGCCCCCGGATCTCTGGCTCGCGAACTTCCCCGCCAATTGCTACTACAGCTTCCAGCACTATGGCGCAGCGCTCATGGGGCGGATCCTGTGCATCGGCCCTGGTCTAAGCTACCACCTGGCGTTCTGCACTCTCGTCGGCTTCTTCACGCTCCTGGCGGGAAGCTGCGCCTCGAAACTCTGCGCCTGGAAGCCGGGCCGCTGGGTGGTGATCGTCTCGCTCCTGGTCGGCGGAAGCGGCGTGGCCGCGGCGGCGCACTTCCTCATCAAGAACCCCTATCCGGTCGACGAGGTTCGGTTCGTCGGGGGGGCGATCGTGCACGACGAGCTTACCCCCCTTGGTCACCGCGCCTCATCCCTGATGGTCACCCCGGGCAAGGATCCGAGGGACCTGCCCATGGAGCCGCTCAGCTTCTTTCTTTCAAAGGGCGACTACCACCCGCCGCTTGCCGGGTTCGTGCTCTTGGCTTTGGCCGCAGCCCTCATAGCGGCGCAGGAGACCGGGGCGGAGGGTAGGTCGAGGGTGATCAACCATGCCATCCTGGCGGCCACGCTGCCGGTCGCCTTCATCTCGAACACCTGGATCGTACCCCTGCAGCTGCTTCTTGTCGGCGGCTGGTTCATCTACCGTGTGGCGCGAGGAGAGCACGATTGCGTGCTGCCGGCCTTCCTGGGGGCCCTGGTCACGACGGCGCTCGAATACCCGTTCCTTATCGAATTCACGCAGCAGGCAATCGGCGACAACGCCGCGATCCGTTTCACCGCGGCGGAGGACCTCACGCCGCTCCTGGGATGGCTGCTCACCTTCTGGCCCGTCGTGGGGATCATCCTGCTCGGGCTCTTCGAGCGGGAACGCCGACCCCTGGCCCTCTTTTTCGCGGTCATCTGGACGATCGCCCTCATCTCGTCGGAGTTTCTCTACAACCACGACATCTACGGCGGCCCCTGGGCGCGCTTTAACTCGACCCTCAAGTGGTGGCAGTGGGTGTATGCGGCGATCGTCCTCACCCAGGGTTCGATGAACCTGGGCTCACGGTCACGCGTGGCCCGGTACGGCACGCTGCTGCTCCTTCTCCCGTGCCTATCATTCGCCTACGACCTCGGTCGTCAGTACGTGGAGGTGAAGAAGGTCTCCCTCGGGCACCTTTCGGGCTCGGCATGGATCGAGAGGGACCGGGTCGTGCAGGACATGATCAAGGACCTGTCCTCGCGGCCCGATGGCGTGACCCTCGAGAGCGGGCTCGTCATGGCGAACACCGAGTCACCGGCCGTCACGCTTTTCTCCGGCAAGCAGAGCCTCTTGGGATGGCCATGGCTGGAGGGCGCCTGGAGAGGCTCCTTCCTGGACATCGACCAGCGCTTGACGCAGATGAACGAGTTCTACGCGGGGGCCCTGAGCGATTCCCTGCGCTGGCTCCTGCACAACAACGTCCGCTACATCCTCTGGCTTCCCCGTGACAACGTCGACAAGAACTCCCGCTTCCTGCCCATCAATGAGAAGATTAAGTCGCGGTATTACTGGCACCACTGCTACGGCGACGACCGGGATTTTGCCATTGGGTACTGGGAGCGCATCGATCCGGCGCCCGGCGGGTAGGGCCGGGACCGGGGGGCGCCACCATGAGGCGCCGTGTTGTTTTTCGGGGGGCATCGGTGTAGGATCCGTGTCTACAAGGAAGAGGCATGGCCCTAAAATTTAAAGATTACTACGAAACGCTGGGCGTCCCGAGGACGGCGACACCGGAGGAGATCAAGCAGGCGTTCCGCAAGCTGGCGCGGATACACCACCCCGACGTCGCCAAGAACAAGACGACCGGCGAGGCGAAATTCAAGGAGATCAACGAGGCCTATGAGGTGCTGGGCGACCCCGACAAGCGGCGCCGCTATGACGAGCTGGGCGCGAACTGGCAGGACGGGGGCGGGATGGCGGAGCCCCCGGGAGCCGGTCGCGGCGGTGGCGCGCGCGGGCAGCCGAACATGGACTTTGAGTTTGGAGGCACCGGCTTTAGCGACTTCTTCGAGTCCTTCTTTGGGAGCGGGCGTACGGGCCGGAGCCCCTTCGGCCCGCAAGCCGCCCCCGACGGGGACTATGGGAGCGAGTATTCGCAGCCTGGGCGCGACGTTGAGGCGGACATCATGGTCACGCTCGAGGAGGCGCTCAAGGGATCGAAGCGCAAGGTCACGCTCAGGCGCCCTGCAGAAGACGGCGGCCCGGCAAGGACGGACACCTACCAGGTACGGATCCCCGCGGGAGTCCACGAGGGCCAGCGGATCCGTCTCGCCGGCCAGGGAAACCACGGGTTCGGGGGCGGCCCGGACGGCGACCTCTATCTGCGTGTGCGTTTGGCGCGCCACCCGGACTTGAGCGTCATTGGAAGCGACCTGTTCTTCGACCTGGACCTCGCTCCCTGGGAGGCCGTCCTGGGCGTCCAGGTCAAGGTGCCCGCTCTGGACGGGGCAACCTCGCTGCGCGTGCCAGCCCACACCTCCTCCGGAGGCAAGCTCCGGCTGAAGGGGCTCGGCCTTCCGCGCGAGTCGGGCGGCCGCGGGGACCTGTATGCCGTCGCGCGGGTTCAGGTTCCTGTGACCTCATCCGCGGAGGAGCGTGCCCTTTGGGAGAAGCTGGCCTCGACATCGGGCTTTAAGCCGCGCAAGGGATCCTAGCCGGGCCGGAGCGCGACATGCCCCGACACAAAACCCGAGGATGGACCCGCCCCTGCGCGGGCGTCTAGGCTACGCCGATGCTCACGAGAGTCGTCATAGTCCGCCACGGGGAGACGGAATGGTCAAAGTCGGGGCGCTACACCGGGCGGACCGACCTGCCGCTCTCCAGGCAGGGCGAAGTGAATGCCCGTCTGTTGGCGCCCCCAATGTCCCTGCTCGGCATCACCCACGTCTACACGAGCCCGAGGATGAGGGCCAGGATGACGTGCGAATGGGCGGGCCTGGGTGCCCGGGCCCAGATCGATCCGGACCTCGCGGAATGGGACTATGGTGACTACGAGGGGCTTGTCTCCACGGAGATCCTCGGCCGCAACCCCGCTTGGAAACTCTTCCGCGACGGCTGCCCGGGTGGGGAATCGCCCCAGCAGGTCTCGGCGAGAGCGGACCGCGTAATAACCCGGCTTCGGGCTCTGGAGGGCGTGGCAGCTGTGTTCTCCCATGGGCATTTTAGCCGGGCATTCGCGGCCCGCTGGATTGGGCAGGACGTCCGTCTGGGGGAGCGCCTCATCCTGGGAACCGCTTCCCTGGGTTTCCTTTCCTTCGAGCACGGGGACCCTCAATCCCCGGTCATCGAGCTTTGGAACGCTGATCCGTCGCGCTTTCCCAGGTGAAAATCCGGCGGAGGGCCCCCTTCGCCCCTTTAGGCGGGGCCCGAAGCCGCGCGCCCGCCGTCCTTTATCGGGAGCGCAAATTTGTACTCAATGTCCCAAGGGAAGAAGATCCACTTGTTCTGCTTAAACTCCTTCACGTACGTGTCCACGATCGGCCTGCCCGCGGGCTTCGCATAGAGGGTCGCGAAGTGGGCCTTCGGAAGGAGCTGGCGGACCACCTGGGCGGTGCGTCCCGAGTCAACAAGGTCATCGATCAGCAGGTAGCCGTCCCCGTCGCCGGCAACGCCCTTCAGTACCTTTACGTCGGCGCGCACATGGGAGGTGCCTCCCGCCTCGGCCTGCATGTAGCTCGTGACGCAGATCGTGTCGACCAGCCGGATGTCGAGCTCACGTGCCACGAGCGCCGCGGGGACCAACCCGCCTCGGGTGATCGCTATGATGCCTTTCCAGGATCCCTTTGCGTGGAGCTGCTCGGAGAGATAGCGAGCATCGCGGTGCAATTCGACCCAGGAGACGATAATTTCGTCCTCATAGTTTGAACGAGCCATGGGGCAGGCTGGTAGAAGGGCTACCCGCGATCAACTCCGATTGCAGGAAAGGGATGAACACCCCCGGGATCCTGCAGGGCCCGGTCAGCCTATCCTTCCCCAGAAGCCTCGGTGCACCTCCGAGGCTTCATCCTCGATGAGAGGGCCCACGACCTTCACCGGGTGTTGGCCGCTTGCAAAAACCCGCCGGCAGGTGAGGGCGAGCGTCGGGTTCTGGGGGTGGTCCCCCGTGATCCCGAGCAGCCGCTCCTCCGAGAGGGCATAGACCACCCGCCCAATGTTGCACCAGTAGATTGCCCCTGCGCACATGCAGCAGGGCTCCGCGCTCGCATAGAGGGTCGCCGAGGCCAACTCCGCGGGCGTCCTTAGGCGCGCCGCTTTCGCCGCGGCCACGACCTCGGCATGCTGCGTCGGGTCGCCTTCCGGGGGCAGGGAATTGTTGCCGGCTTCGGAAATCACGGCGCCCCTGGCGTCGACGACCAGGGCGCCAAACGGGTGTTTGCCGTTGCCCTTTGCCTCCAAGGCCAGCTGGAACGTCCTGCGAAGGAACTCGAAGTCGCGGGTTGAAGGGGCGTCGTCCTTCGGATTGTCGGGTGGCATAAGTTAAACGCGGTTTCGAAACGCTATCTGGGCGCCAGCCCGACGGGCAAGGGCCTTAACCTCTCCTCTCGGGGACTCATCCGAAGACCTTCGCAACCCTTTGGCGGCGGTATTCAACGATATGCAGCAGCTGCCGTTTAACCCAAAGTGCGTGGGCCAGTTCCCAAAGGGGGCCAAAACCGAGTGCATACGTCACGCGATCCCGCATCTCGACGCCCCCTCCCTCGCGGCAAAGTGATGCTCGTGGTACCACAGCCGGTAGGGCCCGATTCGCTGCTCGTCGGCGAAGAAGCTGACAGCGGAGACCTGACGGATCTCCGTCAGCCATCGGATGCGAATCCCGGGAGCTATCCGGATCCGGTAGGCGATCATCTGTCCGCAGGCGCGAGCTCGTTCAGGTTCCTTGGATTGGAGAAAAACTCCCAGACCCTTCCGGGGTCCGCCTTCAGGAACTGCGAGCGCTCAAGCGCGTGGATCAATGTCGAGGTCACTGTTTGCATCTCCGGTGGTTCCGCAACGCCCCAGTTCCGGAGTTATTCCGCATGGGCTGGTGTTGCCGCCGGCCCGAGCCCTGGCTCAAGACACCCTTCACTATTTGGGCGCCTGCCCGCCCGGCAAAGCGGAGCAATAACGGGCCCGAATCTTCACGCGACAACCGAGCCGGGCTCGACATGTCCCACCCCAGGTCCTAGGAACCGGCAGCTATGGCGCAGCCAAAAACACTGGCGGGACCCGAATCACTCGAAGACATCGCAATGATAGCGATGGAGTTCGGCAAGCTGCTGATGGAATGCGGCGCAGCCTCCTCCATTGTAGACGAATACGCCGAACGCGTGGCGACGGCCTTGGGAGCCGAGAGCGTGGACTTAAGGATCGGCTATGCGTCCCTTGCGATCACCATTCGCGTCCAGGGAAAGGGCGTCGCCCGGATGCGGCGTGTAGGCCAAATCGGCGTCAACCAGCGCCTCGACCAGGCGGTGAGGCAGCTCGCGAGGCGGGTCGAGGCCGGGGAGGTTCAGACGGCCGAGGTGAGGGATGAGCTCACCCGCATCGTGAATGAGACGCCAAGGCACCCCGGATGGTTCGTCGATCTTGCGGTCGGGCTCGCCTGCGCGTCGTTCGGGCGCCTGCTTGGCGTCGACTGGCTCGCATTTGGGTCGGTGTTCGCGGCGGCAACGATTGGCCAGAGTTTCCGAAGGATGCTCATCAGGCGCCAGGTCAACGTGTTCATCGCGGCGACCCTGGTCGCCTTCCTGGCGTCTGCCTTGAGCGGGATAGGGTCAAGGCTTGCCGGAAGCGTCACGGTGGAGACCGCGATGACCGCGGCGGTGCTGCTCCTTGTGCCTGGCGTGCCATCGCTGAACGCCCAGTACGACATCCTGAACGGACGACCCACCCTCGGCAGCGCGCGCGCGGTGTGGGTGGCCGTTATCCTTATTTTCCTGACCATCGGGGTATGGCTTGGCCAGATGGCGCTGGGGGAGGGCCACTGACATGCACCTGGAAATTGCCAAGATCCTGCACCAGACCCTCTTCGGGAGCCTCGCAGCCATGGGCTTTGGCGTCCTTTTTAACATAAGCCGTAAAAATCTGTTCTGGTGCGGCGTTGCCGGAGGGCTTGCGCTCGCGGTCAGGACCGCGGGGCTTGAGTTCGGCGGGAGCCTAGAGTCGGCGTCGTTCGCAGCGGCGCTCGCAGTGGGCGCGGTGGTGCAGATGTTCCAGGAGCGCATCGGAATCTCGAGAAACACGCTGGACGTCGCCGGCTGCATTCCGATGGTTCCGGGCGGGTTTGCCGCCAAGGCCATTCTGGGGCTCTTTGCGCTCACGGCGCCGGTGCCAATCGACCCGGACAAGACCCTGATCCTCTCTGTGGAGTTTTTCCTGCGGGCCGCCTTCACCATAGGGGCTATCGGGACGGGGCTTGCGATTCCCTCGCTCCTATTGCGCTCGATGCGCGGGGGCGGCGCCACGCCGCCCGCTCGAAACCCCTTGCAGGCGCCGCGGGATCGAGCATAGCGGAGGGTTCCACAATGCAATCAGCCAGCTTTGGTTCCTCATTCACCTTCTTTGCCTATTCGCACGCGCTGTCCTCCGTGCCGGAGGGCGAGACGCTCCAGGTATTCGAGCTCCCCGACGGCTACGTCCTGAACCTTCCCATCACGACCCTCGCCGTCACGATCCCGAAGAAGGATCTAAAGAACAATCCTGGGACCGGCTCCAAGCTCAATCCCCGGTATTTCCTGTTTCAGAATGAGAGACGTCCGGATATCTCCATCAGCGGGTGGATCGAGCCCGCCAAGAAATTCACTTCGACCAAGAAGATCCTTGAGGGAGACAAGATCCAATGGTCGATCAACGGCTTGCCCAGCCCGACGGATGTTGAGTTCAAGAAGGTCGGGGGCTGGGACGCGGTTCTCTACAACATGGACATACCCGGAGGCACGCACTCAAACATCCGGGCCCACTGGATCCAGGAGAGCACCTGGATTGACATCCACATTTCGTCGCTCACGGAAGCCAAGTCGCCGCGGCAATGCCGGGCCACGCTCATGGTGCTCCTGCGGCAGATTCGGGTAGAGAACACCAACACGACCCTGTAATCGGCCTGGGATCGGGTTTCCCCAGCAAAGGGGAGTTGCCTCGTACTTGGAGGAAAAAGGCCGACCCCTAGGGAGCGCGGGGCGCGCCTTGGAAAGAAAAAGAGGAAATAGATAATTTAGCGCTTGCTTAATTAAGTAATTACTTAATTATGTCGGCATGCAAAGCATCGTTGCCATAGCGGACCCCACGCGCCGGCGGATTGTAGAACTGCTCGCCGTCCGGGAACGGACCGCGGGTGAGCTCGTCGACGAATTCGACATGAGCGCTCCCGCAATATCCCAGCACCTCAAGGTGCTGCGCGAGGCCGGGCTCGTGACCGTTCGTGCCGAGGGACAATCACGTGTCCAAGGCCTTAACCCTGAGGGTTTTAATGACTTGGAGGCCTGGCTCGAACGGACGAGGTCGGTTTGGTCGAGCCGGCTTGACGCCTTGGAGCGTGAGCTGCGCGCCGAAGACGTGGCAAACAAACAGAAACCGAAAAGGGGAATTTCATCATGAAAGCCAATGACCTACACGGCCAGTTCACTGGACCGGCGGAGGTGCGCCTCGTGCGCACGCTGCCCGGCCCCATCGAGCGCATCTGGGACTATCTCACCGACTCAGAGAAACGCAGCCGCTGGTTTGCCGGAGGGCCAATGGAGCTGCGCAAGGGAGGGAAGGTTACGCTCCATTTCCGGCACAAGGATCTCGCGCCGAACGAGACGCCACCGGAGGAACACAAGCAGCATCACGACCCCGGCCACAGCATGACCGGGGTTGTCACCCGCTGCGAACCGCCGCGCGTGCTTGCGTTCACATTCGGAAGCGAAGGCGAGTCCGAGGCGACGTTCGAACTGACGCCAGAGGGTAATAATGTATTGCTCGTCGTGACGCACCGCGCCCGCGGCGGGGACCTGCCCTATATGGCCGATTTTGGCGCGGGCTGGCACACGCACATTGCCCACCTGATCGCCCTGCTCGAGGGTGCCCCGCGCCCCCCATTTTGGCCCCTCCACGCCAAGCTCAAAGCCGACTACGAGAAACTTCGGGTCGCCGCTCAAAGCTCCTGAATGATCTCAACTAATCGTTGATTTTAATAACTCATCCCATGAAAAACAAATCCGTCAGGAATCCGACCGTCGTCTCACCGGAAAAATGGCTCGCTGCAAGGCGGGAGTTTCTTCGCGAAGAAAAGGAATTTTCAAAGCTGCGGGACCGAATCGCCGCGCATAGGCGTGAGCTGCCATGGGTTAGAGTCGAGCAGGCCTATTCCTTCGAATCACCCAACGGGCCCGTGTCGCTGGCGGAATTGTTTGAGGGTCGCAGCCAGCTCGCTGTCTACCATTTCATGCTCGCACCTGGCTGGGAGGAGGGCTGCAGGGGCTGTTCCTTCGTTTCTGACCATTTTGACGGGGCCCTTCCTCACCTCAATGCCCGCGATGTTTCATTCACAGCGGTTTCCTGTGCGCCGCTTGAGGAGATAGAGCGCTTTAAGGCACGCATGGGCTGGAAATTCAGCTGGGTATCATCGCATTGCACGTCCTTCAATCGCGATCTTGGCGTCTCGTTCACGGCAGAGGAGGTCGAGGCTTGCAAAGCCGACTACAACTTCGGCCTGAATGAGATCGGTATGGGCGAGATGCCTGGGCTCAGCGTCTTCGCACGCGGCGCGGACGGCGCCGTATATCGCACTTACTCAACCTACTCGCGAGGCCTCGATCTGCTGATCGGGGCATACAACCTGCTAGATCTCGTGCCGAAGGGCCGCGACGAGGATCCCGAGGCCCCGATGAAATGGGTCTGTCACCACGATCGATACAACCATGTCCCAGTGGATAGCTGAGAATCTGCGGCGTCCCTTCCGCCCGCTGGCGTCCGTCGCGCTCCTCGCTTTGGCGCCCAAGTGTATGGTGTGCGTGCTCGCTTACGCGGGAATCGGAGCCATTTTTGGGCTCCAAGGCCCAGAAATCTGTGGCGCGGCGGCTAGCTCGAGGGGATTGTGGGCTTCTCCGCCCGCCCAGTTCGGGTTTGCTTTAGGAATCGTCGGATTGATCGCCCGCCTATGGTGGCGTCGAAGCGCGAATCGAGACACGGGGAACGGGCGCAGTCTTGAGTCTTAGGCCTTCGGCCTGGGCGCTCGCTCTTGGCTTCGATGCTCGGCCGAGCTTTTTTGCCTGCGATAGTGGCCGGAAGCCCCAAGCGGGCTCCAGGACCGCCATTCGGGCGAGAGACCTTACGGTTACCAAGCTGAAGAGTGTCCCACGTTTGACGGGTGAAGCCAGGAGCCAAGCTGGAGGATGGAAGCGAAAAGGCGGAGGAAGGGGCGATCCCCGGGGTTCGCCGCCTATTGTGTTTCTCGAAAGAACACTATTGGTGGTAGCTGCTTAAGAATCCCGTACAGCCTGAACTCGTCAGTTCCAGTAGTCTGCCCGATTTGTTCCGAAACCCTCATGCGTTCCGGGCGTTCCTACTCATGCAAAGACCGGCATAACTTTGATCTGTCGAAGGAAGGGTATTTGAGCCTGCTTCATGGGCGAAGCAACTATCAGCAGGTCGGGGACGATAGGCTGATGGTTCAAGCGCGGGTTCGTGTGCATAAGCTGCCTGTATTCCTGGAGCTGGCAAAGGCCATGGCGGGCTATTGCCCACAGGTTAACACCTGTCACGGCATTTTGGACATCGGCTGTGGCGATGGATTTTTTTTGAATCAGGTCACGCGGGCCATAAAAGCCCCGTGCCTCGGGATTGGAATCGATATCTCGAAAGGGGCCCTTGCCAGGGCAGCAAGGAGCTATCCGGGCTTGTTTTTTGTCCGGACAGACGCATCGCACACTCGATTGCCGTTCAAGGATTCCTCGTTCGGGCTGGCTTTGAGCATCTTCGCGCCGCGCCCAATCGACGAAATTCGCCGAGTCCTAAGGGCCGACGGTTCTTGGTTGATCATTACGGCGACGCAAGACCACCTGAAGGAGATCCGGGAATTTCTTCCCCTTGCCGCGATTGGAGCCGGGAAATTGGATGCACCCACAAGCCGTTCGTATTCGATCCAGAAAAACGGCACATTTACCCATGAATTGCAGGTCGCTCATCAGGACCTGGTCTCGATTGTCGAGATGTCCCCCTCAATTCATCGATTGCGAAGGGAATATGGCGACAAATGGAACGAGCGGGTCCCTCAAGAACTGAAAGTCACTTTTTCTTTCAGTATCACCCTTCTTGCCAGGGAAGGTTAGTGGGGTTTGCCTGCGGTTGCTTCGCTGCGGCGGACACGCGGCAGGCGTATGTTCATTCTCGGTGAGTGTGTGTGGATCAGGCTGCACTAAGCGCCCCGATCCCGATCGGCTGTCCCGGGATCCCTTTCAAACAGAAGAGGAGTCAGCGCCACGCACAAGTAATAGATAAACTGCGTAGGATAGCTGTAGCGGTCCGATGAGATCACCACGAGAGAAGCAGTCAGGCCGGCGCCGAGCGGGATGAGAGTGATCACGAAAAGCAGGAACACGCTCTTCACCCGTCCCCTGGTAAGTACCAATCGAACCGCGCTCAGGATGAGCACGACAAAATAAGCGTAGCTCCATGCTAGGTTCTGAAAAATGGCCGCGTGCACGTGCTGCCAAAGGTGCTGGAGTCCCCGAAGGAAGCGCTCCTGGCCCGGTGCCTCCGCCATGCTCCGCAGGGCAGGAACGGAGGGGGCCCCATTCGAGACTGAAGCGCGGTGCGCAGCCGTTTCGTCGGGATGCAATCCGCGGGCGCGGGCCAGCGGATTGCCCTGCGAGCGATACTCGATTGATGACTCAATATCATATTTGTATCCGACGCCCCCAAAGTACTCAACGAGGCCCACCCAAACGAACTTGGCGTAGAGGACCGGATGCTTCCGAATTGCTATAAGCGAGACAGCCCTGATGGTAGCCCTGCTCCGGAGGTAGTCCCCTGAGCCAAATCGGCCCCATCCCCATCCCTCACTGAATATCAGCCGGTTAAAGGCTTTCTCATAGACGAGGTTTAGCTCCTCAACATTCCATGAAGTCCTCATCGTTCGAAGATCCTCAGGCGTGATGTCCTGCCTTGCATACGAGGCCGGAAGGTCCTTCAGGGCAAGGTTGACCGAGTCCGGCAGGCGCGGATCGGGTTCCCAAAAGAGGGCTGTCGCGCCCGCGAGGTTGGCTTCCCCCAATGACGTGACCACGAAACAGGAGATCATCGCGTAATTGTAGACACAAAGGCCTAAAACCAACACTGGGAAGGGAACCAGGAACGCGACGACGGAGCGCATCGGTTTTCGCTGCCACACTAGGTATGCGAGGACGGCCGCGTAGAACACGATAAGGTACTCTCCTGCGGATCTAACGAGGATGCTCAGGGCCATGGCTGCCGAGGCCATGACCAGCGGGAATGGATTGAATTCCCTGAACGCCAGGAAAAGCAGCGCCGCCGCGGCAATGAGGCAGCTCGTGTACAGGCTGTCGCTCAGCAGGGCGATGTCATAGAGGACGACCTGCGAGCTCCCCAGGAACCCGCATATCGCCAGCGTGGCCGGCAGCGCCAACGAGGAGCGGTAGCGCCGCACGGAATAGACAAGGAAAAGACAGGAGGCATAGGAAAGCAGGTTCTGCGCACAGACAACGGCGATCCACCGGTTAGTGAAGAGCGTGGCGAGCCAGAAGAAGACGGGGTACCCCGGGGGCCGGTATTGTAGATTTGGCCAATGGCCCCCCTTTATCGCCGTCACTATGTCCAGATACCATAGGGTGTCCACGGCCGGCTGGACCGACGGGTAAAACCAGAAGAAAGGCAGCCGACTCAGCATGAAAACGGCTAGGAGCAGCGCCGCCAGCGATAGGAGGGACGGGTCGGAGAATCGGGAGGCCGCCCGGACCTCTTGACCGGAGGGGCTCATTCCTTTGATCGCATGCTAGGAACAGTCATGTACATCTTTGCCATTGGGCCAGAATACATGTCGACAGGCAATTATATCGACGGGTGTTTGGGCATTATTGGGATGAGCCGAATAAACCACATCCCAATCGTCGAGCCCCAGGGGTCAGGGCACGGTCTCGGTTAAAAACCTTTAGGTCTCTTTCGGTGATGCCTTGATGCCCACTCGATGATTAATTCCGGAGCTCATTTGTTCATTGGCAGGGATGTTTAACTGTTGTGCAGCACGCCAAAGTTTTGTCCAAGGCGGAAGCTGGGCGTCCGGCTTGGACTCGCAAGTTACATGGGAAACAAAGGATTTAGCTGCCCAAAGTTTCGTTTTCGGGAAGGGCTCTTCCGGGCTTCCGTAGATCACTCAGTAAAAAGGCCTTTGGACTGGGTTTAATGGCCTCAAATTGGGTGCCAGGGCTGGATTTGAACCAGCGGCCTTCAAGTTAAGATCCGAAATGACTCCCTAGGAGGAGATTACGACAGGGTGAACCAGACCGTATCGGATGGTGTTGGACGGGAGCAGACGGGTCGAGTTCGGACACATTTTGAATACGTCCTTTTAAGAGCGGGCTGCCGACCGGAAGCCTCACGCATTATCCTGCATTCTGGAAAGGGGATCTAGGTCAACCGTCGCCCGAACAGCCATGCGGCACCGGAGAGCGTCACAATGCCGATGATGGTCAGAGGAAGAAAATCGGGGAGGAGCTGCGCAAAACCTGCGTCCTCAAGGTACACCCTTCGGGTGAGATCAAGAGCGTATCGAAGTGGATTGATAACCATGACGGACTGAAGAAATTCTGGCATGCTGCTAATCGGCGTGGTCAACCCGGATAGGAGCGAGAATGGCAGTACCAGAAGGAATGCAAAGAGCATCGCTTGCTGCATGGTCATGGCGATTGAGGAGACGAAGAGGCCCAGGCCCACGGCGGCCATGAGGAACAGCACGAGCCCAGCGTAAAGGACGACAAAGGATCCGATGAACGGAATGTGAAACCAGAACTGCGCGATCAAGAGGATAGTGGTCGCCTGGGTCAGTCCGATGACCATGTTGGGGACGGCTTTGCCGACCATGATCTCAAAAGGCCGGAATGGCGTCACAAGCAGCTGATCAAATGTTCCCTGCTCGCGCTCGCGGGCAACGGACAAGGCCGTGAGCATCAATGTTCCCATCATGGTCAGCGTGCCGATCAGGCTTGGGATCATGCTCCAGCGCGATTCCAGGTTGGGGTTGTACCACGAGCGAATGTCTATTGCGACGGGAGCGCCGGGAATGCCGTGCCTGGACCTCCAGTCGGCGTTGAACTGGTCCACCACGGTTCCGACATACCCCAGGGCAGTGCCGGCCGTGTTGGAGTTGCGTCCGTCCACGATCACCTGAACCTGCGCGACCTTCCCCACGAGCAGTCGGCGCTCGAAGTCCTGGTCGATGCGGATGACCAGAAGCGCTCTGCCGCTGTCGATCCATTCGGAGATATCCTCCATTCTTTCGAGATTGGCCTGGCGCTTGAAGGTGCCGGATCCGTCGAGGCGCGACAAAAGGTCGGCCGAGGCTGAGCTGTGGTCCAGGTTAAGGACGGCGTAGGAAACGGAGTTGAGGTCAAAGCTGGCCGCGTAGCCGAAGATCACGCACTGTAGGATTGGCGGCACAAAGATGATGAAGCGGCTGCGGGGATCCTTCAGGACGGCGAGAAATTCCTTCAGGATGAGCGCCAGGATGCGAAGGAGTGAGGAGCGCATGTGCTTGCCGTCAGGACAGCTGCTTCCGGGTGGATAGCCGGGTCAGGACAAGTAGCGTAGCGGCCATCGCGGCAAGCACCCCAAGGTTCGGCCAGACCACGCTTCCGACATCCCCGGCGAGGTAAAGGGTCTGCATGAGCGTCACCGCGTATCGAGGCGGCAGGGCGTACGTGATCCCACGAATCACCGGAGGCATACTGCGCAAGTCGAAGAGAAACCCCGACAGCATCATCGCGGGCATCATTGTCAGGATCATCGCCAGTTGGCTGGCGAGAAACTGACTCTTGACGAGGGTGGACACGAGCAGCCCGACCCCGAGCGCGACCATGAGGTAGGTCATGGACGAGAAACAAAGGAGCGTAAAAGAGCCTCGAATAGGAACATGGAACAGGAATTTACCGGCCAAAAGGCAGAGCCCGAACCCGATTAATCCGAGGGCGAAATAGGGCACTATTTTGCTGATGAGGAACTCACCGGCTCGCATTGGGGTAACGAAAAGAGCCTCTATTGTCCCGCGTTCCCATTCCCGCGCGACCACCATTGCCGTGAGGAAAGCCCCGATGATCGTCATCACGAGCACGATCAGGCCTGGGACCAGGAAATAGTGGCTGTCGTTGCTGTCATTGAACCACATCCTGCTTTCGAGCACCACTGGGCCCCCTGTGGGCGTAGCGCCGGCCTGTGTCGCGCCCCATATGGCGACAGGCCCCTGGGCGTAGGCCTGTATGATGCGCGCTTGATTGGCGTCAGTCCCGTTGACCAGAATCTGGATCCTGGCGTCTCCGTGACGCCAACGGCGGGAGAAATCAGAAGGGATTACGATCACCCCGTCCACCCCACGGTTCCGGAACATCGTTGTCGCCTCGGCCATGGAGTGAGTCACCTTCAGGTCAAAGTAGGGCGAAAGCCGAAAATCCCCGATGAGGGCGGCGCTGCCGGAGGAGGCATCCTCGTCAACCACCGCGACTGACACGCGGGTGACGTCAAGCGACATCCCGTACCCGAAGAGCAGTATCATCAGGACCGGGAAGACGACACCGATGGCGATGCTGCTGGGATCGCGGATGATCTGCTTTGATTCCTTTAAGATCAGGGCGCGAATTCGCCGCAGTTTTGCAACCCAGTCGGTCATGGCGACTTTCCCACGGGGGTTCCGGCCGACTTGCCGCGTGCCTCGAGGACTATGGCGATGAAGGCGTCCTCCATGGTTGCCGTTTGGCCGGGCTCCGACGGGGCCCTGGCGCGGAGCTCCGCGGGGGTGCCTTGAGCAAGCACCTTCCCATTGTCGAGGATTGCGGCCCGGTCACAATACTCAGCCTCCGCCATGAAATGGGTTGTCACGATCACCGTCACCCCGCCGGCGGCAAGCAAGGTGATCCGCTGCCAAAACTCACGGCGGGCGAACGGATCGGCGCCGCTAGTCGGCTCGTCGAGGAAAAGGATCTCGGGCCGATGCAGGAGGGCTGCCGCCATCGCGAGACGTTGCTTGAAACCTCCCGGCAGTTGCGCGCTGGGGAGGTGGACGAAGGGTTCTAGGTTGAATTGACCGAGGGCCCACGCGATCCGCTCGCGGCCCTTGCCGCCGGAAAGGCCATACGCCCGCGCGAAGAAGGCCAGGTTCTCGCCGACCGTGAGCTGGCCGTAGAGTGAGAATTTCTGAGCGACATAGCCCAGATGCTGCCGGGCTGATGCGCTTGCGTGGCGCACGTCGACCCCAGCCACGGTGAGGGTGCCCCCTGATGGGGGAAGGAGCCCGCAAAGCATGCGAAAGGTGGTGGTCTTGCCGGCCCCGTTCGGTCCAAGCAGGCCAAAAATCTCACCCCGCTTTACGCTAAAGCTCGCGTGGTCGACGGCTACAAACTTGCCGAAGCGCCGATCGAGGTCGTGGACCTCCACGACCGATTCGTCCCTGGAGCCGGCCAACGGCTCCTCCGGCTGTTGCGCCTCCGCGGCGGCCGGCTTTGCGCCCCCTGTTTGTTGCAGGAGCACCATGAATCCGTCCTCGAAGCGGGCAGGTCTCGGTTGCGCCTCGGTTCCCCCGAATACGCGTTGCCCGGTTCCGTTGGAACCTGCCTCGCTGACGAGACGGACTTGCCCGCTTTCAGGAACGGCATCGACGACATCGGGCTCTGCCAGAAGACGAGCCTGAAAATCGCGCGGTTTGACGCCGGCGGGCGGCCGGGCCAGGAAAGTACGGCCGTGCGCCAGCTTGGACACCTCCTCAGGTGACCCATCCGCGAGCCTTTTCCCCTCATTGAGAACCAGGACGCTTTCGCACGCTTCCGCCTCGTCGAGGAAGCTGCTGCTGATCAGGACCGTCATGCCCTCCTTCACCAGCTTGCGGATGATCTCCCAAAGCTCTTTGCGGGAGAGCGGGTCCACGCCAACGGTCGGTTCATCCAAGAGCAGCAGTTCGGGGGACCGAACGAGCGTGCAGGCTAGGCCTAGTTTCTGCTTCATCCCTCCGGACAGCTTTCCGGCCAGCCGAGCCTGAAACGGGCCGAGGCCGGTCATTTCCATAAGGCGGGCATACTGCCTCCGCTTGTTGTCGGCGGTGACCCCATGCAGGTCGGCGTAGAGGTTCAGGTTTTCAAGGACCGTCAGGTCGTCGTAGAGCCCGAACAGCTGCGGCATGTACGAGATCCGCGACTGGATCGACTGCGGATCCTCGGCCGCATCAATCCCCAGGACCGTGACCTTCCCGCGGTCGGCCTTCATGAGCCCCGTCAGGAGGCGAATCAACGTGGTCTTGCCGGCCCCGTCCGGTCCCACAAGGGCGGCGAGTCCTCCCAGGCGCAGGGAGAATGATATGTCATCGAGCGCCAGGACCGATTCCCCGGTCTCTCGCCGAAACGACTTGCTGACACCGTCCAAGCTCAATGCAGGGAGAGACGCGGGAGTCGTCACTGAGGCGTAGCGGTTGAAGGCTCCTTCGATGAACCGTGAGCAAATGTTTCCCACCCTCCGCCGAGCGCCTTGTAGAGTGTGATGAGATCGATTGAGACCGCTTGGTCGCTCACCGCGAGGTCGTCTTCCGATTGATAAAGCGAGCGTTCAGCATCAAGGACATCCAGGTAACTGACGCTACCCTGGGTGTAGAGGCCATTTGCCATATCCAGCGAGCGCCGGTTCTCGGAGACTTCGTCGCCGAGAGCCCCATGCCTGTTCTGCTCCTGCGCGTAGGCTACAACGGCGTTCTCAGCCTCCTGAAGCGAGTTGAGCACCGCCCTCTCGTACGTCGCGAGCGCCGCCTCCTGCACGGCGGTTTGGGCCTTCACTTCCGCGCGCACTCGACCGAAGTCGAGCGCGCGCCATTGCAAGGTCGGACCGAGCGACCAAAACTGGCTGCCTGGCTCAAACCATTTGCCAAGCGTGACGCTCTCCAGTCCGGCGTCGCCTGTGAGGGAAAGCTTGGGAAACCACTCTGATTTTGCCAAGCCGATGCGCGCAGTCTCTGCTGCCAGCTGCCGTTCGGCCCTGCGCACGTCCGGTCGGCGCTGGAGAAGGTCGGACGGCAGCCCGATCGGAACCTCTGCAGGCGCCGGAGGTACCCGTTTGAAAGGCGACAGCTCGGCCACAAGTTCACCCGGCTCGCGCCCTAGCAGAAATGCCAAGCCATACATTGATCGACGAACGGATGTTTCAAGCGGCGGCAAGGCACCTCGCATCCCCGCAAGCAACGCAGCCGCCCGCGTGACATCGAGTTCACTCACGACCCCCGTCTGAAAGCGGGCGCGAGCCAGCGCCAGGGCTTCCTCCTGGAGCTTGAGGTTTCGCCGTGCGATCTCCAGCCGCTGCTGGCTGCCTCGCAACTCAATATAATTTCTCGCGACCTCGGCAAGCAGGGTAACCATAACGTCGTTGCGCGTTTCGACCGCCCCTTCCCATTCCGCGGTGGTCGCTTCGAGCGCCCGGCGTTTGGCTCCGAAGAGGTCGACCTCCCACGACGCGTCGAACCCCGCCTGGTAGACGCTGTATTCAAAGGGGAAGTTTGCTGGCAGCGGCAGGGATCCGATAAGAGGCTGGTTCTGGCTCTGCTTCGCCCTGGCAAAGGAGCCCGAAGCATCGAGTGTGGGCCAAAAATCGGCCGCGCTCATCTGCCGGAGGGCACGCGCTTGGCGCAGGCGCGCCTCGGCTACGCGCAGATCCGGATTGGACTGCGCCGCCCTTTGAATGAGGGAGTCGAGTTCAGCGTCGTTAAATGAGGTCCACCAAACCGCATTCGCCTCCGCGATTTCGGTCATGCCGTTCGCCGGAAGCGAGTTCCAAGCTTCGGAGACGCGGGGTGGGGCGGGTTGGTAATCCGGGCCAACGGCGCAGCCACAAAGTCCTGCGATTGCCGTAATCGCCACGCCTCTGAGGATATTCACGGAGGCCATTTGCGGGCACGTTTCCGAGCGCTAGCTTTGGGTAGCGGGGCTCAAGACGAGATGGACGGTCGCTGGCATGCCGAGGCGCATCTCATCCTGGGGGTCCTGCACAAAGACCCGGATTTCGTAGACTAAGCTCGGGCGCAGTTCCACAGTCTCGACTGCCTTCGGTGTGAATTCGGCCACGGGTGATATGAAGCCGACCCAACCTTGGAGCGATCGGCCTGGGAAACTGTCCGAACTGACCGTTACCCTCATCCCTGTGTGTATCCTTCCAAGATAGGTCTCAGAAACATAGGTCCTTATCCACTTGGGATCCGCGATGGCCAGATTGAATACGGGCCTTTGGGGCGACACCATTTCGCCTGGCTCAAGAAGCCTTGAGCGCACTACGGCGTCGCATGGGGAAACGAGCTCCGCGTCGGCCAGCTGGCGCTGAAGAAAATCAAGTTTGGCCTGATTTACGCGCAGGAGGGCCTCCCCCTGGGCTATGTCCTCCGACCTTGGGCCGAGCGTGGACAGGTCGAGGGCCTTCTCTGCCACCTCCAGGCGCGCCTGGGCCGTGTCGAGCGCGGCTTTTGAGTTATCTAGGTCCTGCTGGCTGATGGCCCGCCCCGTGGTGAGTCCTGCCAACGTCGTCAGGCGCTTCCATTGCTGTTCGGCATTCACCTCATCCGCGGTGGCCAAGGCGACGTTCGCCCGGGCCTGCGCTATCTCCTCCGGGCGACTTCCATTGTGAAGTCTGCGCACCGATGCCTGCTGTGCCTCGTACTCGGCATGCGCTTGCGCTGCCTGAGGCTTAAGCCGGCTGGTGTCTAGCCGAGCCAGGACCTGTCCCTGCGCGACCTTGTCCCCCTCTTCGACCAGCACCTCGGCAATGCGCTCGCTGTTGTTGAACGCTAGGTCGACTTGGCGCATGTCGACATTCCCATAAAGGGCCAATTGATTCGGGTCTTTCTTTGAGCCTCCCCATAGCCTTCCGAGTAGAATGCCAATTGCTAGGGTGGCTAGGACTGCCAAGATCACTAATGCCACGACCACAGCTTTTTTCTTGCTGGGCGGAGCCGGAGGGTTCGCCGGAGCCGTTTGAGCTGGCGCCCCGGGTTTGGCGGTTGCGGCTGGTTGTTTCGGCGACGCCGGTTGAGCGGGCGAGGCTGGTTGTACGCCTGCGGCGGGTGTTGGGGTTGGCGGCGACCGTTCGGGTGGACGCGCCTGGGAGGGCGGGGGCGGCTCGCCCGTCGAAGCCGGCTGAGTTGTCGAAGTCGTCCTTGAAGTCGAGTGGGTCTCTATTGTTGAAGACGTTACAGGGGTGGGAGTTGGCAGATTAGTCGCGTCGTTCGACTCCATCTCAGCGCCAACAGAAGTCTTCTTATCCAAAGGAGGATTCTCTGAGTTTTGCGCCATTGCAGTTCTTAGGTTCTGTTATGCGGAGTAAGTTGGTTGGAATACGGATGCATACAGGGCCTATGGGGATTTTGCCGTAATGGCGGCAGCGGGGCTATGGGGTCCACACCTGATACTATTCGGTGCGCAAACTTCCTAAACAAAACGCCTCCCGCGAAGGGAAGGCGCTTTAAATTGGGTGCGGGGGATGGATTTGAACCAGCGACCTTCAGGTTATGAGTCTGGTATCCTTCCTGTGTTGAAATTACGGCCGATAAATGTGGGCTGCTTCTGCGGGCGATAGATGGGGTCGGAAGCGGTCGAAATGAAAAGTTTTTGCACACTGAGACTCCAGAGCAAAGGCTCGACGCACCGAAACACTCAGCCCGAAAAATAGGGATCAACCGAAAGGTGGCGAGTAATGACGTTCTCGGCATTATGGACTCATATTTGTTCAACAATGTGTCCCCCATTTGTAGTTGGCATCGATGCTGATGGCACGGGCGCGTAATGCTTGCGTGCTCGGTCCCTTTACGGAAGTTTGTCCGGAGAAACATTGTTGGTGTCAAAGGACGAAACGTCTTTAGTTTCCATGGATGGCATTTAGCTCCTTCTCGGAGGACGGGCGCTGGGCGGAACGAAAAGGATCCCTGCCGTTCCGGATCGCTCTTACCACTTTCGGCATACTTGCCCTTGAGCTTGCACTGATCCGATGGACTTCCTCACAAGTCCGAGCATTCGCCTATTTCAACAATATCGTGCTCATCTCGGCCTTCCTCGGCATGGGCCTAGGCGTGGCCTTGGGCCGGCGCCATCCGGGCCTAGTTCACCTTGCGCTTCCCACGCTGCTTGTTGTGTCTCTGCCCCTCTCGTTTTCGGAGAGCCTCGGCCTCGTTCATCTCAATTTTCCCGACAACAGCATCATGCTCTGGGTCGTGGGTCTTGTGCCAGCGGATCCGGCGGTCTTTGTCCGCAACATCGCTATATTTCTCGGGCTGGTAACGGCAATAGTAGCCGTGTTCACGTTTTTCAGCATCCCGCTAGGCTGCCTGTTTTCGCGCATGCCGCCGCTCAGATCGTACGTTTGGGACCTTACAGGCTCTCTTGCCGGCGTTGTAGCGTTTGCCGTCGCGTCGGGTCTCGACGCGGGGCCTCCAGTCTGGCTAGCACTTGGCTGCCTGCCGTTTGCATTCCTGTTACGGAGGCCTATGGCATTCGTCCTTGCGGCTGCAATCATCGGGCTCGGCCAGTACTCAGTGCAGCGGGCGGTGTTTTCGCCGTACAACCGAATTGACCTCTCGCTGTCTTCCCCGCTCTTCACGGAGCTTCGTGTTAACAGGGATTTTCACCAGTGCATATATGATTTCTCGCCCGAGCATCTTTTGAGCGCGACTCTCTCGGCTAACGATCGTGCCTTCCTCGACCAGGTGCAGGAACTCTACAACCTGCCGTTCGACGTAAATCTTAACCGGAACTCCGCGCTGATCGTGGGCGCCGGCACGGGCAATGACGTGCAGTCGGCGCTCAAGCATGGATATGGGAGGGTGGTGGCAGTCGATATCGATCCGCAGATCGTCGCGCTCGGGAAGGCGCTCAACCGGCAGAGGCCGTACCAGGATCCCAAGGTAACTGTGGTTGTTGACGACGCCCGAGCGTTTTTCGGAAAAAGATCGACGGTGGCTTTTGACATCGTGTGCTACGGCTTGCTCGATTCGCATGCCATGAGCTCCGCGATGTCTACCCTCCGGCTGGACAACTTCGTCTATACGGAGGAGGGAATTCGTTCGGGGTGGAATCATGTTAGCCCGGCCGGTCATTTGTCGCTTTCGATGTCATGCGTCGCAGGGAATTGGTTTTTCAATCGGATGTACTGGACGATAGCAAAGGCGACTGGGAAGGCCCCATTGGCCTTTTATTCCCCGATTCACGGAGCTGTCACTTTTATTGTCGCCCGCGACGGCGTGGCGCTTAACCAGTCCGTGATGTCCCATCGCCCCCGAATTGTGCCCTCAAGCGACGAGAAGGATACTCAGACGACGAGCGACGATTGGCCATTTCTGTACATCCGGCCCGCAATAGTTCCGTGGGGATACCTTGTCGTGCTTGCCTACATTCTGACGCTTGCCCTTGTCACTGTCCGGCTTGTGTTTGGCCTTGGGTCGCGTGAAAATCCTTCCTTCGACTGGCCGTTGTTTTTCATGGGCGCCGCATTCCTTCTCATTGAGACAAGGGGAGTAACGAGCATTTCGCTGCTCTTCGGATCAACCTGGATTTCGAATGCGGCCGTATTCGGCGGCATCCTTGTCTTGGTGCTCGCAGCGACGCTGATCGTAGGGCGCGGGCGCTGGAACGACCCACTTCCATGGTTTGCGCCCCTGCTGCTGTCGGTGGCGTTACTTTGGTGGTTTCCCCTCGACTGGCTGAATACACTCCCCTTGTGGATTAGGGGGCTCATTGGCGGGCTCATAACCGGCATGCCAGTCGGATTTGCAGGCATCGTCGTCCCGATGCTCCTCCAGCGATCGCCGTCCAGCACGGCATCCTTGGGAGCGAACCTCCTTGGCGCGGTATTTGGCGGCTGCCTGGAATATTTTTCGATGATCGGTGGATTGCGATCAACCGCCCTGATGGCGGCTGTCCTTTACTTGATCGCGCTCCTGGCCCTTCGCAGGAACTATCGCCGTGCGGAACCAGGAACCCCGGTGCCCGCCACGATCTAGGAGACTTGAAAGTGATCGATTCCCGATCGGCCGCGACCATCTAGGCCGCTGAATAGCCTAAATCGTGAGTTCACCATCATTCCGCGGCATCTGCGGTGTGAACTTAATTCTCTCGTAGTTTTCGGGTTACGAGAAATTGAATTGGTTGCAGGGTTCCGCGGCAGCGAGCACGGATGCGACGGCGACAAAAGCCGCGCTGGCGAAAAGGATGCGAAAGGGTGCGGAGGGCATGGAAATCAGGGCGTGCGCGAACCGAAGGCGACCAGGAAGCCGATAGCCGCCCCGTAGAGGGCCCCGCGCCACCAGGTAGAGGTCAAGGGACAGGCGCCGGATGAACATTGTCCAAAATAGCCTATTGCGGCCCCCAGGGCGGCGGCGCCTCCGACAATGAGCAGGACCCGGTCAATGGAGGAGTTCATGGCGGTTTCCCGTGACCTTACTTGGCACCGCCCCAGTGGATGATGCCATCTTAATCCAGCCATCCGAGCCTGCTGAAGATGAGCGAGGGTGGGCAGAAGCCGGTGAGAGCCGACTGAGCAAGGTTTGCGCCCACGAAGGTCGGCAGGAGAAGCCACCAGGGGCTCAAAAAATGCGTCAGGGCAACCCCGACAAGGACCAGGCTGCCGGCCATAAGGCGGATGAGGGATTCGATCTTCATATTCGAAAGGCGTGATATGCGCATAAACGCATGTACGTGAAATCGTGTCACGCCTTTGCTCAGTCATGCGCATGGAAAAGCGCTTCCCCCTCTCCGATGAGGCACTGGACCTTGTTGCCCTCCGCTTCGCCGTGTTGTCGGAACCAATTCGGCTCAAACTCGTCCATTCACTATTTGACGGGGAGAAGAGCGTTGGCGTGCTCGTTGAGCTTACAGGTGGCACGCAAACCAACGTATCTCGACATTTGCAGACCCTCACCCAGGCCAATGTGCTGGCCCGGAGAAAGGAGGGGCTCCAGGTGTTCTACTCGATCGCTGATTCGTCCATCTTCAAGCTCTGCGAATTGGTGTGCGGCAGCCTGGAAAAGCAGTTCACCAAGCAGGCCGGCGCGTTTATCGGGGGCGTCCGCCGCTGAAAGCTAGAGATTGCTGAGTATCCCTGGGTGAGATCGGAGGAGACTGACTTCCATGCGGACAAACGTATGAGCGGAAGCGCTCTTGCTCCGGCAGCGCCGGTCGGCCTCTTTTGATGCAGAGGCGAGATTTCGCTGATGAGTGACCGGGTTTCTGGACGGTCTTACTCTGGAAAGGACAGGGCCGCCTCGATGCGCTCCAATACCGCCGCGGCGCTAGCAATTCGCGTACATATCTCGAGGAGCTCTTGATAGCGTTTCTGG
>Ga0302319_10004689_pt1 | contig 27951 bp, 24 predicted proteins | sample Bog_T0_2_FD_203319 | JGI IMG/M metagenome (GOLD analysis project Ga0302319, IMG submission 203319) | Peat permafrost microbial communities from Stordalen Mire near Abisko, Sweden - Bog_T0_2 | ecosystem: Environmental > Terrestrial > Soil > Wetlands > Peat | place: Sweden: Abisko, Stordalen Mire... | reverse complement strand
GCCGTTTCGCGCACGACGGGCAACAGCGACGCCGCGGCGAAGATCGCCTTGGCGCGCATATCGGCGAACAGATAGCGATATTGTTCGGCGGTCAGTCGCGTGTTGAGCAGCACGGGAATGATTCCCGCGCGCACCGCGCCCCAGAACAGGATCGGAAACTCGAGCGTGTCGTGCATCACCATGGCGATGCGGTGTTCCGGCTCGAGTCCGAGCCGCGCGAGCATCGGACCGACGCGAGTCACCGCGTCGTGGAGTTGCGCATAGGTGAGCTTTCGGCCGGGGTCGCAATAGGCGACTTTGTCGCCCCGGCCCTCGGCGACATTGCGATCGATGAAATCGACAGCGGCGTTGTAGACGCGCTCGCCCTCCATAAGCTCCCTCCCTGCCGATTCCCTGTCGTCGCCGACGTTTCGCGCGCTATTCCTCGCCGCCCCGCGCCGATGTCCACAGTCGATCCACGAGTTGCCTGACTAGACTCAAAGCCACGCGGCGCCGGTATTTGGGTCCGACGATTGTCGTCGCCAGCACGTTCAATTGCTTTCGCGTCAGACGCGTCAGCTCCTCGGCCGCCGCGCCGTCCCAGGGACGCCCCTCCAAGCCTGACGTCGCAATCGACAGCGGCGCGGAATTGGTCCCGGTGACGGCGACGCGAATTTCGCGGATGACATCGCCTGCGCGGCGCAGCGACACGGCGACCCCGGCCAGCGGGAAGTCGACGGCGTCGCGAATCCGCGCCTTGGCGTAGGCCGCTCGGCGGCCGCCTTGCGGGGGAATCTCGACCGCCGCCAGCAACTCGCCCGGCTGTAAATTGACGTGCTCGGCGCCGTTTTCGCGGAACAATTCGCTGAGCTTCACGCGCCGCGCCGCGCCTCCGGCCGCCACGACCAACGCCTCGGCGTCGAGCACCATCAAGACCGGCGCGATATCTCCATGATAGGTCGCATAGCAGCGGTCGCTCTTTTCGACGACATGGCAACGCTCGCCCTGATATTTTAGGCACCAACTATTGCCTTGCCGCCACCATTCGCTCTGGTTGTAAAAGACGCAGCGCGTATCCTGACACAGATTGCCGCCGAGCGTCGCGGCCGCGCGATGGGTCGGACCGGCCACCGCGCGCGCGGCTTCCGCCAATGACGGATAATCGGCCGCAATGAACGGATCGCGCGCCAGCGCCGCGAGCGTCGTCCCGGCGCCGATCCACAACGTCTCGCCATCGCGGCGAATCCCGCGCAACTCCGCAACCGACTGCAGATCGATCAGATCCGAGGGCGCCCCCAAGCCGCGACGCAGATTGACGAGCAAATCGGTGCCGCCGCCGAGCAGGCGCGCGGCCGGCAGCGTGGCCTTCAATCTCGCCGCCTCTTGCAGGCTTTGCGGACGATGGTAGCGGAACTCCGGCAGCAGGTTCATGATCGCGCCTTGTCTCGGGCGTCGAGCCATTGCACGACGCGCTCGGGCGTGAGCGGGGCGGCGTCGGGTCGAACGCCCGTCGCCTCGTGGACCGCATCCATCAACGCCGGCAGGAACCCCGCGAGCATGCCTTCGCTGGCTTCCTTCGCCCCAAAGGGGCCGTTGGGATCGAGGCTTTCGACGATATGGACCTCGATGTCCGGGCTCTCTTCCGCCGTCGGCACGCGGTAGTCGAGCAGGTTGGCGTGCAGCATGCGTCCCTCGTCGAAACTCGTCTCCTCGGAAAGCGCCTGCCCCATGCCCATCCACACCCCGCCCTGGATCTGTCCTTCCACGGCGAGCGGGTTGAGCGCGCGCCCGACGTCGACGGCAACCCACACTTTGTGCGCCGTGACCTTGCCCGTCACCTCATCGACGGAAGCTTCCACGACCTGCGCCGCGTAACAAAACCCCATCGTCGCGCCGATCGCGCTGCCGCGGATCGCCTTGTCGCCCATGAATTCGGGCGGACAGGTGAAGGCGCCCTTGACCGTGATCGGCCCGCGATCGACCAAGGCGGCCTTGACGACTTTGGAGAACGGCAAGCCGGGGTCCTGGCCGGCGACGCGAAACGTCTCGTCGATGCACTCGACCTCGTCGGGCGACGCCTCGAGCATCTTGGCCGCCGTCTCGATCAGGAGGGTCCGCAGCGCGTTGGCGGCGTCGATGGCGGCGTTGCCGACCATGAAGGTGACGCGCGAGGAATAGCTGCCGTTGTCCTTGGGCGTCAGCGCGCTGTCGGCGGAGATCACGCGCAAGCGGCTCCAACCGACGCCCAACACCTCCGACACCACCTGCGCCGCCATGGTGTTCGAGCCCTGGCCGATGTCGGCGGCGCCGGTCAGGATGGTGATTCCGCCGTCGAAATCGACCCGCAGGTTGACGACGGCGTGGGGTTCGCCGGTCCAGAATTTCGGCGTCGAGGTCCCCGAGACGAAATGCGAACAGGCAAGGCCGAGCCCGCGTCCTTTCGGCATCTTGCCGCGTCGTTCCGCCCAGCCCGACGCCTCGATCACTTTCGTCAGACACTCGGGCAGGCCATAGCTGAGAATCTTTTGCGCATAGGCGGTCGTATAAGGAATCGTTTGGATCAGATTGGCGCGCCGCACGGCGAAGGCGTCGAGGCCGAGTTCGGCCGCCATTTCGTTCATCAGCGCCTCAAATGCCGCACGCGCATCGACCGTGCCGTGGCCGCGCTGTGCGCCGCAGGGCGGCGTGTTGGTGTAGGCGCGAAAGCCGTCGTATTTGATAGCGGGGATTTCGTAGAGGCCGTGCAGCAGCGCGCCGACATAGAGGATGGTGATGATCCCGTAGCCGGCATAGGCGCCGCCTCGCTGCGCCGCCTGCATATGACACGCCGTCAACCGGCCGTCCTTGGTCATGCCGAGCTTGAGCGTGATCTTCGTCTCGGGCCGGCCGCGATGGGCGAGAAAGGTCTCCTCGCGCGTTTGCAACAGCCGCACCGCGCCGCCCGCCTTGCGCGCGAGTAGAGCGGCGATAATCTCGAAATGCAGACATTCGGTGCGCGCGCCAAAACCGCCGCCGAGAAACGGCTTGACGACGCGCAGCTGCGCCTCCTCCAGGTGGAGGCATTTGGCGACCTTCTGATGCACGTAATAGGGAACTTGCGTCGTCGTGTGCAGCGTCAGTTGCTCGCGCCCGGCGTCGTATTCGGCGAGCGAGGCGTTGGGCTCGATATGGGCGTGGTTGACCTCGGCGAATTGGAACGTCCGCTCGCGCACGAGATCGCTGGCCGCGAACCCCGCCTCGACGTCGCCGAACAACTGGTGAACCTCGCGCAGCACGTTGTTGGGCTTGTCGTCGTGGATCGGCGCCGCGCCCTTGGCCATCGCCTTGCGCGCTTCCGTATAGACCGGCAGCGCCTCGTATTCGACGCGGATCAACTTCAGCGCCTTCGCCGCCGTCTCCTCGTCGATCGCCGCCACCGCCGCCACCGGTTCGCCGCGATAGCGCACCTTTTCGCGCGCCAGCGGAAACTCGTTCTCGGCGATCGGCAACACGCCGAACGGCACATCGCAATCGGCGCCCGTGCACACGGCGGCGACGCCTTCGAGCGCTTGCGCCCCCGAAACGTCTATGGAAACAATCCGCGCATGCGCCAGGGGCGAGCGCAGGATGCGCGCGCAGAGCGCGCCGGGCGCCACGAGGTCCGCCGTGTATTTGGCTTTGCCGGTGACCTTCTCGACGCCGTCGATCAGCGGCGTCGGCGCGCCGACCGAGCCGACCGAGCCGACGCGCGCCTTCTTCAGTTGACGGATGCTCATCGCGCCGCCCCCGTCGCCGCCGCGCTCTCCACGGCCTCGATGATTTTTACATAGCCGGTGCAGCGGCAGAGATTGCCGGAAAGCGCCTCTTTGATGTCGGCGCGGCTCGGGCGCGGATTGCGGCGCAGCAGCGCCTCGGCCGCACTGATCATGCCCGGCGTGCAATAGCCGCATTGCGCGCCGAGCTTCTCATGAAACGCCTGTTGCAGCGGGCTCAAAGTCCCGCCTTTGGCGAAGCCTTCGATCGTCTCTATATGGCGCCCCTCGATCTGCATGGCGAGCGTGGAACAGGCCAGGCGCGGCTCGTCGTCGACGAGCACCGTGCAGGCGCCGCATTCGCCGCCGTCGCAGCCTTGCTTGACGCCGGTCAATCCGACGATTTCGCGCAGGTAGTCGATCAGCAGCATGCTGTCAGGCACGAGGTCTTCGCGTCGCCGGCCGTTGATGGTGACATTCAGGATCGCCTTCATCGCCCGCTTCGCCTTGGTTTGACTATAGCGCCCGTAGCAGCGTCCCGCCGTCCACGGTCAACACCGAACCGTTGATGAAAGAACTGCGCGACGAAACCAGCAGCTTGACCGGCTCATCCAGTTCCTCCAACCGCCCGAGGCGTCCTGGGAACAGGCCGCGAACATAGGACTCGCCCGCCTCGCTGCGCACGAACTCGTCGTTGATGCCGGTATGGAAATAGCCGGGCGCGATCGCGTTGACGCGCACCCCGAAGCGGCCGAGTTCGAGCGCCATCGTCCTTGTCAGTTGAATGACCGCGGCCTTCGAAGCGCAATAGTTGGTCTGCTTGCTCTGCGGCGCGAGGCCGGCGACCGAAGCGATATTGAGGATGACGCCGCTGTTGCGCGCCGTCATGGAACGCGCGACGACTTGAGAGACGCGCCATGTTCCCGTCAGGTTGGTTTCCAAGACGTCCGCCCATTGGTCCTCGGTCATTCGCAGGAACGACGCGGGCGCGGCAATTCCAGCCGCATTGATGAGAATGTCGATCCGGCCGAGGGTTGATTCCGCGCCGGCGACCGCCGTCTCGACGCTCGCTCGGACGCTGACGTCGAGTTGAACAGGCGTCGCAGCGCCGCCTTTGGCGATTATGTCGGCGGCGACGGATTCGAGTTCGTTGAGCCGCCGGCCGCCACAGCCGACTTTCACCCCTTCGCGCGCCAAAACTTCGGCGATATGGCGGCCGATGCCGCTCGAGGCGCCGGTGATGAGCGCGATCTTGCCCGCAAGGATCTTGGTCACGGGCGGCCTCGCCGTTCCGCGGTTTCGTTGCGATTGAAGAAGGCGTTGACGAAGCGCCGGGCCTCTTCGGTTCGCATCAGCGTTCTCGGCGTTTCGATCTCCATCGCAAAGCCGTCGAGCGCGGGGTCGAACCAGGCGGCCATGCACCGTTTGGCGGCGACCAGCGGGCCCCGCGACAGGCCGGCGACGCGCGTCGCGATCTCCTGGATTTTCGCGTCGAGCGCTTCGCTTGCGCAGGCCCATTGCACGATTCCGAGCCGGGCGGCCTCGGGACCGTCGACGATCTCAGCCCCGAGGATCAATCGGGCGGCGACGCCAGGACCTGCGAGTCGGGTGAGACGCTGTGTGCCGCCAGCGCCGGGGATCTGCCCGACCCGCGCCTCGGGGAGACCGATCTTCGCCCGCGGCGTCGCGAGCCGCAGATCGCAGGCCAGCGTCAGTTCGAGTCCGCCGCCGAGCGCGGCGCCGTCGATCGCGCACAGCGTCACCGCCTCGAGTGCTTCCAGTCGATTGAAGACCGAATGCAACGACTGCACGTAGCTCACCATCTGCTCGATGCCTGCATGGCTGGTCAGGAATCCGCGGATCAGATTGAGATCGGCGCCGGCGCAGAAGCATTTCTGATCGCTGCGTATGACGACGAGCGTGGGACTTTCCACCTCGATCCGGTCGAGCGCTGCGTTCAGCGCGGTGACGAATTCGTAGTCCATCGCGTTGACGGGAGGGCGCGACAGCGTGAGGGTAGTGACGGGGCTGTCGACCTCGTAGCGGATCATCGCGGACACCTCCCCTCCCCCTATCACGAGCTTCGCGTCGCGCGCGAGAGCGCCGGACCGGCTCGCCTCGCGATCCCACCCGCCCCATGGGCCGATCATTGACTGAATACTCATTCAGATACCAGTCAATGTCAAGTCGGGATGTCGTGACTGTTATGCAGATTGCCGCGATTTCCTCTCGTGTGTGTCTGCGTGGCCGACAACCTCCGGCTGCGCGCGACCTTACGGAGAGTTGAAGCAACTAACCGCGGGATCCCGACAGACGCAGGGCTGTAGCCGAGGTCGCTGACCCATATGCGCTAGGATAAGCGCTTTTGCGGGCCGTGAGGCGACGTCGTCGTCATGGCCGGGCTTGTTCCGGCCATCCACGCGGTTCCGCTTGGACGCATCTCGAAAGACGATGGCGCGCGTTCGGAGCCTGCACAAGACGTTGCTATTGTTGGCGCGAGCGCCTTTGTTGCGCGACCACGTGGATCGCCGGGACAAGCCCGGCCATGACGGCGGGGGACCGTTCAACGAACCTGCAACAGGCTTGTCCTAGCGCATATGGGTCGCTGACCTCGGCCGGAACGTGTGTGCGAAGTCCTGCGAAGGCGCCGGCAGCGTCGTCGCCGAGGTCGACCACCTCGGCTACAGAAGTCAGCGATCCGTCTGCGTCAGGAATGCAACTGTTCGTATTTCTCCTGCAGTTGTTCCGGCGTCTCCTCCCAATCGGGATTGAGCTCTATGCATTGCGCCGGACAGACCGTCTTGCATTGCGGTTCGTCGTTGGCGCCTACGCATTCCGTGCAGCGCAAGGCGTCGATGCGGAACGGAACGTCGGAACCGTTGATCGCCTCGTTCGGGCACACCGGCGGACAGGCGTCGCATCCCGTGCAATCCTCGGTAATCATCAGAGCCATGGTCGTCGCATCTCCTCAGGTGGCTTCGGCTTGGGTCAGCTTTTGGTGGCGGAAGGCGCCCCACAGCGCGGCGCCGAACGCGCCCGCGTAGATGGCGTCGGGATGGCTGTCGATCGTGTGGGGGATTTTTTCCTTCGCGGCGGCCGACTTCATGGCGCCAACCAGTCCGACGTCGAGCGCCAGGCCGCCGGTCATCTGGATGGGACCGTCGATGCTGCCGATCGTCTTGACCAGCTTGGCCAAACGATCGGACATCGACTCGTGAATGCCGCGCAGGATGTTGGGGGCGGTGAGCCCGCGCGACACCATGTTGATGACGTCGGTTTCGGCGAGCACGGCGCAGATGCCTGACACTTTCTCAGGATTGTCGGCCTGCAGCGAGAGCGTCCCGACCTCATCCTGGGCGATGCCGAGATAGCGCGCGATGTTTTCGAGAAACTGCCCGGAGCCGGAAGCGCATTGGCTGGTCATCTTGTAGCCGAGCACTTTGCCGCGCGCGTCGATGCGGATGGCGCGGCCATGCAGCGCGCCGGCGTCGAGCGCGGCGCGCGCGTGCGGGTTCAGATAGATCGCGCCTCGGGCGTGGGTCGTCATCGAATAGAAATGGCCGGTGTGGAACTCGACCGACTCGCCCTCGCCCGTCGTCGCGCAGTAGACGACGTCGCCGCGCCCCATTCCGAGACCCTCGAGGGTCGCGTCATAGATCTCGGTGGCGAGCGCCAGCGGATCGCGTTGGCGCATCCGCTCGACTCTCTTGGCGAGCAGCGTTTCGCGCTCGCCTTCGACGTCGAACACCGCGACCTTGATCGCGCCGGCGCCAATGTCGATGCCTGCTGTGATCGGCATGGAATCTCTCCGTTCAGGACGCTGTCGCGCGGCGCGCGAATTCCGCCGCGCCGAGCGCGCCGGTGTAAATGGAATCGGGATTGATGTTGATGGTGACGTCGCCGTAGTTCTCTTTGATGAGTTTGCGCAGTTCGCGCACCGCCGCTTCGTTCTTGGCGACGCCGCCGGTGAAGGTGAACTGGTCGGTCACGCCGCCGGAGCGCGAGATGATCGAGATCGCGCGCAGGATGATGGCGCGATGCAGTCCCGCCAGAATGTCCTCGCGCTTTTCGCCGAGAGAAAGCCGGTCGCGCAACTCGGCGCCGGCGAACACGGTGCAAGTGGAGTTGATGCGCGCGGGGCGGTTCGACTTCATTGCCATCGGCCCCAATTCGTGAAGGCCCATGTTCATCTCGTCGGCGATATAGCCGAGATAACGTCCGCAGCCGGCGGCGCAGCGGTCGTTCATCTGGAAATTCTCGACGATGCCGACGGCGTCGACCTGGATGCCCTTGGTGTCCTGTCCCCCGATGTCGAGCACGGTGCGGGTCTGCGGATACATCATATGCGCGCCGAGACCATGGCAGAGGATCTCGGAACGAATGTGTTCCTTGGAGAACGGCAGGGTGACGCGGCCGTAGCCGGTGCCGACCAGATAGGTCTCTTCGAGGTCGATGGCGAGCGCTCGTTCGATCAACCCGGCGATCCCGCGCGCGCGGTCGGCGAGCGCGGGATCGGCCGCGGTCTCGCGCGCGATCGCGCGGCGGAACTTATCGGAGAGTTCGCCGCTCGGCGGCCGGTTCTCGACTTCGATGATGGATTTGTCGTAGGCGTTGAGCAGGATGTCATGGGCGACGCCGCTGTCGCGGGCTACCGCTTCCGCGTGGACATGGAAGCGCGAGCCGGCGATATCGCGGAAGAAGTCGGACTTGCGCCTGGCGCCGGGGGCAAAGAGCTCGGGCGCTTCGGCTTCCAGCCGGCGGAACACTTCATACAGCGCCTCGCGCATGACGCCGGCGACTTTGGCGAAGCGCTCGCTGCTCAACTGGCCGATGCAGGTCTGTTTGAGGTCGGCGAGTTGTTCGAGGAATTGCAGCAGGCGGAAATTGCGCTCGACGCCGGCGAGGAACTCCTGCGCCCGCTCGTCGTCGGCGCCGCCGGCTTGCAGCGCACGGCGGAACAAGGTGAAGCGGCCGTCGACCCGCGCCTCCTCGCTGGCGACGCGCGCGGCGGTGCCGTAGTTGGAACGGGAGTTGGTGATGCCGCGGCCGATGACGTCGCGGTTGTCGTCGAGCAGAACCGCTTTGGTCGTCGTTGAACCCAGATCGATGCCGACAAAGGTGCGCATGGGTGTTCCTCAAATCGTGAGCGAGGTTATCGATCGGAGATCATGACCCCCTCTCCCGCTTGCGGGAGAGGGTTGGGGTGAGGGGACCGAAAGGCGTGGCGCTTTGCCGGCGTCCCTCATCCGGCGCTTCGCGCCACCTTCTCCCGCTCGCGGGAGAAGGAAAACGTCACGCCGCGCCGCGCAGGCTGCCGCGCTTCTGCTCGATCATCTGGAAATAGCTTTCCAGCCGGTTCTTGACGTTCGCCGCGGAGAAGTAGCGGGGATCGACGAGATCGGTCTCGATGAACGCCGCCGGCTTGCCCGTACGTTTCTCGACTTCGCGCATGATCAGCAACTGCCCGGCCGAGAAACTGTTGCAGCTCTTGATCGAGTTGATGAGCAGACCGTCGGCCTGATAGTCCTCGACATATTTGGCGAGCATGTCGACGCGCATCGGCAGGTTGCGGTTGGTGTATACGTTGAGGCAATATTCGGCCAGCGACTCCAGCGGTCGCGACGGATCGTGACGGAAGCCGTAGTCGTAAGTGCCGCCGACCTTGGTGTAGCTGGAGGCGACGACGACCGCGCCTTCGTCGTAGAACATCTTCCAGAACTGGCGGAAGTTGGTGTAGTTGGGCGGCCCTTCGACGACGAGGCGATAGCGCTCCGGCCCCATGTCGCCGTCGGGCGTGACCGGACCCTTGCCGTCGGCCATGCGCTGCTCCACTTCTTCGCGCAGGAAACGGTAATAGTCGATGGCGTCGTCGGTGCCGCGGAAGGCGCCGAAGATCGGGCCGACATAATAGATGCCGCCGAAATAGGCGTCGATCGGTGAGCGGACGTTCTTGCCGGTCTCCAGCACCCAGAGGTGATCGTCCTCGGCGGCCGCAGACTTCTTCAGATATTCGCGCAAACGATCGATGTCGAACTTGACGCCGGAGATCCGCTCGAGCTTGGGGATCACCAGCTGCTCGAGCTGCTTGACCATATAACGGATCATGTCCTTGGTGATCTTGCCGTCGGCAATATACGGCGTCTGGAACATGATGGTTTCGCAGCCGTATTCGCGGCGCAGCAACTCGAACCACTTCATGAAGGTGAAGCAGCCGGTATAGGAGAGCAGCAATACGTCGGGGCTCGGCAACGGCTTGCCGTTGGGGCCGATGTTGCCCTTGGCCATCATGCCGATGTCGGACTTCACATAGGTGCAGACGTCCTCGGAATGGCCGAGCTTCTCGGCCTCCATCACCATCGCGCCGCTCTGCCGGCGCAGTCCGTTCTGGATGGCGTTGACCTCGGGCAGGTTGTTGACGAAGTTGAAGCACATCAGCAATTCGTTGAGGTTGCCGGGCACGAAGGTCGATGCGACCTTTTCGCCGTTCGCCTTGGCGTTGGCCAGACGCTCGTAATGAGCGTTCATCATTTCCTTCTGCTTGTTCATCGAGGCGTCTTTGATCGCCTCGGCCGGCCTCAGTTTGGCGCGCGTGGTGACGACGGTCATGCTCCGCTCCACAATTTGATCGAATCGGCAAAGGTGCCCGCTTGTTCGCGGATCGGCTGCATCTGCCCGGAATTCTCCGCGTATTTGAACGCGATCTGCGGTATCCCGTGCTTCTTGAGCACGCTCTGCAGGATCGGCCGCTCCAGCAGGCCCGGATCACAGAAACTCGGCATAGCGAAAATGACGCCCTCGGCGCGGTTCCGGCGCACGCTGTCGACGAGATAGAGGCCCTTCCTGGCCTCGTCGGGCTCGTATTTCGGCGGCGTCGATTTCGAGTCGTGGAGATAGGATTTGGCGAGCGCAGCGAGCGGGTCGCCGTCGGTCTCGATGTCGGAATTCTCCCAGCGAGTGACCAGGATGAAGTCGTCGTCGACGATGTAGCAGCCGGAGAGCTCGATCGACTTGATCAGGTTGAGCGGCGGCTGTTCGCAGAACGCGCCGCAGACGACGACTCGGGAATTGTCTTTCTTCGGCCGGTTCTGGCTGCTCGCTGCGGCGAGGTAGTCGCGCAATAGCAGGTTGTGCCGCTCGACCGGGATCACCATGCCCGCGCGCAGCAGCAGATAGAGTTCGGAGGAGGGGACGTTCCACGGTTGCGCGGCGCGCAGCCTGTAGAGGTCGCGCACCAGCGCGCGGTTGTCGTTGAACAATGCGATCGAAGCGCGGATCGCGTCTGATGTCACGGGACGGCCGGACATGCTCGACAGCCACTCGCAGGTCTCGCGCAATTCGCTGATATAGAATTCGCCGCCGAGGTCGTCGTCGAAATTGTGCGGCAGGTCGATGTAGCGCGAGCCCTTTTTCGGAAACATCAGCTTCCACATTCCCGATAAATTGCGGATGACATCGCAAATCGACGGGAACATCATGCCGTCGACAAAATCGAGTCGACCGGATACGCCGAGTTCGACAGTTGACCGCGGAATGCGGCAAATGTAGCTCTGGTAATAGGCGTCGCCGTGAATGACTTCGAGATTGTCGCCGCCGCCGAATACGCCGAGCGGCAGTCCGCCGGCGGCGTGAACCAACTCGCGCGGCGCGTAATAGGGCAGGAAACCGACGACGATGCGCCCGGACTCAGCCGCCTTCCATTCTCTCGCAGCAGTGAAGTTGAGGTCTAGAAATAGATCCTCGCATTGTCCGACAATCTCGGCCGTCGATGGCCTGGGTTTGTCCAACATGCCCATTTCCTCCGATGACGACCGACCCTGTTGCGACCGTTTGGTTTAAGAGTATAATAGTATCGGAATACGAAAATAGCAAGCGGCCTCGGGAGGCGAACTTGAAGGAGCGGACACCATGACGCCAAGCGCGAATAGATCGCTATCGATCGCGCTCACCGGGTCGGGAGGCGCCGGGGTGATGACCGCCGGGCAGACCTTGCTCGACGCCGCCGCCAAGGCTGGGTTCTTCGGCCTGATGACGCGCTCCACGGGGCCGCAAATCCGCGGCGGCGAGGCGGCGGCGTTGATTCGCTTGGCCGACCATCCCGTGCAGTCGCCGGGCGACCGGTTCGACATCCTGCTCGCCATCGACTTCGAGAACCTGCAACGATTCGCCGCGGAGTTGCCGCTCGACGCCGACAGCCTCATCGTCGCCGACGAGGCGGCGGGCGAACCGCCGGAGTTTCTTGTCAAATCGGGCGCCCAGATCGCGCGATTGCCGATCGCCAAGCTCGCCAAGAGCATCCCGGGGGCGCGCGCCTCGATGATTGCGCTCGGCGCGCTCGCGGCGCTCATCGGCCTGCCCGAAAGCGCGCTGATCGAAGCGGTGGCTGCGTCGATTGGCCGCAAGAAGCCGGAGGCGCTGGAGGCGAGCGAAAAGGCGATCCGCCTGGGCGCCGAGAGGGCGCCGCAGGCGAGCGTTCCCCGCCTGAACCCGCCGCTCGGGAGCGGCGCGGCGCGCTGGTCGATCACCGGCAACGAGGCGACCGGCTACGGCGCGATCCGCGGCGGCGTGCGCTTCGTCGGCGGCTATCCGATCACCCCGGCGACCGAGATTCTCGAATATATGGCGAGCGCGCTGCCGCAGTGCGGCGGCGTGCTGCTGCAGGCCGAGGACGAACTCGCCTCGATCAATATGGTGATCGGCGCGAGCTACGGCGGTTCGCCCTCGCTCACCGCAACCGCCGGGCCGGGGTTGTCGCTGATGATCGAGTCGCTGGGACTCGCGGTCGCCGCCGAAGTGCCTCTGGTGGTCGTCGACGTCATGCGTTCGGGACCCTCGACCGGCATCGCGACGAAATCCGAACAGAGCGATCTCAACATCGCCGTCTATGGACTGCATGGCGACGCGCCGCATGTCGTCACCGCGCCGCTGTCGGTGCTCGACTGTCTGAAGACCGCGCAATGGTCGACGCATCTGGCCGAGTCGTTGCAGACGCCGGTCATCATGCTCTCCGACCAGTCGCTGGGCCAGGCGCGTATCGTCGTCGATCGCCCTGACGCCGTCGAGTTCCCGACCCGGCGCCTCGTTCCGGCCGGGCCGATCGAGGGCTACCAGCGCTATGCCTCGACGGAGAACGGGGTGTCGCCGATGGCGCTCCCCGGGCAGGAGGGCGGGCAATACACGGCCGACGGCCTAACCCATAACGCCAAAGGCGTGCCGTCGAGCCAGGCGCAGGACCATATCGGCCAGCTCGACAAGCGCCAGCGCAAGCTCGACGCGTTCGATTTCGGCGACTATTGGGCGGACGTCGAGGGCGAAGGCGAACTCGCCATTCTCACCTGGGGCTCGTCGAGCGAGCCCGCGCGGGAAGCCATCGAGGCGGCCACGGCTTTTGGGATCAAGGTCAAGCGCGTCGCGCTGCGCCTCGTTTCGCCGCCGCAGCCGGAACGGCTGGCGGCGGCGCTCGAAGGCGTCAAGCGCGTGCTGGTGCTCGAGCAGAGCCACAGCGGTCAGTTCTGGCGCTATCTGCGCGCCTTTTACGATCTTCCCGCCGGGGCGCAGTCGATCGCGCGCCCGGGTCCGCTGCCGATCCGGCCGGCGGAAATTCTCGAACAAATCCGCAAATGGGGGACGGCATGAACGATCTTTCTCCGGCCGCAGTCGCGTTCAAGCCGGCAGATTATCGCTCCGCAGTGAAGCCGGTCTGGTGTCCGGGCTGCGGCGATCACTCGGTGCTGCTGGCCACCCAGCGCGCGCTCGCCGAACTGCAACTGCCGCCCGAACAGGTGGCGGTCGTCTCCGGCATCGGCTGCTCGTCGCGTCTGCCGGCCTATCTCAACACCTACGGCTTCCATGGCGTACACGGGCGCGCGCTGCCGGTTGCGACCGGGCTCAAAACCGCGCGGCCCGACCTCACGGTGTTGGTCGCCAGCGGCGACGGCGACGGCTTCTCGATCGGCGGCAACCACTTCCTGCACGCCTGCCGGCGCAACGTCGACCTCACCTATATCGTGATGGACAACCGCATCTACGGCATGACCAAGGGCCAACCGTCGCCGACCACCGAGCCCGACTTCGACACCGCCATCTCCCCGGGCGGCACGGGCCTCAGCCCGTTCCATCCGCTGGTGGTGGCGCTCGCGTCGGGCGCCAATTTCATCGCCCGCGCCTTTACCGGCGACGTCGGCGGCTGCACGAAGATGATCGTCGAGGCGATCAAGACGCCGGGCTTCTCGTTCGTGCATATCCTCAGCCCCTGCGTGACGTTCCGCGACGATCAACAGAAGGCCTGGAAGAAACTGGCGCGCGGCGCCATGGTGGAGGAAACCGACGATCCCGAGCGCGCCGCTCGGCGGCTGATGACCGACGACGGTTTCAATGTCGGCGTGCTCTATCGCGGCAAGCGCGAACCCTATCGGCCGCGTCTGACGGGAGGCGACCCTGTGGAGGCTCTGGAAGCGGAGTTTGCCCAATGAGCGAGATCAAGCCCCCTGTATTCGCCGACGCCGCCGAGTTTTTCGCCGAGGCGCTGGCCATCGAACTCGAAGCGTCCGAGCGCTACGAACTGCTCGCCGACCAGATGGAAGTCCATAATAACCGCGCCATCGCCGCGATCTTCCGCAAGATGTCGGCGATCGAGGCCGAGCATCACAAGGAGATCGCGCGCCTCGCCGCCGCCGCCAAACTCGACGGCCTGCGGGCGAAGTTCAGTTGGACCGGCGCGGACGGGCCGGAGGCCACAGACTTGAGCGAAGCGCATTATCTGATGACGCCGCGCCAGGCCCTGGGGCTCGCGCGCCACAACGAGGAACGCGCCGCCGCCTATTTCGAGGCGATCGCCGCGGAGGCCACCGACCCGACAGTGCGCGCTTTCGCCGCAACCATGGCCTCGGACGAACGCCGTCATGTCGTCTGGGTCGATCAGTGGATCGCAAAGTATGAAGCCGACGACCCGAACTGGGACGAGGATCCGGATCCGGCGGTGATTACGGAGTAATCGCGCAGCCGAGGCGCTCGGAGCGGCGGCGTCCTCGCCGCCGTTTTTTTGCGCCTGTCGTCGGCGTGGACGCCGACGCTCCAGCCAAATTTCTCGAAATCCGCGCGCGAGGCGGCGGAAAAGGTTGACACATGTCAAATCCACAATACTATGAGAATGTAAAGTTAAGTAGACACTTCGGAGGCAGACGCGTGCGGATCCTGCTCATCCACCCCAACTATCATTCGGGCGGCGCGGAAATCGCGGGCAACTGGCCTCCGGCCTGGGCCGCCTATCTCGCGGGCTCGCTGAAAAACGCCGGATATTCCGACGTCGTGTTCATCGACGCGATGACCATGAACGTCCCCGACGACGAACTGGCGCAGAAGATCCGCGAGATCGCGCCCGACATCGTCGGCGTCACCTCGATCACGCCTTCGATCTACAAGGCGGAGAGTACGCTGAAGATCGCCAAAGAGGTGCGTCCTCAGGCGGTGACGCTGCTCGGCGGCGTCCACGCGACGTTCATGTTCAAGCAGGTGCTGGCCGAGGCGCCGTGGATCGACGCCATCGTGCGCGGCGAAGGCGAGGAGATCCTCGTCGAAACCGTACGGGCGATCGAAGCCGGCGATTTCGCTGAGAAGCGCAAGACCATCAAGGGCCTCGCCTATGTCGACGACAGCGACGGCGAACGCCGCATCGTCGCCACCGCGGCGGCGGCGACGGTCAAGGACCTGGACTCGATCGAGGCCGACTGGGGCATTCTCGATTGGCCCAAATATAGATACATCCCGCTCAATTGCCGGGTCGCCATTCCCAATATGGCGCGCGGCTGTCCGTTCACCTGTTCCTTCTGTTCGCAGTGGAAGTTCTGGCGCGACTATCGCGTGCGCGATCCCAGGAAGGTCGTCGACGAAATCGAGAACCTGTACAAGAAATACGACGTCCGCTTCTTCATTCTCGCCGACGAAGAGCCGACCATCAATCGCAAGAAATTCATTCAGTTCTGCGAGGAACTGATCGCGCGCGGCCTGCCCGACAAGGTGCAATGGGGCATCAACACCCGCGTGACCGATATTCTACGCGACGAGAAGCTGCTGCCGCTGTATCGCCGGGCCGGCCTGCTGCATGTCTCGCTCGGCACCGAAGCCGCCGCACAGTTGAAACTCGACCGCTTCAACAAGGAGACCAAAGTCGCCGACAACAAGCGGGCGATCGAGTTGCTGCGCAACGCCGGCATCGTGGTCGAAGCCCAGTTCATCGTCGGCCTGGAGAACGAGACCGCCGAGACGCTGGAAGAAACCTATCGGATGGCCCAGGATTGGAAGCCCGATCTCGCCAACTGGTCGATGTACACGCCTTGGCCGTTCACCCAGCTGTTCAACGAGATGAGCGACAAGGTCGAGGTGTTCGACTTCGACAAGTACAATTTCGTCACGCCGATCATCAAACCCGACGCGATGGAGCGCGGCGAGTTGCTCGACCGGGTGATGAACAATTATCGCCGCTTCTATATGAAGAAGGCGCTGTTCTCCTACCCCTGGGCGGGCTCGGGGATGCGCAGGCGCTATCTGCTCGGCTGCCTCTACGCGTTCCTGAAATCGGGCTTCGAGCGCAAGTTCTACGACCTCGGCAAGGTCGGCTATTGGGGTCCGCAGTCGAAGAAGAAGGTCGACTTCCACTTCGACATGAACCGCAAGATGGAGCCGGCGGCGTCGTCCGACTGGCGCGCGGCCTCGGAAAATTCGCGCAAGATGCAGGCGCGCATGGCCGATATCAAAGCCTGCGGAGGGGGAGAGGAGCAGATGGCGGATGAGGACTCGGCAAGCGCGAACGTCGACGCTTGAGACGACCGAATCGCGAACATCGAATTCTCACCCGGGCCGCGTCGGCCCGAACGCGGCGATCCAACTGATCGCGGCGTTGCAGAGGGCCGGCGAGACCGACCTGCTCGACCGCTTGTTCGACGCGGCTGGGCGCAGCGAGTGGCTGCGCGAGCCCCCCGCCAGTTTGATCGACGAGCGCGATGCGGCGCGCCTGCATCTCACCCTCAGGGACATGGCGTCGCCGGCGCTGGCCGAACAGATTCTGGCCGACGCCGGGCGGCGCACGGCCGATTACCTGCTCGCCCATCGCATTCCCAAGCCGGCGCAATGGGCGCTCAGATGCGCCCCGCGGCAATGGGCCGCAGCGGCGCTGACACGCGCGATCTCCGCCAACGCCTGGACGTTTGCCGGCTCCGGCCGGTTCGAGAGCCGGCGCGACGGCGCCATCGAATATCGCATCTACGCCAATCCGCTCTGTCAGGGGGCCGAGACGAGCGCGCCGCTGTGCGTCTGGCACTGCGCGGTGTTCGCGCGGCTGTTCGTGATCCTCGTGGCGCGCCGCGTCGTAGTCCGGGAACTCGAATGCTGCGGGCGCGAAGATCCTTGTTGCCGCTTCGTGATCGACTTTGGCGGCCGCGCTCCCTATTCTCAATCCGGCGCTTGAGGTTCGGCTATGGACGACAATGTGGAACAGATCATCCTCGTCGACGAGGAGGATCGGGAGATTGGCCGCGGCGACAAGCTCGAGTCGCACCGCCTCGGCCTGCGCCACCGCGCCATCTCGGTCTGCGTGACCGATTCCAGCGGTCGCATGCTGCTGCAACGGCGCGCGCTGGCGAAATACCATTCGGGGGGATTGTGGACCAATGCGTGCTGCACCCATCCGCGGCCCGGCGAGACCGTGGCGGAGGCGGCGGAGCGTCGGCTTGCCGAAGAATTGGGGGTAAACTGTGCGTTGCGCTTCCTGTTTGTCACTCACTACAGGGCCAATGTGGGCGGCGGCCTGATCGAAGACGAGATGGTGCATCTGTTTAGTGGTAAGTATAATGGAACAATTCGCGCCGACGCAGCCGAGGTATTGGACTACGGATGGTTCGACAGGGATTCGCTATTGAAGGACATTGCGGAGCGACCCGACACCTATACCTACTGGTTCCGCCATTATGTTCATCGCTACGCCGACGATATTTTCTCAAGAGCGGCATAGTCAATTAAACTTGACACAGTCAGAGATTGAGGACTACCAATCAAATTTGCTTGGCAGGATTGCTGGAGTGTTTTAACGACGCTGAACCCAGTTAGGAGCGCGCCCCGCGCCAAGGGGTAGCCATGATCGATGACCCAGTCGACAAGCCCGATATCACGTTGACCCTCGACCGAGACGGCGTGATTCGCGATGTCGCGCGCTCCGACGCGCTTGAGAACGAACTGCTCGATAAATGGCGCGGGCGCTCCTGGCGAGAAACGATCCCGGCCGAGCAGGCCTCGCGGGTCGCCAGGGCTATCGACGCCTCACGCAGCGGCGGCGAATCGACCTGCTTCCGCGTGCAATTGCAGCTGCCGAGCGGGCGCGAGTTGCCGGTCGAATACACGACCGTCAGTCTCGGCAAGAACGCCGGCTTCGTCGCCATCGGCCGCAACCTTCAAAGCCTGTCGGATTTGCAGAGTCGGTTGACCGACGTCCAGAAAGCGCGCGAGCAGGACTACTGGAAACTTCGGGAAATCGAGACGCGCTATCGCGCCGTGCTCGATGCTTCCAATGAAGCGGTGGCGCTGGTGCGCTCGACGACGCTGCGGGTCGTCGAGGCGAATGTGGCGGCTGCGCGTCTACTCGGTCTGGTCCCGGGCAGCGAGTTCTTCCCCGATCTCCCGGCTCGCGATCGCAAGGCGCTCGACGGGGCGCTGGAAACGGCTCGCGCGCAGGGCCGCGCTCCGAACATCGCCCTGCATCTGCCCAATGGCGCCCAATGGAGCGTCCGCGCTTCGCTGGTGGCGGGCGAGGCCGACAGTTTCTATCTCCTGCAGATGTCGGAACTCGCCGCAGCGCCGGCGCCATTCGAGGAGAGTTTCGGACTGGATGAAATCCTCCAGCGCTTCCCGGACGCCTTCGCTATCGTCGACCGCGACGGTTCGATCGTCAAAGCCAATCACACGTTCCTCGATCTCGTGCAGGTCGGCGTCGAAAGCGCGGTGATCGGCCAGAATCTGCGCCGTTGGCTGTCGCAGCCGGGCGCCGACAGCGGGGTCATTCTCGGCCTGGCGCAGCGCCACGGCAGCGTGCGCATGATGCGAAGTCGGTTGGAGGGCGACCTTGGCTCGACGACGCAGGTGGAAGTCTCTGCAGTGGCGGACCGCACGCCGCATCCGCGTTTCGTCGGCCTCATCCTGCGCGATGTCGGTCCGCGCGAATCGCGATCCGAGAGTGGCGCGAATTCGGGGATTGCCGAGTTGGTGGGCGGGCTGTCGTCGCCCAAGGACTCGCTCGAAGACGTCGTGAGAGCGGCCGTCGAGATGATCGAGAGGCGCGGCATCGAGCAGGCTCTCGCCGAATGCCGCGGCAATCGTACGTTGGCTGCGCGTTATCTCGGCCTCAGCCGACAGACGTTACATGTCAAACTCAACAAATACAGGGTTGATCCTGACTGAATGAACGGCGACAATCGGCCGCTTGGGGAGGGGGTCCCGTGTCATCGCCGTCATCAGCGTCGCCCGCGTTCGGCGACGCCAATCTTTCGAATTGCGAACGTGAACAGATCCACCTTGCCGGCTGCATTCAGCCGCACGGCGCCTTGTTGAGCGTGCGCGAGAGCAACCAGACGATTCTTCAGGCGAGCGCCAACGCCGCACAATTCCTGGACTGTGAGGAGCCGCTCCAGGGCTTGCCGCTGCGCGCGCTGGGCGGCGACCTCTGGAAGCGGGCGCTCGAGCTGCCGGCCGATCCGGAAGTCATTCCCTATGTCGTGCGCTGCCGTATCGCCGATTCCTCACGCGCCATGAACGCGTTGCTGCATCGCGCGGCGGGCGGCGAGATCGTGGTCGAATTGGAGGACGCCGGGCCTGCGCTCGATGTTTCCGCCGATCTCGAACGCGCGTTGCAGACGATCATGGGCTCGGGTTCGCTCGCCGCGCTCTGCCACGAAAGCGCGCGGGTGTTCAAGGAGATCACCGGCTACGACCGGGTGATGATCTACCGCTTCGACGACGAGGGGCATGGCGAGGTGTTCGCCGAAACCCGCAAGCCCGAACTCGAAGCCTTCCTCGGCAATCGCTATCCGGCCTCCGACATTCCGCAAATCGCGCGCCGCCTCTATGTGCGCAACCGCGTGCGGCTGCTGGGCGACGTCGAATACCAACCTTCGCTCATCGAGCCGCGGCTGTCGCCGCTGTCCGGTCTCGATCTCGATATGTCCATGTGTTTCCTGCGCAGCGCGTCGCCGATCCATATCCAGTACCTGAAGAACATGGGCGTAGCGGCGACGCTGGTGGTGTCGCTGAAGGTGGGCGACAAATTGTGGGGGCTGGTGTCCTGCCACCATTATTCGCCGCGCTATCTGCATTTCGAAATGCGCGCTGTGTGCGAGTTGTTCGGCGAGGCGATCGGCACGCGCATCGCCGCGCTCGAAAGTTTCGCGCGCGGCCAGTGCGAGCTGTCGGCGCGACGGCTCGAGCATCGAATGGTCGAGAGCCTCTCGCGCAACGGCGACTGGCGCGGCGCGCTGTTCGACAGCGCGCGATCGTTGCTGCTGCCGCTGGGCGCGAACGGCGCCGCGTTGTTGTTCGAGGGTCAGATTCAGACGACCGGCGAGACGCCGAGCACCGAAGACATTCGCGCGCTGGCCGAGTGGTTGCATGGCAAGCTCGCCGGCGGCTTGTTTGCGACCTCCGCGCTCGCCGCCGAGGCGCCGCGATTCGAGAGCTTGAAGGGCGTGGCCAGCGGCGTCGTCGCCGCCCACGTCTCCGGCGATCCCGACGAGATGCTGATCTGGTTTCGCGAGGAGCGGGTGCGCACCATCACCTGGGGCGGCAATCCGTTCAAATCGCCTTCGAACAGCGACGACCCGAGCGAATTGTCGCCGCGCCGCTCGTTCGCGCAATGGCATCAGGTCGTCGAGGGCACCGGCGATCCCTGGACGGAGACGGACATCGCCACGGCGCGGATGATCGCGGCGAGCCTGACCGACGTCATCCTGCAATATCGAGCGGTGCAGATCGTCATCGCCAAGGATCAACTCGATCAGGTTTCGCAGCAGGTGCAGGCGGCCCAGCAGCAAGTGATCGTCGCCGACGCGGCAGGACGGGTGCTGGAAACCAACGCCGCTTTCGAGGCGCTGATCGGCGCCGCGCCGGGCTCGATCCAGCGCTTGGACGATCTGCCCGTCTATTTCGTCGAACGGGAAGATTTCGCTCAACGTCTTCACTCGTTGCAGCGCGAAGGGCGCGCGTGGCGCGGCGAGGCGACGTTGCGCGACAATCGAGATGCGGGCCGCCCAATGCATGTGCGCGCCGACGCCGTCGTTGCGATGGGCGAGCGCGTGCTCGGCTATGTCGTCTGCTTCACCGACTTGACCGAACGGCGCGCCGCGGAAGTGGCGCGGCGGCGGTTCCAGGAGAGCATCATCGGCAGCCATCGCCGGCTTTCCGCGCGTCTCGAGACGAGCGCCGATTTGCAAGCCCAGGCGTTGATTTCCGCGATCGTCGAAAACGCCCAGCTAGCCGCATTGGAAATCACCGACGCCGCCGATCCCGGGAATATGAGACAATTGCTCAACGGTATTCGCAGCTCGGTGGAGCGCAGCGCCGAAGTGTTGGAGCGATTGAGCCCCGATCCGCGGACCGCCGCAAAAAGGCCGGGACGATCGAAGGAGGGCCCGCCATGAAGGCGCGCACGGAACTGCGCAATCGCCTGCGGGTCGCCACCCGAGAGGCCCACGAGCGCATGCATGGCCATCCCGGCTTCGCGGCGGCCGCGGACGGCCGCATCGGCGAAGCCGACTATCGCGATCTTCTGGCGCGGCTCTATGGCTTCCACGAAGCCTTCGAGGCCGGGTTCGCCGCGGCGCCGGCGGCGCTGGCGGCGGCCATCGACTTGCCTGCGCGACATCGTGCGGCGCATCTGACGCAGGACCTCGCCGATTTCGGCCTGGCGACGCGCATCGGCGCCTTGCCGCTCTGCCCGTCGCCGCCGCGACCGCCGAGCGAGCCGCAATGGTTGGGCGCGCTTTATGTCACCGAAGGCTCGACTCTCGGAGGGACGGAGATCGAGCGCGCGTTGACGCGGGCCGGCGTCCCCGCGGCGCGGCGCCATTTCTTCACCGCCTATGGCGAGCGCCGCTCGCAGATGTGGCGGCAGTTCCTGGATCGGCTGGAGACGCACGCCGCCGACGACGTCGCGGCGCAAGCGGTCGAGGCCGCGGCGTTGGACGCTTTCGCGCAGTTCGAAACCTGGATGGCCGGTTGGCGAGGCGCCGCGGGCTGAATCGATCAGCCCTTCGCGCGCGACGCCATGTCGGTCTGGCTCAGATACAGCTTCTGCGCGAGCAGCGCCGCGCCGGGCCCGTCCTCGGCGCTGGCGTCGGCTCCGACCTGGGCGACGAGGTCGGGACGGCCGCTGAATACCCGGCCGCCGACGATGACGGCGAGACCGGGATTGAGCGACGCCGCGCGTACGCACTGGATGGCGCGAGCGACCGCTTCGAGATGCTCTTCCCGGCCCATCGTCACGCCGACAAGGACAAACCAACGCGAAGCCGCCGCCGCCGCATTGTCTTCTGCGTCGGCGCCCTTCTGAATCTCGACATCCCAGCCTGCGGCGCGCAGGAACGCCGCCACGAGGTCGAGGCCGAACAGATGCGGGTCGTTCGGCGTCGCGACGAGCAGCGCGGAGCGTTGCGCGTCGGCCGAACCGACCGGGCAGGCGCGGAACATTTCCAGCAGCGTCTGCAGCCGATTGACGCCGAAGGTCACGTCGACGAAGTCGCATTCGTCGTCGCACCACATTTCGCCCAAGCGACGCGCGGTAGGCGCCAGCAGGGCCTCGAACAGGACGTCCGCGCTCAGCCCGCTGGCGCGGAAACGTTCGAAGGCGCGCCGCGCCGCGCTCGGGTCGGCGTTGATCGCCAGCCGCGTGAATTGCTCGATATCGTGAGCGTCGGGCAGGCGCTGCTGCGGTTTGCCCCGCCACTGCCGATGGATCGCCAGCAATTGCGGCACGACGCGTTCGTCGATTGTCGCTCGCAAACTGGCCAGATCGGCCGCATCCGAGCGTATGTCGCTTGCCGAACTCACTATGTCCTCGAAGTTGAGCGGACCCGGATCGAAATCCGGTCCATCAACGGCGAAGCCTCTGGTCATCATCGCCCCCTCCCGGTCCCGAAACCGTTGGGCAAACCCCGGCGCGCCCGTCTCGTTGTTTTGGATCTTGGCCGTCGGGTATTCATTCAAGCCGATCTCGAATCGATAGTAAAGAGAGGCTGACATATGCATGACATGTAAAGCGTGCGCGTCAGTTGCAAAGCGACCGACTCCGCACTCTCCTACCGGTTGGAATCCTTTGCGATTTCAGGGCGCATAACCGCGTCTGCGACGTTACGGCGCCCAACGCTGCGGCAAATTCGCACGGCCTCGATCTCGATGCATCGCCACCCGGCCAGGGAATTTGAGAAACGTCGTCAAATCAAAAGATTGCCGGCCAAGAGGCGAGCTTCGCCGACGTTCCGCCCGGTTGCGCCCGGAGCATCGCGATGACGGGGCTTGCGATCGTCGCGACTTCGGATCAGAGGCCCGCGGCCACCAGCGGATTGGCGACTCGCAGCGGCAGCAGGCTGAATACCTTGCGCACGATGCCGGCCGAATCGAGTCCGCAGCGCGCGATCTGCGCTTCCGGCTTGCCGTGTTCGAGGAACACGTCGGGAAACGTCAGCATGCGCGCCTTGAGACCGCCGTCGAGCAGCCCTTGTTCCGAGAGGAACTCGAAAACCGCGGCGCCGAAACCGCCACCCGACCCCTCTTCGATTGTGAGCAGGATCTCGTGGCGCTCCGCGAGCTTACCGATGAGCGCCTTGTCGAGCGGCTTGGCGAAACGCGCGTCGGCGACGGTCGTCGACAGCCCCTTGGCGCCGAGTTCGTCGGCCGCGCTCAGACAGGCGGCGAGCCGAGTCCCGAACGACAGCAGCGCTATGCGCGAGCCCTCGCGCAGCACACGGCCGACGCCGATCGGCAGCACGTCGCCGCGCGCCGGCAGGGGGACGCCCATGCCCTCGCCACGGGGATAGCGCAAGGCGATCGGTCCGGCGTCGTAAGCCGCCGCGGTGGCGACCATGTGGACGAGTTCGGCCTCGTCGCCCGGCGCCATCACCACCATGTTCGGCAATGTGGAGAGATAGGCGACGTCGAAACTTCCGGCGTGGGTGGCGCCGTCGGCGCCGACAAGGCCGGCGCGGTCGATGGCGAAGCGCACCGGCAGGTTCTGGATCGCCACGTCATGCACGATCTGATCGTAGGCGCGCTGCAGGAAGGTCGAGTAGATCGCGCAGAACGGCTTGTAGCCCTCGGCCGCCAGACCGGCGGCGAAGGTGACGGCGTGCTGCTCGGCGATGCCGACGTCGAAGACGCGGCCCGGCAGCTCCGCCTGCAACACGTCGAGTCCCGTGCCCGCGGGCATCGCCGCGGTGATGGCGACAACGCGCTCGTCGGCGTGCGCTTCCGCGACCAGCGCGTCGGCGAACACTTTCGTATAGGCGGGCGCGGTCGCCTTGGATTTGGTCTGCGCGCCGCTGACGATGTCGAAGGCGGTGACGCCGTGCAGTTTGTCGGCGGCGGCTTCGGCGGGCGCATAGCCCTTGCCCTTGCGGGTCACGACATGGACGAGGATCGGCCCGAGCGGCGAGTTGCGCACGTTTTCCAGCACGGGCAGCATGTGGCGCAGATTGTGGCCGTCGAGCGGGCCGACATAATAGAAGCCGAGTTGTTCGAACAAGGTGCCGCCGGTCAGGAAGCCGCGCGTCAGCTCTTCGGCGCGCCGGGCCCGTTCGAACACGAAGCGCGGCATCTTGCGCGCGAGTTGCCGGCCGCTTTCGCGCAGCGAGCGGTAGGTCGAGCCCGACAGCAGCCGCGACAGATAGGCCGACAGGGCGCCGACCGGCGGCGCGATCGACATGTCGTTGTCGTTGAGAACGACAATGAGCCGACTGTCCATGGCGCCGGCGTTGTTCATCGCTTCGTACGCCATGCCGGCGGACATCGCGCCGTCGCCGATGACGGCGACGACGTTGTGCTTTTCGCCCTTGAGGTCGCGCGCGACCGCCATGCCGAGCGCGGCGGAGATCGACGTCGACGTATGGCCGGCGCCGAACGGGTCGTATTCGCTCTCGGCGCGCTTGGTGAAGCCGGAGAGGCCGCCGGCCTGGCGCAGCGTGCGGATGCGGTCGCGCCGCCCGGTGAGGATCTTGTGCGGATAGGCCTGATGCCCGACGTCCCAGATCAGTTTGTCGCGCGGCGTATCGAACACGTAATGCAGCGCGACCGTCAGTTCGACCACGCCAAGTCCGGCCCCGAGATGGCCGCCGGTCACGGACACCGCGCCGATCATCTCCTGGCGCACTTCGTCGGCGAGTCTTTGCAGGTCCTCGCGCGGCAGGCGCTTGAGGTCGGCAGGGGAAGCGATCTGGTCGAGCAGCGGAGTTTCGGGTCTGGACATCGAAACGACCCTCTGAGTTGAGGCCTTAGCGGGGCCTATTGGGGACGGGAGGCGCGCGCCAGCGCGCGGCGAGATCGGCGAAATGAGCCGCGAGTGCGACGGCGAGGCCCGCCGCGATCCATGCGGCGCCTACGCCCGCGAGGGCCGCCCGCGCGACGACGAGCAGCGCCGCGCCGGCGCCGAGATTTGCCAGCAGTGCGACCGGGGCCGGACCGCCGCCTGTGACCGCGCGCCAGCCGAGCAGCGCCAGCGCCTCGAACGCCAGGACGGCGAGCGCGAAATCGACGAGATGAGGGTCGACGCCAGTCAAAGCCGCCTCCGCTAACCCTTGCGTCGCGTGAACGGCGCGTTGAGCCGGACGATCTGCCAGTTGAGCCAGCCGGCGAAGCTGACCCAGGCGAGATAGACCACGAGCAGCCCGCCCCCCGTCGGCGAGCGCGGCGCGATGTAGACGATCAGCGCCAGCACCGAGGCCCAGAACGGCAGCAGCTCGTAGAACGCCCAGTCGGGACGTCTCAGCTTGAAGAACAGCGGGCTCCAGGCGACATTGAAGGCGGCGTTGACGGCGAACAGCGCGACGATGGCGGCGCGCGCGTCGGGCGCCTCGTCCCAGGCGATTACGCCGCTCGTGGCGATGACGGCGTAGATGACCGTCCAGGCCGGGGCGAACAGCCAGTTCGGCGGACGCAGGGTCGGAAAGGTCAGGCCTTCGTACCAATCCCCGACCTCGGTCGCCATGCCGCCGACTATGGCCACCGCGGTGACGCAGGCCACGGCGACTCCGATCTCCGGCCAGTGGACGGCGAGAGCGTCGATCATGGCGCGGCCAGACGCAGGAGGTGCGCGAGGTCCTTGAAGAAAATGCGGACCTGCGCCAGCGGATCGCGCCGCGGCATTTCCTTGTTCATGTAAGATTCCCAGGTCAGGCGCTGCACGTCTTTGTCCTGGCAGATGCTGACAAAGCTCTCGCGCCGCTTATCGCTGCTGTACCAGAAGTACTGCAAGATCCCGAGCACCCAGAACACCCGGCCATGCGCCTTCATGAAACGCTTGCGCGCGCTCTGCAGTGCGCGCGCGTCGCCGGTGGCGAGACAGGCTTCCATGGCCTCGCCCGCGAGCCGCCCGGTATACATCGCGTAATAGATGCCCTCTCCCGACGCGGGCGCGACAACGCCAGCCGCGTCGCCCGCCAGCAGCACGTCGCAGCCGTTGTCCCAGCGCTTGAGCGGTTTGAGCGGAATGGGCGCGCCTTCTCTACGCTCGGTGGGGGCGTCGGCCAGATCGGCCTCGCCGCGCAGCTCGGCCACCGCGACCTTGAGCGAAAACCCCTTTTGGGCGCTGCCGACCCCGACGCTCATCGTCTGTCCATGCGGGAAAATCCAGGCGTAGAAGTCAGGCGACAGCGTCCCGCGGTAATAGATTTCGCAACGGTCCGGGCGCTCGCGCGGCGTCTCGACGATCTCGTGATAGGCGAAGACGAACGGCGTGCGGTCGGCGCCCGGCACTTCCTGCCGACCGACCTGTGTCAAGGCGCCGTCGGCGCCGACGAGCAGCGCGGTTTTGAGCGTGCGCGTCTCGGTCCCGCCCTTCGGCTTGTAATGGACGACGACCGTGCCGCCGCGCTCGCGCGTGACGTGCTCGAAAGAGCCGGTCACCCGCGTCGCACCCGCCTCCGCCGCGCGGGTCCGTAGGAATTCGTCGAATTCGGCGCGGTCGACCATGCCGACGTAGCCGCCCTCGATGGGCATGTCGACGCGCCGTCCCGAAGGCGAAACCATGGTCGTCATCGTCACCCGCGCCTTGACGAGATGCGGCGGAATGGCAAAATCCCGGATCAGGCGGGGCGGGATCGCGCCGCCGCAGGGTTTGATGCGGCCGGCCTTGTCGAGCAGCGCGACCTTGCGGCCGAGTTTCGCCAGATCGTGGGCCGCGGTCGCCCCGGCCGGTCCTCCGCCGACCACGACGACGTCGAATTTGTCCTCGACTGCCATCTGCCCCCCTCAAGAGCCTTGGGCTGCAATTCCCGACGCGACCGTTTCGACGCGTCTCGACGCGACGATCTCGGCGCGGCTTGGCTGCGCGCGCTCGCCCAGATGCGCGGCAAGCGTCGCCGAGATCACGAAGGCGAGCGCCTCGGCGGCAAACACGAACACATAGGCCGCCAACGCCGAACCCGTGGCCAGCCGAGCGATATCGACCAGCGCCGCGCCGACGAAGCCGCCGGCGCCCATCGCCATCGCCTGCGCCGCGCCCCACAGGCCCATGCGCACGCCCTCGCGCGAACCCTCGCCCTTGCCGGCCAGACCCATCATCGCGCCGATCGCCGCCGCCGCGTAGACGCCGTTGGCGATTCCGAGCGCCAACACCGCGACCCGCAGCGCGTCCGGATAGCCCAGCCCGCTGGTCGCGACCGCGGCGAGGGCGCAGGCCGAAGCCACGCAGCCCGCGACCGTCCAGCGGTTGAGATCGCCGAGCCGGCGCCCGCCGATCGCCGAGGCGGCGAGGGCGACGACGAGCATGCCGACGAGCGTGCCGCCGTGCAGCAGACCCGCGAGCCTGGTGGTCGCCCCCGGAGTCCAGCCGAAGGCGAAGCCGGCGAAGGGCTCGATCAGCAGTTCCTCGGCGCTGTAGGCCAGCATCGAGACGAAGATGAACAGCGTGAACCGGCGCGCCTGCGGCTCCGACCACGTTTGCGCGAAAGCGTCGCGAAATTTTGGCCGCTGATGGGGCGCAGGCGCGGAGATTGTCCGC
>Ga0302319_10004688_pt1 | contig 27966 bp, 30 predicted proteins | sample Bog_T0_2_FD_203319 | JGI IMG/M metagenome (GOLD analysis project Ga0302319, IMG submission 203319) | Peat permafrost microbial communities from Stordalen Mire near Abisko, Sweden - Bog_T0_2 | ecosystem: Environmental > Terrestrial > Soil > Wetlands > Peat | place: Sweden: Abisko, Stordalen Mire... | reverse complement strand
GGCTAATTGACGCACATACGCGGCAAAAGCCGGGTTAACTTCTTTTAGCGGGATATGAGTTTTAGGCTTTCCAATTTCTTTGGCCAATTTCTTCTGAGCTTCTTTAGAAGCCTGTAGATCCTTTAAAGCCAATTTTAAACCTTCAAGAACCTTGGCTTCGGGGACTTCATTGGCTTCGCCTTCGATCATGACGATACCGTCTCCCCAACCTGCCACCACCAGATCCATGGTATTCTTTTCCTTGCGCTGAGGGAAGGTGGGATTAGCCACCAATTCTCCGTCTATCAAACATATCCTTGTGGCACCGATAGGGCCATCATAAGGGATATCAGAGACCATCAAAGCCGCTGAAGCACCGATCATCGCCAGGATATCCGGATCGTTCTCTTGGTCATGGCTAAGTACTGAGGCCACGATCTGTACTTCATTGAGACAGCCAGCCGGGAATAAAGGACGCACGGAGCGATCGATCAAACGGGAAACCAGGATCTCTCTTTCCGTATTACGGCCTTCACGTTTAAAGAAACCGCCCGGGATCCTGCCTGCGGAATAAGTTTTTTCTTGATATTCAACCGTCAAGGGGAAAAAATCTATACCCTCTCTGGGCTTTTTAGCCATACAGGCGGTAACCAAAACAACCGTCCCCCCCGCGGAAACTGTGACAGCTCCGTTAGCTTGTTTAGCGATTTTACCTGATTCGATGATAAGATTGGAAGACCCAAAAGGAATTTCCACGCGCGCTTGTGCCATATTTAGACCCTTTCTTGCTACTTAGTAAAATATATATATTTTTGTGCAGGCAACGGACCATCGCGACTTTAAGAAATATTTAAAGAAACGAAGATCTCTTGGCTCGCCTTAATTACTTACGTAAATCGAGCTTATTGATCGTTTCTTCATATTTCTTTGGATCTTGTTTTTGGAGATAATCCAAAATACGGCGGCGCCGTCCGATGAGCATTAACATGCCACGGCGGGAATGGTGATCCTTCTTGTGGGATTTAAAATGCTCGTTGAGTTGATTGATCTGTTCCGTCAACACAGCGATCTGGACAGGTGCGGAACCAGTGTCCTTCGCATGGGTCTTGAAACGGTTGATGACTTCTGTTTTCTTTTCCTTAAACTTAACCAACTGACTACCCTCCTTGTTAAATCTCCTGCCTTCTTAGCAGAGACGCGCAACCAAAGCGCTTTACTTTTATTTTACCTTTAAGAATGTGAAATTATACATTTATGCCCCTAAATAGTCAAGCAGTAAATAGGGCTTTGACTCTATTGGCCAGGGTCCTGTGAGCTCAGGGTCATAATGCTCACCTTGCCTGGCTCGGAGATCAAAAGTTTGGGCTCTTTTGAAGCTGTAAGTGCCTGTTGGATGACCTGTTGCAATTGCTCCGGCGTAATACTGCGGCCTGGGGCAGTGCCCTGCGTATAAAAATCTTGTAAAGCGCTAACCATGCCATTTTCGACACTGAGCACATCTAATTTATGCCGGATAGTATCATACGAATGATTGTGAGCTATTTGAATTGATTTGACCTTGCTAAAATCCACATTAATACCCAGTTGCTGCGCTTCTTTCCGGATATCATTTTCCTGTTGTTTATTTAAAGTTACCGGGATTAAAGAAGGCCTGGCCGCTATTGGTTTTTTTGAATCCAGGTATGCTTGCATGGAATCATATTTATGTCCATTGACATAAATTTCTATCGCCCCATGGGCCAAAGGAGCAAAAACAGGGACGCACAAAAGAAAAATCAATATTCTCAACATAGGACTTTTATTATATACTATTTATATGAATATGGGAATCATCATTGTTATTGTTATCGCTGGGATCTGGGCCTTAGGAGTTTTTCTAGGCCTGATCGGCAGCTTTTCCAAACCCTTTTCACACGCCCCCGCCGCCGTGGATTCATCCGACATCAAGATCCAAGAGCAAAAAACTATTGATGACACCAAGGATAAGCAGCAACAAGAAATGGATGATATGAAACAAAAACTGCGGGACATGAACCAAAAGTATTAATAGTCCAAGGTAAATCGCAGATGCTTTTTCATGTGGTTGTTGAATAAGGTAATTGAATTTGACTCTGAGCATCATTGATCTGATTAACGATGCTGTAAAGACTGCTGCTAACCCTTCTGCTCATAGGGCCGGTCGAGAAAAAATAAATAGACACTAAAAGGACAGCGGTCACAAGCAATATATACTCAACCATGTTTTGTCCCTTAATGTCTTTCATACTAAAATTATAACACATTCCTTCCTGATTGTCATTCCAAAGAGCCTTAAGATCCTTCGCCAGTTGGCTCTGGATGACACTGACATTACGTCAGTGTCATTTATACACCTTATCCCCTACCGCCACGATCTTATCTACTTTTAAACCGATAAGCTGCCCTTTTTTGGCGACTTTGACATCTTCACTTTCGATCTGCAGGGACCAAACTTTCTGAATAAATTTGGTCTTGGGGCCTATGATCGTCAATTTATCTCCGATCAGGACTGTTCCTTGGGTCAGTTTGACTACACATACTTTAATACGGTCAAAATAATGCGTAATAACCCCAACCTGGGCCAAGGACGGATCGATCATGGGGGCAGCCTTGGGCTTAAGTTTAGGCTTGGGCTGGAGCACCGGCTTGACGGTCTTTTTAATGATCTTCTTTTTGGCAGGAATTTTCTTTTTAACAACGACCTTTTTGGCCTTTTTTAAACGGGCAGGCTTAGGCTTCTTGCGCGAGGGCTTGATCCAAAACACCTCTTTGAGAACGTTAACAAGTTTGCGGAACATAAATTTTAAAGAATTAGATCGTAATTTTCTCGGCAATAGGAGCAATAAACGGCAATTCAACGCATTGACCACGAATAGCCATCACCATTCCCCAGAATGAAAATCCGAAAAGGATAAAAAGAAGCGGCCTAAAGACCCAAGGGATAACTATGCTTATGACCAGGGTTGCTACCTCGGCCACAAAAAGCACCAGCCCCTGGCGGCCGTGGCTAAGCACAAAAACATTGTTCTTTTTAAGGATCAAAGGGACAATGCAAAAGATGGATAGATAGGCAAGGACCGCGTACATTTTACCGTCGAGAATGTCTTGCTTAGGGATACTCCCCTCAGGGACCATCAGGCCTTGACCTCGATGAGAGAATTGATATCTCCGAATGAATTACGTTCCATGCTGGTATTAGCTGGGTCTTCCTGCCATTTGCCATCAACGATGAACTGATATTTATAGGTGCCTGGTTTTAAATTGACCTTCAGGGACCATACACCGTCATTGTTAGACATGCGGCAATTCTCATCAAGCGACCAATCATTAAAAGAACCTGTCACATAGACAGATTTGGCCTGTGGGGCCTTTAAGATAAACGCTGTTGCCCCCAAGAATTCCCCGGTTTCTTTTTGGATCAATTCCTGCATGCGCTCTGATGGCTCATATTCCTCTTTTTTGGCAGATTCTACGGCCGCAGCAATTTCCTGGGCTGAGATCTTAACCGGGGCCTGCGATGGTGCCTGCAAAGGCGTCTGAGGGATGCTCGTCGGACGGTCTGCGGTCAAGATCTCACGGGCCAGGCCCATATAATCTTTAGCTCCCCGGCAGTATTTATCATATTTGATAACGGCCTCACCCATGACCGCGGCTTCTTTGAGCTTCACATTGACATGCACTATGGTATTAAAAAGAAAACCATTGAATTTTTCTTTCATTTTGCCAAGCATGGTAAAGGAGTGACGCAGGCGCGAGTCGAACATGGTGATCAATACTTTAGCACTCACCGGATGATTAAGCCTCTCGCGGATCAAATTAGCGATATCCATCAAGTGGTCAACGCCCTGCATGGAAAAACGGCTGGTCTCAACGGGGATGATGATCTCGTCGCTGGCACGAATGGCATTGACTGTCAAAAAACCAAGGCTGGGCGGACAATCGATGAGAATATAATCGTAATGGTCTTTGATCTCGGTAATGACCTCCAAAAGCTTTAGCTCACGGCCGATCTCATCTGCCAATTCCTGTTCAAGAGTACCTACCAACACATTGGAAGGGACGATATCAAAATTCTTGTCCACTTTTAGGATGATATCCTTGATCTTTAACTTATGCGGAGTCAGCTTGGAGATGCAGTTATAAATGCTGTTTTGATCGCCGATATTAAGCCCCAAGGTCGCGTGCGCTTGGGGATCCAGATCGATCAATAATATTCTCTGACCACTTATCCCTAAGGTCGAGGCCAAATTGATCGCTGTCGTGGTCTTGCCGCATCCACCTTTTTGGTTCGCGATTGAAATGATCTTCATAAAACGTCTCCAGAAAAAGATCCTTCGGCTATTGCCTCAGGATGACTTCGGACATTTCGTCCTCGTCAGTTTGAAAAGCTAACACCGTCGATCAAAACTGTTCCACGGCGAAAATCCACATTCCATGCTTCCAGGACAAAGGACACATCCGTGATCGTTGTCCAGTCCGTTAAATTCAATTTCTCAAAAGGAATGCTGGCCTTCTGCCAGGCATTCTTTACATTTTGAATATAATAGATCGCCTGCTCATTGCGTTGATTCCCGACGACAACCTTGACGATCCCCGGATACGCGCCATCCATGCCGCGCAATGAAAGATTCAAAACTTTATATTTAGAGACATCCTTGTTAGGGATGGTGATCGAAAATGTCTTTGTCGCCGGATACGGATCATTCAGGTCATACACGATACGAATAGGATCATTATTAAGAGCGTAAAAAACCTGGGACTTTAAATCTCCCCGGCGCGTCAAAAATGCCGTAAACCCATACACCGTCGAAATAGTGATCACCGCCGTGATCACTATATTAATCACCAGCAACGAGCGATTAAGCGGTTTAGGTTTACTTTTCTTTGGTGCAACGCTTTCACGTTTGCCTAAATAAACCTTGGCAAGATGATCATATATTTCGTCACGGGTCATGCTGCCGCTTTATGGATATGGATTCCCGCTTTCGCGGGAATGACAAAGATTTATTTAATAATTTATAACCTATTAATTATCATAACAAAGAAAATTCAAATGCAAATGATAATGTAAAAAATTTTTTTATAAAGGAAGGTCCTGGCACGGAAAAATATTTTTACGACGAGGAATCAACAAAAAACCCCCGTTCAAAATCGAACGGGGGTTTTGTAACTGCTTTAAACCAATCCAATATTAGAACTTAACTCCAACATTGGCAATGGCTTGACTGGCTGTATCATGATTATTAGCTGTGAATACATCACCAGGAACGAACCAACCCATGCTAAGACCGAAAGTAACATCTTCGGTATAGTTATAGGTCAGATTGATATCGGTTTCATTACCTAACCAATACCCATTGTGATTTACCTGTGGAGACACTGCAGTTGAACCATTCGGCTGAATTAAGGTCAGCGGGTTCTCTGAGGTAGCCCCATTGGTATAAGGATCAATGGCCCACAATCCACTCCAGGTAACACCAGCGGTAACATCTTCCAAAGGACTAACTGAAGCGCCTGCAGAAACGATGCTCTCGTTAGATAAGGGGAAGATGGCGCGGTAGATAGTACCAGCACCCTGGATGGTATTGAACTCATCCCAAGCAGTGTACGTCTTGGCAGATGAATTTGACTGTGTTTGATAATTTGAATTTCCGTTCTTATCACCGGAAACATAAGTATAACCAGCATTTACGGTCGGTTTATACTTTTCTAACACCGGTAATGAATAGGTTGCCAAGAACTGGGCAGCCATAGCACTACGATGTTCACCTTCTTGCTGAGCAGCAGTGCCTGGATTAGCAACTTCAATGTTACCAAGCTCCCAAGCGACTTCACCCTGCAGGTTCAGGTTCTTGATAGGATTGGTGCTGGCACGTAAACCAGGAACATACAAGGTATCAGCCTTGCTAGATGGTAATGCAGGCGTTAAAGAAGCATCATAACCGCCACCATTAACTCTGGCGAAGGTGTATTGTTCCACTACTGTGCTCCACGGATCGCTTAACTGATAATTGAGGTTATACCCAAACACATCAGAACTTTGATGATTATTGGATACATAATTGCCATCAATTGAAGTTAAGTTCTGACCATTCTTGAAATAGATCAAGCTAATGGTCAAAGGCTTATAATCCAAGGTAGCTGTAACGCCATCATAGGCGGTGGCTTCAGTTAAGTCCGAATAAATATCAGCCAAATTACCACCAGCTGAATTGATCGCCCCACCATCACCTAAGATAAGACCATTACCATAATTGAAGACCTGACGGCCAATGGTCAAGGTGAGAGGTGAATACAAAAACTCACGCAATGTCAAAGAAGCCAAATATAACTGGACATTGGTGTCATTGTTATAATTAGTTGTACCACTATCAATGCTGGCATTCTCAGCATTCCAGGCACGTTCATTGATCAAACCAACGGTTGTGGAGACATTATCGCTTAAATCAGCATCCACACGTAAGCGGGTTTGAGTAAGGAAAACGTTCTGTTTTGTCATGCCGACAGGACCAGCACTTGCTAGACCGTTATATCCTAAGTCTAAGTTGCTGTCTGTTAAATACGATGTAGTGATATCCCCACTGACCTTCACGTTTTGAATAGCCGCGAAAGCTGGTGTGGCTAATACTACCATGATTGCTGCCACTAATAATTTTTTCATTTTTTCTCCCAAGATTTAAGGAAAAGTTTATATGTAAATATATCTAGGTGTCTATTGGCCTAGGAATATGACGATATAGACCCCGAATGATGATCCCTAACCGTTCTATCTCATCCCTCCTTTCTCGGTCAAGCTTGAAATCACCAGGGTTTTATTTGGCAGAAAACGCTACCCTGCCAAGATGTGGGTATTTTGCCATGAGCAAAAGCCCATGTCAAGAAAATTTAAGAAAATTTTAATCTTTAGAGGTAGGTATTTTATATCATTCTGAGCGTAGGCCCTCATACCGGGCATGCACAGTTGTTTCGAAGATTCTTAAAACGCCTTAAGATCCTTCGTTTCACTCAGGATGACAAAAAATGCAGGTTTATTGCGGATTTTCACTGGTATTATGCTTAATATCGCGGCCTTCTACTATATAGACAACCTCTTCTGCGATATTGGTGGACAAATCCGCGATTCGTTCAAGATTATGGGCTATCCGCATCAAGGCCAAGGCCCTGGGAATGGTGTCTTTTTTGCCCCGCATAACTACAGTCAGGTCTTTAAGGATCTTGTCCCCGGCTTCATCCACGATATTATCCCGGTCACAGACAGACTGGGCCAGCTTCACATCCTCATTGACAAAGGCGTTAATGCTATCCTTCATCATATTTACTGTATTCTCACCCATGGTTCGCAGGTCACCGTAAGAACCCAATAAAGGGTTAGCAATCAGATATAAGCCGCTCTCTGAGACGTTAACCGCATGGTCTGCCATGCGTTCCAAGTCTTTATTCATCTTAATGATCATGATGACCAGACGTAGATCCCGGGCCACCGGCTCAAACTGGGCAACGGTTTGGACACACAATTCATCAATGGAACGGTCATAGGCATTGACCCGGGGTTCCTGGTGTTTGACCACCTGGTAAAGCATATCAGGATTTTTTTCCAAAAGCCCTCGCATGCTACGGCTGATCATGTCTTCCACCAGGCCTGCATCCTGGATCAATAGGTGCTTTAATTCTGTGATTTTTTCTCTTAGCATATTAACTCTCTGATAGCGGTACCGCGAAAGCTGCCGGTGGGCAGGCGGGAGCTATCCTCCTTTAGGTTTAACCAAATCGGCCTGTTATGTAGTCTTCTGTTATTTTATTCGACGGATTTGTGAAGAAATCCGTGGTTTTACTGAATTCAATGATCTTTCCATGCATTAAAAAGGCCGTTTTGTCTGAAACTCTGGCAGCCTGCTGCATATTGTGAGTGACAATGACAATCGTGTATTCTTCTTTCAAGGTACCCATCAATTCCTCAATGCGGGCTGTGGCAATAGGGTCTAGGGCTGAACATGGTTCATCCATCAGGATGATATCAGGGTCCACCGCAATGGCTCGGGCAATACAAAGTCGCTGCTGTTGACCACCGGAAAGCGACATGGCGCTTTTGCCCAAATGGTCTTTAACCTCATCCCATAAAGCCGCACGCCTAAGACTTTTTTCAACCGTTTCACTAAGGATATGAAAATCTTTGATCCCCACGATCTTAAGCCCGTAAGCGATGTTTTCAAAAATAGATTTTGGGAAAGGGGTAGATTTCTGAAAAACCATCCCTACCTTACGTCTTAAGCTTACCACATCAACATTCTTATCATAAATATTGTTGCCGTCCACTAAAACTTCGCCTTCTACACGGGTCTGGGGGATCAGATCATTCATCCGATTAAATACCCGGATCAAGGTTGATTTCCCGCAGCCGGATGGACCGATCATCGCCACGATCTCATTAGGCTCAACGGTCATGGAAACATTCTTCAGCATGTGTTGAGCGCCGTAATAAAAATTTAGGTCTTTGACTTGTATGCTTCCGCGTGTAATGTCCATAAATTAGTCTTGTTGTGGATTCCCGCTTTCGCGGGAATGACATTCCTTATTATTTGAGAATGAAATTCCTTTTTTTATTTGCCCGACGACCAACGGTTGTGGCGCATCACATAGAACTGGGCCCAGCCATTGATCATTAAAACCATTAGTATAAGCACTATCGCCCCAGCCCAAGCCTGGCGATGCCAATCATCAAAAGGAGATATCGCATACGAAAAAACCTGCAAAGGCAAAGCTGCGATGGGCTCTGTTAAGGAACGTTGCCAATAATGATTACCAAACGCCGTAAATAAAAGCGGCGCTGTTTCTCCGGCTACCCTTGCTAAAGACACCATGACCCCGGTGGTAATGCCAGCCAAAGCTGCAGGAATGACTATATCCAAGGTGACCCGCCATTTGGGAACCCCTAAAGCTAAAGCAGCTTCCCTTAATTGAGGAGGAACCATACGCACAAATTGCTCACTGGTGCGCGTGATCATGGGTATCATCATGATCCCCAAAGCAAAACCTCCGGAAAGGGCTGAAAAGCTTTTCATCGGCAGTACGCACACAATATACGCGAATATCCCATAGACAATAGACGGGATACCGTTCATCACATCTGCCATAAAACGAACCACGTGGGCGAATTTCAAATCAGCATATTCACTCAGATATACTCCGGACCCCAAACCGATCGGTACTCCCACACAAATAGCGAGTCCAAGCAAGGTAAGGGTCCCGGCAATCGCATTAGCCATACCGCCGCCCTTTTCACCAACAGGTTTAGGCAAATGCGTAAAAAAATCGAAATTCAACGAAGCCATTCCCTGAATGAATAAATGGGTCAGCACATTAAACAGTATAAAAAGAATACCGATCGCGCACAAAGACAGGACATAGACCATGACCTTGTCCCAAATGGCCCGTCGGGAACGTGTGCGCTCAAAAGATGCATGAATGATATTTTTCATTTGGTCACTTGGGAAGACCCTTTGGTCACAGACCAGATCAATAGCCGGGCCAATATATTAACAATTATAGAAACCAGGAACAAGACTAATCCTATTTCAATTAAAGCAGACAAATACATGGTAGAATCAGCTTCCGCGAATTCATTGGCAAGTACACTGGCTAAGGTATAGCCCGGAGAAAATAATGAGGGAGTTATCACCACATTATTACCGATGATCATGGTGACAGCCATGGTTTCACCGATGGCCCTGCCTAAGGCCAGGATCACGGCACCCAAGATCCCCACCCTGCCATAACTTAAAACAATATCCCAAATCGCTTCCCAACGGGTGGCTCCCAAGGCATAAGCACTTTCCTTATAAACAGAGGGCACCGCTAAAATGACTTCCCGTGACACAGAAATAATAAACGGGACAATGATAATAGCCAAAATAATACTGGCCGCAAGAAAGCCTACCCCGTAATTAGGCCCCTGAAAAAATGGCAAAAAACCTAAATATTTTCCTAAAAAAGGCTGAACACTGCTTCGCATATAAGGAACTAAAACAAAAATACCCCACAGCCCATAAATGACGCTGGGAATAGCCGCTAAAAGATCCACCAAAATCGATATGGCCTTGGAAACCTTGGGCGGCGCGTATTCAGCTAAAAAAATGGCCGCACCAACTCCGATGGGAACGGCTATTAAAAGCGCCACCAAGGCTGTAACGCAGGTGCCAAAAATAAATGGCAGAGCACCAAAATTTTCTGCTACCGGGTCCCAAACACGGCTGAATAAAAAACCGATCCCGAATTTATTGATAGAAGGCAGCGAAGCAGAAACTAATTGAAAAAAAATACCAGCGACAAGTATCAGGATGGAGATGGGAAAAACCGCCAATATCCTCCTGAAAACTATGTCGCTGGTATCCTGTCTACTCATAATGCCGCTAATTGTACTATTTAATACTTCACCTGGTCAAGCTTCTTTTGGATCATTTCTACAACATTCGGTGGTAGCGGCGCATAATCTAAATCCTGAGCAAATTTCTGCCCATCGGTGATGGCCCATCGAATAAAATCAACAATGGCCTTGCCCTTGACAGGATCATCCATTTGCTTATAGATCAAAAGCCAGGTAAAACTGGCGATCGGATACGCTTCAGGGTTAGGACTATTGACAACTGATGCCCTGAAATCCGAAGGAATGACAGCTCCATCTGCAGCTTTAGAGGTGCTATCCAAGGTCGGTTCAATATAGGCACCGCTCTTATTTTTCATAAATGCATACGTTAAATTATTTTCTTTAGCGTAAGCCAGTTCCACATACCCGATACTGCCAGGTGTTTGTTTGAGCAAACCAGCGACCCCTTCATTTCCTTTACCACCTAACCCGAGAGGCCAATTAAGCGATGTGCCTTTACCAATCCTAACGCTCCAAGCACTGCTTACTTTACTTAAATAATCTGTAAAAATATAAGAAGTACCGCTGCCATCTGAGCGATGCACGACGACAATAGAGCTGCCAGGAAGAGTGACCCCGGCATTTTGTTCGACGATCCGCGGATCATTCCATTGAGTGATCTTTCCTAAATAAATATCCGCCAAAACATCCCCGCTTAATTTAAGACCCTTGGCAACACCATCAAGGTTATAGGCAACGACCACGGCCCCCATCACTGTAGGGATGTGATAAATACGTCCTGGCGCTGAAGTCATTTGATCCATGGTCATAGGACCATCTGATGCTCCAAAATCCACTGTTTTGGCGGTGATCTGTTTGATACCACCACCGGAACCAATGGATTGATAATTAAACATCACTCCCGGATTAGCCTTACCGTATTCATCAAACCATTTGGAATAAATGGGGTACGGGAAAGTCGCCCCTGCCCCATTAATAAGAACTGCATCTGCAAAGGCGAAGGACGTCATCATTGCCATTGCCACCACTAAGGCCAGAATTTTCTTCATAAATGATCCCCTTTCAAAATTAGAATTTAAAATTCAAATCCATTTGGAATAGATCTTCCGGAGAAGATTTACTCATGGTCGCCTGACCAGCTGGATTAGTTAAAAGAGTTTCTGGTGCTAATGAATTATAATCTTTGAAAATATTAGTATGGAAATAGGACATCGTAAACCAGACATTCTTAGCTAAGCCAATGTCTAATTGACTACGCCAGCCCTTGGTATTTGTATAGCCGGAATAAAAGTCATCATCCGGCAGAACATCCAACCAGGCATCTCTTTCAAGGGTTTTATAGTAAGATTGGACCTTCCAGGTACCCCAGCCATTAAGCGCTGAATTACCCATATACCCACCAATTTCCCATGATTTATTATATTCATCTCCAGTGTCTTGATTCTGTCCATAATCAGCAAAAAAACCAATTTGAGGGATGTATATAGGAGAAGGCAATAATTCCCCAAACGGATCATTCATACCGATATCCAAACCTTCCACTAAGACATTATTAAAATTGTACTTGAGCACATTTGTCCCTTGTGGACCTACTACTTGTGTATTAGTCCCTAAACTCAATGTAGAAAATTGATGGGACTGATTATTATAATCATACCAAGATAACCCTGCCTTATAGTAGATCTGGTCAGTCAAGTTACCTTTAAGACCGCCTTGAGTTACCATCATATAAGGATCTGTTTTGACAGTGGTGGTCGGAGCCAAATCATGCATAACAAAAACGTCTTCTTGGGCCCAAGGAGTCAGATAATCATTAAATTTCTTTTGAATTTGAAGAGAACCGCCTTCAGGGGTAATATCCGGATCCCAAAAGAAAGAGGCATTAGCAGGTTCCCAAATAGGATTATCCATTTTACCAGCCATCACAGTGATCATGTCATTTGGCGTATACACGGCATAGGCCTTATTAAGGATCAGTTGCGGTTTACCAAAACTATCCGTATTAGTAATACCTGTTTTAGTCGTCTGGCCGCCAAGAGTGTAATTATTACTACGGGGAGTACCGCCATCGGTCGCGATACCAACAATAAGCTTAACCTTATCGTTAATTTGATCTTCAAAATTCAAACGAGCACGGATACGAGCCCGATTTTGATCAAAGTTATCGCCTCCTTGGGTTGTCCCACCTAAATAAACCTTCCTAACCTGAAGTTGATCACGCAGACGGAAATCTCCGCTTAACTTAAGATTACTGACCCAATCAGGGATCATCGTCTTAACAGTTGCTTGCTGGGAGTCTTGCTCTTTAGAAGAAATTTCACCCTTGACCTGGTTTGCTTCTTGTTCGGTCAAGATCCCCTTGTCTTCCAATTTTTGGATGAGCGCATCCACGCTGCTGGAGGCAAAACATATTCCTTGCCAACCAAAAACCATTGCTGCCAATGATGTTAATACGATTTTTTTCATGCACCCTCCTATTTGAATTTTAAATTAACGGGATGATTATGAAACTCTATTGTTAAGGAAATATTAAGGAAATATTAAGAGTTTAGGCCTAAAATATGGCCTGATCCAAATTGAAAAAGAGATCAAAAATGAAGTTAAACATGCTTCTTGTCATAATTCTATCCTCCTGCCTGTAGAATAGCGGCGTTATATTAGGGAAAAATAAAGAAGGAATAAAGCTTTAGGGGATCAGACAATAAGGAATTTAAGGATGGTATCGCGGGTAATGATGCCGCAAGGCTTATTACTTTCATCGACTATAGGGATACAGCCGAATTTGTGAAGCACGGTCGCCTCAATGGCCTCGTAAAGAAAATTATCAGGCTTTAACGTGAAAGGTTTAGGGGTCATGACCTTCATCAGCAGAAATTGATGAAGCTCTTCATCATCATAATACCAACTGCCATCTTCCAGGCGTCTGGGGGAATGGATCCGGTATAGGTCCCGCTGAGTAATGAGCCCTACTAAAGTGCCCGATTCATTAACCACCGGCAAATGCCGCACATCATATAAAGCGATCTTCTCCTGCACCATGGCAAAATCATCCGTCTCTTTAACTGTAATGACAGGCGAAACCATGACTTCCTGGACCTTGACATCCCAGAGGAATTGTTTAATATTTAATTTACTGATCGGCATCGTTCAAAATTATAACATAAAAGAACAAAAAAATAAAAAAACCGCCTGATTTCTCAGGCGGGGGACACTCAATTATTGAACAGGAGCGTCTGTTGCGGCAGGCATCGCCGGCGCATTTTCAATTTTCAGGATCTTCACTTTGAAGGTCAAACTCTTGCCTGCTAAAGGATGGTTAAAGTTTAAAACCACCTTATCGCCTTTGACCTCAGTAATCACCGTCGGAAATTTTGAGCCGTCTGGGGCGGTAGCTTGCAAGACCATTCCCACCGTTGGGACCAAGCTTTTGGGTAAAGCGGTTATGGGAAATTCTTTAAATGCCTTTGGATCTACTTCGCCATACGCATCTTTAGCGGCAACTTGGATGGTTTTTTCTTCGTTGATCTGCAAACCGTTTAACTGGGACTCCAAACCTGGAATAAGATTGTGAGCTCCGACCACGTAGGTCAACGGAGTTTTTCCTATCGAAGTTTCGACCACTTTATTATCAACCGTCAGGGTGTAATCTAAAGTAACTTTTTTACCAGGCCCCACCGGATCATCTGCCCACGCACTAAGATTGAACATGCCCATCGCTAACAAAACAATACCACCCGCTAAGAATTTCTTCATAAAGCCCTCTCTCCCTTAGATAATAATTCCATGGTTGATATCAAAGACCTGCATTTTAATGCATGATCCCTTCTTTGCCTATTAAAATCTCTTTTTATACTGTACATAAATTTGGGTCTCAGCTGCTGATGCAGCATCTTGGGCACTGCTGGGGACCTGATAATTATCCTGAGGTAAAACTTCCTTTGAGATATTCAAACTCATATGATCACTAAGATCCATCTCTCCGTTGATCTTATGGGAATAATACGTGCTCGTTTCTCCCGGAGGTAAAGGCGTTTGATCCATCTCTGCCCCCAATTTCAAACGATCGGTCAATTTTGTCTTAAATCCGAACTGTTGCTGATCATTGATGTCCTGTAGGGAATAATTCAAAAAGTTTTGTGCTAATTGCCCCGATGAAACCCCATTGAATGGAGAAGTTGAAGGCGCCCAGGCATTACCGGTAAATAAGACATTCAACGCATCCTGAGGCGCCATCGGCGGATCTGAAGTTACCTGTAATTGAGGGTTTGCCAAAGCCCCTCTGATCGCCATGTGAATAACCATATCTTCTACCTTAGCACCCATGAGTATATTCATCATTGGGTTAAATACACTTCCCCTAAAAATAAAATTACTCGGCGATAATTTCAGGTCGACCTTCCTTATATTGACAAGACCGGAACTGACGGTCACTTCACCTTCCATTTGGACTTGTTGTTGATCGGTCAATATGGTCATATTCACATTGGAAACGCCATTGGTAAGCAGGATCGATTTATACCGGATATTATCTATTAAAAAAGGCCCAACAACCTGGGGAGAAGACAATGGCCCTTGTATTTTAAAATCGATATTGGAAATAAAACCCTGCAGATCTTTCCTGATATCCTCGCTTAACCAAAAATGACTGGCTTCACGAATATCCACAGACTTGGCATAAAGATTCCCTTTGATCTCTCCAGCATAGACTTCTCCTGTGAATACAACAGGATCGCTATCAGGCATAAAGATCCGGGCATTAAAAATACTAATGTCAGAATGAGGCATATCCCATAAGGGAAGGCGCACACGGACCTCTTGAATTCTCAACAAGGCATCCGGCAGGTAAGACAGGCCCCTGATGCGTATATCCTTAAGGATAAAACCATTGTGAAGACTGCCCTCGAAATGGCCAACATGCATCAGGCCCACCGAGACAAATTCTTGCTTGAAATAACGTAGCAATAACTTGCCACCTAAAGGCGTTACGATCAAATACGCGAAGGCGGCACTGAATAGCAGAATAATGGAAAGCACCGTCAAAAAAATAGCTGTTATTAATCTTCTAAATCTATGCATAATTGTTGTGTTAGAAAGCGTGGATGCCAGACATGATCTCAATGATGCCGCGCCTGACCATCATCACGCCGATGGCAGCCAATAAAAGCATCATCACCTTGGACAAAGCACGGGAACCCGCAGACCCTAAAAGACGCATTAAGTTGTCCGAAAAGGTAAAAACAATCCCCACAATACCAATATTAAGGAATAAGGCGATCAAGGTTATCCCAAGACCGTGAACACTTACCAACATCAAAGAGATCGTCAAAACAGCAGGGCCAACGACCAGAGGCGTTCCGATAGGGACAGCCCCTAATTCTGAGGCCACACCCCGACGGGTTTTGCCTTGGGCGGTCAAGTCCACCATGGCTAAACAAAACAGGATGACCCCACCCGCCACCATAAAATCCCCCATGGTAATGCCTAAAAAGTGAAAGATCACCTTCCCTAATAATATAAAGCCTACCGCCACCAAGCTTGCTGTTATCAATGATTGAATAATGATCTCTCGCTTCTGTTGCGGATTCAATCCCTGGGTCAAAGTCGTAAAGATAGGCAAAATACCGATAGGATCCACGGTAAAGAACATGGGGATAAACACAAGCATGATCTCATTTAACATAGGCTAAACCTTCCTAAGTTATAGTATATCACAATGTCTTATTTCTACGAATGGAAGAACAAACTGGATCTACAATTGAGGACCGGCGCTGATCAAACTGAGGCCATTGGGAGTATCCGTAAAGATCTTAAAATTCTCAATGAACATCCCTCCCAATTGGCGAAGTGTTGCATCATAGGCATTTTTATCCGCCCACAGATGACGAGGATTTAATATTTTATCGTCCACGCCGTTGATATGCTTGGGGACCTGAAGATTAAAAACAGGCAAGGTGTCAAAACCGCTTTTATCAATACTGCCATCTAAAATAGCATCGACGGACAAACGATTATCTTTTAAAGCAATGCGGTGACCAACTCCATACGGACCGGCAACCCAGCCTGTATTAAGAAGGTAAGCCGATGAACCATGTTCCTGCATTTTCTGAGCTAAAATTTCAGCGTACTTTGTCGGATGCACCATCAAAAACGCTTTCCCAAAACAGGCAGAAAAAGTAGCCTGCGGTTCTTTCACCCCCAGTTCAGTGCCCGCGACCTTAGCCGTATAACCGCTTAGATAATGATACATCGCTTGTTCCTTGGTCAATTTAGACACCGGCGGGAGAACGCCGTACGCATCACAAGCCAAAAAAATGATCTTAGAAGGATGTCCGCCTTTGGAGGTCGGCTTGACGATATTTTCAATATGGCTGATCGGATAGGAAACACGGGTGTTTTCGGTTTTCTTCTGGGAAACAAAATCGATATGTCCTTGAGCATCAATGTCCACATTTTCAAGCAAAGCATCCCGCCTGATCGCGGCAAAAACTTCCGGCTCACGTTGGGGGGTCAGTCCGATGCATTTGGCATAGCAGCCGCCTTCAAAATTAAACACCCCATCATTGTCCCAGCCATGCTCGTCATCCCCAATAAGGGCACGCTTAGGGTCGGTCGACAAAGTGGTTTTCCCGGTACCGGAAAGGCCAAAAAATAAAGCCGTATCTTTTTGATGCCCCATATTCGCTGAACAATGAAAAGCCCCGATGCCTTTTAAAGGCAAAAAATAATTCATGATCGAAAAAATACCTTTTTTCATCTCACCGCCATACCATGTGCCGCCAATGACCGTCATCCGTTCGGCGATATTAAAAGCCACGAACGCCTCTGAACGCAACCCATACTTGGAAAAATCAACACAGGTGGTCTTGCAGGCATTAAGGATGGTCCAATCAGGTTTGAAATCATTTAATTCTTCCGGCGTTGGAGGAATGAACATGTTCTTGAAAAAATGAGCCATCCAGGCCACTTCGGTCACTAAACGCACACTGATACGGGTATCCTTATTGGCCCCGCAAAATCCGTCCATGACATAAAGCTTTTTACCGCTTAATTGTTTAACGGACAATTCTTTAAGATGGGCCCACGTTTCCTTTGTGATAGGTTTATTATCCGAACCAGAAGCTTTGCCATCTGCCCACCAAACAGTATCTTTCGTGGACTCATCCTTAACGATATATTTATCTTTAGGAGAACGGCCGGTAAACTTTCCGGTATCTACCGCAACTGCCCCCAGAGAAGAAACTATTCCCTTCTCGTAGCCTTGTAATTGAGGATCAGTTTCGAGGGCAAAAAGCTCATCAAAAGAAGAATTATAATAAAGTTGGACGATTTGGCCTATGCTCAATGCCTTTAGTCCAGAAATGACCGTTGAATTCTTTTCTATATTTGCTGTCGACATATTTTTATTTTTTCCTGATGACAGATGACTATGAAATACTTTTTTGAATGCTTTTGAGCAAATCTGAAGGCTGGAAAGGCTTTACAATATATTCTTTGATCCCTTCAAGTTTTAATATTTCAGACACCCCTTCTTGGGCCGTCATGACAATGATAGGGACGTTTTGGGAACCATCGATCTTTTTAATCGCCGTAATAAACTGATAGCCATTCATCACCGGCATTCCTATATCAAGAATGATCAAATGAGGTTTCATAGCTAATTTTTTAATTCCCTCTTCACCATCTAAGGCAACGATCACCACAAAACCCTGTGATTTTAAGAACGGTTCAATAAGTTTGACGAACGTTATGTCATCATCAATGACCAGTATTCTCCTGGGAAACTCATTGTCAGAAGTCTTCCATTTCGGGAGCATGTCCAGGGTCACCATCTCAACAACCAAACGCTTGATCCCTTCGACCTCAAAACTGATCTCATATTTCTCTAATGATTCGACCGGAACCCCCACCCCATCAGGGGCGGTATTAATATAGCTCTGGAAATGGGACATCATCAGATCTTTATACCCCAAAAGGGCCAATTCTCTTTTATATTGCCCGGCAATGACGTTGGCCAGCGTACCGCAGCCATCCTTGCATTCATCATCCTCATCGGAATCAATATACGGATATTGCATCAAACGCAAAAAATCAGGAAGGTATGTTTGCTCCAAATAAACAAGCAGCGTCACCAGGTATTGCTTCTGCTGTAAGGTCTCTTCCGTCGCCGCAAACTGAATGGTGGAAAAAACAGTGGTGGAATTGAATTTTTCCATCCCATCGACACGCATCCTATGGGCAAACTGGGTAATGACCTTCTTCTCCAATCGAGGTTCATTAGAAAAAGTCGATTTCGATTTTTCAAAGAAAATTTTCTTTGTAGCCGCGGAAAGGGCTAAGGCCAAGGTAAATGAACTTTCCCCCTCAACCGAGTAAGAACGCAGTTTTAACCTAGCGCTCTCTTGTTGAACGATCGCTTTAATAGTGCTTACATCCAATGGACCTGAGTATCCTGCCATAATTATTTCTTTTTAAATGATAATAAAATATCCCGTGGTCCTAGCGCAAAAAAGGAGTGACTCCGGCCAAGAGTTTTTCAGGATTATAAGGCTTGACCACAAAGCCAGCCAAATTGGGGTTAACTGCATAGGCCGCACGCCTGTTATCCTCTGAACCGGAGGCGGTGACCATGATGATGGGGATCTTGGACAATTCAGGGATCTTAACCATACCAGCCATTAACTCAATACCGGAAACTTTGGGCATCTGCCAATCTAACAACATCAGGCAGATATCCGTGTAACTGTTGGCGAGGACCTCCATCGCCTGCTCGCCATCTTCAGCTTGAAGGATTTCCTGAGTGATCCCCGATTTCATTAAAACACGGATCAAAAGTTTACGGTCCAACAAAGAATCATCTACCACTAGGATTTTCATCTAAATTACTTTCTTCATTGTTCCAGGGATATGTCTTCCCTAATTTAATTGACGGTCTTAAGAATAAAACCGCTATTATAGTTCGTACGGATCTCATCTAACATTTTATGCGCCGCGGCCTCATCGACAATACCGCCAACACGCACCCTATACCAAGTCCTACTTTTACCTATATCCGTTTTGATCAAAAATGCCTGATATCCACTATTTTTTAAAGACAACAGAGCAGCTTCGGCCCTGTTCTTATCCTGAAAGGAATACACCTGAATAGTAAAACCCGCCTCACGCCCTCCGACCGGACTGGTCTCGATCACCATAGGTGGTACCGGAGCCACTTTTTGAGGGGGGATTGATGAGGAATTCCCAGGTTCTGTCCCTATGGCCTGCTGATGAAAAATATCTTTTAATACCACCCCTTGATCACCCTGCGGAATATTAGGGCGCAGGCTCAAGAATAAAATGACCCCGCCTGCGGCGACCAAAAGATAGATCCACCATGTATTTTTAAATGAATTACCCATTACAAAGTTTCAACCTTACCGTTTAATATTCTGCATTATAATTCTTTTATCATAAAATAAAAGACAAATTTATCTCAAATGTTTTAACCTCTTTAGGCCGCTACCCTCCTTGTTTGGGATGCTGACCGCTGAGAACCCCCTGGATCATATTCTTTACCTCATCAGAAAAATCTTTATCCAAGACCCATTCCAAATATTGAGGGTCCTTCTTGGCAATTGTCTTTAACGATTCTTTCCTGGCGTATTTGCCAAAGGTCATATACAGATCCCCGTTCCACCAACGAAACTTGCGTTCATTATCAAAGAATTCGCTCGATTGTTTGTAATCAAAATCTTTTAAGCCTTCAATGTCCTCACGGGGTGCTGCGTAGCGTTTGAGCTGTTCTTGCAGGATGCTCAATGTTGCCTGAGCATCGGCGGTGGCAGAATGCGCGTCTTTAAGCTCTTGCTTGCAATAAAAGGCAAAAGCCGCGGACAGATCCCGGCGTTCATGCAGATGATACACTTTTTGAGCATCATAGACCGTGCGGTTGGCATAATCGAATTTCATCCCCGCATCGGCAAATTCACGGGCGAGTAGCGGCAGGTCAAAACGTTCCACATTAAAACCGCCCAGATCACAACCTTCAAGGAAAGACAAGACCTTGCCGGCAATACTGCCAAATGCCGGAGCGTTTTTCACATCGGCATCAGAGATGCCGGTCAATTCCGTCACCACCGCCGGGATAGGCATGCATGGGTTGACCTTGGTTGAATAGGTCTCCTGCTTTCCGTCGGGTGTCACCTTGATCATCCCGATTTCAATGATCCTGTCTTTTTCGATCCAGATGCCGGTCGTTTCAAGGTCCAAAACCACCAGCGGCATTGTCAATTTCATCTACACCCCCACCTAACCTCCCCCATCAAGGGGGAGGAATTACTTTATAAACGTTCATGCCGCAATAAACCTAGATCCAAGATCTTCTGGAATATTCCCTATTACTTGCTATGCCGAGGTATCTTTAGTTGTTACGCTCATATCTTAATAGCCCTAGATCCAAAATTTTCTGAATTAAGTCGTCGTAGTTGATTCCCGCTTTTAGTGCGGCCTGGGCTACTTCATCGATCTTGGCAATGCAGGGATTGGCATTAGGTTCAATGATATACACTTCTCCGGCCTCGGTCACGCGTATATCAAAACGGACATAACTATCGAGGTCCAAAGCCCGGTAAGCCCGACGGCAGACATCATCAATATTTTTCTGCCAGTTTTCAGGCAACTTGGCCACGGCTGTACTTTTAATGCCCCACTTTTTACGGTACGCGTCATCCCATTTAGCTTTATAGGTGGCAATACGGGGCTCTCCTTCAGGCAAGTCACCGAAGAGCATCTCCCTGGGCGGAAGCACGGTGATCTGTTTGTAGCCAAGCACGCCTGCGTATAATTCACGGCCTTCTATATATTCCTCGGCAATGGCATCCATCTGCATATTCTCATGAATGAATTTGATCCTTTCCACAAAAGCTTCGGGACTATCCACAATGGAGGCCTGCGAAATACCTCGAGAGGCTTCTTCGCACAACGGTTTGATCACGACCGGTAAATTCAACTTGGAGATGACCCCCACCCGCTTGCCTCGGTAATAGGTATGGAACCTGGACACCTTGATATGATGAAAGGTAAAGATCTTCTTGCTCAATGCTTTATTATTACAAAGGAACATATTCCCTGAAGAAGCCCCTGTGTAGGGGATATCCAGGATCTCCAGGACCGCGGCCATATTCTTTTCCAGCTGGGTCTGGTCGTTAAAGATCTCCATCATATTAAAAATAATATCCGGCCGGTTTTCTTTGATCTCCTCGAACAAAGGGGTGATATCGTTATAGATACCCAACAAGGACACCTCATGGCCGAGGCTCAATAAGGCCTGCTGTACATCCTTCTCGGTGTACATATTATCCGGGTCAGAAAATTCTTCTTTGTAGTCATAGCCGCGCGGCTTCTGATAAGGAGAATAAAAAAGCATCAATACTTTAAGCTTTTTCTTCATGCCCTTTTATGCCTTCCCCGCAACCCACCGGTATGGATGTAATTCATGGTGAGGCTTGTCACATAGACTGACAGCTGCATCAAGGCGACTATTTGCGGTTGGGATACGATCATATGCAATTGCTTGGCCCTTAAAGTGATGTTCTTGAGTAATTCACTGATTATATATTTACGCTCTCCGGTGCATCGGTCAATACTATTTAAAATATTCTTAGAATGCTTCCTGATCAGCTCTTCTGCCGTCACTATTTCTTGCTGCCAGGGAAAGTATACCTGACCTTTCTCGGGCGAGGCGTCTTCGCCTTTCTTGAGAGGCCTTAAAGAGGCGTGGACCATTTTATTCTTACGCCGATCTTTCTTAAAAGCCAACCATTCCTCGTCCGTCAAGGCGGTGAATATCTTCCCTAACTGGATATCATGGAAATCAGGAAATTCTTCTTCTACATGCCGGTATTTCTTTTTGTAATACTTATCCAGGGTGATGGTCAGTTTTTTTTGCTGCCAAAGTTTCTTCCCCCGGGACTTAAACGGTTTGACCCCTTTGATCGAGGCCATAAGCCCATCGACAAATTGTAATTTTTCCAGGGCCTTCCAACCTTGATATTTTTTCTGCCAATCGGCATCCGGGGTCAACCAAACCGCGAAGGTCTCGACAAAATCCTCATCGGGATGGTACTGGGCATAAAATCCGTCGAGATGGCGCACATAGCTTTTGCTATAAGGTTTATATTTATACGTGCTCCCATATTCTTCCTGAGAGGAACCAAAAACTTTCTGCCATTCCCGTTTGTTATGCAAATCATAGGCATACGAAAAGGCATGACCCGCCTCATGGCGCAAAAGCTGCATGCACCATAGCTTGCCTTCTCCTTCAGCTTCCAGCATCATACGGCGTTCAAGCTTGATCAATGCCGGATGGGCCAGGTAAAAAGGGATGCCTATCGCCACTTCACCCTCGGGGGTCAGCCATTCATCAGCCAGATAACACTCCGGATGAAAAACCAGCCCTTTGCTGTCAAGCTGGGCGTATAGTTCTTTGACACATTCCTCTAGCCAGGTGCCTTCGATGGCAATGGGAAGGTCCATGAGGCGTGTCGAAAGCAGCTCTTCTTCGGAAAGCAGGTCCAGGTTAATGGGCTTGGGGGTCATTGGATTCCAGTCGCTTGAGCAATCCTTCAGCCTCTTCGATGATGCCAGGCTCGACTAATTTCAAGGTTTCCATGTCCTTCTTAAAACTTCTTAAAGCAGCCACCAGACGGCGCACGCTTTGCTCATGGCGTGCCTCGCGGGCCTGCTCAGGGTCGATCTTCTTGCGCTCCTTGATGATCGCGGTCAGATCCTTCCTGACGATCGACGCTTCCTTGCCCTTCTCAAAAATATCTTTACGTAATTTGGTATAATCTTCACGGGTCAATTCCTTGCGCGTCCTGGCCAAGCGCAATACATCGAGGCCTTCATAGCTGGGGATATTGGCTGTTTCTCTAGTTTCAGAAAATTCTTTTTTTAAATAGACGGGCTCATCCTGCTCGACAAAAAAGTAGGTCTTTACCAATTTCAAAGCCAGAGGTTTTTTCAGGCCCAGTTCTCTCACGCAGTAATCTTCAAATTTCTCAAATTCCCAAGAATGGTACAATTTATCACGCCAAATGCTATAAAGCCCCTGTCCTAACAGTACCCAGGACAATTTAAAATCTTTGGCATGCTGGGCGACATGCGCCCGAATTTCCTCGGATTGCTCTATCATTTTCATCAAAAACTCCCTTTCTTATTAATACTATTTTCAAATGATACAAGAAATGTGCCGTTACCTTTGTTATTAAGGTTAGAAAATCGGCCTTTCTAAGGATTAAACGGTATCTAAAGAAAACGTATTGTAACACAGCTTTTTATTTCACGTTAATAAGAATTTCTTGCTCGTGCGTATATTCGGACATTGTATTTCCTTCTCAGGCACGTTCGCCGAAACCAGCGTTTCGGCTTTACTAGTCCCCAGGCTGATTTGCCCCGAACTGAACGTTCGGGGACCAGCCAAATCAGCCTTCTACTACCTTCGAAGAAAACACAACGTCCTCATAAACGCATACGTTATCCTTCATGCTTGCTATTTGGCTTCAATTTATTTTTTTAGCGACAGATCGTTTTTAGCCAAAGCAGCTCATGATTTGAGGGAATCCCGAGGCTTTTTAGCCGAGGGGTGTCTGAAATGTCCGAGCTCTGTCTATCCAGAGATAGGCAGAGCGAGTTTTTCAGACACCGAAAAAGCATGAGACCTTTGGCGTTAAGAAAACGATGACTGGAGCGAAAAAAATAAATTGAAGCCAAATAGCCCTCGCTCATGGAAATACAATAGCAACTCATAAATTACATAAAAAAAACGGCTGAAGGATTTTCCCTCCAGCCGTTCTTATTACAAAATTAATTCTATTTTGGATTCCCGCCTTCGCGGGAATGACAAAAAAGATTTTATTTTAAAAACACTTTCAATTCATCCCAGGTCTTTCTTCCTAATACTCCGTCAGCTTTCAGACCATGGCTCTTCTGGAATTCTACGATAGCGGCTCTAGTGCCGGCACCTATTTTGCCATCCACAGGGCCGGTATACACGCCGGCGGATTTAAGCGCTCTTTGAATCTTTTCAGGACTGACCTTAACACGAATGGTCTGTGCGCCACCAACCATGTTTGAAGATTTCATGGACTCACCTTGATCTCCAGATTCTGAAGATGCCGGGGCAGCTTGGTCAGATTCAGCAGGCTTGGTACCGTCTACCTTACTGGAAAGGTCTTTGACTTGATATTGCAAATCCACGATCTCCGCATCCTTGGCCTGTTGACTTTTCTCAAGATCGGTCAAACGAGATTGGATTTGTTCATTCTGCGACTTCATTTGAGTAGAAGCACAACCACTAAAAGCAATGACTAAAATACATACTGATAACAAACGTAGTAACACGACTTCCTCCTGTTTATTCTATAGTGCGCCCAAAAGCATTGGCCTTGAGCGGGCATATTAAATAAGGTATAAATCCAGATTTAATTATATTTTAACACAATGACAGATTTGTCCACACTAAAGTTAATTATTTTAAATGGCAGGACAAAAGCTAAAAATAATTTTCTTTGCTTGTTTCTCATGCATGGCCTTCTTATAATATGGAACTATGTCAATCGATACCGACAATGAAAATAAATCCGCCGTGCTTCCTGTGAATTTTACCGGTATAACCGGCCGTGGTAAAACTGACGTAGACGTCCCAGCGCAAATCGGCCCAACGAGTTCATTGAATGAAATACTGATCTTCGCACGCAGCAAAAATGCCAGTGACGTGCATATAGGCGCCTTGAAACCCATCATTCTCCGTCAATACAGCCGGCTTGTTACCGTTACCTCTGAAATCCTCACCGCAGATCATATCAGTCACTTGATCAGAGCCGGTATACCTAAAAATGTATTGGACCACTTTGAAAAAACCGGAGATGCCGAATACGTGCATACGATCAACGGTTACGGCCGCTTTCGTATGGCCATCATGAAAGAGCGTAACGGTTCAGATCTGACGGCCAGGGTTATCCCCATGGAAATCCCTACATTTGAAAACTCGGGCATGCCGGCCTCCTGTGCCGGCCTGACCAAATGGTCCCAAGGCATGGTATTGATCACCGGACCGGCTGGCTGTGGCAAGACCACCTCCTTGGCCGTGCTCATCGAAATGATCAATCAGGCCCGGCATGAACACATCCTCAGCATTGAAGAACCTATTGAGATCGTTTTTGAACCCAAACAATGCCAGATCACCCAGCGCGAGATCAATCTCCATTCGCTTTCTCAAACCAAAGCCTTGCGCGCGGCCTTACGCGAAGACCCTGATATCCTGGTAGTCAGTGAATTGCGGGATCTAAACACCATTCAATTAGCCGTGACTGCCGCAGAAACAGGTCATCTGGTTTTTGGTACCATGAATACTGTTGACGCAGCCCAGACCGTCTCACGTATCATCGATTCCTTCCCTGCTGAAGAACAGTCCATCGTCCGCAACATGATCTCTGAATCTCTGCGTGGAGTTATCTGCCAGCAATTGATCCCTAAAAAGGACGGCACAGGCATGATCCCTGCTTTTGAGGTTATGATAGTCACCCCTTCTGTGTCGAACCTGATCCGTACCAATAAGATCCCCCAGATCAACAATGCCATTACTACCGGTAAGAATATCGGCATGGTATTGCTGGACAATTCCTTGGAGACATTAGCGAATAAAGGACACATAGCGACGGCAGAAGCTTGCGATCGAGCCAGCAACCCGGCCAACATGTTACAATCGATCTCTCATATGACCTTACCTAGGGTAAGATTCTTGGAGACCGGATCAGATAACGACAAAATTCTAAAGGACCTGATCTTGTTTGGCATTTTGGAGGAAGTATCTCAAACAGAAGTGCGGATAAAACCAACGGCTGAATATTTAAATGAAGACACGGTCCGGAAAATTGCCAGGGCTGATTTTGATAAGATATGGGCCCTTTTACAACAGATAGCTTAATAAAATGATGAATGAAATCGAACCTTTATTTAACACCTTGATCAACAAAGACGGCTCAGATCTGCACCTGGAAGAAGGACAGAAGCCCAAGATCCGTGTTTTTGGCACCTTGGTCGAAATTGGCGATGAGACGCTCACCCGAAACAAAATGATCTCTTTACTCTCGCCCATTGCCCCCAAAGAAGATTGGCTAAGATTTGAAACCCAAGGCGACATTGATTTTGCCTATTCTTTGGGCAAGCAAGCCCGTTTTAGAGCTAATTATTACCGGCATTTTTTCGGACTTGGCGCTGTTTTTCGTTTGATCCCTTCTAAAATACGCTCCCTTGAAGAGTTGGACCTGCCTTCCCGGATCAAAGATTTTGCCAAATGGCGTACAGGTTTGGTTTTAGTCACAGGTCCCACAGGAAGCGGAAAATCCACGACCCTGGCTGCCATCATCGATTATATCAATGCCCATTTCGCCCAAAAGATCATCACCATTGAAGAGCCCGTGGAGTTCACCCATGCCAATAAAAAATCCATTATCTCTCATCGGGAAGTCGGTAAAGACACCGTCAGTTTTGCCAGCGGCCTTCGCACGGCCATCAAAAGCGACGCTAATATTATTCTGGTAGGAGAAATGCGCGATAGGGAGACCATTGAATTGGCTTTGACTGCCAGCGAAATGGGGATTTTGGTCTTTGGGACCCTTCATACCAATTCCGCGGCCAAGACCATTGACCGCATCATCGATGCCTTCCCTCCTAACCGTAAGAACCAGATCCGTACCATATTGGCCAACTGTCTAAAAGCGATCATCGCCCAACAGCTGATACCAAGCGTGGACAAGGCGCGCCGATGGGCCGCTTATGAGATCCTCATCCGCAATCAGGCGCTGGGAAACATCATCCAAAGCGGTGAAACCGTACGATTAACCAATGAGATCCAAACTAATCGAGGATTGGGGATGATATTGATGGATGATTCTTTAATGGAACTGTTAAAGGACAAAAAGATAACCAGAGAAGATGCCTTTTTAAAAGCCATCGACAAATCCAAATTTACTTAATTCTTAACGATGATCACACGGTTCACCGATGGGAATTTGATCCCCTCTGCAGGAAAACTCCTCTTGATCGCTTCCAGTAGATCACACTTTAACGCACCGGCAATAAGACTGTCCGCGCACCAAATACTGATGGTAAGCGCAACCCCTGATCCATCTAATTGAGTCACAGAGCAACCGTCAATTTTTTGGGCCTTGGGATTGCTTCCGGCAATTTCCAGAAGGATGGCGCGCGCACGGTCGAGGTCTGAATCGTGACTGATAACAACAGAAACCGAACAAACAGCCCGTAAACTCAAATTGATCGTGGTTTGGCTGGCCATGATGCTATTAGGGACAACCACCCGGCGATTATCATCTGTCTTAAGGATAGTATATCCCAGGTTCAAGCTTTCAATCTCACCGGTTTCCAAGCCGGTTGGGGCAGTTACCTGCAAGCGATCACCGACATTAAATGGACGATAAAGCAACAGGGAAATACCTGCGATCAAATTCCCTAAAGTATTTTGCGCGGCCATACCCGCGACAACCGAAAGCACCCCAACGCTCGCCAGACCCGCATTACCCAAATTAGCCAAT